>ERZ778021.731-NODE-731-length-50315-cov-5.674970_pt1 | contig 50315 bp, 43 predicted proteins | sample MGYA00375751_ERZ778021 | MGnify/ENA primary metagenome ERZ778021 (study PRJEB29350, sample SAMN05389814) | bioreactor metagenome | isolation source: Thiocyanate stock bioreactor | place: South Africa: University of Cape Town | collected 2013-08-29 ... | reverse complement strand
CGGCGGTGGCCCAGGAGACGAGTGCCAGCAGGGTCAGCAGCAGGTTGAACGGGTTCCGGTAGCAATGCCAGAGGTGGGCCCACCAGGGCAGCGGCTTCTCGTGTTCGACCTCGTTCAGGCCCACGCGCTCGCGCACGGCCTCGGCCTGGTTCTCCGACAGGCCGTCCTCGTGGCTGTCCAGGTGCTTGAGCAGTTCGCCGGCGTCGCCCTTGGCCGCGGCGACCAGCGTTTTCGTCAGGCCCGGCGGCAGCTCACGGCTGACGCCGGTGCGGGCCAGCGTGTCCAGCAGCGCCAGCCGGCGGAAGTGGCGGGAAATATGGCGGGTGCGAAGAAAACCCGCGAAAAAGGCTTTGAGCAGCATGAAGTTCATTTTTCTTCTCCGGTTCGGCCTGCCTGCTTCACGCTGCATCGCGCGGTCAGGCAGGCGGTGGATGTTCTGGGTCGGGCATGGTTCTCGTGTGTCGATGAAAAGTCTGTCAGGGCAGGAAGGCCGGCGACAGCAGGCGCAGGCCCAGGGAGATCCATCGCTCCTCCCTGCCCATGCCCATGCGGTTGCCGTAGGTCACGTCGATCTGCACGCGGTCCGGCACCAGCCAGTGGCGCAGGCCGAACTGGTAGGACGGCCGGCGCCGGTCGTGCCCGAACGTCTCGGCGATCAGCCATGTGCGTTCGGTCAGCCGGGTCTCGGATCCCAGGCCCCAGGTCGCGTGGCGGCTGCCCGTATCGGCGGCGTCCATCCAGCCCAGGTTGCCGTGCACGACCAGCCGGTCGCCGGCAAAGGAAATGCTGGCCGGCACGTAGGCGTACCAATCGCGCGACGCCCCCGTCGCATGGGGATGATGTACCGTCCCGGCCGCCACGCCCACACCCCAGCCATCCATCTCCAGCGGCTTGAGCAGCGTTTTGACCTGGAACTGTACGTCCGTCGTGCGCACGTGCCCGTCCACACGGCCGCGCGCGCCGCCCAGCGTCAGCTCCAGGTTGCCGGTGGGATTGCAGGCCGGCATCGCCCAGTATTCGGTACTGTCGTCATTGCGACGGACCCAGCTTTCCACCTGGCAGGACTTGGCATCGACGATGCGGGCGTCGTCGGTGATCATGGGGCGCGCCGCCTGGGCGGGACTGGCGCCGCAGCAGGCCGCAAGGGCCAGCGCCAGCCGCCACGGCGGCGGGCCGGCGGCACGGTGGCCGAAGGGTGGAAAACGATCGATGCGCACGGATCCTCCTCGGTAATCGAGGTGGAGGCATGACGTGGGCGTAGCGGAGCCGCCGCGCCAGGCGGCAGACAGTATCAGGAGGGGAATGGGCCGCGCGCGAACGCCGCGGCTGGAACCGCCTCCCGCCTTGCGGCGAGACGGCGGCAGAGGAAACCTGCGCTATCTCGCCGAGAGTTCGCCGATCACGAGGACCGGCCGACTACTGCCACTCGAACAAGTACCCACGTCAGGGTCTCCACAGTTGATGAACGGCGCGATTCTATCCGCAGGACGGTGACAGGTCCATGACTATTTGGCCATGTGCCCACAGGCGGCGCCATTCCCGGGCCGCATGCCGCTTGGACCCGTCGGCCAGCGCATCGGTTCCACGCCCCCGGGCTTACTCCTCCTTGATGCCGAACTCCGCCACGACCCGGCCGTAGCGGTCGTACTCGGCCCTCACCTCTCGAACCGCGTCCTCCACGGATCCGCCCAGCGTCTCGACGCCCGAGGCGCGCATCTTTTCCCTGACCTCGGGAGCCTGCATGATCGCGCTGATCTCGCGGTTCAGGCGCCGGATCGCCGTCGCCGGCGTGCCGGCCGGCGCCAGCACCGGGAAGAATACGTTCAGCTCCACGCCGTCTATCCCCGCCTCGGTCAGGGTCGAGACGTTGGGCAGCAGGCTGGTGCGCTGCTTCTCGGCCACCGCCACCGCCACCAGTTGGCCGCCGTCGATGAACCCGCCCACCCCTCCCAGCGCGCCGAAAGCCAGCTTGATCTGTCCGCTGACCGTATCGGTCACCGCGGGCATCACCCCCTTGTACGGCACATGGATCATCGTGGTGCCGGTCGCCTTCATGAACAACTGGCCCGCGATGTGCTGCGGCGACCCATTGCCCGAGGATGCGTAGGGCAGGCCGGGATGCTTCTTCAGGTAGGCCACCAGTTCCCGCGGCGTCTTCACCCCGAGCTGGGGATTGGCGAGAATCACCAGCGGCGAGGAGGCCGTCTTGACCACCGGCGCCAGGTCCCGGACCACGTCGACCCCGCCGCCCGCCCCCTTGGGCAGCACATGGGGCGCGCCGAACAGCGTACTGGCGCTCAGGAGCAGCGTATGTCCGTCCGGCTCGGCCCGCGCCACCGCCGCGGCGCCGATCAGGCCGCTTGCGCCTGGCCGGTTGGTGACGACCACGGTCTGCCCCAGTACCGGCGGCAGCCGTTCCGCCAGGATCCGGGCGAGGATGTCGGTGCTCGATCCCGGCGGCACCGGCACGACGATGGTGATCGGCCTGGAAGGACTCCACGCCTGCTCCTGCGCCTGCGCGGCCATCGGCGCGATCATGCCTAATGCGGCGCACAGGCCGCCCAGAAGTTGTCTCATATCGTTGTCCTTGTCTGCCGGCCGTGCCGGCGCATGAGTTGAGAAGCCGGCCGCAGCGCCGGCCATGAAGGCGTCAATACACGATGTTGATGTTCTTTCCCTGCGTATAGGAAAGCAGTTCCTCGATGGACTCGTCGCGGCCGATGCCCGATTGCTTGTAGCCGCCGTAGCTGGCGCCCAGGAAATGCGGTCCGGCGTGATTGACCCAGACGAAACCCGACTGGATGCGTCCGGCCGCCCGGTGGGCCTGTGCCAGGTCGCGGGTGAACACCGCGCCCGTCAACCCGTACTCGACGGCGTTCACCTGCTCGAACAGGGTTTCCTCGTCGGACCACTTCAGCACCGACAGCACCGGCCCGAAGATTTCCTCGTTGGCGATACGCATGCCGGCCGTCACGCCGGTGAACACGGTGGGCTCGACGAAGAAGCCCCGGGCCAGCTCCGGATCCCGCGGCCGCTTGCCGCCGTAGGCCAGCGTGGCGCCTTCACCGATGCCGATGTCGATGTAGCGCATGATCTTGTCCAGCTGGGCCTGCGAGACGATGGCTCCCATGGTCGTGGCCGGGTCGGTCGGCATGCCCGGCCGGTAGTGGAGGATCTTCTCCAGCACCCGCGCCACCACCTCGTCGTGGACGGACTCGTGTACGAACAGGCGCGAGGTCGACCCGCAGGACTGCCCGCTCCACGTGAAATTCATGCCGGCCACGGCGCCCGAGCTGGCGCGTTCGAGATCCGCGTCGGGATAGACGATGCAGGCGTTCTTGCCGCCCAGCTCGAGCGTGATGCGCTTGAGACGTTCCGCGCCGGCCCGGGCCACCGCCCGCCCGGTGCCCACGCTGCCGATCAGCGAGACGAAGGGAACGTCGGGATGAGCCGCCAGCGCGGCGCCGCATTCGGTCCCCCCGGTGACCACGTTGAGCACGCCGGGGGGCAGAATGCCGTCGATCAGCTCCATCCATCGATAGGCCGACAACGGCGCCTGCACCGGCGGTTTCATCACCACCGTATTGCCCGCCGCCAGCGGCGCCGCGCTCTTGGCGGCGGTGAACATCAGGGGGTGGTTGTAGGCCACGATGCGTCCCACTACGCCATAGGGCTCGCGCACCGACATGTTCACCATGCCCTCGCCCATGGGCATGGTGTCGCCCTTGATCTCGGTCACCAGACCGGCGAAGAAGTCGAACTGCGCGGCAGCCAGCATCGCGTCGCGCACCATCTCGGCCACGGGGCTGCCGCAGTTGGCGGCATCCAGCATCGCGAGCTCGCCGGCGTGTTCGCGCAGCACACCGGCCACGCGCCGCATCCGCGCGGCGCGCTCGATCGGCCGCATGCGGCTCCACGCGGGAAAGGCCGCGCGCGCCGCCTGCACGGCGGCATCCACGTCCTCGGCATTGGCTTCGGCGCAATCGCCCAGCGACCCCCCCGTCGCGGGATTCCAGGTCGGCGCGTAGCCGCCGCGCGGACGCTGCCACTGGCCGCCGTAGTAAAGCTCGCGATGCGCCGGTAATGCCGGCGAAGGGGGAATGACGATCTCTGAAGCAAGCTGGGGTCCCGACATGTTTCTTCCTTGTATCGATGCTCGACCGGGCGGCAATACCGCCACAGCCGGCCATCTTAGGAAGCAGCCCCTACCCGGTCCAATGGAAAGTCTGAATGGTGGAAATGGACGATGCGGATATCGAGGGATATCCCTGAACCGCCGCCGCGCGTTCGGCGGCGCTCAACGCTAGGCGCAGTAATTGGCGGCGAACATCTGGCGGAACCAGGCATTACCCGGGTCGCGGTGCATGCGATCGTGCCACTGCATGTTCAGATCGATGGGAGGCAGTTCGACCGGCAAGGGCACGATGCGCAACTCCTGTTGGCGCGACAGCGACAGCGCGGGCCCGTGGGGCACCGTCAGGACCAGGTCCGACTGCGCGATGGTCGCGGCCAGCCCGCTGAAGTACGGCACCGACAGCACGACCCGCCGGCGCACGCCCTGCCCCGAAAACTGGCTCTCGAGCAGTGCGTCGAGCGACGCGTGAATGGAGGCCGAGGGACGATAGCTCAGGTGCGGCGCGTCCAGGTACTGGTCGCGGGTCATGGACGCGCCGATGAAGGGATGGTGGGCGCTGACCAGGCATACCCAGCGCTCCGTGAACAACGCCTGCCGGTGGAAATCCGCCCCCAGGTCCGGCAGAAAGCCCACCGCCAGATCGAGTTCTCCGTCGGCCATGGCCTGGCGCGCCTCGCGCAGCGGCAGCGACAGGCTGATCAGGTCCACCCCCGGCGCCTGGCCGCGCATCATGGCAACGAAGGCCGGCAAATGCGAGTGCTGGGCGATGTCGCTCAACAGCAACCGGAAGGTGCGGCGCGAAACGGCCGGATCGAACTGGCGGTCGCGCTCGACGGCGAACCGCAGGCGATCCAGCGCGGCGCGGATATCGGCTTCCATGTCCAGCGCGAGCGCCGTGGGCTGCATGCCCGCGGGCGTCCGCACGAACAGCGGATCGCCGAAAGCCTGGCGCAGGCGCTGCAGGGAATTGCTGGTGGCCGACTGCGACAGCCCCACTCGCTCCCCGGTCTGCGTGACGCTGCGCGTGCGCATCATCGCATCGAAAATCAGGAGCAAGTTCAGGTCGAGCTGATTCAGGTTCAAGGTGGCCCCCCTTAAGCGCCATGCGCCACTCGAGGGGCGGGCCTGGCGCCCGCATTGTGACATGGCCCGCGCGCCCCGCGCACGGAGCGGATCACCGGCTGGGCATGTCCTTTTCCGTATAGACCAGTTCACTGCGGGCATCGGCCGGGATTGCACCGAAGACGGCGTCCCAGTCGTCGCAGCGCCCGCGCATGCTGGCCACACGTTCGGGTTGGCGATGCGCCTGATTGGCCCGCTCCCGCTCGTCCACCGACAGGTCGAACAGATACTCGTTGCCCTCGATGGCCAGGTACTTCCACGCCCCATCGCGCAAGGCGCGCTGGCCGCGGTAGTTCATGCGCCAGAACAGTTCGCGCGGGAACGCCTGCGCCGGATCGCGCAGCACCGGCAGCATGGACACGCCATCGAACGGATAGTCGGGATGGGCAGGCACACCGGCGATGTCCAGCATGGTGGCCGTCCAGTCCATCGTCATGCAGTGCTGCGCGGAGACCGAGCCGGGCGCGATCCGGTCGCCCCACTGCACGATGTAGGGGACGCGTATGCCGCCTTCGGTCAGGTCCATCTTGCCCCCCACCAGCGGCCAGGTGTCCGAGAAGCGCTCGCCGCCGTTGTCGCTGGTGAAGATGACCACCGTGTCGTCGGCCAGGCCCAGGTCGTCCAGCGCCTTCAGCACGCGTCCGCAGCCTTCGTCCAGCGCCTTGATCATCTCGCCGTAGACGTGAACCGAGCCGCCGTCCAGGTGCCGGATGTCCTGGTCGGTCTCGGGATTGGATTGTCCCTGCGCGCGCGTCTCCCAGGGCCAGTGCGGCGCGGTGTAGTGCAGGCTCAGCAGGAACGGCTGGCGGTCGCCGGCGCGCGCGCGCAGATAGGTCTCGGCTTCGTCGGTCAGGAGGTCCGTCAGGTAGTGGCCGTCGTAGTGGACGGGTTCGCCGTCGCGCACGAGATCGTGCTTGCCCATGCGGTCCACGTGGCTGAAGTAGCTGACGCCGCCCGACAGGGGGCCGATGTGATACTCGTAGCCGCTTTTCTCCGGACCGAAGTGCGGCGGATAGCCCAGGTGCCACTTGCCGATCAGCGCAGTGCGATACCCCCGCTCGCGCAGCAGCGACGGCAGCGTGGGATGCGACGGCGGCAGGCCGATCTCGGTGCTGCCGCGGAAGCGGCCGGTCATGGGTTCCTCGGCCGCGCCGCGCAGGCGGTACTGGTAGCGGCCGGTGATCAGGCCGAAGCGCGTGGGCGAGCACACGGGCGAGTTGGAATAGCCCTGCGTGAAGCGGATGCCGCGCGCGGCCATGCGGTCCAGGTTGGGCGACACGGGCTTGCGGCCGCCATAGCAGCCGAGGTCGGCATAGCCGAGGTCGTCGGCCAGGATGAAGATGAAGTTGGTCATGCGAACTGTACCGGCTCCGTTGTCAGTCGACCTTCATGCCGGCCGACTTGATGATCTTTGCATAGCGTTCCCGCACACCCGCCAGTTCCTTGGCGGCGGCTTCGCCGTCCAGGGTGCCCAGCGTGAAGTCCATCGCGCGCAGGCGCTGCTGCACGTCGGGCTGCGCCAGCACCTGCTCGATCGCCTTGCGCAGGGTCTGGACGACGGCATCCGGCGTCTGCGCGGGAACCATCGCAAGATACAACACATCCTGGCGTACCTCGGGGTAGCCCAGTTCGGCCGTGGTCGGCACCGACGGCAGGAGCGGCGAACGCTGGCTGCCGGTCACGGCCAACGCCTTCAGGGTACCCGCGTTGACATGCTGCAAGAGGCCCGGCGTGGCCAGCGCGGCGGCCTGGACCTCGCCCGACACCAGCGCCAGCACCGCCGGCGCGTTGCCGCGGTACGGAATGTGGTTGATCTTCATGCCTGTGGCCTGCTGCAGCATGCTCAGGCTCAGGTGGCCGGGCGAACCGTTGCCCGCCGAGCTGAACGTGATCGGGTCCTTGTGGCCGCGCTCGATCAGGCCCTTCAAGGTATCGGCCTTGGCGGACGGGTGGGCGGCGATCAGCATGCCCGAGGACGCCAGGCGCATCACCGGCTTCAACTGGTCCAGGCTGAAGCCCTGCGACGCATACAGGCTGGGATTGACCGTGAAGGTCGAATCCAGGCCGATCAGTACCGTATAGCCGTCGGGCGCGGCATTGGCCACCGCGGCGGCACCGATGTTGCCGCCGCTGCCGGTCTTGTTCTCGACCACGAAGGGCTGCTTGAAGATGGCATTGAGGCGTTCGCCCATCATGCGCGCCATGATGTCCAGGGGACCTCCGGCGGTGAAGTTGACGACGAACCGGACGGGCTTGTCCGGATAGCTGCCCTGCGCCGACGCAGCGCCCGTCGCGGCCGACAATGCAAGTGCCAGTCCCAGCGCGCGGACCACGGATTTCGACATTTCCCACTCCTCCTGATTGTGCGGACGTCCAGCCGTCGGACACCCTTGTGTCCGCGCCATCATAGAAGCGTGAGCCATAATATTGGTTGATCTTTTCGAAAATTGATTGAGCAGAAGGAAATCATGCTACGCCCTCTCGATCCCCGCCTGCGCCTGCGCCACCTGCAATGCCTGGTCGCCCTGGCCAGCCATCGCAGCGTGCTCAAGGCCGCCGACGCCCTGGCGCAAACGCCGTCGGCGGTGTCCAAGAGCCTGGCCGAACTGGAAGCGATCGCCGGCGAGACGCTGGCGCTGCGGCACCGCAAGGGACTGGAGCTGACGCCCGCCGGCCATACCCTGCTGCGCCACGCCGCGCAGGCCATCGGTGCGCTGCGCGACGGCTTCGAACTCCTGGGCGCCGGGGAAAAGGTACCCGAGCACGTGCGCATCGGCATCCTGCCCACCGCGGCCGCCACCCTGGTGCCGAAGGCGATCCGCCAGATGCAGGCGCGCTACTCCCACCTGGTGGTCACGGCGCACGGCGGTACTAACGCCGATCTGCTGGTGCGCCTGAAACTGCGGGAGTTGGACCTGGTCATCGGCCGCATCAGCCATCCGTCGGAAATGGTGGGCATTTCCTTCGAGCACCTGTACATGGAACCGCTGGTCATGGCCGTACGCCCCAACCATCCGCTGCTGGACGCCGCCGCGCTCCAGCCGGCCGACGTACGGGCCTATCCCATGGTGCTGCCCATGAAAGGCACCTACATCCGGCCCGCGGCTGAAACCTTCCTGCAATCGAGCGGCATAGGGATGCCGCAGCAACTGGTGGAGACGCTGTCGTCCACCATGGCGCGCAGCCTGATGCGCACCGGCGATGCGATCTGGTTCGTGCCCTACGGCGTGATCGAGAACGACCTGGACGATGGCCTGGCCCGGACCCTGCCGGTGGATACCAGCCCCACCTCCGCGGCCGTGGGGCTGACCACGCTGGGCACGGATGAGCTGCCCGAGGCCGTACGGCTCTTCATCGACGTCATGCGCCAGGTGGCCGGCGAGATGCGCAACCGCAACCGGCGCTCGCTGATGCAGAAGGGTTGAAGGCGCGCGGGCCAGGAGATAACTGGAAACAAAAACGCGCAAAATGAACCCCCTCCCCGCGACGCCCTTCCCTACCATTCCATCTGTGGCTGTTGTCAAAACGATACGCGGATGACGCGTCAACGGACGATGACCGGATCGGAAACACCCAGACCTCCCCCGCCGGACCTGGCGCGATGCGCCCTGTTCCTCGACCTGGACGGCACGCTGGCCCCCATCGCTCCCAGCCCGGACGCGGCGCGGGTGCCCGGCGCCACCCTGGCGCTGCTTGGGCGCCTGGTCTGCGCCACGGGCGGCGCGCTGGCCGTGGTCTCGGGCCGCTCGATCGAAGGCATTGACCGCCTGCTGCATCCGCTACGCCTGCCCGTGGCGGGCCTGCACGGCGCCCAGTGGCGCGGCGGCCAGGCATGGGAACTGCCCGTGGACCGCGAACGGGCCGCCCGGCTGCTGGCGCGGCTGCGGGACATCGCCGCCGGACAGGCGGGCATACACGTGGAGGACAAGGGTATTTCATTTGCCATCCATTACCGGCATGCGCCGCGGCAGGAAGCGCGGATCCGAGCGGAAGTCGCCGCGGCGGCCGCCGCCTTCGAGCCGGACTACGCGCTGCAGTTCGGCAAGATGGTGGCCGAGGTCAAGCCGCGCGGCGTGGACAAGGGAAACGCCGTCGAGCGCTTCATGGCCGTCGCACCCTTCGCCTCCCGCCTGCCCGTGATGGCCGGAGACGACCTGACCGACGAGGCGGCCTTCGCCGTCGTGGCGCGCCTGGGCGGCGTCGCGATCAAGATCGGCGATGGCGATACCTCGGCGCCCTGGCGGCTGCCCGATCCCGACGCCCTTGCCCGCTGGCTGGACGACCTGCCCGCGCGGGCACCGGCCGGTGCCTCGCGCCACGAATAAAGGACCAGGACATGAGCAGACTCGTGATCGTTTCCAATCGCGTGGCCTCCGCGGCCGAGGGCAAGCGCAGCGCCGGGGGTTTGGCCGTGGGCGTGCTGGATGCGCTCAAGCGGCAGGACGGACTCTGGTTCGGCTGGAACGGCAAGATCGAGGACACCGCCGACGCCCAGGTCGCCTTCCACCGCATCGGCCGTATCGATTGCGCGACCACCGGCCTGTCGCGCAGCGAGTACGACCTCTACTACCGGGGATTCGCCAACGGCACCCTGTGGCCCACCTTCCACTACCGCATCGACCTGAGCCGCTACGACGCGCGCGAGTACGCGGGCTACCTGGCCGTCAACGAGCGGCTGGCCGGCATGCTGCAGGAACTCGTCGGCGAGGACGACCGGCTCTGGATACACGACTACCATCTCATTCCCTTCGCCCGCGCCTGCCGCCGCCTCGGACTGCGCAACCGCATCGGTTTCTTCCTGCACACGCCCTTTCCGCCGGAAGGCATCCTGCGCACCGTCCCGCCCCACCGCGACCTGGTCGAGGCGATGTGTGAATACGACCTGATCGGTTTCCAGACCCGCGGCGATGCCCAGGCCTTCCTGGATTATGCGCAGCGGCGCCTCGGCCTGCCCCGGGACGGCGACACGCTGCGTGGGCCGTCCGGGCCGGTGCGCGTGGGCCACTACCCCATCGGCATCCTGACCGACGACGTGCAGAGCAAGTCCAAGGCGCGCAGCCGCTCCAAACTGGTCGCCACGCTCAAGCAGGGGTTGCAGGAGCGCAAGCTCATCATCAGCGTCGACCGCCTGGACTACAGCAAGGGCATGGTCGAACGCTTCAATGCCTTCGAGCGGCTGCTGGAATCGCGGCCGGCGTACCGCGGCCACGTCAGCTTCGTGCAGATCGCGCCGCCCTCTCGCTCGGACGTCGAAGGCTATCGCCACATCCGGCGGCAGCTCGAAAGCACGGCGGGCCACATCAACGGGCGCTGGACCGAGCTTTCATGGACGCCCATCCGCTACATGAACCGCGCCTACGAACGCGTCGCGCTGCTGTCCTTCTTCCGCGCCTCGCAGGTGGGCTTCGTCACGCCGCTGCGCGACGGGATGAACCTGGTGGCCAAGGAGTACGTGGCGGCCCAGGACCCCGAAGATCCCGGCGTGCTGGTCCTGTCGGAATTCGCGGGTGCCGCCGACGAACTTGCCGACGGCGCGATCATCGTCAATCCCTACGACATCGAAGCCATGGCCGGCGCCCTGGACCGCTCGCTGGGCATGCCGCTCGAAGAGCGGCTGGAACGCCACGGACACATGATGCAGTTGCTCAAGGACCACAGCATCAAGCAGTGGCGAGACCATTTCCTGGCCGACCTCTGACAGCGAAACCGGCGCGCCTCGGCCACACTCCTGTACGCTCACGCCGAAGCATCGCCCTGGGAGCGGATCGACAGGCCGAACTCGTAGGCGCTCTCCCATCCAATCGGCTCGATCGACCGATATCGGCCGCTGGAGGGAGCCAACGTAATCGACGGGGCATCGTCATCGCCCTCCACCTGGTCGGGCAACGAGAAGAATCCGTGCTGGCCTTCCAGCATCTCGTGACTCGCAAGCAGTCCGGACTCTCCCGGGAGCGCTTCCGGGAGCGTTTCGACGTAGCCCCTGGCCTTCATCGCTTCGATGAGGGCGGTCGAGGCCGTCTTGCCGGCCGCGTTGATCACGACGTCGACATCCCCAAGCATGACCTTCCCGCCCCCGGGCTTCACGACCGCCAACGTAAATTTCCCGGCCTCGTGCGCAGTGCCTTCAGTGACGACACGCCCGATAACATCCTCCCACTTGCGGACGTCCTGTTTCCCCTTCTCCAGGCCCTCGTGCTGGGTCTGCTCCTGCGCGAAGTCAGGCGCGGCCACTTGCACGAACCTGCCCCGGTAGCCCAGTTGCGCGGCCAGCAGCGTCAGGCATCGAGTCATGGCGTTGCTCCCGCTGACGGCGATGACCGGCGCTCCCTCCCCGCCTCCTTTCTTCGTCAGCGCGGAAATGGCGGCCACCAGTTCGCCATCCTCGCTCAAATCAAGTTTGAACGGCTCGACAATCCGCAGCTCGATGTCGGGCAGGTCCCTGACCGCGACGATTGCCTGGTTCCTGATGAAACCGTTCCGCGCCGGCTGCTCCCGGAGCTCGTTCGTAGCCGCATCGGCGGCATCCTTATAGGGCATGCTTTCACCGGATACGGGAAGGCTTTCATCCGCGGTGTGCACGAACAAGTCCACGGGAATATCCACCAGGCCGCGATCTTCCGCATTCATCACCTGGATGCCGGAAATGGCGGAGCCGTCCGGCGAACGGGACAGTCGGCTCACATAGCCGCGATACAGATGGAAGTCCATCTTTTTCCGCGCGGCGTCCACGCTGTCCGACGCCACACTGGACACCTTGGGCAAAGGACGAACGGATACCACGTTGAGCAACCCGGGATCGGTACGCTGGATCAGATCCAGCGCATTGCCGCGCGCGGACGCCCCGCCACCGATGATGGCGACCTTCGGCAGCCGGGCGATCGGTATGTCGCCAATGGCGGTGTCCGTTTCGGAAGCCCACCGGGCGACTTGCTGCTGCCGTTCGAGAATGGCGGCGATGGCGGCTTCGGTCTCCGGCTCCCCGCGCAGCAGTTCCGGCACGAATCCGGGACATTCCCGCAAGTGGGCCAGGCCCATTTTTTCAAGATTCACCTGTCTCCCGCTGGCCATCAACACGGCCCTGCCTTTGTCGAGCCGAGCCGACACGGCTTCGATATCCGCCGCCGTGGGAATGATCTTCAGCACCCCATGCTCTTGCAGCACCGCGAGCGCGGCCTGCTTCATTTCGATGACTTCCCGCTTCGATATCCTCTGCTCCGGGGGCAGGCTGGCATATCTGTCGCAAAGAACCCTCCACTCCCCCCGCGCGGTGAAGATCGCGTCCGCGATTTCCCTTTTCCGCGCCAGGGCTTGATAGGAAGGCATTTGAGCCAGGGCCCTGATGACGGGTGGTAGCCGGTCAAGCTGCTCGGAGGTGAAGTCGGGCATCAGTTGCGCCTCGCGATGCTCGCCAAGCGCGAAATAGTCGTCTTGTCCGGTCAGCCCGATCTGCCCTTTGCCGATCTTGTTCAGATTCATTTCGTAGGCGACCATACTTGCCCCCGCGGCAGCCAGAGCGATGGCCGTTTGCAGGAAATACCAGCCGGCGCCGACGATCATGACGTCGGGCTCCACTAGGCCACTCCGGGCGCCGAGTTCTGCTTGCAGCCTGGCCTGGAACGCGCCGCGTCTGGCCCGTAGCGCGGAAACCGCGGGTGACATGGCTCCCTGCGGGAAATCGGGAGGCAAGGCTCGTTCGACGATCGACTCTCGCTTGGGTAACTGAGCTACGGTGTCCAGCCTTGCATTCAGTTCTGGAATATAGGCGGATTGAAAAATTGACGGCATGACAATTCCTGTTTCAGACATACGACCACGGTCAATCGAAAGAGCAGCGCACGCTGCCGGATTGACAAAGACCGCTTCAGCGGCAAATGTTCGATGTCTGTGGCCCCAGGCACGGGGCGCGGTTCCATCGCCGCGCCCCGTGGGCGTGCTGCTCAGCGCTGGCGCGCTTCTTCCAGCAGCCTTTCCGCAATCTCGATCGCGATGCCGACCATCCTGTGCATGTGCTGGCGGGCGAAGTGCTCGGCGGCGACCGGGTCGCCGTGCATGACCGCGCGGGCGATGTCGACGTGGTCGGACAGGTTGAGCAACCAGTTCTCCCGGCTCAGGTCCCGGAAGTAGATCGTGTGCAGGATGGGGTAGTTGTACTGGTCCAGCAGCTCGCCCACGTCCGGGATGCCCGACATGTTGTTGATGGCCCGGTGGAAGCGGCCGTTCTCGGTGCGGTGGTTGCCCGGATCGTCGGCGCGCCGCTGGGCCTCGATGTCGTCCAGCAGTTCCTGGATGATTTCCCGGTTGCCCGGCTCGTGCGCGTGCTCCGCGGCCGCGCGCGCGCCCAGGCCGGAGATCACTTCGCGGATGCGGAACTGGGCGACGATGTCCTCGCGCCGGGGGGTGGCCACCGTCGCGCCGCGATTGGGCTCGATGCGCACGAAGCGATTGGTTTCCAGGCGCCGGAAGGCTTCCCGGACCGAGCTGCGGCTGACGCCCAGATCGCGGGTGACGTCCGCCTCGACGATGCGCTGTCCCGGCTTGTAGACCCCATCGACGATGCGGCGCGCGATCTCGTTCAGCACGAAGTCCGACACGCTGCCGGAGCGGGCTGGCTCGGCCTGCGGCGGCTGGTAGAAGGGAACGAAGGAGGTCGGATCTTTCGCCATGCTCGGAAGGGACGAACCGTAGGGAATACCGGGAATTGTAGGACAGGATGCATCTTCCTCCAGTGATACCCATCCGGCAAGCGAGGCTCTTTCGTTCGGACCAGGTAGTTTTCCCGATATGGAAGCCATCCATCTTGTCCGACAATATTTTCAATCAAACTGGAAATTCCAGGATAACCTGGATAAAATCGGAAATGTTGTCCGACAATAAATCCACCCCACCCGCCGAAAAAGCCACTCTGTCCGGCATCGACCTGGATCAGCGTGTGTCCGAGCTGCTTGCCGACCTGTCGGACAGCGTCGCTTTCCTATCCTCCGACAATGCCGGTCCGCGCTATCAGGAAGACTGGACGGGTGCCTTCGGCGTCCCCGCTCCTGTATTGCGCCCGTGCACCGTTGCGGCCCTGGCCGAGACCGTGCGCCGCCTGCATGGCGCGGGGCTGCGCATCGTCGCCCAGGGCGGCATGAGCGGCCTCGTCGGCGGCGGCGCGCCGATGCGCGGCGAAGTGGTCGTGTCGCTGGAACGGCTCAACCGCATCGAGTCCTGCGACCTGTACGGCGCGACCATGACCGTACAGGCAGGCGCGACGCTGCAGGCGGTACAGGAGGAAGCCGAACGCCAGGGCCTGTTCTACCCCGTCGACCTGGGCAGCCGGGGCAGTTGCACGGTGGGCGGCAACATCGCCACCAACGCCGGCGGCAACCGCGTCCTGCAGTACGGCATGACGCGCGCCTCGGTACTGGGCCTGGAAGTCGTGCTGCCCGACGGCACGCTGGTCTCCCGCATGGGTCGCGTGGCCAAGGACAACGCCGGCTACGACCTCAAGCAATTGTTCATCGGTTCCGAAGGCACGCTGGGCATCGTGGCGCGCGCGGTGCTGCGGCTGCACCCGCTGCCGCGCCAGCGCTACACGGTGGCGCTCGGCCTCCATGACCTGGACCAGGTATTGCGCGCGCTGGCCGCCTGCCGCGCGGACTTCGGTCCCATGCTGACCTCGTTCGAGGTCATGTGGCGCGACTTCGTGGATTTCGTCGCGCGCGGGCTGGGCATCGGCCGCGATCCGTTCGCCGGGGCCTGCGGCCACGTCGTGCTGCTCGAACTCTCCTGCTACGACCGCCAGCCGGAGCGCGACGAGGCACGGATCATGGACGCGCTGCAAGCCCTGTCCGAGAACCTGGACACGCCCCACGTCGTCGTCGCCAAGTCCCTGTCCGAGGCGGCCGAACTCTGGCGCATGCGCGATGCCTCCGGCGAAGCGGCGCGTCACCTGGGCGCCTACCTGTCCTTCGACGTCAGCATCCCGGCCGGCGAACTCCAGGCCTGCCTGCCGCGCATCTATGCAGGGCTGGACGCCCTCGATCCCGCGCCGCGGCGCCTGACCTACGGCCACCTGGGCGACGGCAACGTACACCTGCTGGTCGGCTGCGCGGGCCCCGCCGCCGAACACGTCGAACAATTGGTCTATCACGAGGTGATGCGCTGCGGCGGCTCGATCTCGGCCGAACACGGCATCGGACTCGAGAAGAACGAGGTCTTCCAGCGGCTTTATCCAGCCGCGGAACTCGATGCCATGCGCCGCATCAAGCTTGCCTTCGATCCCGGCGCCCTGCTCGGCCGGGATCGCGTCTTCGGCCTGTCCTGATCCCCTCCTCCACCCCGTCCCGCCCCGGAGCTGCCATGAAGCCTGCCCTGATCCTCCATGCCGCGCGACTCGCCACGTGCCTGTCGCTGGCCTGTGTCGCCTCGCTCGCCCACGCCCAGCAGACCTACAAGGTCGCGATCGCGCAGTTCGGTCCCGACCATACGCTGGACACACTGGTGTCGAGCTTCAAGAAGGAGCTGGCCAGGCAGGGGCTGAAGGTGGCCTACGACGAAGGCCACGTGAACTTCGACCGCTCGCTCGCGCCCCAGTTGCTCAATCGCGAGGCCGCCGGCAAGCCCGACCTCATGCTCACCATCACCACGCCGCTTACGCAGACCGCCAAGCAGGTGCTGGCCAACCGCAGCTTCCCCATCGTGTTCGGCGCCGTCGCCAATCCCGTCGCCGCCAAGCTGGTGCCGTCCTGGGACCGGGGCGACACGCTGATGACCGGCGGCTCCAACCTGCCCAACATGGATGCGTCGGTCGGCTTCATCAAGCAGCTCACCCCCGGCGTCAAGCGGCTGGGCTTCATCTACAACCCCGGCGACGATGCCGACCTGTGCTTCCTGAACGCGCTGGAGAAAGTCGGCGGCAAGTACTGCTTCTCCCTGGTGAAGGTGGGCGTGGACAACGCCAACGACATCCCCACCCGTGTCGCGTCACTGCAAGGGCGCGCCGACGCGCTGATGGTGCCGGCTTCCAGCATGCTGATTCCCGCCGCCGCGGCCATCGCCTCGGTCACCAACCGCATCAAGCTGCCGACCTACAGCCCGAACGTCGACAACGTGGCCCAGCATCACTTCCTGGCCGCGATGACGGTCGAATACACCAGCCTGGGCACCAACGTCGGCCGCATCGCCGCGGACGTGCTGCGCGGGAAGAAACCCGCCGACATCCCCGTATCGGTCCCCGCGGTTGAAGACCACGCGGTCAAGATCAGCGGACGCCGCCTGAAAGACCTCGGCATCGCGCTGCCGGCGTCGTTGAAGAACTGCAACTGCGTCGTCGACTGACGCGCCGGAGTTTCGCATGATCGAGCTTGCAGCCGTCGACGTCGTGTTCTACCCGGGCACCCCGGATGAACGCACCGCGCTCGACCGACTGGATCTGACCCTGGAGAACGGCAGTTTCTGCGTCGTCGTGGGCACCAACGGCGCCGGCAAGAGCACCCTGCTGAACGTGCTGGCCGGCGCCGTCCGGCCGCGCACGGGCCGTACCGTCATCGACGGCACCGCCGTCTCGTCCTGGCCGGTGCACCGCCGCGCGCAATGGGTCTCGCGCGTGTTCCAGGACCCGATGGTCGGCACGGCGCCCGCGCTGTCCATCGAGGAAAACCTGGCTTTCGCCGCCATGCGCGGCCGCCGGCGCGGACTGCGCATGGCGCTCAACCCCCGCAACCGGGCCCATTTCCGCGATGAACTGGCGCGCTTCGGCCTGGGGCTGGAGAACCGCATGGGCGCCGCCGCCGGCCTGCTGTCGGGCGGACAGCGGCAGGTGCTCGCGCTGCTGATGGCGGCGCTGAACCGCCCCCGCATTCTGCTGCTGGACGAGCACACCGCCGCGCTGGATCCCCGCACGGCGCAGCTCGTCATGGAGGCGACGCGCCGCATCGTGGCCGAGCAGCGGCTGACCACCCTGATGATCACGCACAACATGGCGCATGCGCTGGAATACGGCGACCGTCTGCTGATGATGGAATGCGGGCGCATCAAACTGGACATCGGCCGCGACGAGAAACCACGCCTGACGATCAACGACCTGGTCCAGCGCTTCGGCCAGGCCGACGACCAGATCCTGCTGCAGGCCAGCGCATGAACGCGTCCTCGCGCATTCCCCTACGGAGCCGAACGTGGAAGTCCTGAACACCTTCTATCACCTCGTCCCCATCACGCCCGTCCAGGGACTGCTGTATGCCTTCGTCGCCATGGGGGTGATGATTCCCTTCCGCCTGCTGAACGTACCCGACCTGACCGCCGAGGGCGCGTTTCCGCTGGGCGGCTGCCTGGTCGCAGCATTGATCACGGCCGGGCTCCATCCCTTCCTCGGCACCCTGGCGGCGGCTGGCGCGGGCTTCCTGGCCGGCGCCGTCACCGCGCTGATCCACCTGAAGTTCCGCGTCCATTCGCTGCTGGCCGGCATCCTGACCATCACCATGCTGTGGAGCGTCGACCTGCGAGTGATGGGCAAGCCCAACACGCCGCTGTTCGGCCTGCCCAATCTGTACGACTGGATAGATCCGGCCATCATGCAAAGCCTCGCGCTGCAAGGTGGCCTGCTGCTGGGGGCGCTGGTGGTGCTGGTGCTGCTGCTGTGGTGGGGCCTGCACACCGACGTGGGCCTGGCCCTGCGCGGCGTCGGCGCCAACAGCCAGCTCGCGCCCGCGCTCGCGGTCGACTCCACGCGCTACATCGTGGTCGGCCTGGGGCTGGCCAACGCCATCACCGCCGCCGCGGGCGCGCTGCTGGCCCAGAGCCAGGGCTACGGCGACGTCAACATGGGCTTCGGCATGCTGATCAACGGCCTGGCCGCGCTCATCATCGGCGAGGCCATCATCGGCCGCCGGACGCTGCTGCGCCAGCTGTGCGCGCCGGTGGTCGGCTCGCTGCTGTACTACCAGCTCAGTTCGCTGGTGCTGTCCTTCGGCCTGATGCCATCCGACCTCAAGCTGGTCACCGGCCTCTTCGTCCTCGTCACCATAGGCTGGCCCATCCTCAGGGGCCGCGCCCGCGCCGGCTCGATCGCCGGATGAGCCCTCTGTCCCCCCTCACTCAGGAGCCACCCATGACGGAAATGCTGCAACAGCCCTATACCGGCCCCAGCGCCTGGACCCGCCCCCAGATGGAGGCCGACAAGAGCTGGATCTACACCCTGTCGCCGGCCGAGGTCGCCGAGATCCGCGCCGCGGTCGCCACCGCCCTGGCCACGGGCAAGCCGCTGGAATCCATTGCCCGCGCCGATTTCCCGCTTGCCAACCTGGCGGGTCGGCTGGCGATGCTGGGCGAAGAGTTGGAGAACGGCCGCGGCTTCGAGATGTGGCGCGGCCTGCCGGTGGAGGACTGGAGCCTGGAGGAACGCAGCATCGCCTACTGGGGACTGGGGCAGTACCTGGGCGACGCGGTCGTGCAGAATGCGCGCGGCGAGCTGTTCGGCCACGTGCGCGACACCACGGCCGGGGCCGATCCGCAGACCAACGCCAACACCCGCTTCTACCACACCAACCGCGCGGCGCCCTTCCACGTGGACGGCGCCGACATCGTCGGCCTGATGTGCGTGCGCACCGCCAAGGCCGGCGGCGCCAGCCTGGTGGTCAGCTCCACCAGCATCTACAACGCGCTGCTGCGCGACCACCCCGACATGATCCCGCTGCTGTTCGAGCCGCTGTGGTTCGACCACCGGGGCGAGCACAACGCGGTCACCGGCAAGCCCTATTGGGTCACGTCCATCTGCGGCTGGACCCACGGCAAGCTGTCGATGATGTACCTGCGCAATTTCATCGAATCGGCGCAGCGCTACGAAGGCGCGCCGCCGCTGACCGCTCGCCACAGCAAGCTGCTGGAGCTGATCGACCACTATGCGGAATCGCCGGAGCTGTGCCTGTCCATGGCTTTCCTGCCCGGCGACATCCAGTGGCTGAATAATCACATGACGCTGCACTCGCGCACCGAGTTCCTGGACTGGGAAGAGAACGAGCGCAGGCGCTGGCTGATGCGCCTGTGGCTGAACCGGCGCGAGCGCAACCGCTATACCGATACCTACGGCTACTACGGCATCGCGCCCGACGCCAAATGACGGCCGGCGGGAGGTTCAGGCCTCCCGCCCCTGCCCCGCCAGTTCGGCGCCGCAGTGCTTGCAGTAGTTCGCGTCGTGGTCCTGCCCGGGCGTCAGGCACACCTGGCAGGTGCGCGCCGCGGCCCGGCGCCGCGCGCTCTCGGCCAGCGTCATCTCCATGGTGACGATGCCCGTCGGCACGGCCAGGATGCCCCAGCCCAGCAGCATCATGACCGAGGCGATCAGCCGCCCCAGCGCCGTATGCGGCGTGATGTCGCCGAAGCCTACCGTGGCGATGGTCGAGATTGCCCAGTAGACGCCCACCGGAATGCTGGTGAAACCATACCGGGGTCCTTCGACCACGTACATGACCGTGCCCATGACCAGCACGATCAGCAGCACCACCGACAGGAAGACCATGATCTTGCGGGACGAGGCGCGCAGCGCCCGGGCCATCATCAGGTATTCCTCGGTAAACAGGCGCAGCTTGAACACGCGGAAGATGCGCAGAAGGCGCAGCACGCGGATGCCGATCAGGAAGGCCAGGCTGGGCGTCAGCAGCGCCGCGTAGGTAGGCAGGAAGGCCAGCAGGTCCACCACGCCGTAGAAGCTCATGGCATAGCGCAGCGGGCGCCGCACGCACAGCAGCCGCAGCACGTATTCGATCGTGAAGAGCACCGTGAAGGCCCACTCCAACGGGCCGAACAGGCCGCCCAGGCGCTGCGACAAGAAGGCCACGCTATCGGCCATCACCACGGCCAGGCTGGCCAGGATGACCACGAACAGCAACTGGTCGAACCGCCGTCCGGCGGACGTGCCGGTCTCGAACATCACCGCGTACAGCGACCGCCGCCATCCCTGCTCGGGCCTGCCGAAGGCCTCGGCGATGTCATGGTCGCGCTTCGTCGATGGGGTTTCCTGGACCACGCCCGCTCCCGCGCCAGCCACGGCCCGGCGGGCCCGCGTCCTCTGGCATGCGGAATCATAGGGGAAGCGCCGGGCGTCCGCCAAGGCGCCCCGCCGGGCCGAAGACTCAGCCCGCGCCGTCCTTTCGCGACTCCAGCAGTTTCACCAGGCTGTGCAGCACGCGGTTGGCCGGCGTCGGCACACCCAGCTCGCCGCCCCGGCGGACGATGTAACCATTCAGGTGATCGATCTCGCTCGGCTTGCCGCGCGCCAGGTCCTGCGCCGTCGACGACAACTGGGTCGGCATGCTGCGGCTGATGCGCATCACCGCCTCCCAGGTGTCGCCGGGCACCGCCACACCCGAGGCCGCCGCCACCGCCAGGCATTCGTCCACCACGTCGCGCATGGCGTCCAGTACGCCCTCGCCCTCGACCAGCCGGCCATAGGGCAGTTGGGTCGCGGCCGACAGCGCGTTGTAAGCGCAGTTCAGGATGAGCTTGGCCCAGAGTTCGCCCACGGCGTTGCCCGACACCGTGGCCGGGATGCCGGCCGCGCTCAGGACGCCGGCCGCTTCCTCGCTGCGCGGCGACGGTCCGAGCACCAGCTCGCCACGGCCGTGGTGGCGCACGTGGCCCGCGCCCGCCATCTCCACCGCCACGTAGACCACCGCCGGCACCACCGGCTGCGGCAGCAGGGCCTGCAGGCGCTCGGCATTGTCGACGCCGTTCTGCAGGCTGAGCACGACGGCGTCGGCATCCAGGTGCGGCGCGATCTGCCTGCCGGCATCCTCGGTATCGGTGGACTTCACGCAGAACAGCACGAGCTTCGCGCCGGCCACCTCCCCGGGATGTTCGCCGGCCCGCGCCGGCACATGGCCGTGGAAGGACTTCGTTTCCAGCAGCAGGCCCTGCCGCCGGACCGCTTCGACATGCGCGGGACGCCCCACCAGCACCACGTCGTGGCCGGCGCGGGCCAGGATCGCGCCGTAGTAGCTGCCGACCGCGCCGGCTCCCATCACTGCAATCTTCATGTTCACCCCTGAAACTGGAATCCTTCATGCCGGCAGGCCATGCCCGCAGCCGCAAGTGTATGCCGCCGGCCACATCCTCCCGTCGCCGCCGTTGCCTCGTCCGGCATGGGCTGATAGACTTTATGTTCGGCTTTCTGCCTTCACATCCATCCCCCCATCCAAGGAGACGCAAAATGATCAACACGCGCATCGTCGTCTCCGGACCGGCTCCCCGGCACCTCTAGGTTGCCCCCCGCGGGCGGTTTTCCTGCCCGCACACACTCCCGGACGGTTTTTGCTCCACGCACGCCACAAGCGCGCGATGGCCCGTCTGTTCTCTATTCCGACTTTGGAGACCCCGCTCCACCGTGAGCCGGGGCTGTCGCAAATGGCATCGAAGAAACTCGACTTCCGTGGACAGTCCTACAAGGACGTCCTTGGCTTTACTTTCCGCCACTGGGCCGAACAGCCCTGGCGCATCCTGACCATCATCGTCGCGGTCCTGCTGTCGACGCTGGCCAGCGTGGTGACGCCGCTGTACGCGGGCCGCCTGGTCGATGCCGTGGCTTCGGGCGCGGCCAGCGATCCAACCGCCTGGCAGGCGGCCATCACCGCCTTCTGGATACTGGCCGCGCTGGGCGTGGGCGCCACGGCGCTGCGCCAGGTGGTATTCCTGAGCCTGACCTTCCTCACGCTCAAGATGATGAGCAAGATCGCCGCCAACGCCTTCCATCGCGTACAGCGCTTCTCGACCGACTGGCACGCCAACAGCTTCGCCGGCTCCACCGTGCGCAAGGTCACGCGCGGCATGTGGGCGCTCGACCTGCTGAACGACACACTGCTGGTCGCCCTGCTGCCGTCGCTGGTCATGCTGGCCGGCGCGACCATCCTGCTGGGCGCCACCTGGCCGCTCATGGGCGCCGTGATCGGCGTGGGATCCCTGCTGTACGTGATGCTGACCGTCATGCTGTCGCTGGGCTTCGTCGCGCCCGCGGCGCGCCTGGCCAACGCCTGGGACACGCGCATGGGCGGCGCGCTGGCCGATGCCATCACCTGTAACGCGGTAGTCAAGGCCTTCGGCGCCGAGGAGCGCGAGGAAACACGCCTGGCGCGCGTGATCGGCAAGCGGCGCCTGCGCACCCGCCGCACCTGGGTGCGCGGCACGATCAACGGTGGCGTCCAGGGCATCATGCTGATACTGATGCAGGCCGCCATCCTGGGTACCGCGCTGCTGCTGTGGTCGCGCGGACAGGCCAGCGTGGGCGACATCACCTTCGCGCTGACGACCTTCTTCATGCTGCAGGGCTACCTGCGCGACGTGGGCATGGACATCCGCAACCTGCAACGCTCCATCAACGACATGGAGGAACTGGTCTCGCTGGAACGCCAGCCGCTGGGCATCGAGGACCGTCCTGGCGCGCCCGCCATCGCCATCGGCCCCGGCGAGATCCGCTTCGAGCACGTGGACTTCCGCTACGGGACGCACGACACCCCGCTCTATCGCGATTTCTCGATACGCATCGCGCCGGGCGAACGGGTCGGGCTGGTCGGCCACTCGGGCTCGGGCAAGACCACGTTCATCAAGCTGATCCAGCGCCTGTACGACGTCAGCGGCGGCCGCATCACCATCGACGGACAGGACATTTCCCGCGTCCGCCAGGCCTCGCTGCGCCAGCAAATCGCCATCGTGCAACAGGAACCCATCCTGTTCCACCGCTCGCTGGCCGAGAACATCGCCTATGCCCGGCCGGACGCCACGCGGGCGCAGGTCGAGCGCGCCGCGCGCCAGGCCAGCGCCCACGACTTCATCATGGCCCTGCCCCACGGCTACGAGACCCTGGTGGGCGAACGCGGCGTCAAGCTGTCGGGCGGCGAGCGCCAGCGCGTCGCGCTGGCCCGCGCCTTCCTGGCCGATGCACCCATCCTGATCCTGGACGAGGCGACCTCCAGCCTGGACAGCGAAAGCGAGGTGCTGATCCAGCAGGCCATGGAGCGCCTGATGGAAGGCCGCACCACGCTGGTGGTCGCGCACCGGCTGTCCACCGTGCGCGCGCTCGACCGGCTGCTGGTGATGGACAAGGGCCGTGTCGTCGAGGAAGGCACGCACGAGGCGCTGATCCGTATCAGGAACGGTGTCTATCGGCGGCTGTTCGAGAAGCAGGCCCTGGAACTGACCAAGGGCCTGTTGCTGGACGGCAATGCGCTGCGCAGCGCCGACGACGAGGACTGGCTGGCCGAACCGGATGCGCTGGTGGAGAATCCGGCCGACGCGCCGATGCCGCCGGGCAGGTAGCCGCTGGCGGGGCCGCCCCCCCTAGCGGCGCGCCTCGGTGGCCATGCGTACGGCCAGCCCCGCCAGCACCGTGCCCATCAGCCACCGCTGCGCGACCAGCCACAGCGGGCGGCGCGCCAGGAAGGCCGCGATCGAACCGGCCATGATGGCCACCGTGGCGTTGACGCTCATGCTGATCGCGATCTGCGTCGCGCCCAGCATGAACGACTGCATCAGCACGCTGCCCTGCTCGGGCTGGATGAACTGCGGCAACAGCGACAGATACATCACCGCGATCTTGGGGTTCAGCAGGTTGGTCAGGAAGCCCATCGCGAACAGCTTGCCCGGACCATCCCGCGGCAGTTCGCGCACCTGGAACGGCGAACGCCCGCCCGGCCTGACCGCCTGCCACGCCAGATAGAGCAGATAGATCGCGCCGCCCGCGCGCAGCGCATCGTAGGCATAGGGCACGGCCATGACCAGCGCGGTGATGCCCAATGCCGCGCACAGCATGTAGAACACGAAGCCGAGCGCCACGCCGCCCAGCGACACGAGTCCGGCGCGCGGCCCCTGCGAGATCGAGCGCGAGACGAGGTAGATCATGTTGGGACCTGGCGTAAGCGCCATTCCCAGCGCCACCAGGCCGAAGGCAAGCAGGCTGGACGTATCGGGCATGATTTTCTCCGGGCGCGGATACCCATGGAACATGCCGACCAGCATACGCCATGGGGGTCCATCCTGCGACCCCGACAAGAAAAGTAGGCGGCGCGGGAATTTCCGGCTATCTTAAGCCGCGTATTCGATCCCCGGCCGACCGGGCCGCATCCATCATGCCATCCGACACCCACCGCCATCCCCCGCTGCGGCACCGCGACGGGCATCACGCCCGCGTCACCTTCGAAGAACTGTTCTTCGACCTGATCTACGTCTTCGCCGTCACGCAGATCAGCCACCAGCTCCTGCACCACCTGACGCTCACCGGCGTGATCGAATCGCTGATCCTCTGGCTGGCCGTCTGGCTGGGCTGGCAGTACACCTGCTGGGTGACGAACTGGTTCGACCCGGAAACCCCACGCATCCGTGGCCTGCTCTTCGCCACCATGCTGCTCGCGCTGTGCATGGCGGCCAGTCTGCCCGAGGCCTTCGGCGACCGCGCGCTGCTGTTCGCCGGCTCTTATGCCGCGATGCAGGTGGGCCGGACCGCCTACATCGTCTGCCAGTTGCCCGCCAGCCATCCGCTGGCCGCCAACTACCGCCGCATGCTGGGATGGCTGGTCATCGCCGCCGTCTTCTGGATAGCAGGAGCGATGGCCGACGGACACGAGTTGCGCGCGCTGCTGTGGCTGGCCGCGGTGCTGTGCGAGTACGGCTCGCCCATGTTCGGCTTCGCCCTGCCCGGCATGGGCCGCTCCCATACCCGCGACTGGACCATCGAGGGTGGCCACCTGGCCGAACGCTGCCAGTTGTTCGTGATCGTGGCGCTGGGCGAGACGCTGCTCGCCACCGGCGTCATGCTGGCGGACACCGAGGCCTGGAACACCGCCATCGTCTCCGGCGTGCTGGCCACCTTCCTCGGTACCCTGGCGATGTGGTGGCTGTATTTCGGCACCTCCAGCAAGGAAGCCACCGAGGCCATCACGCGCTCGGCCGACCCCGGACGCATCGGCGCCTACTTCCACTACATCCACGCCATCCTGGTGGCCGGCATCATCGTCACCGCCGTCGGCAACGATCTCGTCATGGCCCACCCGCACGAGGCGCTCGGCACGGCGCAGGTCATCGTGCTGGTGGCGGGTCCGGCCATCTACCTGCTGGGCAGCGCCATCTACAAGAAAGTCGTCTACGGCTCGATCCCGGGTTCGCCCCTGGCCGGCGCGGTGGCGCTGCTCGTGCTGGTACCCGTGGGCTATGCCGCCACGCTGCTCGTCATGGGCTGGCTGACCACGGCGGTCCTGACGGGCGTAGGCCTGTGGGAAACGCGGCGACTCAGGCAGCGGCGCGCCCGTCAGCCCGCGCCGCCGCTGGCTCACTGAACGGGCCCGGTGCCCCCACCACACAAGGGACTCACGTGTCGCAAGAAAGCTTGAGCGCCAGGCTGGAGCAACCGGTGGACGACAGCCGGGACCACGTCCTCGGCCCCGCCGATGCTCCCATCACACTGGTCGAATATGGCAGCTACGCCTGCCCGTACTGCCGTGCCGCCAACGAACGCATCGCGGAAATCCGGCACCAACTGGGCGACCGGCTGCGCTATGTATTCCGCCACTATCCGCTGCCGGGCAGCGACATCGCGCGCCGCGCGGCGGAGCTGGCCGAGCATGCGCGCGACTCCCGTCAGTTCTGGGACGCCCACGTCACCCTGATGACGCATTCGCGCACGTTGTCCGAGGAAGACCTGTCCCTGGTGGCGAGCGAACTCGGCGCCCCGCCCGCCGGCGCGCGGCAGGCGGCCGACGACGACCAGGCGCGGGCCCGGGTCGATGCCGACGTCGCCGGCGCCCGGGCCAGCCGGGTCATGGTCACGCCCACCTTCTTCATCAACGGCCGCCGCTACGACGGCCCGTGGGACGAAAGCTCGTTCACCGACGCCATGCTGCGCACGCCAGGCCATCGCCTGCGCAGCGTGGCGCAGGACTTCGCCGGCTGGGCTCCCTCGGCCGGCGTGCTGCTCCTGCTGGCCGCCGCGCTGGCCGTCCTGATGACGAACTCCGGGCTGGGGGAGGCCTTCGCCGCGCTGTGGGAAACGCCGCTGGCGATCTCGCTCGGGCAGGCCGGCTTCGGCATGTCGCTGCTGCATTGGATCAACGACGGCCTGCTGACGATCTTCTTCCTGGTCGTGGGGCTGGAGATCAAGCGCGAGTTCACCGTGGGCCACCTGGCCAACCTGCGCTCGGCCGCGCTGCCGGTCGCCGCGGCCCTGGGCGGCATGCTCGTGCCCGCGCTGGTCTACAGCCTGGTCGTTCCCGCCGGCCCGTGGTCGCACGGCTGGGGCGTGCCCATGGCCACCGACACCGCCTTCGCCATCGCGCTGATCGCGATGATGGGCAGCCGCGTCCCCACCGCGCTGCGGGTGTTCCTGACCGCCGCGGCCATCGTCGACGACATCGGCTCCATCGTGGTGGTCGCGCTGTTCTATTCCGGTGCGCTGGACCTGGGTTACCTGGCCGCCGCCGCGGCACTGGTGGGCGTGCTGGCGATGCTCAACAAGGCCCACATCTACCGCGTCGCGCCCTACGCGCTGACCGGCATCCTGCTGTGGGCCTGCGTGCACGCGAGCGGACTGCACGCGACCATGGCCGGCGTGCTGCTGGCGATGTTCATCCCCACGCGGCCGCCTCCCAACCTGCCCACGCTGGTGGCGCAGGCCGATGCCATCCTGACGGCCGAGGCGCGCCGCAGCGGGGAAGTCCTGCGGCAGGGGCCCTCGCTGCCCGCGCTGGCGGCGTTCGACGCCATCCACGACCGCCTGGAATCGCCCGCCGACCGGCTGCTGCGCACCACGGGCGCACGTTCCAGCTATGTCGTGCTGCCGCTGTTCGCGCTGGCCAACGCCGGCGTGGCGCTGGCGCCCGACGTGCTATCCAGCCACGGCCAGCTATCGCTGGCCATCATCGCCGGATTGGTCCTCGGCAAGCCGCTGGGGCTCGTGGTGGCCTCGGTCATCGCCGTCCGGCTGGGCATCGCGCGCAAGCCTGCCGACTATTCCTGGCGCCAACTGGTGGGCGCCGGCGCGCTGGCCGGCATAGGCTTCACCATGTCGCTGTTCATTTCCGGACAGGCCTTCCCGGTGGAAACCGACTTCGCCGCGGCCAAGGTCGCGGTCTTCATCGGCTCCATCCTGTCCTCGCTGATCGGCGTGGCCATACTCTGGGGAGCCGGCCGGCCGTCGTCCACGACCGAGTCGTAGGCGCGGGCAGTGAATTGACTCCACCGGATTTCCTGCCCATACTGCCGCGGTTCCCAGGCCTTCCGGCCTGACCGCCCTCGACTCGAGCATGCATCGGCCACCCCTCCGATTCTCCAGGCAGGACCGTCATCGCGGCTATGCGATGCTGGTCCTGCTCGCGCTGCTCTGGGGAATGCTGGCGCCGGCCATCGCCAACACGCTGGCCCGGCCCAACGATGCCTGGGTCGAGCTTTGCAGCGTCTACGGCCCGAAACTGATCAAGCTGTCGGACGACGGCTCCAAGCCGTCGCAAGACGACTCGGCCACGACGCCCGCCGACTGCCCCTATTGCCGGCTCCATGCCGCCGTCGCGCTGCCGTCTCCCGGCGGCGGCCTCGTCCTGGTGGGCCTTGTCGTCTCGGCCGAGGCACCGGCGCTTCCTCCCGCTCCGCTCCTGGGCACGGCGCCCATCTCGCGCCCGCCTCCCTCGCGCGCTCCGCCCCTCACGTCCGCTTCCTGACCCCGCCCGGCCTGCCCGCGTGGCAGCGCCGTTTCGCCCTGCCGCGCCGCGCGCGCGGCCGACCAGGAGTCGTTCGTGTTCCCTCCCGTTTTCCCGATGCGCCCGCGTGCGCATCGCGCCGCTTCGCGCCCTTCCCTGCCCAGCCCCATGTGCGCCGGCCTGCTCGCCACCTGCCAGGCGCTGGCGGCGCCCGTCCATGCTCAGGCCGCCCCTGAACAGGCCCTGCCCGCCATTGAAGTCAGCGGCAGCGCCGACAGGCCCAACGGCAAGCTCAACCTCGACACGCCGGCCGCGGCCGCCAGCAATCTCCGCCTGACCGCCCGCGAGACCCCCGCCTCGGTCACCGTGGTCGATCGCGCCACGATCGATGCACGGGGCGCGCAGAACACCCAGGAAATCCTGCGCGCCATCCCCGGCGTGACCGCCCACGACGCGCCCGGCAACGTGGGCGTGAGCTATCGCGGCTTCGGCACCGGCTCCATCAGCCAGTTGTTCAACGGCATCAACGTCCAGTACTCGATCGCCGCCCGCCCCGTGGACAGCTGGATCTACGAACGCGTCGAGGCCATTGGTGGCCCGTCCAGCTTCCTGTTCGGCGCGGGGGCCGTAGGCGGATCGATCAACTATGTGACCAAGCTGGCCCAGCGCGAGGACATCTCCGAAGGCCGGTTGCGGCTGGGCAGCAACGGGCTCAAGGAAGCCTCGGTCGGACTGAACCGGCGCATCGCGGGCGAGGCCGACGGCCCGGGCCACTACCTGCGCCTGGATCTCAACCATCGCGACGCCGACAGCTGGGTCGACGGCACGGGCACGCGCGCCACGCAGTTCGCGGCCTCGGTGCTGTCCGACTTCGGCAACGGCTTCACCCACACCCTGGCCTACGAGTACCAGCACGAGCACGTCGACCGCCCCTACTGGGGCACGCCGCTGCTGAACCCGATCGCCGGCACCGCGCGCATCGACGACGGCACCCGCTTCAAGAACTACAACAGCGCCGACGGGGTGTACATCCAGCGCGTGCAGTGGCTGCGCTCCATCGCCGAGTGGCGGGTCAGCGACAAGCTGCAGTGGCGCAACACCTTCTACGTCTACGACGCCCTGCGCGATTACCGCAACGTCGAGAATTATCGTTTCAACGCCGACAACACCCAGGTCATACGGTCGAGCGCGCTGTTGCAGCGGCACGACCAGCACCTGGTGGGCAACCGCTTCGACGGCATCTACCACGGCGAGATCGCCGGCAGGAAAAGCGACTGGGCTTTCGGCGTGGATGTCAGCGTGAACCGCCAGACGCGCTTTCCGAACAGCCTGTCCGGCACGATCGGCACGGTCAACCCCTACGACTACGGCACCGAGCGCTTCTTCGACATTCCCGGCATGTCGCCGGGTTTCCGGCCCGACCGCGACAACAAGGTACGCACCCTCGCGGTCTATGCCGAGAACCGTACCGCGCTGCGGCCGGACCTGCACCTGGTCACCGCGCTGCGCCACGAGCGCATCCAACTCGATCTGACCAACCGGCGCGAGATCAATGCCGCCAACCCGGCCGAGTTCAGCCGCGGCTACCACCCGACCACCGGGCGCATCGGCCTGGTCTGGGACGTCACGCAGGACGCCGCGCTTTACGCCCAGTACGCCACCGCCGCGGATCCGCCGTCGGGCGTGCTGTCCACCGCCTCGTTCGCGGACGTGCGCAACAACAGCGAACTGACCTCGGGCCGCCAGGCCGAGGTAGGCGGCAAGCTGGACTTCTGGGAAGGCAAGGGAACGGCCACGCTGGCCGCCTATCGCATCTCGCGCCGGAACATCGCCAGCCAGGATCCGAACGACAGCAGCCTGACCGTGCTCGTGGGCGAACAGTCGTCCCGGGGGCTGGAGCTGGCCGTGGGCCTGCAGCCCGACCGGCGCTGGTCCATCCAGGGCAACGTGACCTACGTCGACGCGCGCTACGACGACTACACCCAGGGCGGCGTGTCGCTAGCGGGCAAGCGCCCGACCAACACGCCGGCCACCGTCGCCAACCTGTGGCTGTCCTACGCCGTCACGCCCGCGTTGCAAGCCAGCGTCGGGCTGCGCCGTGTCGGCCGCGTATATGCCGACGCGGCCAACACCGTGTCCTGGCCCGCCTACCTGCTGGTGGACCTGGGGGTGAGCTACCGCATCGACCGCCGCACCGCGGTCGTGGCGCGCATCCGCAACCTGACCGACAAGGTCTATGCCGCCAACATGACGCCGACCATGGCCTACCTGGGGGCACCGCGCACCGCCGACGTCAGCCTGCGGATCGCGTTCTAGGAGACGCCCATGCGTACACGCCTCAAGCGCTGGCTCTATCTGCTGCATCGGTGGCTGGGCATCGTGATGTGCGCGTTCTTCGTGATGTGGTTCGCCTCGGGCGTGGTCATGATGTACGTCGGCTATCCCAAGCTCACCGCGGCCGAGCGCCTGCAACACTTTCCTCCGCTGGACCCGGCGGCGTCCCTGCTCGGGCCCGCGCAGGCGCTGGCAGCGGCCGGCATCGCCTCGATGCCGAAAGACCTGCGGCTGTCGGCGGCCAGCGCCGGCCGGCCGGTCTACCTGGCCACGCTGGCGGATGGCTCTCGGGCCCGTACGCCCATAGCCATAGACGCCGCGACCGGAACGATGCTGCGCGCGACCGATGCCGCGCATGCCGTGGCCAGCGCGGCCGCCTATGCCGGCGGCGCCATCCAGGCGCACTATGCTGGCCTGGTGGACGAGGACGCGCATACGCACTCGCGCGCCCTGGACCCGCACCGGCCGCTACACCGCGTGCAACTGGACGACGAAGCGGGCACCCTGCTATACGTCTCCAGCCGCACCGGCGAAGTGGTGCGCGACGCAACGCGCACCGAGCGCGCCTGGAACTACGCGGGCGCATGGATCCACTGGCTCTACCCTTTCCGCGGCAATTTCTTCGACCGCCACTGGGCCGCCATCGTCGATGGCCTGTCCATCGCCGGCATCGCCGTCGCATTGACCGGCACCATCGTCGGGCTGCTGCGCTGGCGGTTCTCGCGCCCCTACCGCAGCGGCTCGCGCTCGCCCTACCGGGCCGGCATGATGCGCTGGCATCATCTGGTGGGACTGGCGTTCGCGCTGACCTCGCTCACCTGGATCTTCAGCGGCTTGATGTCCATGAATCCGTGGGGCCTGTTCAGCAGCGGCCGCGGCGGGCCTTCCGTGGCCGCCGTATATGGCGACACGGGCGAGATGCCCGCCAACGCGGCCCCCGTGCAAGCGCTGCTGGCCGGCGGCAACGTCCGCGAGCTGCGGTGGGTCCATCGCCTGGGGCGCGAACTCGTCCTGGCCTATGGCCCGGCCGGCCGCCCCACGCTGCTCGACGCCCGAACCGCGCAGGCCACAAGCCTGGATACCGGTGAACTGCGCCGCGCGGCGGCGGGGCTCATGGCCGTCCCCCTCGCCCGCATTGAGGTGCTCGACCGCTACGATCTCCACTACTACGACCGCGCCCCGCACACCATGACCGGCGGTGGCGACAAACCGCTGCCGGTCTGGCGCATCGAATTCGACGATCCCGCCGCGACCTGGGTACACCTGGACCCGTACACCGGCTCCGTCCTGAACAGCACCGACCGCTCGCGCCGCGCCTCGCGCTGGCTGTTCGCCATGCTTCACAGCTGGGACTGGCTGCCGCTGCTGGAGCGCCGGCCGCTGTGGGACGCCGTGCTGATTCTGTTCAGCCTGGGCGGCCTCGCGCTGAGCGCCACGGGCCTGGTCATCGGCTGGCGCCGGCTTCGCCTGTCCGGGCATCGCTTCCGCGCTTGACAAGTTAATGACCGCCAGTCATTATCCAATAACGATAACGATTCTCATTAATTTGAAATCGTCATCCACTCGTCAATGGATAAGAGGCTCGTCATGCAACATCACGATCTCGGCCAGTGGCCGCTCGTCGTCAGCGTCTCCGCCGGCGCCCCCACGCTGGCGGACACCCAGGACTTCGCCCAGGCATGGGACGACTGGCTGGCACGCGGGCAAGCCTTCGCATCTCTGCGCGTGTTCACCGACGCCGCCTCGCTGACCCACCCTCCCGGCTCCGCGCAGCACGTCAAGCAGTGGTTCGGCCGCCAGGCCCAGGCCATCCGCGAACAGGTGATGGGCATGGCCAGCGTCGTCCCGGCCGGAGAGTTCGAGCGGATGTCCCGGATGAACGTCGAGAAGCTGTTCGGCGTGCCGGCCGCGATCTTCGCCGACCTGCCCTCGGCGCTGGCCTGGCTGCGCGACCAGGTATTCGCGCCGCGCGGCCTGCCCTTCGACGAAGCGGCGGTCATGGCGGCCGTGCGAGGGAAAACGGATGCGCGCTGAATCTTCCGGCGCCACGTCCGCCGCGACACGGCCACGCGTGCGCGCGCCGCAGAACCGGCGTGTCGAATTGCTGGATGCGGCCGAACGCCTCTTCCTGCAAAAAGGCGTGGCCCAGACCAGCATCGACGACATCACCGCTGGCGCCCAGGTTTCCAAGGGTACGTTCTACCTGTATTTCTCCTCCCGGGAAGAACTGCTGGGCGCGCTTCGGGAACGCTTTATCCAGGGCTTCTGCCAGCGCGTGGATACGGCCGTTCGGCGTCGCACGGCACCCGGCGAAAAGGGATGGAACGCCCGGCTGCGCGCCTGGTTTACCGCCATGCTGGACGGCCTGCTGGACCAGGTGATGCTGCACGACATGCTGTTCCACGACCCGCATCCGGCCAGCCGCGAACTCATGAAGGACAACCCCATCATCGTCCAGCTGGAAGCCCTGCTGGAAGCCGGCGCCGCCGCCGGAGCCTGGCGGGTGGCCGACAGCCGCGCCATGGCGATCATGATGTTCCACTCCATGCATGGGCTGGCCGACGACGCCGTCGCGCGCGGCAACACGGCGCAGCGTACGCGCATCGTGCGCCGGCTGACCGACACCTTTGCCGCGGCGCTGCGCTCCTGTTGACATCACGCATCGCCGCCATGACTCCGATACCCGCCCCCGCCGCGCCGGCCCCGCAAGCCGGCCCGGCCTTCGACTTCCGCCCCCTGCTGGCGGCCTACATGACCTGCACCATGGCGATGATGGGCTTCGTCTCGGTCATCGGCCCCGTCGCACGGCTGCTACATCTGGCGGCATGGCAGGCCGGCGCTGTCATCACCGTGGGCGGCGTGCTGTGGATGCTGCTGGCCCGGACCTGGGGCACCGCCAGCGACCGGCTGGGCCGGCGGCGCGTGCTGCTGGCGGGCGTGGGCGGCTTCGCCCTGAGCTACTGGGCGATGTGCGCCGTCGCCATCGCCTCGCTTTATTTCTTTCCCGCCGCCGGACTGGTCTTCGCCGGCCTCGTCGTAACCCGGGGCTCGGTGGGCGCGTTCTTCGCCGCGATTCCCTCGGTCAGCCAGGCGCTGGTGGCCGATCACCTGCCCGCCGAACGGCGAGCCGCCGCCATGGCCTCATTGGGCGCGGCCAATGCCATCGGCCTCGTGCTGGGACCGGCCATCGTCGCGGCGCTCACGCCGCTGGGCCTGTCGCTGCCGCTCGCCCTGATCGCGGTGCTGCCCCTGCTCGGCCTGGGCCTGCTCTGGAAAGCGCTGCCCGACTCACCCCCCGCCCATGGCACCGCCACGGCGGCACAGCGCCTGGTCGAGCCCAGGCTGCGCCGGCCGATGACCGTGGCCTTCGTCTGCATGTTCTGCGTCTCCATGGCGCAGATCACCGTCGGCTTCTTCGCGATCGACCAGTTGGGCCTGGCGCCCGAGGCCGCCGCGCGCACCGCCGGCCTGGCGCTGGCCATGGTGGGCGTGGCGCTCATCGTCGCGCAACTGGCGGTGCGCCGCCTGGGCTGGAGCACGCAGCGCCTGATCCGCGCCGGCGCGCTGGTCAGCGCGGCAGGCTTCGGCGCCGTGCCGCTGGCCAGCACCGGGGCCATGCTGGAAGCCGCTTTCTTCGTTGCCGCGGCGGGCATGGGCTGGATGTTCCCCGCGTTCGCCGCAATGGCCTCGAACGCCGTGGCGGCGCATGAACAAGGCGCGGCCGCCGGATCGGTGGGCGCCGCGCAAGGACTGGGCATCGTCCTGGGCCCGCTGGCCGGCACCCTGCTGTACGAAACCGGTCCAGGCGTGCCCTATGCGCTGGCCGCCATCCTGCTGGTGCTGGTGGCCGCCTGGCCCGCGCAAACCCGGGCCTGACGGCCCTGCCGCTCTTCTACAACCCGAACATCAGCGAGCGGTGCGCCGCGGCGCCCGCCATCGCGCCATCGCCCACCGCCGCCGCCACCGAGCCGGCGGGCCGGCCTGTATCGCCGCACGCGAACACGCCCGGCACGCTCGTGGCCTTGGTCGTATCGGTCTTGATCGTGCTGCCCCACGGACCCTCTTCCATCACGCAGCCCAACTGCTCGGCCAGTCCCGAGGACCGGACCCGGGCCGCGATGAACAGGCCGTCCAGCGCATGGACTTCGCCATCGGCCATGACCACCGCCACGCCTTCGCCGTCCAGCCGCGCCACCCGTCCCCGCACGAGGGCCACGCCGCGTCCGGCCAGGAGCGCGAGCTGCTGGGTATCGGGTTCGAAGGCCTCGTTCAGGAACAGCGTCGTCGCGCCCCAGTCGGGTAGCATCATCGCCTGGTGCATGGACATCTCGGACAAGGCCAGCACGCCGATGCGGCCCTGCTGCAACTCGTAGCCATGGCAGTACGGACAATGGAACACATGGGTGCCCCAGCGCTGCGCGAGTCCCGGCAGGTCCGGCAGCTCATCCTTCACCCCCGTCGCGAGCACGACACGCCGCGCCGTGCGCACCTGCCCGCCCACCGACACCGCGAAGCCCTCGCCCGCCTGCGCCACCGCGTCCACGCGGGCATCCAGCCACTCCACTGTCTCGTACCTGAGCAACTGGTCGCGGGCAATGGCGGCGATGTCGGCTCCCGCCTCGCCGTCGCGCGTCAGGAAACCATGGGAAAACGGCGCATATCGGTTGCGGCGCTCGCCGGCGTCGATCACGAGCACACGGCGCCGGGCGCGTGCCAGTTGCATGCCGGCCGAAAGCCCGGCGTAGCTTCCGCCGATGATGATCACGTCGTAGTCCATACCGCTCTCCTTGCTCTGTCGAATTCATGTACCTTTAAATGATACATAAAAATCCGCCGCAAAGCCCCGATACCCCTTCGAGGCCCGGGGCCATCCCCTAGCGGGGTACGTTCAAGACTGCGGGTGGTCCGCCAGGCCCCACGAGGCCGTGCTGCAGATCTGGTCGAATTCCCTGGCCAGGTCGGCCAGCGTCACCGCGCCCAGGCGCCGGACGAGCAAGGCTTGCGCCTCTTCCAGCGCATCGGCCAGCGCGGCGTTGACCACGCGTTCGACCGCGCAGTCGGGATGGGCGTGGTCCGCGCCGATCGCGAAGACCCTGGGCCCGCCCACCGCGCGGTGGATGTCCAGCAGCGTGACGGTGGCCAGGTCGCAATCGAGCCGCCAGCCGCCGTGGTGGCCTTTCTCGGACTGCACGTAGCCCGCCTTGCGCAGGCCCGCCAGGGTCCGGCGCACCACGGCGGCATTGGTGCCCAGCATCCGGGCGATCTGGGCGGACGTCACGGGCTGGTCGTCCCTGGCCATGTGCAGCAGCACGTGCAGCATCCGGGAAAGGCGGCTATCGGTTCTCACGCGGGGGTCTTGTCGGGGGCATGAATGGGATCCACCCGCGACGATAACGCATCTTCGCCGCCGCGCCCGCACCGACTAGGCGTGGCCCTCCGCCGCGATGCCGTCCAGCTCCGCCATCGCATCGGCGGGCAGCGCCAGCGCGGCTGCCGCCAGGTTCTCCCGCAGATGCGCTGGCGAAGACGTTCCCGGTATCAGCAGCAGGTTGGGTGCGCGCGCCAGCAGCCAGGCCAGCGCGACCTGCATGGGCGTCGCCTCCAGCCGCTGCGCCACGCGGGTCAGGATGCCCGATTGCAGCGGCGAGAAACCACCCAGTGGGAAGAACGGCACGTAGGCGATGCCCTGGCCGCCCAGTTCATCGATCAGCGCGTCGTCGGCGCGGTGCGCCAGGTTGTAGTGGTTCTGCACGCACACGATGGGGGCGATGCGCCGGGCTTGGACCACCTGCGCGGCCGTGGCGTTGCTCAGGCCAAGGTGGCGGATGAGCCCCTGCCGCTGCAATTGCGCCAGCGCGGTGAACGGCTCTTCGATCGACCCTTCGGACGGCGCGTGCACGTCTCCCATGATGCGCAGGTTCACCACGTCCAGCACGTCCAGGCCCAGATTGCGCAGGTTGTCGTGCACGGCCCGCGTCAGCTCTTCGGGGCTCTGCGCCGGATTCCACGACGCGTCGGACCCACGCACGGCGCCGACCTTGGTCACGATGGTCAGGTCCCGGTAGGGATGCAGGGCCTCGCGGATCAGTTGGTTGGTGACGTGGGGGCCGTAGAAGTCGCTGGTGTCGATATGGTTGACGCCCGCTTCGACCGCGGCGCGCAGCACCGCCAGCGCCGCGGCGCGGTCCCTGGGCGGCCCGAACACCCCCGGCCCCGCCAGTTGCATCGCGCCGTAGCCCATGCGGCGCACGGGTCGGTCTCCCAGGGCAAAACTGCCCGCTGTTTGCAGATCGGTCATGGCATTTCTCCGGAAAGCGTGGATGGATCACACTATAGACACAGCCGCCTCGAACGATAATCTGGTGTAATCGGCACAGGCTGTACGGAATTCCGCACAATGCAAGCACCGCTCCAAGACCTGTTCGCCTTCCTGGCCGTGGTTCGCGCCGGGGGCTTTCGCGAAGGCGCCCGCGCCAGCGGCACCTCCGCCTCCAGCCTGAGCGAGGCCGTGCGGCGGCTGGAGGCCCGGCTGGGTGTCAGGCTGCTCCACCGCACCACCCGCAGCGTGACGCCAACCGAGGCCGGCGCCCGCCTGGTCGAACGGCTGGTGCCCGCGCTGGGCGAAGTGGAAACCGCGCTCGACGTCGTCAACGGTTTCCGCGACCGGCCCGCCGGGACCTTGCGCCTGAACGTCCCGCTCAGCGCGGCGCGGCTGGTGCTCGCCCCCCTCGTCACCCCCTTCCTGCAGGCCTATCCGGACATCAAGCTGGAAATCGTGGTCGAGGACGGCTTCGTCGACCTGCTGGCCGCCGGCTGCGACGCCGGCATCCGCTACGACGAGCGGCTGGAGCAGGACATGATCGCGATCCCCATCGGCCCGCGCTGGCAGCGCTTCGCCACCGCCGCCGCGCCCGCCTACCTGGCTGCGCGCGGCCGGCCCACGCATCCGCGCGACCTGCTCGGCCACGTCTGCCTGCGTGGCCAGTTCTCCAGCGGCGCCATGCCCGCCTGGGAGTACGAACGCAAGGGGGAAGTGCTGCGCGTGGAGCCCACCGGGCCGCTGCTGGTCAGCCTGGGCAGCGGCGTCGAGCTCGCCGCCCAGGCCGCGCGGGACGGCCTGGGCATCATCCACCTGTTCGAGGGCTGGCTGCAGCCCGACCTGGACAGCGGCGCGCTGGAGCCCGTGCTCAAGTCCTGGTGGCGCCCATTCACCGGTCCCTTCCTTTATTATTCCGGCCGCCGGCACCTGCCGTCGCCCCTGCGGGCCTTCATCGACTTCGTCCGCGCGCACGAAGGCGCCGGCAAGCCCTCCCGAAAAGCCTCCCCACGTTGACGACCATGCCCACCGACGCCCCTCAGGCAAGACACGACGACTCACGCGACGGCGCCTGGCGGGTATTCGTGGTCTTCCTGCGGCTGGGACTGAGTTCCTTCGGCGGACCGATCGCGCACCTGGGCTACTTCCGTACCGAATTCGTCGAACGCCGCCGCTGGCTGGACGATCGCAGCTACTCGGATCTCGTGGCCCTGTGCCAGTTCCTGCCCGGGCCGGCCAGCAGCCAGGTCGGCATGGCAGTAGGACTGCGGCGCGCCGGCTGGCCCGGCCTGCTGGCCGCGTGGCTGGGCTTCACCCTGCCCTCGGCCCTGGTCCTGATCCTGTTCGCCTACGGCATGGCCGGCTACAACGACCTGGCCGCCTCCGGCTGGGTGCACGGGCTGAAGGTCGTGGCCGTGGCGGTGGTCGCGCAGGCGATCTGGGGCATGGCCCGGGCGCTATGCCCGGACCGGGCGCGGGCGGGCTGGCCTTGCCCTCGGCGGCGGGACAGGTCGGCGCGATCGTGGCCGGCGGGCTGCTCGGTCGATGGCTGCTGGACCTGCCCGCGCCCGCCCCGGCGCATCCGCATTCCTACCCCATCTCCCGCCGCGCCGGTATCGCCGCCCTGGCGCTGTTCGTGCTGCCGCTGGCGGCGCTGCCGGCCTGGGCCGCCGCCAGCGGCTCCTCGCTCGTGGCGTTCTTCGATGGCATCTATCGCGCCGGCGCGCTGGTCTTCGGCGGCGGGCACGTGGTGCTGCCGCTCTTGCAAGCCACGGTCGTACCCACGGGCCTGGTCGACAACGCGGATTTTCTGGCGGGCTACGGCGCGGCACAGGCCGTGCCCGGGCCGCTGTTCACCTTCGCCGCCTACCTGGGCGCGGTATCCCTTGGTCCGCTGCACGGCTGGACCGGCGGCCTGGCCGCGCTGGCCGTGATCTTCCTGCCCGCGCTGCTGGTTCTTGTGGGCGCCTTGCCTTTCTGGGAACAACTGCGCCAGCGCCGCGGCATCCAGACCGCACTGGCCGGCGTCAACGCCGGCGTGGTCGGCATTCTGCTATCGGCGCTGTACGACCCGGTATGGACCAGCGCCATCCACGGCCGTGCCGACTTCGCGCTGGCCCTGGCCGCCTTCGGGCTGCTGGTCGTGGGCCGCGTGCCGCCCGTCCTGGTCGTGGTATTCGCGGCGCTGGGAGGCTGGCTGCTGGCGGCCTGAAGGCCGGGGATCAGTTCGCCGCGGGCTGGCCGCCTTCCATCGCCACCCGCACCGGCGGCGCCTCGCCCTGCTTGTCCTGCCCGAAATAGACCACCATGTGCGGATAAGGCAGCTCGATGCCGGCGGCGCTGAAATGCTGCTTCAGCAGGCGATTGTAGGCACGCTGCACCGCCCACTGCATGCCCGGGCGGGTCTTGATCAGGACCCGTATGGTCGCGCCCTTCTCGTTGACCGCGGTGACGCCCGGAATACTGATGTCTTCCAGGATCTCCGGCGCGAGCGCCTCGTCGGCCATCAGTTCCGCGAAGGCGTTGCGCATATGTTGCATGGCGTCGTCGATGCTCTCCCGGTGGGCGATCGTGTACTCGCCCAGGTGATAGGAGAAGTCCCTCATGTGATTGGACACCACGTCCACCGACGAAAACGGCACCAAGTGGTAGCCGCCGTCCAGGGTCCGTATGCCGACCGAGCGGATCGTCATCTTCTCGACCGTGCCGAACACGCCGGCCACCTGCACGACGTCGTTCTCGTTCATGCCGTTCTCGAGCTGGATGAAGACGCCGGTGATGATGTCCTGCACCAGCTTCTGCGCGCCGAAGCCCACGGCCAGGCCGACCACGCCGGCACCCGCGATCAGGGGCGCCACGTCTATGCCTATCTGCGACAGCACCACCATGACAGTCATGGCAACGATCACAATCAGCGCCGCATTGCGGAACAGCGACAGCAATGTCTTCTCGCGCGCGGTCGGCATGCGTCCGCCCTCGCGCAGGCTCAGGCGATGCTCGATGATGCTGGCCACCACCGTCCACGCCAGCGCCGCCGTCAGCAGCACGATGGCCACGTTCACCGCCACGCCTATGGCCGCCCCGCCGGCGTCCGAGGCGATCCAGCGCGACAGGTTGAAGGCGCGCCACGCATCCAGCACCAGCAGCACCACGACGATGCGGACCACCCAGCCGGCGAAGCGGATGGTCGCGGGCACGTAGGAGTTCAGACGGTTCTCCAGCATCGGCAGGCGGGCGCGCAGTTCGTCCGAGACCCGTACGGGCTTGGCCAGCAGCGCGTTCAGCAGCACGATGGCCAGGCTGCCCACGCCGGTTGCCAGCAGGGTCTGGAGCGTGGCGGCCACCATGAAGGGCAGCGCGTTGGCCGGATCGATCTGGCTGACCACCAGCAGTACGGTGAAATACCCGATTCCCAGCCAGTGCCAGACGCGCGCCAGCAGACGCGGCGAGGTACCCAGGAAGGTCGTCCTGCGCGAACCGCTGTGCTCGAGCTTCTCGCGCACCCGCTGGCGGTTGCGCCAGATCACGCCCACCGCATACACGTAAACGCCCAGCATGATCACCAATGCGGCCAGCCGGCCCAGCGCGGGAGACAGCGCCGCCGCCAGCACCGGATCGACCAGCATGGTGCCGTAGCCCGCCGCCATGACCAGCACGATCAGCCAGCGGTTCCAGTAGCGGGCCATCTCGTCCGACATCGGCAACAAGCGCAGGTGCGGATAACGCGTCGAGAACACGGTGCGCACCAGGACCTTGGTGATCTCGACCGCCAGGAAGGCCTTCAGGAACACAGCCACCAGCGGATCGACGGCGACGCCGTCCGGCCCGCCGCGCACGCCTGCCGCGTACGCCGCCGCGGCGGCCAGCAGCACCACCAGCGCATCGATGACCACCGCGCCGATGATGGCGCCCGCGCGCCGGTACAGGACCGGCATGCCAACGGGCGCTTCGGCCCGTGGCGAAGCCGTGGCATCCCATCCCAGGCCCGCCACCCATTCGTCGATGCGCCGGTAGATCCACAACGCGACCAGCCGCAGCAGTACGAAGGCGACGATGGCCGTCACGACCGACATGGCCAGCGGCCGCAACGCCCGCGCCTCGCTGCTGTCCATGGACGGACCGTCGCCTTCGGCCATGGCCCGCAGGTCCGCGGCGCCCTGCCCCAGGTCGGACACCAGGCTGGACAGGAAACGCTGCGTGCCGTCCGCCAGCCGCGCCCGCAGCGTGGGAGACTCGTGGGCGGGTGGCGCATCGGAGGCGGTACCCGCCTGCTTCGTGCCGGTTGCGGGCTCGTGCGCCCGCAACTGGTCGATCAGCGCCTTGCGGCTGTCAGGGTTCTCGAGCAGGTCGGCCAACGCGGCCGGCGTGGGCGCCGCGGTGGCTTGCGCGGCCATCGCGACACGGGCCGACACCAGTGTCGCCAACAGCAGCAGGATCAGGAACGCGAAGTGGACCAACCAGGGCTTGGACAGCCTGCGGCGACTCAGCGAAACGTCGCGGTGGGATTGCAGGGGAAGTGTGCATGCTGTCGTCGCGAGTCGAACCACTAGGGGGTCTCCTGGAGAAAAAATGGGTGAAAGGCGGGGCTTGCGCCCGCTCGCTACGCCACAGGGTAAAACACCCGCGGGCCGCAGACAAATCGCCGCGCCCGCTACGCCGCCAGCGTGTTCTTGTGGATACGGCCGGCCTTCATGATGAACTTCATGTTCCGGTCCGGATCGCCGATCAGGTCAAGATTGCGCAGCGGATCGCCGTCCAGCACCAGCAGGTCCGCGTGGGCCCCGGCCTCGATCACGCCCAGCTTGCCGGGATAGGGGTTGCGCGGACCGGACAAGGCCATCAGCCCGGCGCTGTGGCTGGTGGCCATGCGCAGCACCTCGGCGGCGTCGAACCAGCGCGCGAGCTTGGCGAGCTGCCTGCCCTGGCCGGCGGTGCCGGCGGGGTTGAACAGGATGTCGGTCCCCCAGGCCATCTTGACCTTGTGCTTCTGCCCCCATTCGAAGCAGCGCACGGTGCCTTCGGCGATCATCTTGCGCTGGGCCTGCGCGGCTGGGCTGCCGTGGGGGTTGGCGTCCTCGTCGGCCAGGAAGGGCTGGATGCTCCACCACGCGCCCTGGTCGGCCATGCGGCGCACGGTGTCCTCGTCCGCCAATTGGCCGTGCTCGATGGACCTGACCCCGCATGCCAGCGCGCGCTGGATGCCGGCGGGTGTGTAGACGTGGGCGCAGACGTAGGTGCCCCAGTCGGCGGCCGCCGCCACCGCGGCGCGCATCTCTGCCTCGGAATACTGGATGCTGTCCAACGGATCGAAATCCGACGACACGCCGCCGCCCGCCATGATCTTGATCTGGCTCGCGCCCAGCATCAATTGCTCGCGCACGCGCCGCAGGACCTCGGCCTCGCCGTCGGCGATGGCCGAGATGCCGGCCTGTTCGGCCACGCTGAGCGTGGTGCCGGCGGTGCGCGGCAGGTCCGAACGCTGGCGGAAATCCCCATGCCCCGATGTCTGAGAGATCATCGCACCGCAGGGATAGATGCGCGGCCCCGGGATGCGTCCTTCGTCGATCGCCCGCTTCAGCGCGAAAGCCGGACCACCCACGTCGCGTATCGTGGTGAAGCCGCGCAGCACCGTGCGCTCGGCTTCCTGCGCGGCCACCAGGTGCACGTAGGGAATGTCGGCGGTCAGCGCGACCAGTTGCGGAATGCCGGCCAGGATCGCATGCCAGTGCGCATCGATCAGGCCCGGCATCAGCGTGCGGCCGCCGCAGTCGATGATCTCGGCGCCGGCCACCGGTTCGGCCGCCGGCGGCATGGCCTTGATCATCGCGCCCTCGACCAGCACGTTGCGGCCCTCGATCAGCCGGCCGGCCCGGCCGTCGAAGATCCGCGCGTTGCGCAGCAGCACGGGCCGCCCCGCTGACTGCGCGAAGGCCGGCACCGCCAGCCCCAGGGCCGGTGCGGCCAGGCTCGCAGCGATGCCCCGCAGCACCGAGCGCCGGGTCATTCCCTGGTCGATGCGCCGGAACAGGCCGAGCGCATCGGCGCCATGGCAGGCGCAGCGCAGGCCATGCGCGGTGGCATGCCCGGGTAGACTTGACGGCATGAGAGATCCTCCAGGAACGGAACGTATTGCATGAGACCCGGCACGCTGGCGAATGCCAGCGCAAGGAGCGGAGTGTCGACGGTTGCGCGGCGGACGTAGACTGGACCGATCCCGTCTACCGGACGCACGCGATGCACACCTTATCCTGCTCTCCGTCCCACCACAACCTGCAGGCACCAGGCGCTCCCGGCCTGCCTGCGTACGACTGGCATGGCATCGAGCAGACGCTGGGCGAACAAGGCCATGCGGTCCTGCCCGCGCTGCTCGATCCCGCGCAATGCGCCCGGCTTGCCGCGCGCTACCCGCAGGATGCGCTGTACCGCAGCCGCATCGTGATGAGCCGCCACGGATTCGGACGCGGCGAATACAAGTACTTCGCCTATCCCTTGCCCGCCCCGCTGCACGCGCTGCGGCATGCGCTGTACCCGCGACTGGCCCCTATCGCCAACCGCTGGAGCCGCCTGATGGGCCAGGACCCGGACTACCCCGCCGATCTGGACACCTTCCTGGCGCACTGCCACGAGGCCGGCCAACTTCGCCCGACGCCGCTCATCCTGGCGTACGAAGCCGGCGACTACAATTGCCTGCACCAGGACCTTTATGGCGAACGGGTCTTCCCCTTGCAGGTGGCCATCCTGCTGTCCGAGCCGGGGCGCGATTTCACCGGCGGCGAGTTCGTCATGACGGAAACCGCCAGCGACGGCCAGCGCGCCGACGTCGTTGCGCTGCGCCAGGGCGACGCCGTGGTGTTCGCCGTCAACCAGCGTCCCGCGCCGGGCCGGCGCGGCGGCGTACGCAAGGTGGCGATGCGCCACGGCGTCAGCCGCGTTCACAGCGGCAGGCGGTACACCGTGGGACTGATCTTCCACGACGCGCGCTAGCGCAGGACCATGCAGACACTCGATCTCTTCTCCGATCCGATCTCCGGCCAGCCCGAGCCCATGGGGCCGCGCGCCTTCCTGCTGCGCGGCTTCGCGCTGCCCCGCGTGGACGAGTTGCTGCCCGCCATCGGCAGTGTCTCTGAGGCCGCGCCGTTCCGCCACATGGTCACGCCCGGTGGTTTCACCATGTCGGTCGCGCTGACCAATTGCGGCACGCTGGGCTGGACGACCGACCGCCACGGCTACCGGTACTCGCGCACCGACCCCGCCTCCGGCCTGCCCGACGGCCCTGTCAGCCGCGTGGAAACCGGCTCCCCGCCTCCGGCCTGCCCTGGCCCGCCATGCCCGAAGTCTTCTCCGCGCTGGCACGGGAAGCGGCCGACGCCGCGGGCTTTCCGCGTTTCGAGCCCGATGCCTGCCTGATCAACCGCTACCTGCCCGGCGCACGGATGTCGCTGCACCAGGACAAGAACGAACGCGACCTCGACGCCCCCATCGTCTCGGTCTCCCTGGGCATGCCGGCGATCTTCCTGTTCGGCGGCCACCAGCGTTCGGACAAGGCGGCTCGGCTCGAACTGCATCACGGCGACATCGCCGTCTGGGGCGGCCCGGACCGCCTGCGCTACCACGGCGTGTTGCCGCTGGCCGAGGTCCCGCATCCGGTCCTGGGCAGCCAGCGCATCAACTTCACGTTCAGGAAGGCGGGATGACCGCCGCCGGATTCGGGCGCAAGAAACGGAGCGCTTGCGCCCGGACTATTCTCTATCCTGATGCCATGATCACGAACCCCGGAACATCCGCCATGGGTACGCCCCCACCGTCCGGCTATGCCACCGACGATGCCCGCTGGCAGGCGGTCCAGGCGCGCGACGCCTATGCCGACGGCCACTTCGTCTACGCCGTGCGCACGACCGGCGTGTATTGCCGTCCCAGCTCGCCCACACGGCTGCCCCGGCGCGCCAACGTCGAATTCTTCGACTCGCCCCGGGACGCCGAGGCGGCCGGCTACCGCGCCAGCCGGCGGCGGCGGGACGGGCCCGAAGCCGCCCGCGAACGCGCGGCGCTGATCGCCCGCGCCTGCCGCCTGATCGAAAGCGCCGAGACGCCTCCGGGCCTTGCGGAACTGGCCGCTCAGGCGGGCATGAGCCCCTTTCACTTCCACCGGGTGTTCAAGGCGGAGACCGGCTTGACGCCCAAGGCCTACGCCTCGGCCCGGCGCGCGCGCCGGCTGCGCGAGGAGCTGGGCGAACCCGACGCCTCGGTCACCGATGCCATCTACGAGGCGGGGTTCAATTCCAACAGCCGGTTCTACGAGACTTCCGACCAGGTGCTGGGCATGCGCGCGCGCGACTACCGCGCGGGGGGCGCCGGCGCGGTCATCCGCTTCGCGGTCGGCCAGTGTTCGCTGGGCGCCATCCTGGTCGCGCAAAGCCAACGCGGCATCTGCGCCATCCTGCTGGGCGACGATCCGGACGCGCTGGTGCGCGACCTGCAGGACCGGTTCCCCAAGGCCAGGCTGATCGGCGGCGATGCCGGCTTCGAACGGCTGGTGGCCCAGGTGGTGGGTTTCATCGAGGCGCCCTCCATCGGACTGAACCTGCCGCTGGACGTGCGCGGCACGGCCTTCCAGGAACGCGTCTGGCAGGCTCTGCGCGAGATCCCGCCGGGCCGGACCGCCAGCTATGCCGAGATCGCCCAGCGCATAGGCTCGCCCCGGGCCGTGCGCGCCGTCGCCCAGGCCTGCGGCGCCAACCACATCGCCGTGGCCATCCCCTGCCACCGGGTCATCCGGCGCGACGGCGACCTGTCGGGCTATCGCTGGGGCGTGGAGCGCAAGCGCGCGCTGCTCGGGCGCGAGGCCGGCGGCTCGCGCGGCGGCGAATGACGGCGCGTGCCTAGCGCACCGGCAGAAAGGAAAACAGCATCAGGTTCTGTGCGTAGTTGATACCCAGCCGGCGCGAATTCTCGCCCAGCAGATTGGCAATCAGGTCCAGGCGCCCGATGATGGCGCCGAACTCTCGTTCGAAACTCAGGTTGACCTGCGTGTCCGTCCATTCGTTGGCCAACAGCAACGGCTCCCCGCGCGCATCGCGCCGGCTGCCCAGCAGCCAGGCCGCGGCCTCGACGTTGCGGGCCGCGTTATAGACCCGGCCGCCGTCCAGCAGGTCGAAGGCATAGAAACGCGTCTTGCCGTCGTGCGCCGCGACGATGGTGTCGGCCATGCCGTAGATGAAGGCGGCGACCCGGTCGCCGGGGTAGGCGGGATCCAGCGCCACCGCCAGGATCTCGACGTCGCGCAGGCCCTGGAGCCCCGCCGGCGGCGTGCGGGCATCGATGGACCGCCTGACCGTCTCGGCGGCGGACTCCATTCTGGGCTTGCCGGACTTGCGCCACTCGCGCGGGTTGCGCTTGTAGAGCTTGGTCATCAGCGACATCAGGCTGGACAGGTTGTCGCGCATGGCGATGGTCAGGGTCCGATTGAAATCGGTCTGCATCATCTGGTCCGAGGACATGTCCTCGGTGCCCCGCGACTCGTAGCCTGGGCGCGGCAGCGCGGTGTACTGGGCACAGCCGGCCAGCAGGGATAAAGCCACCGCCGCCGCGCCCACCGTCCTGAAGCTGGTCATGCGGGATCCGTTCTTCGCGTTGCCGCGAGGATAACCCAATGCGCGGCGATTTCCGCGCCGTCGTGAAACAGGTTTTCACAACAATGGTGAACGGATCTTGCAGCCGGCTAAGTGGTGGCCACCAACAGTTCCTCGGCATTGGCCGGCGGACGCAGGCCGTCCGCGCGGCCGGAGAAATACCGCCGGGCCAGTTCGTCGGCCGACACGTGCCGCGCCTCCTTGAATCCCTGCTCGCGGGCCAGCGCCAGGATCTGCGCCGGCAGGAAGAAACTCACGAACGGCGTCCCGCTCGCGCGCGCGCCCTTCTCCGCCATCTCCATGCCCGGACGCACTTGCGGATCCGCCATGTCCAGCGGCAGCAGGAAAGACATCACGAACGTGGACCCCGCCGCCAGCGTCGCCATCTGGCGCAGCGTGGCGGCGTTCGCCTCTTTCGTCAGGTACATGCTGACTCCGGTGGACACCACGACCGCCGGTTTGCCGCCGTCGAATCCGGCCGCCAGCAAGCGGTCCCGCCAGGACTCGCCGGCCTCGAAGTCGACCGGCACGAAGCGCAGCCAGTCCGGTGTCCCCAAGCCCAGTTCGACCAGCCGCCTCCGCTTCCATTCCTGCGGCCCCGGCCGATCGATTTCGAACACCCGCAGCCGCGACGCCACCTCGGGCCGGCGCTGCGCGAAGCTGTCCAGCCCGGCGCCAAGGATGACGTACTGCTCCAGGCCACGGCCGGCCTGCTCCACGACCAGGTCCTCGATGAAACGGGCCCGACCCACGATGGAGGCGCGGAACGGCCGGGTGAAACCCGGGTCCATGTCCCCGCGGCGCTGCCAGCCCGGCTCCGGCGCCAGCAGGCGCAAACCGACTTCATCCTGCAGCACGTGCGGCGCCGCATCGACCTCGACATGCAAGGCGCGCCACAAGGCCACCCGCGCCGCGGTGCTGTCGGGTACCACATCCTGTTCGTCATTCATGATCGTCGCTCGCTTTCCGGCCTGGGCCGGCGCCTGGAAGACTAGCACGCTGGAAACGCCGGATCGATCTCGTCCACCCGGACCCGAGTACGATGCGCGTACCGCCGACCCGCCAGGACTTCATGGAGACCCCGATGACCGCCCCCGCGCGCAAGGGCGCCACCCGCGCCGCCGACATTCCCGCCGACGTGCTGGACGCGCTGTCCCGTGGACAATTGCAAAGCGCGACGCTTGCCGAGTGCCTCGCGCTCGACCAGGAAAAACTCTTGCTGGCGGCCTTCCCCGGCCTGTCGCCCCGGGCCCGGCAGGCGGCCACGCAAGCCGCCCAGCTTGGCATCCTGAAGCGGATGATGGGCATGGGCGCCCTCCTGCTGGAGGAGCTGGGCAGCGCGGGCATCCCGCTGTGCCAGTCGCACGGCTCGGACACGGTGCGCGGCTGGGCCTGCTTCATGATCGGCGCGCGGCCGGATCAGGGCCTGGCCACGCGGCTGGCGGCCATGGAGCCGCTGGCGGACGACGCCCATTTCGGCGTGCGCGAATGGGCCTGGATGGCCATGCGCCCCCACCTGGCCCGCGAATTGGCGCCAGCCATCGTCCAACTGGCGGCCTGGACTTCCTCTCCTTCCGAGCGCCTGCGCCGTTTCGCCAGCGAGGCCCTGCGGCCGCGCGGCGTCTGGTGCGCCCACATCGCCGCCCTCAAGCGGCAACCCGGGCAGGCACTGCCGGTGCTTGCCCCGCTGCGCGCCGATACCTCCGCCTACGTCCAGGACTCCGTGGCCAACTGGCTCAACGATGCCGGCAAGGACCAGCCCGACTGGGTGCGCGGCCTGTGCCGGCAGTGGCTGGCGGACGACCCGCCCGCGGCCACCCGACGCATCTGCCAGCGCGCTCTGCGCAACCTGCCCGTCACCGGGTAGATTCGGCCCGGAACGCGGGCGTCGATCCGCCGTCGCGCAGCCTGAGGGTGATCGCCGCTCCCAGCGCCGCCGCCACCCCGCCGACCAGGAAGACCTGGGCATGGCCGAAGTGGTCGGCGATCCACCCGGCCAGCGGCCCGGTCACGCCATAGGCGAGATCCTGGAACGCGGCGAAACCACCTATCGCAGTCCCGCGCAGATGCACCGGCACGCGCCGGACCGCCTCCAGCCCCATCGCCGGGAACACCATCGAGCATCCCATGCCGGTCAGCAGCGCGCCCGCCATGGCCACCTCCGGTCCGGGTGCGAGCCAGAGCAGCGCCTGCCCTACGGCCTCCACCAGCAGCGACACCAGCGCCACCGGCGCGCCGCCGATGCGATCGGGCAAGGAACCGAACAGCACCCGCACCGCGACGAAGCCCACGCCGAAGCACGTCAGTCCATACCCGGCGCCTTCCCACCCCTTGGCCAGGAAATACAGCGGGAAGAACGCGCCCAGCGCGGCGAAGCCTATGCCTTGCAGGCCGACCACGACGCCGGGCCGCCAGATGCGTCCGAGCACCTGTGCGAACGGCGGCCGCCGGCCCGCCTGCGCCGGCACGGCGGGCGCGAGCGGCCACAGCATCAGCGCGCCCAGCAGCGGCAGCGCGACGCAGATCGCCGGCGAACCCCACGTCCTGCAACAGCCACAGGCCCAGTGGACCGCCCGCCGCGAACGCGCCGTACATGCCCACGCCGAACACGGCCATCACCAGGCCGGAACGCGCAGGCCCCATCATCGCCATGCTCCACGCCAGCATACCGACCAGGGCCAGACTCTCGCCCAGGCCCAGCAGCAGCCGGCCCGCCAGCAGGACCGCATAGGACACCACGCCATGCCCCAGCGCCGGCAACGCCGACGCCAGGCACAACAGCGAAGCCAGCGCATACAGGGCCAGGCCCCGGAACATGCCCGACTTGCCGCCGCGTTCGTCGGCCAGCCGGCCGGCCCAGCCGCGGCTCAGTATGGTGGAAAGAAACGCGATGCCCACGGCCAGGCCGGAGGCGACATTACCCATGGCCAACGTGTGCGAGACATGCACGGCCACGGCCGGCATCGCCATGGCCACCGAGAGATAGCTCAGGAATAGCGCCACGGTCATCCAGACCAGGCGGCGCAAGGGAGAATACTGCGAGACGTTCGACATCGACCGCCGCTCCTTGGGAGTCAGGGCGGCACGGCGCGGGAGGATGGAGGGGAACGATGGATCAGGCAGCACCAACGCACACCGCCAGCCGGCCACGAGTGCCGCTGGTGATGCGTTGGTTGACGTAAACGCTTACGGCCGCGTTCGAAGGAACACTGCGGGAGGAATTCTAGCACCCGAAGAAGATACGCCGTGCTTTATTGACTTTAATTCAAATGTATTTGGCCTATACCGCGCTTCATCGGCAAAGGTAAAGCCGGCAGAATGCCAGCCATACCCCCGCTATCCAGGAGATTTTCCATGAGCATTCCTTCCTTCGGCGTCGGCACCTTCCGCCTGACCGGCCAGACCGTCATCGATTCAGTGCGCAGCGCCCTGGACGTGGGCTATCGCGCCGTCGACACCGCGCAGGTCTACGGCAACGAGGCCGAGGTCGGCCAGGCCATCGCCCAGAGCGGCGTCAAACGCGCCGACCTCTTCCTGACCACCAAGATCTGGACCGACAACTATGCCAGGGACAAGCTGGTGCCCAGCCTGCGCACCAGCCTGGAGAAGCTGCGCACCGACCATGTCGACCTGACCCTGATCCACTGGCCGGCGCCGGGCAACGGCGTCGAGCTGAGCGAGACCATGACGGCGCTGGCCGAGGCCAAGGCGCTGGGCCTGACCCGGCAGATCGGCATCTCCAACTTCAACATCGCACTGACGAAGGAAGCTATCGCGCTGCTCGGCAGGGGCGAGATCGCCACCAACCAGATCGAGCTCAGCCCGTATCTGCAGAACCGCAAGCTGACCGCGTTCCTGAAGGAACAAGGCATCACCGTGACCTCGTACATGACGCTGGCCTACGGCAAGGTGCTGAAGGATCCGGTCTTGGCCGCGATCGCCACCAAACACCATGCCACCGTGGCACAGGTCGCGCTGGCCTGGGCGCTGCAACTCGGCTATGCGGTGATCCCCTCCTCCACCAAGCGCGAGAACCTGGCCAGCAATCTGCTCGCCCGCGACCTCGAGCTCGATGCCGACGACATGGCGCAGATCGCCGCGCTCGAGCGCAATGGCCGCGAGGTCGATCCGCA
>ERZ778021.727-NODE-727-length-50603-cov-7.136385_pt1 | contig 50603 bp, 40 predicted proteins | sample MGYA00375751_ERZ778021 | MGnify/ENA primary metagenome ERZ778021 (study PRJEB29350, sample SAMN05389814) | bioreactor metagenome | isolation source: Thiocyanate stock bioreactor | place: South Africa: University of Cape Town | collected 2013-08-29 ... | reverse complement strand
GCCTGGCGCCCTCAATCAAGAGGGCCACATCACCCTTTCGCTCTTGCTTCCAAGCGAGCAGTTTTTGATATATTTTCCTCTTCATAAATTATTTATTTACAGTGTTTTGATGTTGTTAATACGATAAAATTACACCTTTTCAAGGTTTTATTACAATAGAAATATACACCTTTTCAAGGTCTTATTATAATGCAAATATACACCTTTCCAAGGTTTTGGTGTGTAGATAGGCCGTTTTTTCTCAAGATTTTTGTCAAAACAACATAAGAGGCCAATGAAATGTAAAAAATTTGGCTACCTTTACGCAAAATAACTTGTAATGAAAATTAGGGGTAAAATCACATCTCATTTTCTATAAAATCAACCAAAAGAAAAAAGAAATTGAAATTATCAGGATTTTACACCTGCCCATAAATTCTCTTATTTACTGAAAACGTTTCTGTTAATTCTGAAAAATTATGTCTCAATTTTGCCCCCTTTGTGGAAAAACCAAACCGGAAGAAGTCCTTTTTTGTGATGATTGTGCAAAGAAGATACATGCTGAATATGAAGTAGAGATAGATTCTCCTTCATGCCGTAAGGAAACGGTCAATCAGAAGGATGCCGGATTAAAAGATATTGCCGGTAAGAAGGGTGAGCCGGAACCAAGGTTGGTGGCAGAACCAGAGCTGGCAACGGAATCAGGACTGAAGACAGAAAAAACGGGGCCGAAGAAGAAAAAGCGGGTAGGAGTCCCGCTATTGTTCATATTAGTGGCCGCTCTCCTGGTCGGTGCTTTTTTTGTATATAATGCGACAATACGCAAAAACAATCTCGACCGTAGCGGTTGGGATGCAGCGTTAAAGGAAAATTCGGTAGAAGGATATCTGGCTTATATGAATGCACATCCCCGTGGGATCCATTTTGACGAAGCGCAGGAGGGATTGCGAAAATTGAAGTCGGAAGAATCCACCGCATGGGAAAGGATGAAAGAATCGGACAATATCACCGAGTTGCGGGATTTCTTAGACCGGCATGAGAATAGCCCTTACACTCCGTTAGTGAAGTCAAGACTCGATTCTCTTATATGGGCAGGAGCTTTACAAACAAATACGCCGGAGTCGTATGCTGATTATATCACGCTGACAGAAAATGGTAGTATCGGGGGCGATTATATTGCAGAAGCAATGAAAAGGTATGATCTGCTTTCCCGGCCACAAACGACCGATGCCGCTACATTGGATAGTATATGTGCTACAATAGACGGTTTTTTTATCGCCCTTTCTGCTTTGGATCATAACGGCATGATCCGTTATCTGGCGCCTACGGTATATCGCTTCTTTAATTCGGGTGCTGCTACCCGTGAAAGAATTACCGGTGAATTGCTTGTGACGGCTGCACAGACAGAGGGTACAACCCTGAAATTTACTCCCGATACGGAGTCGGTACAGTATGAGGTGACCAGTAATAACTATTACAAAGTCAACGTGCCACTTCGTAAATCTTACTTGAAAGATGGCGCTGCGGAAGAAGTATATGGTTATATTACGCATATCGAGTTGGATTCCCTCTTTCAGATTGTTGGTATTTTTGAAACAAAGCCTTATCCTGAAGCGCCATAGCAATATTTATTGTACGGAAAACTAATTCAACTCCTGTTTGTTTAAGAATATCTATGGAATTTCAACTTACATCAGCATATCAGCCTACCGGTGATCAGCCGGAAGCAATTGCAGCGCTGGTAGAGGGACTACAACAGAAAATCCCTTATCAGACCCTGTTGGGAGTTACCGGATCGGGTAAGACCTTTACAGTAGCCAATGTGATTGCGCAGGTGAACAAACCCACCTTGGTGTTGAGCCACAACAAGACACTGGCAGCACAACTTTATAGCGAGTTCAAAAGCTTCTTTCCGAATAATGCGGTGGAATATTTTGTCTCCTATTACGATTATTATCAACCCGAAGCGTATATCCCGACGACCGATACCTATATCGAGAAAGACCTTTCTATCAACGATGAGATTGAAAAACTGCGGCTCGCCGCTACTTCCTCACTTCTTTCGGGAAGGAATGATGTGATTGTGGTTTCTTCGGTTTCCTGTTTGTATGGTATCGGTAATCCCGAAGATTTTAACAAGACCACCATAGATATCCGCGAAGGTCAGGTGATGGAGCGTGACCGGTTGTTGCGCCTGTTGGTGAACAGCCTTTACTCACGCAACGAAACTGCCGACTTCAACCGTGGAAACTTCCGGGTGAAAGGTGATACGGTAGATGTCTTCCTGGCATACCACGATTATATTGTCCGTGTGATTTTCTGGGGGGACGAGATAGAAAGTATCGAGTCGGTGGATCCGCTCAGCGGGATCACCATCGAGCGGTTGGACTCATACCGTATCTTTCCCGCCAATCTTTTTGTTACCACCCAGGAACGTATTAACAGGGCAATTGATGAGATACAGATCGATTTGGGAAAACAGGTGGAATTTTTTCAGGAAATTGGGAAACCCTATGAGGCTAAACGGCTTTACGAAAGGGTGACCTATGACCTGGAGATGATCAAGGAGATAGGTTACTGTTCAGGGATAGAAAATTATTCCCGTTATTTCGACGGCCGCGCCGCCGGCACACGCCCTTTCTGCCTCCTTGATTTTTTTCCTGACGATTATCTCACCGTCATCGATGAGAGCCATGTCACTATTCCTCAGATACGTGCCATGTACGGTGGCGACCACTCGCGCAAGATCAATCTTGTGGAATTCGGCTTCCGGCTCCCGGCAGCGATCGATAACCGTCCGCTGAAGTTCGAAGAGTTTGAAGCCCTTACCCCAGAGATTATTTTCGTGAGTGCCACTCCCGCCGATTATGAATTGGAGAAATCGGAAGGTATTGTGGTGGACCAGTTAATTCGGCCGACAGGATTGCTCGATCCACCGATTGATGTACGCCCGAGCCTGAACCAGATCGACGACCTGATGGAAGAGATCCGCCAGCGGGTGGAAGTCGATGAGCGCATATTGGTAACGACCCTCACCAAACGGATGGCGGAAGAACTGACCGATTACCTGACAAAGAACGGTGTGCGGTGTAATTATATCCATTCCGATGTGGAGACGTTAGAACGGGTGAAGATCATGGATGAATTGCGTAATGGCTTGTTCGACGTGTTGATCGGCGTGAACCTGCTGCGTGAAGGGTTGGATTTGCCGGAAGTATCGCTTGTGGCGGTACTCGATGCCGACAAGGAAGGATTCCTCCGTTCCCACCGGTCCCTTACCCAGACGGCCGGACGTGCGGCGCGTAACGTGAACGGAAAGGTGATTTTCTATGCTGACAAGATGACCGACAGTATGCAGATGACTATCGATGAAACCAATCGCAGACGAGAAAAGCAGATAAAATATAACGAAGAGCACGGTATCACACCACAGCAGATAAAGAAGGCTCGTTCATCGGCATTGAGCAGGGAATATAAAATCACAGCCGAGGCAAAAGCATATATAGAACCGGATTATTATGCATTGGCAGCAGAACCGGTACCCGAGTATGCTTCGAAAGACGACCTGAAGAAAAAGATTGAACAGACCCGCAAAGCGATGATGGCAGCAGCAAAGAAACTGGAATTCTTAGAAGCTGCGCAGTTGCGGGACCAGTTGATCATGCTGGAGGAAAAACTGGAATAATATGCCAATGTGGATAATTACCAATTATCAATTACCAATTAGTCTTGATTCTTGGTTTTTGACTCCAAAAGTATTGGCTCTAAAGTCTTTACTCTTTATTCTTTACTCTAAAAAAATGAACTCAGACATTCAAATTGCAAGGGAAACACCCCTGAGAAAAATCAAAGATGTGGCGGAAAGTATCGGGATCGATCGCGAAGAGGTGATCAGTTTTGGGAGGCATATGGCAAAGATACCTCTTCATCTTATCGATCAGGAAAAAGTTGACCGTAGTAACCTGATATTGGTGACAGCCATTACTGCGACTAAGGCGGGTATTGGTAAAACGACAGTGTCCATAGGATTGGCGTTGGGATTGAACAAGATCGGGAAAAAAGCGATTGTCGCTTTGCGTGAACCATCGTTAGGCCCCGTTTTTGGGATGAAGGGCGGCGCCGCAGGCGGCGGATACGCGCAAGTACTTCCGATGGAGAATATCAACCTTCATTTTACAGGTGATTTTCATGCGGTAACCACAGCGCATAATACTATTTCTGCCTTGCTCGACAACTATATCTATCGTGTGCAGGGCACGGGTGAAGAGATCAAAGAGGTGCTTTGGAAACGGGTGTTGGACGTCAATGACCGCAGTCTGCGATATATTGTTACCGGACTTGGGCCGGGTAACGGTATTCCACAGGAAGGTGGTTTCGATATTACTGCCGCCTCGGAACTAATGGCCATCCTCTGCCTGGCGGAAGATGAAAATGATCTCCGCCGGAGAATTGAGAATATCCTACTTGGATACAGGATCAATGGTGAGCCGTTTACCGTGAAAGACCTGGGTGTGGCAGGCGCCATCACCGTACTGATGAAGGATGCCATCCATCCCAACCTTGTGCAGACTACGGAGAATACGGCTGCTTTTGTGCACGGTGGCCCGTTTGCCAATATCGCGCATGGATGTAACTCGGTATTGGCTACCAAGATGGCAATGACATACGGTGAGTATGTGGTCACCGAAGCCGGCTTTGGTGCTGATCTGGGAGCAGAGAAATTCTTCAATATCAAGTGCCGTAAGAGTGGATTATGTCCGAAACTGACGGTTATTGTCGCTACCGCACAGGGATTGAAAATGCATGGAGGTACACCGGAAAAGATGATCAGGGAACCAGATCTGGAGGGTTTGAGAAAAGGGTTGGAAAACCTTGGGAAACATCTTGATAACCTGGCCGGTTTTGGACAATCCATCGTGGTAGCATTCAATAAGTATGCTTTTGACACAGCTGAAGAGATCGATACCGTGCGGGCATTCTGCCATGCAAGGGGAGTGTCGTTCGCAGTCAATGAAGCGTTCACTGGCGGTGGGGCCGGTGCAGTGGCACTGGCTGAAACGGTAGTGGATGCTGTTGAAAACAGGCCTTCGGGAAAATTGAAATTTACTTATGACGATGAAGACAATATAGAGACCAAACTCACGAAAGTGGCTACACGTATTTACGGTGCACGCGACGTGGTAATGGGCGAGAAAGCATTGAAGAAACTCAAGCTGATTGAGGGTACACCTCTTGAAAGGATGCCGGTCTGCATCGCTAAAACGCAGTATTCCTTCTCCGCCGATCCCAAATGGTATGGTGTTGCAAAAGACTTCCGGTTCAAGATCAATGATCTGGTGATTAACCGTGGCTCGGAGTTTATCGTCGCCATTGCCGGTGAGATGATGCGTATGCCCGGGCTGCCCGCCGATCCGCAGGCCAAACGGATAGATATCATCAACGGGAAAATAGAAGGGCTGAGCTGATCATCATTTTTTTCGCGATATTTTTGGGATATCATCTTTTTTTACGACATTTGCAAAAAGAGGTGTGTATACCAAAAATCATTTTATTGCACTATCGATTGGATCATATTATCTTCAAGAAAGATAAGATAATTTTTATTTTAACTTTATTTGTTTGTCTCTCTTCATGTAATTTGAAAAATAAAGAGGGCATATCTACCTATGCTGTTTCCAATACCGACTTTGAGAATTCAATCCTGATTGAAGGTATAGTTGAACCTATCCGGTTCACAACCCTTACCTGTCCGGGGAATGTGGACGGGATCGTTACCTTCCTGATCGACAATGGTACATATGTGGACGAAGGAGATGTCGTCTGCGTTATTGAGGATAATGATCAACAGAGTAATTATGATAACCTGAAAATTGCATTAGAAAATGCGATTGCTGAACTGAATAAGGTCAATGCCGACTTGAAAATGCAGTATGCTTTGTTGGAAGCACAGGTGAAAAATAATGAAGCCGATACGAACATCGCCCAACTCGATTCCCTGCAACTTGAATTTGCCACGCCAACCCAGCGGAGGATCAAGGAATTAGAGCTGGAAAGGGCAACCATAGAAAAAGTAAAATTCGAGCAGAAACTGAATGCCCTTGATATCATTAACCAGTCGGAAATAAAAAAGTTGGAAATAAATATCCAGCAGTTGACCAACCGGCTGCAATCGGCAGAAAAAATTCTTGAAGCATTGACTGTCAGGGCTCCCAAAAAAGGTTTAGCCATTGTAGCCGATTCCCGTATGACAGGTGATAAGTTAAAAGTCGGGGATAATGTCTGGAATAATATGCCTGTGGTTATTATCCCTGAAATGTCGGAGATGAAGGTGAAAATGGCGGTCAACGAAACCGATTTCAAACAGATCAACGAAAATGATTCAGTGGCCTACTCCTTTGATGCCATGCCGGGGAATAGCGCACATGGCAGGATAACCAAAAAATTACCCGTTGGACAACCCTATAAGAGAGATTCAAAAGTGAAGTTTTTTGAGGTAGAAGCCTCTATCGACAGTGTCATGGAACTTCCTGAACCGGGATTTACAGCAAATAGCCGTGTAATTACAACCTATATCGGCGATACCATCGTGGTACCCCGGATAGCCATTTATGAGGTGGATTCGATGAAAGTAGTGTATGTGCGGAATAACAAGAAATATGATATGCGCCAAATTGTAACCGGCCCATCATCAATGAAAGAATCAATAATCACCGCCGGTTTGAAGAGGGGGGAAGTTATTTCATTGATTAAGCCGCCTGCTTCATTTATAAGAGGGAAGCAGTTGCTTTCGGACTCAATCCGATAGGGTGAAAGATGGCATTCACTGATTTTTGCAATAATAAGATAAATACTGATAAAATGAGGAACAAGTGTATTAAGCTTTCTTTTCTCCTTTTTTGTTTGATATTCTTTGCTGCTTGCGGCCAAAAGGAAACTCAGCAGATACCTGTAGGAAAAGTGGCAAAAGGGACCCTTTTTCTTGATTTGTACGAAGAGGGAGAAATCGAAGCTGTGCAATCTCTTAATATTGTGGCGCCTCTTATTTCCTGGAGGTATGGCAATCTGAAGATTACAGAACTGGTAAAGGACGGACAGGAGGTAAAAGCCGGGGACACGTTGATTGTTTTTGATCCGTCGGAAGTCCTCAAAGGCATTGTTGAAGCAGAATCGAGTCTGGAAATAGCCAGGGCTGAATTTGATAAGATGATCGCCCAGCAGAAATCCGACCTGGAAGAACTGAGAGCCGGATATGAGGTGGCGCGGATATCCCATGAAATATCTAAAATACGGTTCGAATCGGCAGGGTATGAGTCGGAGATAAAGAAGAAAGAAATACAACTGAATCTCGACAAGGCTGATATTGCTTTGGAAAGGGCCAAAGAGCAAATAGACAACCGGATAAAAATACAGCGGGAAGAGGTAAAGCAAAAAAACCTATCCATTATGCAATTCCAGTCCAGGCTCGATGAGGCACACGAGACGTTGAGCAAATTGTCTGTGGTCACTCCTTCATCCGGAATAGCCATCATATCCCGCAACTGGAGCAGTAACAATAAGTTTCAGATCGGCGATCAATGCTGGGGTGGATTTCCCATTATCCAGCTTCCCGACCTGTCACAGTTAAAGGCGACGGTAAGGATCAACGAGGTAGATGTGGCAAAAATCAGTAAGGGACTGAAAGTCGAAATTAAACCGGATGCATTTTCGGATAGCACCTTTACCGGAACGGTCCATTCAATCGCCAATCTTGCTGTGAACAAGGATGGATCATCAAAGATAAAAATATTTCCTGTTGAAATATTACTGGGTGAATCGGATAAGCACCTGCTTCCCGGCCTCACCGTAAGTTGCAGGATCATAATAGACAAGAGAGAGGATGTGCTTTATATCCCTTTGGATGCGCTGAGACCGGAGGGGGACAAGAATTTTGTCTATAAGAAAAGTGCAAGTGGTTATGATAAAGTAGAGATTGAAACCGGACAGAATAATACCGATTATATAGTGGTGGTAACCGGTCTGAAAGAAGGGGATGAAATCGCACTGGTAGATCCTTTCGCTGTGGAGGCGGAGGAGAAAAATGGGAGAGTGGGTGATGGGGAGACTGAGTGACTGGGGGACTGCCTAATTTCATTGTCCATTGTCAATTAATGAATTAATGAATTTTTAAATTGAATGAATAATAAAATAATATACACTCTTTCGGTGGTGTTTTTCCTGTTATTTCTTTTTTCTTCCTGCAAAAACAGGGTTGGATCGGATGATAACGAAAGGAAAATATCGGATGGAAGCACCATCATAGAAACGGGCGAACTTGCCGCGATCAATTCCATATCCTTTATCATACCAAGGTATGGACGACATTGGTATCAAATGAAGATCATCGGCCTGTTGAACCATGGGGAGATTGTGAAAAAAGGAGATTCGATCGCCCAACTGGATCCTGCCGATATCAATAAATTTATTCTTGATCAGGAAAGTAATCTGGAGACACAATTGGCCGTATTGGAAAAATTGTATGTGGAACAAGAAAACAGGGAACAGGAAAGCGAATCAAGGATCAGAAATGAACTGGCCTCGTTCGATTTAAAAAAGATCGAATTGGAAGCATCCCGTTTTGAATCGGAACGGTTGCGACGGATAAAACAACTGGAATTCGAGCAGTCGGAGATCAACCTTGAGAAGGAGAAGCAGATCTACGATCTTAATAAGGTCATCAACACAAATGATTTAAAAATTCAGGAGATCAGGGTCGAGCAGATCAGGAAAGAGATAGAAAATGCAAAAGCACTGGTGCCGGAGCTCACTTTACGGACACCCGTATCGGGCGTATTCCAGGTTGAATGGAACCGTCAGGGACCCACCAGGAGTTTATACAAAATAGGGGATAATATTTATGCAGGAAACAATTTGGCCAACGTTCCCGAACTGGAGTTTATGAAAGTAAATACCCAGGTGAATGAAACCGACTTTCTAAAGATAAATGTCAACCAGAAGGTGGCAGTTCGTTTGGATGCGTTGCCCAAAGTGGTGTTCGAGGGAGAAGTAGCCTATATCGGGAAGTTATGCAGGCTAAAAGACCAGAAATCCCGGCAAAGGGTCTTTGATGTGGAAGTCCGGATATTGGAACCGGATGATAGGTTAAAACCGGGAATGACAGTGAGTTGTGAATTTTTATAGAACAGGATATGCAATACGGTGAAAATATTCGTTTGGCGCTTCAGGGACTGGTCGATCACAAATTCCGTTCCTTCCTGACAATGTTAGGGATCATATTTGGAGTGGCATCGGTAATCACGATGTTATCGATCGGTGAAGGTGCGAAACGTGAAGCGATTGCGAAATACCAGGATTTGGGTGTGAACAATATCATCATCAGGGAAAAGTCGCTTTCCGATGAAGAGTTGGAAGAGGTGCGGGCTAAGTTTTCCCAGGGGCTTTCCATCCAGGATGCCAATGTTATCCTGGAGATCGTGCCGGGAGTGGAAAAGGTGGCCTCACAGGCGGAAAAAAATACCGAAGTGAAGTTTGATGACAAGTCGGTGAAATCTACTGTTATAGGCATTACACCCGATTTTCTCAGTTTGATGAATTATACAGTGCAGCAAGGCTATTTCATCAATGAAAAACATTATAACGAACGGTTGAAGGTATGTGTGCTGGGTGCAGGTGTGGCTGCCACTTTTTTTAAAGGCGAAGATCCTGTCGGTAAGCTGGTGAAGATAGACGACCAATGGTTGGAAGTGATTGGTGTGCTGGCTTCGAAAAGTCTCTTTACGGAAACTGTGGGTGAGCTGGCGGCCAGAGACCTGAACAGGGATGTCTATGTACCATTGTCTTTGTTCTTGAACCGCTTCACAAGAGAGAATGTCCTTTCCAGCGAAATACAGCAGATTACGGTTCAGATCAATAACTCGGATAAATTGATTGAGGCGTCCAGAATTATTGATGAGATATTAAAAAGGCATCATTTTAATAATGACGATTACAGCATTGTAATTCCTTATGAACTTCTTAAACAGGAAGAAAAAGAACGGCAGATCTATAACTTCCTTTTGGGCGCCATTGCTGCCATATCGCTATTGGTAGGCGGTATAGGCATCATGAATATTATGCTGGCAACGGTCATGGAGCGTACGCGTGAAATAGGGATCCGCAGGTCGGTGGGTGCCCGTAAGATTGATATTATGGGCCAGTTTGTCACCGAATCGGTGGCCATCAGTATTACCGGTGGACTGATAGGAGTGTTGATCGGCATAATGCTTTCGTTGGTGGTTACCTTGTTTACCGACATCACCACCTTTATCAAACCCTATTCGGTTTTTATCGCATTCTCTTTTTCGGTAATCGTGGGGGTTAGCTTTGGATACCTGCCGGCAAAGAATGCTGCCAATTTGAAACCGGTGGACTCTATCCGTTACGAATAAACTAAAATGATATGCTGATAGAAATAAAAGACCTGAAGAAGAGTTATTCTCTCGGAGAGAGTGAGATTCCCGTCATACACGGCATCAATCTTCATATCGAAAAAAATGAATATGTGGCGATCATGGGCCCTTCCGGTTCGGGTAAGTCGACGTTAATGAATATCCTCGGTTGTCTGGATACCGCATCGAGCGGTCATTACTATCTCAATGATATTGACGTAAGCACTTTGGATGATGATGCCCTTTCACTCACAAGGAACCGGGAGATAGGTTTTATCTTTCAGAACTTCAATCTGCTGCCCCGGTTAAATGCCATCCAGAATGTGGAATTGCCTCTGATTTACGCGGGAGTTCCGGGTAATGAGCGACGGGAGAGGGCGTTGAAGGCTTTGGAAAGGGTGGGGCTGTCCGACCGCCTGCATCATAAACCCTCTGAACTGAGCGGCGGGCAACGGCAAAGGGTGGCCATTGCCAGGGCTTTGGCGACCAATCCCGGAATATTGCTGGCGGACGAACCTACCGGGGCGCTTGACTCTAAAACGGGGGTGGAAATCATGCGCCTGTTCGATGAGTTGCATAAAGAAGGGAATACCATTATCTTGATTACCCACGAACAGGAAATCGCTGATTATGCCCATCGGAATATCTATCTGAAAGACGGAATGATCCATTCCGACAGGCCGAATCAACACCGGCGGGAATTGATGAGCCAATGAGCCAATGAGTCAATGTGCCAATAAGACTAATGAGATAATTGGTAATTAGTAATTGGTAATTAGTAATTCAAAATTTTAGAGTTATGCGAAAGTTATTTCTATTCTGTATCGGTTTATTTGTCTCTAACCTGTTATTATATAGCCAGACAGTACATACCCTTACTTTGGAGGAAAGTATCGGGATAGCTAAAAGCAAAAGTTTTAGTATGTTGAAATTAGGAGAAGACCTGAAAATTGCCGAATACAATCTGAAGTCTGCTACCAGCCGGTTAAAGACGCATATTGACATGACCATCGGAGCTCCTCAATATACTGAGACCATTGAGAGTTGGAAAGATACAACGGGGATTACTTTTTATTATCCCGTGAAGGAGTTGGGTTACTCTACCGTATTGACTATCAACCAACCTTTGCCGACAGATGGTAATATATTTATTCAGAATATGTTATCAAGCGGGGAGAATATAAATAGCAATTTCCGGTCTTCCCGCCTGCGCTCACGTATAGGGTTTACTCAGCCGCTCCATTCCTTTTATGCCTACAATAGCATCCGGTCGACACTCAAAAGGGCGGAACTGGATTACGAACGCTCCAACAAACAATACAAAAGGGAAGAATTGAACCTGGTATACCAGGTGAGTAGCGCCTACTATAATTTATTGTCCCTTCAAAGGAGTACGGAGATCGCCCATCTCGACCTGGAGCGGCAGATGGAAGCGCATGAAATATCGCAAAACAAATACGCCGCCGGCTTGATACGTGAAGTGGATGCTTTGCAGATGGAGGTCGATTTGGCCGAAGCTCAAAACAATTACGATATTGCTGTTTTAAACGAAGTGTCTGCCAAAAACTCCTTCAAGGAATTATTGGGATTGGATCTGGATGATGGTGTGACGTTGGATAATGAGTTGGATTACAAAGTTATAGTGGTTGATCCGGAGAAGGCGATTGAAATGGCGCTGAAGAACAGATTGGAGGTCAGGGAGCAGGAGATCCAGATAGAACTGCAGAGATTGAATATAAAGCAGCAGAAATCAAATGGAATGATCAAGGGGAGTATCGACGCTTATTTTGAAAAGGCCGGTATAGACCAGCGAACCGATATAGGCCTTTTTCCTTCCATTAAAAACTCATACAATAACCTGATGGATAGAAATGCCAGTTACGGCGTCGGGTTGACTATTACCATACCTATTCTTGATTGGGGAGAAAACAGGGCTTTGGTAAGAGCCTCCGAATCACGGTTAAAACAATATAATTATCGGAAAGAAGAGGTTGAAAGGGAGATAGAAACCGAAGTGAAAAACCTTATAGCGAGCATCAACAGTAATTTAAAAAGATTGCAAGTGTTGGAGAAAAATGTGCTGGTTGCTGAAAAGAGTTTTGAGATAACACGCCAGCGCTTTTCCGATGGAGATATCGACAGCCAGGGATTGGCTTTGGAAAGGAATCGTCTGAATAATGCTTATACCTCCCATCTGAGAGCATATATCAATTATCAGTTGTCGTTGGCCGATCTGATGAGGAAGACCTTTTATGATTTCCAGAATCAGATGGAAATACATTAACCATTAACCGACCCACATCAGGTCGCTCATGATACCGTCGGAAATAAAGATGCCATCACGGGTCAGTTTCAATGTGCCGCCTTCGGTTTTGAGCAGGTTCATGCGGAGGTATTTTTGTGCGTTTTGCAGGCAATAGCGGTAGAATTCATCGCCGAAACGGGCGGCAAGTTCAGTGAGGTCGAGCCCCCACATGGTGCGGAGACCGGTGAGCACAGCCTCATTATATTTTTCGCTGAGGCTCAGGTGTTCCGTTTCCCGGTTCAATACGCCCGATTCCACACCTTTGATATACCGGATAAGTGAAGGGACATTCAATGAACGGTTGTCGCCATCGAACGAATGGGCTGCAGGCCCTAAGCCAAGGTATTTTTCGTTCTTCCAGTATGAACTGTTATGCCGCGAAAAATAACCCTCCTTACCAAAGGCCGAAATCTCGTAGTGGATATAGCCATGTGCGGTGAGCCGGTCGATCAGCATGGCAAACATCGCGGTGCTGACCTCTTCTTCTGCCGGTTTTATTCTACCTGCCTGCAACAGCCGGTACATTCTTGTTTTCTCCTCGTAAATAAGATGATAAGAAGATATATGTGGAACATTGAGGCTGGTGGCTTGTGTCAGGGTATGCTGCCAGGTTTCCTCCGTCTGTTGTGGTAACCCGTACATCAGGTCGATACTGATATTTCCGAAACCCTGTTGTTGGCATCTCTTTACCGCGTCAATGGCTTGTTGTGCAGTATGCCGTCGGCTCAGGAACTTCAACTCATCATCGTCGAAACTCTGTATGCCGATGCTGAGGCGGTTGACGGGTAACCGGGAGAGCATCTCCACATGTGTATCCGAAAGGTCGTCGGGATTTGCTTCGACGGTGATTTCCGTGGTAGGTTCGATAGAGAAATGGCGATGCAGCGTATTAAAAATTTTGTCGAAATGCTCCTTTCGAAGCCGTGAAGGGGTTCCCCCGCCAAAATAAATGGTCCTCACCGGTTCGGAGATCTCATCCTTCCTTATTCCGGCTTCGGTACAGAGTGCATCGACGAAAGCATCCATCTGCTTTTCGTTGGTACCGGTGTAAAAATCACAGTAGGTGCACCGGGTTTTGCAGAAAGGGATGTGGATATATATGCCTGCCACTTCTTTACTCTTTCAGAGACACTGTCAGCATCATTTTCCCTGTAGTATATCTTTTACCAACAATGGTTCATCGGTAGTGATATAATCCACTTTCAGGTCAATGATCTTTTGGATATCTTCCGGCTTGTTCACAGTCCATACATTCACTTTTTGTCCCAGCGCATGTGCCTCTTTCACCCATTCCGGTTTTTGGTATAACACATTCAAATGGTAGTCGAACCCGTTCAGCCCCATTTTCGCAAGGACACGCGGCGACAAATCACCATTGAGGTAATAGACAGGAGCATCGGGTGCAAGTTTTCTGGCCTGTTGGACGAAATTAATGCCAAAAGATATATATTCTACCCTATCCTGCAAGTCGCGTTCATTAACCATATCAATCACCTTTTGGGTCAATTCGTCTTCTCTTTCTTTCTCTCTGTGCGTCTTAAACTCTATGATCAGTTTGGTGTGTTTGCATTGGGTGAAAGCATCCAGATACTCTTCAGCGGTAGGTAACGGCTCTCCGTTGGCGAGTCTTACCTTTCGGAGTGTGGTGGCCGGCGTATCCTGTACAACCAACTTCTTTCCGTCCAGGGTGACGTCAGCATCGTGGTTCACCACCGGGATGCCATCCGAAGAGAGCCATACGTCCATTTCGGAACCATATACACGGATGGAGTCGGCCTTCAACAGCGCTGCGATGGAGTTTTGCGCCGAGCCGTCGGTTTTCCAGTAACCGCGGTGGGCGATAACTTCTGTTTGTGACCAACCATAAACCGTTGTAAAAAGAATAAACAGACAACTTAGATAAATTTTTTTGTTCATATTGATAATTGCTTGTAATATTATTAAAACAAATATACATTATTAAGTCTATATTCTGCTATATTTTAGTGAGAAATTATGGATTGACGATAAAAGTACCGGGTGGATAGGGATAATAAGTTTGAATGAAAAGCCGATGCAAGTCATTTGTTTATTATTAACTGATAATACTTAAAATTGTGTAAAATAATTGTTCAAAATGGCTGTGGAGAAGAGTTGTTTTAGGATTTTACATATTGCAACCGGATAGAGAGATGTTTCTTGATATGTTTTAAGTGAAATTTATTTCGAATTTAATTTGTTTAAATCAATTAAAATATTTACTTTTGTTTTGACTAAAAACATAAATATATATCAAAAGTCGGATGATATGACGGTATATAGTATAAAAAAATCAATATCTATTCTTTCCATCCTCTTATTGTTAATCGATGTTAACGGGGGGGGGGGGTATTACACTATTTAAGGGAATATCACACTATTTAACCTGTCATAAAAATTCTTCCCCACTTTTTTCTATCTTTCAAAATCATTTTCAAATCTATATTTCGGAACGACAAGACCCAAGCTATGTCGTTTCCGATTTTGTATTCGTTGTATTTCCTATTCGTTTTTTGTTGTATCTTCCTCTGAAAAGAGAGTTATTCCATGCTTATCAAGATTGGTGATATATCTTGATATTTAAACAAATGTCCGTTTTTTAATTATTAATCAAAGAACATGAAAGTATGAAAAGAAAAATGTTAAATCTGGTGAAAGGGTTGTTATTCATATCATGGTGGATAATTTCTCTTGGAATGTTTGCTCAAACACGCATTCAGGGTACGGTAACCGATGTTGGTGGTACGCCAATGATCGGTGTGAATGTCGTGGAAAAAGGCACCTTGAATGGCACGGTAACCGATGTTGAAGGAAATTTCACGTTAAATGTGGTTTCTTCCAATTCTGTGTTGGTATTCACCTATGTGGGCTATGTCGCGGAAGAAATACAGGTGGGTAATAACCGTTCGGTTACAGTAGTGATGATGGAAGATATGGAAAGTCTCCAGGAGATTGTGGTTGTGGGTTATGGTAGCCAGGCTAAAAAAGATATCACCGGTTCGGTGGCTGTTGTGAATACAAAAGAACTGCTCGCTTCTTCCGGTTCTTCGGCTACGCAACAGTTACAGGGGAAAACGCCAGGTGTGTACATCGGGCAGACCGGATCTCCCGGGTCGGCTACCATGGTACGCATTCGTGGTATCAATACCGTAAACGATAATGGGCCGCTGTATGTGATCGACGGAGTTTCCACCCGTAATCAGAATTTAAGCAGCCTTAATCCGAATGACATAGAGAGCATGCAGGTATTGAAAGATGCTTCTTCAGCCGCTATTTACGGTGCTCAGGCTGCGAATGGTGTGATCCTGATCACCACTAAGAAAGGAACCGGGTCGGGACAACCGAAACTTACCTATGATGCCTATTTCGGTATGCAGAAGACAGGGAAAAAATATGATTTGCTGAACTCCATGGATCGGTTGGCATTAGAATGGGAGTCGCAACAGAACTCGTTCGACCTCCGTGGCGAGACAGGTGTTCCCGAACATGCACAATTTGGGTCAGGTGCTCAACCGAAGATCCCGAATTATTTGACGACTACGGGCGCTCAGGGAAGTCAGAATATTGATATCAATAATTATAGTTTTCCCGATAACCAGATCGTCCCCTTTTCCGATACCGACTGGTGGGATGCTATCGACCGGACGGCACCCATGCAAAACCATCAGCTCACGCTCTCCGGTGGAGGGAGCAAGGGAAGATACCTGATGGGATTGAACTTCTTCGACCAGAGAGGTACAGTTGTTGAATCCTATTATACCCGTTATCAGACCCGACTCAATACATCGTTCGATGTGCGGCCCTGGTTACGCGTAGGTGAAAACCTGCAATATACCTGGACTAAAGATCAGGGATTGACCAGCAACTCATCCGAAAGTACACCCTATTCATGGGTATATCGTGCTTCGCCATGGGTACCGGTAAAAGATACATTCGGTAATTGGGGCGGTTCGAAGATTGCCGGTACGGGTAACTGGGAGAATCCGGTAGCGATACAGGTACGCAATAAAGATAATTATTGGAGTAATTCGCGTATCTTTGGAAATATATGGTCGGAAATAGATTTGATGAAAGAACTGATGTTCCGCACCAGTTTCGGATTGGACTATACCAATGCCTATAGCTATTATATCAGCAAGAAGAACGTTGAGTTCTCCGAAAGTCCCGGCACTAACCACTTCCAGGAGGCCTCCAGCTTCAATTTCCGCTGGGTTTGGACCAATACGCTAACCTATAACAAAGTGTTTCAGGATGTACATTCGTTGAATGTCCTGGTAGGAACGGAGGCCATTCGCGATGGATTGGGAAGAGGAATGGAAGCGCGCCGTTATAATTACCTGTATGAAGACAACGAAAATACGTGGGTACTGGCGATGGGAGAAAACGACAATCAACGTACCAATAACTCCTGGTACAACGGAGAGTTTGCTCTCTTTGGTGTTTTTGGACGTGCCGATTATGCTTATCGGGATAAATACCTGTTTACAGGAATCGTGCGACGTGATGGTGTTTCGCGTTTTGCTAAAAAGAACCGTTATGGAACATTTCCTTCGATGTCTGCCGGTTGGCGTCTGTCGGAAGAGGGATTTATGGAAAATACGAAAGGTTGGCTGGATGACCTGAAATTGCGTGTCGGTTATGGCCATACCGGTAATGCCGAAATACCCCGTGCCACGAACTTCGCCATGCTTTTTGGTACTACTCCTGCTAATACGAATTACGACCTGAGCGGTACAAATACCGGATCAAACCTGGGATACAGGTTGGCTACCTACGGAAATGAGGATACCCGTTGGGAAGCAACCAAAATGACCAATATTGGGCTGGATGCCACTTTCGGACAAGGACGCTTTAACACCACATTAGAATTTTATAATAAGGTCACCTCCGATATGTTGATTGAGGCTGCCTACTCGGCACTGGCCAATACGGAGATTGGAAAACCTTATATCAACTATGGAGATATGCGCAACCGGGGGTTCGATTTCAGTTTTAACTACCGTGATAAAGCCGGAGACCTGGCCTGGGATCTCGGATTGAACCTTTCCACCTATAAAAACAAGGTGCTGAAATTGGCCGATGCCGATGATTATGCAATCTATGGAAGTGGCTACCGTCTTTCCACAAATGTAACCAGAACCATTAAAGGGCGTCCCATTTCGGAGTTCTTTGGTTACAATATCATCGGTTTCTATGAGAATGAGGAGGATGTGTTGAACTCCCCCGTACCCTATGGTACGGACCTGGCCAGCATAACCGCTAATCCGGGTTCATACATTGGCAAGTACAAGTTCCAGGATGTAAGCGGCCCCGATGGAGTACCTGACGGCGTGATCAATTCGTACGACCGTACAGTGATCGGAAATCCGCATCCGGATCTGCTGGCAGGGCTGAATGCTTCATTGACCTATAAAAACTGGGATTTTACCATGTTCTGGTATGCCACTATTGGCAATGATCTGTTCAACAATACCAAATATTTTACCGATTTCCCGTTATTCGGAGGAAACCGTTCGACCACAATGAGAGATTATTCGTGGAGAAAAGGGGCGGACAATTCTAAAGCCAAATTACCGGTGCTTGATTCACAGGATAACTGGGGTGGTGCCGTTGCATCATCCTATTATGTGGAAAACGGTTCGTTCCTTAAATTGAAAAACCTTGTAGTGGGGTATACTTTCCCTAAATCTTTGTTGCAGAAAGCTACTATTTCTAACCTGAGGCTGTATATTCAGGCAGAGAATCTGTTGACATTCACCGATTATAGTGGCCTTGACCCGGAGATCACCAATATGGAAACCGGTGAAGGAAGCGGTTCGGACCTCCGGAGAGGACTCGATGCAGGTGGATGGCCTACTACAAAGAGGTTCATCATTGGTGTTAATTTTGAATTTTAATCACATTAAATTACAGAGCAATGAAGTACGAAAATAAATTATATATACTGGTTATTTCGGTCATCGTTTTACTGGGTTCTTGTGGGGAAGACTTTTTGTATAAAGACCCACAGGGGAGTATTAATCATGAGGCTTTGAAGAACCAGACGGGTATTGACCTTTTAACGGTGAATGCGTATGCGAATCTGACCGAGAACGGATGGGGAGCTACCCCGTTTAACTGGACATTCGGAGGAATGTATGGCGGGGATGCCAATAAAGGATCCGATGCAAACGACCAGTCGGTGTTGAATGAGATGGAAATGTATAGTACATTGCCTACCAACGGATACATCAGTGAAAAATATGAGTGGGTATATAAAGGAGTAAAACGGGTGAATATGGCGTTGCAGACAATGGCAGAAGTGGAAGGCCTCCCAGAGGCTTTCCTGAATTCAAGGAACGGCGAATTGCATTTCCTCCGGGCATTATTTTATTTTGAAGGGATCAAGGTTTTTGGACCTTATCTCCCCTGGGTAGATGAGACCATTACCGACAATAATCCCAAAGTGTATAACGATATCGATATTTATCCCAATGTACTTGAAGATATTGACATTGCCATTCGTGACCTGCCTGAAAAACAGGACAGTCCGGGGCGCGCCAACCACTGGGCTGCAAAAGCATTGAAAGCGAAAATTTTAATGCATAAGGGTGACCTGTCGGCAGCCAAACCTATTTTAAAGGATGTGATAGATAATGGCATGACATCCAATGGGTTGCAGTATGGTTTGGAAGACGATATGAATGCCAACTTCGAAAGTTATCGCGATAATGGAAAGGAATCCATATTTGCTGTTCAATTCTCAGCCGATTACAACAATGCCAATAGCGGATTGTCTCTTTGTTATCCTCACGGAGGAGATGGATCTCCCGGTGGTTGTTGCGGTTTCTATCAGCCGTCCAACGAGCTGGCCAACTCCTTTAAAGTAGGAGCAGATGGCCTGCCGTTGCTTGACAACTCATACAGGAGCACACCGTATGTAACTGTGAGGAACACGTCGGGAGGGGAAAACGCCCCGTTATCGGTGAACAATAATGTGGCGGTAGATCCTCGTATCGATTTTGCCATCGGTCGTTTTGGCATTCCATACAAGGATTGGGGCGTACCTCAAAACAACTGGGTGCGTGATGTGGCCAATGGTGGATACTTCCTCCCCAAGAAACACGTGTATACCAAGAAGGAACTGGATGAAGGTCTGGCCGGAGGTGCTTTACACGATGGATGGGCACCGGGTTCTGCTATCAATCTGCAGTATCTGAGCCTTCGGGATATGATATTGTTGTATGCAGAGTGTCTGGCCAATGACAATGACCTCGCAGGAGCGATGGCACTGGTGAATCAGATCCGTACCCGTGCTGCTTTAGAGGTGAATATCATTAAGACGGGCGGTGTGCCTGCAGCGAATTATAAAATTGAAAACTATCCCTCGACGCACACAGCATACAGCGATAAGGAAACCTGTATCAAGGCTGTCCGTATGGAACGTAAGCTGGAACTGGCCATGGAAGGACAGCGTTGGTTCGATCTGGTCCGTTGGGGTGGAGACTATATGAGTAAGGAACTGGGTGATTATATTCAGTTTGAAAGGAATTTTCTCGCTAAATTCGCCACAGCTTCTACATTGAACAGTGCCAGAACTATGTTCCCGTTGCCGGAAGGGCAGATTCAGACCATGGGTGAGGATGAGAATGGTAAACCCTATCTGGAACAACCGGCTCCTTGGAAATAAATAGCTTGATTTCAAAAAGAGGGTAAAACGCCATGGCGGCATACCCTCTTTTTACTCGTCATCAGAAATGATATAAGTGATGAATTAATGAATGGTATAAAAGAAACGATGATGTCAAAAATAATCAACCTTTGTTTGTCCGTTCTATTTCTCTCCTGCCTTATCGCTTGTCACCGTTCCCCAGTCCTGAAAGACTTCACATATAGGTATAGTATGGAGAGTATCAATAATTTTAAAGTCGAATTCCAGTTGAATCCGGATTCCACTTATCAAATTGGTCAGTATAATTATTTTTTCGATAAGTATGAAGGAAAGGCAAAGCCAATCTTTAAGGAGGGAAAATTGACAAGGGATGAATTTGACAGGTTTGCCGGATTGATAACCGGAAGCCAATTGGAAAAAATGAACGACTCCTATGGTTTCGACCGGGGAGGCGATACGGATAATAGTATTATTTACGTGATCGAATTAAAACATAACGAACAGAGCAAATTCGTTTCGGTCAATAGCAGTATGGATGAATACCTGCCGGATAGTTTCAATCGTTTGATCACATTTACCGGAGGGTTCATTAGTGATAAAATGGAAAGGGTAGAATAAGTATGCCGGATAATAGGATTTCATAGCCATATCAGGGGATTACGTATGGGAAGGTTGCGGATTACCTCGTCGTTTGCAGGAAAATGTTCCAATGGTAACCACGCCTGTAAATATTCTTTTTTCCGTAACCCCTCCGATCCGAATAAAAGGAATGGCTGCGCCACAGGCCACTCATTCCAATACATCACATCGGGTGGGTACTGCCATGACGATTTGTCCCTGACAAAGGGTAACATAAACTCAATACCTTTCTCAATACTTTTTCCATCAGGGGTGGTATATTTCCACAGGTTATCCTCTTCAGTTGATAAGATCCGGCAAATAGCGGCCATGGCATCAAGGTTAAACAATGAATAACCATATGGTTTGGTACGTTGCAGTTCACGTGGAAAACTACCATCGATAGCCATTTGATCGGGTAAAAGTATATTCCTGTAACGATCAGCGCATAGTTGGAGTATATTCTTATCCCCGGTATATTTTGCAAACATAGCCACCTGCGTAACCCAGCATGTGCCATGGTTATTTTCGGCTTCTCTTTCATCTATCCCATAAGGATGTGTGGTCAGCCATGTTACATATTCCGAAAACCAATGTTTGGTGCCTTCCATATCCTCTTCGGATAATAATCCATGTTTCTCCATTTGTAATAACGACTGAACAACCTCGATCAGGTGAATGGTATCTATAATCCCTATTCCGCGACCGGTAGTGATACCTTTGATCGCCTGGGCATAGAGCAGACTGGGATTCATTTTTGTTTCCGGATCGATGAACCATGCCCTGATATGGGTCAGGGCCGCATCAATATATTTCTTATCCTGCGTCAGCAGATAGGCTGAGGTCAGATTGCCGACCAGCATACTGAAGCGTATCATTGCATGACGATGTGCGACAAAGTTCTCAGGGTTTGTTTCCCCGTCCCTTCGTATATAAGGTCCTTCCGGATTGACCGTATCAGGCCACCAATAATCACCTTCCGAATAAAAATCATGAATACCTCCTGCATTTCTTTCACATGGGAAAGCTGTCACCGTAACCGGCTTTTCATTTAAATCGATCACCGCTCTTTTTAATATTTCGCTTCTCAATAAGTCTTCAACAACTATAGGATCTGTATTTTTTGTTGAACAAGATCCTAAAATCATTAAAGTGTTGATTGATAGTAGTAAAAAATAAATTTTCATGATGCTATAACGTTATTTTGCTGACTATGGGAAGGTCGCTAATCGGATCAATTCATGAATATTCCCGATATTGAAACGAACCCCGGAAGTCAGAAAAACTGTCGGGGTTCGTTTATGTAAAAAAGTCTTGTTTGCAGTAATAATTTACAAACTTTCTCCGAAATCCTCTTTAAACTTGGCGATCAGTTTTTGAGGCCAGTCGCTTACCGGTTCCAGTCCTCCCATGAAGAAACGGAGCACAGGAGGTTCGTATACGAAGCGGAGACCGCCAATCAATGTCCGGTTTTCATACAACCAGGTCATCCGGTCCTCCACATATTTGATCTGGGATAAGGTGAAAACCCGGCGGGGTACCGCCAGGCGTACCAGTTCCATATCGGCATAGGTTTCATTGCCATATTCGTCGCGTTGGTTGGAGATGGAGCCTCTCTCCATCCCACGGATCCCCGAAATAAGGAACAGCGCCGCAGCCAAAGCACCGGCAGGATACTCTTTTTGAGGGATATGTTCGCATACTTTCATCGCATCTACATGGGCGCCCAGCACACCGGCCGGTTTTACTACGGGTACTCCGTGTCCGTCAAGGGCATTTACCAAATAGGCGATGAAATCGGGACTTTGACTGATCATCGTTTCATCGAGCGTTTCATATAGCCCCACTGCCATCGCTTCAATCTCACGCACGGAAATGCCTCCGTAGGTCAGGAATCCTTCGAACAGCGGTACCAGTGCTTCTAACTCGCGATAAATATCAGTGTTATTCGTACAAATACCACCTCCCCGGGAAGAACTTAGTTTTCTGGCTGAGAAATAGACGATATCGGCAAGATCGGTCATGATCTTTATCACTTCACCCATCGAATTATCTTTGAACTCTTCTTCCCGCTGGATTACTAAATAAGCATTCTCACCGAGCAGGCTCGCGTCGAGTACCAGCCGGATATTATATTTGTCGGCAATAGCCCTTACATCCCTCAGGTTCTGCACCGAAAAAGGTTGTCCCCCGATAAGGTTGGTGGACGCCTCCATGCGGATGAACGGGATGTTCTTGGCTCCGTGTATCTTGATTACCTCTTCCAGTTTTTCAATATTCATGTTTCCTTTGAAAGGGTGTGAGGAGTTAATCACATAGGCTTCGTCATACAATAACTCTGCGATTTTACCCCCGTACTGGGTGATATGCGCCATGGCAGTGGTGAAGTGGTAATTCATTGGAACCAGGTTACCTTTCCGCACATAAGCGTTCGACAGGATATTTTCTGCTGCCCGCCCTTGGTGTACCGGAAGGTAATATTTTTTACCCAGTACATCTTCCACCGCTTTCTGCAGGCGGAAAAAACTTTGCGATCCGGCATAAGCATCGTCGGCTTGCATCATAGCTGCCATCTGGTTGTCACTCATTGCGTTGGTGCCACTGTCGGTGAGCATGTCGAGGAATACATCCTTTGTATTGAGCCGGAAAGTATTAAATCCTCCTTCCTGTAATGCTTCCAGTCTTCTCTCGATAGGTACTAAATGTAATTTCTGTACTATACGTACTTTGTGCAACTCCAACGGAATTTTCTCTCCGTTGTAAAATTTAATTTCATTCATGGGTTCTGTGTTCTGTCTTATAGTTAGTAATTGTTTGATAATTCTTGAAGATTGTTGTTAATATCAGGCTTTTCCTGATAAATTTTAATTCAAAACTGCAAATGTAATGAAAGCTGAGTGAAAAACCAAGCTTGCTTGAGTTTTTCCAAGGCGCATCTTACATTCTTTAAATGTAATGAAAGCTGAGTGAAAAGCCAAACTTGTTTGAGCTTTTCCGTTAAGAGAGAGCAGAACGAGTTTACTCGTTTTGCCGAACGCAGGAATAATCTAATTTATTGAACTTTTCCGAGGCGTAAAAAAGTGTAGCCGAAAAATGTCACACGATGAAGAAAAAGAAATAATTTTACTCCTAATGGGATTGTCTTAACAAAAAAACCTATATTTGTACTTATAATTCTAATATTTATCATTGACTAACTTTTAATAAAACAAATCTATGGATAAACCCTATGCAATAGGTATTGATGTGGGCGGTACGAACACCGTTGTGGGCATCGTGGACAAGAGAGGACAGATTTTAAAGAGCGGCAGCATTAAAACTGGTAAACATGCGCAGGTGGAAGGCTATCTGGATGAATTGACCAACTTGATTGAAGATCTTATCAAGGGAACAACCACCAAGGATCAAATTAAGGGTATTGGCGCAGGTACACCCAACGGTAACTACTTCACCGGCAGTATTGAGTTTGCGCCCAATCTGCCCTGGAAAGGAGTGATCCCTTTTGCCCAGATGTTGGAAGACCGGGTAGGTATCCCTGTAGCTCTTACTAACGATGCCAATGCGGCAGCTATCGGCGAAATGACGTATGGTGCAGCGCGCGGCATGAAAGATTTTATTGTGATCACACTGGGAACAGGTGTAGGTAGTGGTATCGTGGTGAACGGACAATTGGTGTACGGACACGATGGTTTTGCCGGTGAACTCGGCCATGTGATCATGCGCCGGCATAACGGCCGTCTTTGCGGATGCGGGAGAACAGGATGTCTCGAAGCTTATACATCGGCTACAGGTATGGCACGTACAGCACGCGAATACCTTGATTTGAAACCCGATGCAAAGACGCGGCTCCGTAATATCCCGGCTGATGACATCACCTCCAAAGATGTGTTTGATGCCGCTATGGCCGGAGATGAGATGGCGAAAGAAATCTTCGATTTTACCGGTGAGATGCTGGGCGAAGCATTTGCCGATTTCGTAGCTTTCTCCAGCCCTGAAGCAATCATCCTTTTCGGTGGGCTTTCTAAAGCGGGCGACCTTATTATGGACCCCATCCGGGAAAGTATGGAGAAGAATCTGTTGCCTATCTTTAAGAATAAAGTGAAACTGATGTTTTCAGAACTCAAAGAGAGCGATGCCGCCGTATTGGGTGCCAGCGCACTCGGTTGGGAAGTCAGAGATTGATCGGAAATACTTAATTTCACACATAGGCTTCAGCTCCGGATTTTTCCGGAGCTGTTTTTTTCAAATTTATGCAAAACTAATGAACCAATTGACAAAAAAGAGCGATAGATTTTATACCTTTGTACTCATTTTAAAAATAACGACTTAAACGGACGCATAATGTCAAAAAAAATTCAAACAGCCCTTATTTCGGTTTACCATAAGGACGGGCTGGAAGAAATACTTAAGGAACTACATCATTTAAAGGTTAAATTTATTTCTACCGGCGGTACGCAGGAATTCATCCAGTCTTTAGGCTATGAGTGCGAAGCGGTGGAAGATGTCAGTAGCTATCCTTCCATCCTGGGAGGTAGGGTAAAAACGCTCCATCCTAAAATATTCGGAGGCATACTTTACCGGCGAGACAATGAAAGTGATAAGAAACAGGTGAAATCTTACGATATCCCTTCCATCGATCTGGTCATTGTAGACCTGTACCCTTTTAAGGAAACGGTGGCTGTCGGCGGTACGGAAGAGGAGATCATCGAGAAGATCGATATAGGAGGCATTTCGCTTATCCGTGCTGCTGCGAAGAACTACAAAGATGTACTCATTGTAGCATCGAAAGAGCAGTATGCACCGTTACTCAATTTGCTGAAAGAGAAACAGGGACTTTCAGATGAGGCTGATCGTCGTTGGTTTGCCAAAGAAGCGTTTATGATCTCTTCCGGCTATGACTCGGCGATTTTCAGCTATTTCGATGGTGATGATAATTCGGCGCTGCGTGTAGCCCAGGATGGAGGAAAACCACTCCGTTATGGTGAAAATCCTCATCAAAAGGGAGTATTTTATGGTGATTTCAATGAACTGTTCGAACAATTGCATGGTAAGGAGATTTCCTACAATAACCTCCTTGATATTGATGCTGCCGTATCACTGATTTCCGATTTCAACGAGACAGCCCTGGCTATCCTCAAGCACAACAATGCTTGTGGCATGGCTTGTCGCCCAACGGTGAAAGGTGCGTGGGACGCTGCGTTGGCTGCCGATCCTGTATCTGCTTTCGGTGGTATAGTGGTAACCAACCGGCAGGTGGATAAAGAGGCTGCCGAAGCTATCCACGAAATCTTCTTTGAAGTGATTATTGCACCCGGATATGATAAAGATGCGCTGGATATTTTGTTCCAAAAGAAAAATCGTATAATTTTGGTATTGAAATCGAGTGAAAAAGCTATGCAACGCTTGCAATATCGTTCGGTGCTCAATGGCACTTTGGTACAGGATAAAGACCTGAGTGTGGAAACTGCCGCTGGTTTGCAGGTGATGACAACCAAAGCTCCTACGGCAAAAGAAACAGAAGACCTGCTCTTTGCCAATATACTGGTGAAACATACCAAGTCGAACGCCATTGTGCTGGTAAAAGATAAACAACTTATTGCCAGCGGAACGGGACAGACTTCGAGGGTGGACGCGCTGAACCAGGCAATTGAGAAAGCCGGCACATTCCATTTCGACCTGCATGGAGCAGTGATGGCCAGTGATGCCTTCTTCCCTTTCCCCGATTGTGTGGAGATCGCCCACAAGGCAGGTGTCACAGCAGTTATCCAGCCCGGTGGTTCCGTCCGTGACGGTGAGTCGGTAGATTATTGCAACCAAAACGGCCTCTCGATGGTGAAAACCGGCATAAGACATTTCAAACATTAAACACAAGACAATAACTACTATCGAATAGCTTAATATTATACATTATGGGCTTATTTTCATTTACACAAGAGCTTGCAATGGACCTTGGTACCGCCAATTCCGTCATTGTGAACAACGCGGGAAAGATACTCCTGGACGAACCCTCTATCGTGGCGCTGGATCGTAAAACCGACAAGATGATCGCCTTGGGTGAGAAAGCGAGGCAGATGCACGGGAAGACACATGAGAATATTCGTACGGTGAGGCCGTTGAGAGACGGTGTGATCGCTGACTTCAATGCCGCAGAACAGATGATCCGCGGTATGATCAAAATGGCCAATAAAAATAAAGGAGGTCTTTTTTCTCCTTCGTTGCGCGTGGTTATCTGCATTCCTTCGGGGAGTACCGAAGTGGAGATCCGTGCTGTCCGCGACTCGGCAGAACATGCCGGCGGCCGCGATGTCTATATGATCTTTGAACCCATGGCGGCAGCCCTCGGGATTGGTCTCGATGTGGAGGCTCCCGAAGGAAATATGATCGTAGACATAGGTGGGGGAACCACAGAAATTGCCGTAATCTCACTTGGCGGTATCGTTTCCAATAAATCGATCAAGATTGCAGGAGATGATTTTACTGAAGATATTCAGGATTACATGGGACGCCAGCACAATATCAAGGTGGGTGACCGTACCGCTGAACAAATCAAGCTCCAGGTAGGTTCCGTAGTTACGGAACTCGACAATCCGCCTGAAGATTTTGTCGTGCACGGCCCCAACAGGATGACTTCCCTGCCGATGGATGTGCCTGTATCCTACCAGGAAATCGCGCACTGCATCGAGAAATCGGTATCAAAAGTCGATTCAGCTGTTTTGAGCGCATTGGAACAGACTCCCCCCGAATTATATGCCGACATTGTACGTAACGGTATTTATCTGACCGGTGGGGGAGCTCTGCTGAGAGGTCTCGACAAAAGGCTGACCGAGAAAATTGGAATTCCCTTCAGGGTGGTCGATGATCCCTTGCACATGGTAGCCAAGGGAACCAGCATTGCGTTGAGGAATATTGATAAATTCAACTTTTTGATGAGGTAAAATTTAGAACCAAGATCCAAGAATTTTCTTAGGAACGAGTGCAGAGTTAAGTTTACTTGTTCTATGCCGAGTGACGACAGAAAATGGACGAAGTCAACCAAGATTTAAGACTTGGAATGTAGAATCCAGGGTGTAAAATAGGATAAAGCATAGGTTTAGATGCGTAATCTTTTTAACTTTATCATTCGGAATAGTCACTGGCTGCTTGCCGCATTGTTGGTAGCATTCAGTTTCTATCTCGTTTTTACGCAAAATTCCTATCAGCGCAGCGTTTATCTTTCTTCCGCCAATCAGGTAACGGGTTGGTTTTATTCAATCTCTAACGATGTCGGGGCGTTCTTTCATCTGAGGAAAAACAATCAGTTGCTGTTGGAGCGGAGTGCCGAACTGGAGAAAGAGATACTGTTACTCAAGGACCGGATAGATATCCTGACTGCTGCCGATTCCGTGGAAGTAGGCGATCTTGTACCCGATTCACTTCCGGTATCACAATTCGATTTTATCCCTGCTGAAGTGGTCAACCTGAGTTTTTCAGGAGCTAACAACTTCATTACAATCAATAAGGGATCGGAGCACGGGGTCAAACCCGATATGGGAGTGATTTCATCAGGGGGTGGTATAGTGGGAGTGGTTTCTGTTGTGTCGAAAAACAGGGCGGTGGTGATTCCTGTCATCAATCCCAAGTTCCGGTTAAGCGCGAGGCTGAAAAACTCCGAGAATTACGGATCTATTTCCTGGGACGGGACAAATATCGGGAAAGCGCAACTGCAAGAATTGCCTAAGCATGAAGTTTTTCATGAGGGCGATACCGTGTTGACCAGTTTCTCACGTATATTTCCCCGAAATCTTGTGATAGGCTTTGTGAGTAGTGAAGGTAGGTCCAGGGACGATAATTTCAATACGTTCAATATTCAACTGGCTACCAATTTCTATACGTTGCAGGACGTGCTGGTGATCGACGACACCTATTACGAGGAACAGAAAAAACTCGAAGAGATGTTGCAGCAATGAAACTGAATTATATATACGAAATAGTGCTTTTTGTGGTGCTGATACTGCTTCAGGTACTGTTACTGACCCGGATCAGCCTGTTTGGTATTGCCACTCCGGTATTGTATGTCTATTTCCTGCTGAAGCTGCCTGTGGGCAGGAACCTCTATTATGTGATCTTCTCCGCTTTTCTGATGGGGCTGATCATTGATATCTTCCTGAATACGCCGGGTATGAACGCAGCGGCAATCACTATTGTAGCCGCATTCAGGAAAAATATCCTGGGACTTTTTTTTGAAAGGGAAGGATATGATGATTTTGTGCCGGGAATCAATACTGCCGCAGGACCTTTTGTCCGGTTCACTATCTTCATGGTACTCCTGCATCTCACATTGCTGTTCTTTATGGAGTCGTTCACGCTCTTTAATTTGAAAAATACGCTGCTGCGAATTGCCACCTCTTCAGTAGTGACCATCCCGTTGATCATTGCGTTGGATAGTTTAATGTATAGGAGAAACCCCGGTGAACAATAATGCGAATCCCCTTGCCAAACGACGATATATTATTGCCGCGATAGTGGTAGTGATCGCTCTGGTGTATGTGGCCCAGCTGTTCAATTTACAGTTGATGAGCCCGCAATACAGGGATTATGCCGACAGCAACGCCTTCTTTCGCAAGACCCTTTATCCGGCAAGGGGAGCCATTTATGACCGGAATGGCAAGTTGCTTGTATATAACAGGCCTACGTATGATGTAATGATGGTGGTGCGGGAAATGAAACAGTTCGACACGCTCGATTTCTGTCGCACGCTCAATATCGATGTGGAGCGTTTTCATACACTGAACGCCGATATGAGGGACCGCCGGAAGAATCCCGGTTATTCTTCTTACACACCGCAATTGTTTATGACGCAGCTTAATGTAGAAGAGTACGGATTGTTGCAGGAAAAATTGTACAAATTTCCCGGCATATATATCCAGGGCCGTACGGAGCGGCAATATAACTATCCCAATATGGGACTTATCCTCGGTTATGTGGCTGAAGTCGACAAGAATAAGATGGCAGCCGATCCTTATTACGTGAGGGGTGATTATGTCGGGAAATCGGGGATTGAATTATCGCATGAAGAGGATCTTCGCGGCGAGAAAGGGGTAGAGATTCTTCTGCGCGATGCACACGGCAGGGTACAGGGGAAGTATGAAAATGGGGCACACGACAAAGTGCCGGTATCGGGAAAAGACCTTACTTTGGGTATCGATATCGATCTCCAGGCTTATGGTGAGAAGTTGATGCACAACAAAGTAGGAAGCATTGTAATGATCAATCCCAAGACGGGTGAGATCCTTTCTATGGTTTCTGCCCCTACTTACGATCCGGTACTGCTTACAGGAAAGAGTTCCGATTTCAGTGCCAATTACCGGCAACTGGAGAGTGATCCTTTTAAACCGCTTTTCAACAGGGCCATTGCCGGGACCTATCCGCCGGGATCAACCTTTAAACCTGCCCAGGGGCTTGTTTTCCTGCAGGAAGGTATTATCACTCCCGAGACGCATTATGCCTGTTATGGCGGATATCCCCCGCTGGGTGGACGCCCTGCCTGTCATCCCCACGGCTCGCCGCTGGCGCTTCAGGCAGCACTGGCGACTTCCTGTAATTCTTACTTTTGTTATGGTCTTAACGCCATGTTGAACAACAGGAGTAAATATGAGTCGGTAACGGCTGCTTTTGACGTGTGGCGTGATTACATGGTAAAGTTGGGATACGGTTACCCATTGGGGGTAGATCTCCCTTCCGAAAAAGGAAGATTTATCCCCAATAGTAAGTTCTATACGAACATATTCAAAACGGAACGTTGGAATGCACATAATATAATTTCTATAGCCATAGGACAGGGAGAGATCCTGGCCACGCCCCTGCAGATTGCCAATATGGGTGCTTTGATTGCTAACAGGGGTTACTATTATACACCCCATGTGGTGAAAGAACGCAAAGGAGCAGCGCTGGAACCGACTTATACTACAAGACATGACTCGGGTATCAATAGGGAGTATTTCGAATTAACCGTGGAGGGAATGGCCGATGCGGTGACCAGGGGTACTTGCCGCGGAATTAACCTCTCACCTTTAGTGGATGTATGTGGAAAAACCGGAACCTCGCAAAACCCTCATGGAGACGACCACTCAATCTTTATGGGTTTTGCGCCGAAAGATGACCCTCAGGTGGCTATTGCCGTTGTGGTGGAGAATGGCCGGTTTGGTGCTACCAATGCGGTGCCCATCGCCAGGTTGATGATGCAGAAGTTCTTCAGGGGAGAAATACCCGAGAGCGACCAATGGTTGGAAACTACCATTGTAAACCGGGAGATACTGCCTTATTCGTATATCAGGAACCTGCCACCTCTTCCGCCGAAGAATTAATAAAAAAAGGATATGATCTATCAGGGAAATAATGAAATAGAGGAAAAGGGGAAAGTGGACAAGATGACGGTCATTTTCTATCTCCTTTTTGTCTTTCTCGGGTGGCTTAATATCTATGCGGCCAGTTTCGACCTGGAAAATGCGACCGGACTCTTCGATCTCTCTTCCAGGGCGGGAATGCAGTTGATCTGGATGGGTACTTCGTTCCTGCTGGCTTTTGCCCTGTTAAAGATCGATACAGCTTTTTATGAGACCTATGCATTTCTTTTTTATCTGGCAGGTATTCTATTGCTGGTCATTACACTCCTGGTGGCGCAAGACATCAACGGTTCCCGTTCATGGTTGATTATCGGGCCGGTGCGGCTGCAACCGGCTGAATTTATGAAATTCATTATTGCACTGACGTTGGCAAAGGTGTTCAATTCTTACGGCTTCCACTTGATGGAACGAAAGAACCTCCTGCTGGCAAGTGTTATCATATTGTTACCGGTGTTCCTGGTAATTGCCCAAAGCGAAACGGGTACGGCCCTGGTCTATCTGAGTTTTATCCTGGTGCTGTACAGGGAAGGGCTGCCCGGTGGATTCCTTTTTATGGGGATCGCCGCTATTCTCTATTTTATTCTGGGAATCCGTTTTTCCGACAACCAGATGGGTGCTCTTTCCGAAGGAGAATTTACCACCGTTATTCTCATCATCATCTTCTCGGCAGCCATGATATGGAATTATGTCAAACGGCTTCCTACCTTTTTTATCCTTTTGCTATCGGTGGCTGCTATTTTTTTACTGGCTTTTGGGGCTTCTTTCTTTTCGGTGGAAATAGACTGGGGCTTAGTGGCTATCATAGCATTGTCCTATACCGCACTTTATCTGCTTTTCCACTTCTTCAGGTATGGGAAAAAAGCATATCTCTATATTTTCCTGTTTTTGATTGGTTCATTCGCCTTTCTCGAATCGGTGGAATATGTGTTCTACGATGTACTCCAACCACACCAGCAGATGCGTATCAAAGTGACTTTGGGTATGGAACAGGACCTGACCGGGGCGGGATATCATGTGGGACAATCCAAGATTGCCATTGGTTCAGGTGGACTGACAGGCAAAGGGTTTCTTAATGGCACGCAGACAAAACTCAAATATGTGCCCGAACAAGATACCGATTTTATTTTTTGCACCATAGGAGAAGAACATGGATTCATCGGTTCCACCATTGTTTTGTTGTTGATGATGTTTTTTGTACTCCGCCTGCTCCGGCTGGCAGAACGACAGACAACCGTTTTCGGACGTACTTATGGTTACGGGGTGGCGAGCGTCTTCCTGTTTCACATGATCGTCAATATCGGAATGGTAATAGGTATTATGCCCGTTATTGGAATTCCATTACCTTTTTTCAGTTACGGGGGATCTTCCCTGTGGGGATTTACTATTTTGCTCTTTATCTTCCTCCGGATCGACAAATCGAGAAAACGGAGTTGAAATAAAAAAATAAACAGACCGTTGCCTAAATCGCAAAGCAATGAAATTGCTTACAATCATATTGTTCACGGGTCTGCTCTCTATGACCTTGGCCGCCCAGGTTTCTTACTACCCTGCAGACTCGCTTTTACTCTACTTCAGGCAGGTGGAGAAGGCTACCTTTCTGCATCAGGGATTGTGGGACAAAGACATTTACGGGCCAATCCTCCTTGTAAATACTGAGACAAGGGAGGTCTATGCCAACCTGCCCGACGTCCAGGGTGTACTGAAACCCGATAAAGGAATTTACAGGGGGATATTACCCAAGGAGATGACCTTTTCCAACACCGATATTCAATGGAGCGGTACTCATTGGGCAATGATCACATTGCCTCTGTCCACTAATGAACAGGATCGTGTTGATCTGATGACCCATGAGTTGTTCCATGTAGCCCAGCCTTCACTTGGCTTTCATCTCAGGAGAGAAGAGAACAACCATTTGGATCTCAGGGAAGGGAGAATATATCTTCGTCTGGAAATGGCTGCATTGGAAGCAGCATTGAAAGCCAGAAGACTAAACCGCGCAGAGGAACATCTGAGAAACGCATTGATTTTCAGGAAATATCGGCAGATGATATACCGGGGTTCCGAAACCACGGAAAATAGTCTTGAACTATTGGAAGGTGTGGCTACATACACGGGACAGATAATGAGCGGACGTAATAAATGGCAGTGGAGAGAGTATCTTATCCGGCGGATCGAACGGTTTGAAGAGATTCCTTCATTTGTGCGCTCATTTGCTTATGAGATGGTGCCGGTATATGGGTTTTTCCTTTATCAGAAAGATAACCATTGGAATAAGAAGGTGGATGAGGATACACAATTCACCGAATTCTTTTCGGAAGCATTCGGGGTAGATAGGCGTATCCTGTTGCAGTCGTACGTGAAACAGGTTGCCGAAGAGTACCGGGGACGCGCGATAGCCGATGAGGAGAGTAGAAGGGAAGTATCCCATAATAGGTTGCTCGATGAGTATCGGGAGAAATTTTTCGAGGAGCCGCGTCTCGAAATACGATTGGAAGAGATGAATATGGCTTTCGACCTGCAAAATCTGATCCCCCTTGATGAAGATGAGGGAACCGTTTATCCTACTATCACGCTCAGTGATAATTGGGGAACCCTTACCGTAGAGAAGGGAGGAGCACTGCTAAGGAGCGATTGGCGATGGGTGATTGTTTCAGAGCCGTTGGAAATAACCGGTAAGATAATTGTTGGAGAAGGATGGGTGATTGAACTCAATGAAGGATATGAGGTGAATAGAAACTCACAAGGTGATTATCAAATTTTGAAAAAGAAACAGTGAGGTTGCCGGCCGTAAATCGATTTGGCTGCAAAAAATAATATGGTTACTTTTACATTTCAATTCCATTTAAAAGGAAGCATACATGAACGAAGGTGAGAAGAAAGTTGTCAGCAGCATGATTGCGCTTTACTGTCGATCTAAACACCGTTCAGGCAGGGAGTTATGTGCAGAATGCCGGTCGTTGAAAGAGTATGCTTTGCAGCGATTGGAGACTTGCCGTTTTGGTGAAGAGAAGCCCACCTGTGCCAGTTGTCCTGTTCACTGCTATAAGACCAGCATGCGCTTGAAAATCAAGGAAGTGATGCGTTTTGCAGGACCACGAATGTTATTTGTACATCCTGTGGCAACTATCCGCCATCTTTATCGCGAACGCAGGCTTGACCGTAATTATACTGCAAGAATCAAAACAAATCGGGATAGATAGTGGCTTTATTGGACCAATATAGTGTTATGGGTGATGTGCTGATGGAGCACAATGAGCTTGTTCCTGTACTGAACCGTTTCGGAATACGGCTTGGTGTGGGAGATAAGACTATTTTGGAACTGTGCGATGAACATACTCTCAACCCCGATTTTATCCTTACCATCCTGAATGTCTACCTTGATGAAAACTACCTCCCTGACGCTTCGCTTGCTCTGTTCGATGCCCAATCGATTGCCGATTATTTTCAGTGTACGGTGGAAAGTTATATTCATGAGCTAATCCCTAACATTGGGAAACACCTGAATGCCTTTATTGCCATCAGCGGTCCCGAAAAAGAGGAACTGCGGATGCTCAATAACCTCTTTCAGAAATTTAAGGAAAAGATGACGGAACACCTACAGAATCAAACCCTATTCGATGATGATTTTCCTTATGAATTGCTGCATGATCTGAAAAATATTTTAATCAGGCATCTCTCTACGGACCTCAATCAAAATCTTATGTATGCAATCATCTTTTCCGTCCATTCCTTTGAAAAAGATCTTGCGATCCACAACAGGTTACGGGAGAAAATCCTTCGACCCAAACTTGACGAATTGGACTCAACCGGTATTCGACATCTGCATCATCTTATTTCCGGTGATCATACGCAGCAGCAACCGGATCAGCATACCCATCAACTTACCAGCCGGGAAGAGGAAATCCTGCGGCTTATTGTGAAAGGACACCTTAATAAAGAGATAGCTGAAAAACTGCATATCAGCCATAATACAGTCCTCACACACCGGAAGAATATTATTTCAAAAACAGGAATCAAAACCGTGTCGGGACTCACCTTTTATGCTATCCGTAAAGGGTTGATTACGATGTGAGTTTTTGGAGTAAATACTTTCTAAAGAGAATAAAAAGCGTTATTTTTGCTCTCTTTTAGGGACTGGTGGTACAGTCAATCATAATTTGTCAAAATAGTCAGGGAAAAAACCTCAAAATAATAAATAAAATAGTGAATTATGAGTAATCAGAGAGAGAAACTTTTCACTGGTTTTCCTCCGGTTTCCACTGAAGAGTGGATGGAAGTTATCACAAAAGACCTGAAAGGGGCTGATTTCCAGAAAAAACTGGTATGGAGAACCAACGAAGGGTTTAATGTGAATCCTTTCTATCGTGCGGAAAATATAGAAGGATCCCTTGCGGCTGAAAATCTGCCGGGGCAGTTTCCTTATGTCCGTAGCACCAGAAAGGATAATAAGTGGTATGTGCGCCACGAGATCAATGTAAAGGATTTTGCGGAAGCTAACAAAAAAGCGCTTGTCCTGCTCGAAAAAGGTATTACCTCATTAGGTTTTCGGCTGCCGAAGAATGAACTTTCGGCAGAGAACCTGGCAGTTCTGCTTAAGGGGATAGCCCCGGACAAGGTAGAGTTGAACTTTAGTACCTGTATATCCCGAACGATCGAATTGGCACGCTTAGTGGTAGAATATGTCCGGTCACAGAATCTCAATGTGATGGAATGCTTCGGAGCCATTGAATTCGATCCTTTCAGAAAGATACTGAAAAAGGGAATCGATGAACCTGATTGGGTGGAAAAGGCCGTGGAGATAGTGAAAATTATGGCGCCACTTCCCCGATATCGTGCTATTACCGTATCCGGAGACAGAATGAACGATGCCGGTGCTTACAGCTATCAGGAATTGGGATACAGCCTTTCCTACGGAAACCAGGTATTGTCGGCATTGATCGAAAATGGCATTGACCCTGCCATGGCTGCGAAGAAAATAAAATTCGAGCTGGGTATAGGCGCCAACTACTTTATGGAGATCGCTAAATTCCGTGCTGCACGCTGGCTATGGGCTGAAATCGTGGATGCCTACAAACCAGTCTGTTCGCATGATTGCGACAACAAAGCAGAAGACGGCACTTGCCGTTGTGCTGCAAAAATGAATATCCATGCCTCCACTTCACGATTCAACCAGTCGTTATACGACCCCTATGTAAATATGTTACGCACGCAAACAGAAGCGATGTCCGCCACTATCGGAGCTGTCGATTCTCTTACGGTGCGTCCTTTTGATGAGGCGTTCGAGACGCCTACCGCTTTTGCGGAACGTATTGCTGTCAATCAGCAACTGCTGTTGAAAGAAGAGTCACATTTCGATAAGATTACTGATCCTTCATCAGGATCCTATTATATTGAGACGCTTACTACTGCCTTGGGTGAGCAGGCATGGAAGTTATTTCTTCAAACCGAAGAGAAGGGTTTCTATGAAGCACTCAAAGCCGGAACAGCACAGGATGCCATTAATGCTTCGGCTGATGCCCGCTTCAACGCGGTAGCCAACCGGCGGGAAATCCTGTTGGGTACCAATCAGTATCCTAACTTCGGTGAGACCATGAGCCAAAAGATGGAAAATAAAGGAGCTCATTGCGGTTGTGGGAGTGATGATACACAAAACAGGCCGCTCAAGCGACTTAATACGCGTCGTCTCTCCAATGCTTTCGACGAATTGCGCCTGGCTACCGAACAGGGCGGAAAACGTCCCAAAGTATTTATGCTTACTATCGGTAACCTGGCAATGCGTCTGGCACGTTCGCAATTTTCGAGCAATTTCTTTGCTTGTGCCGGTTATGAGTTGATTGATAACCTCGGATTCAAGACTGTAGAAGAGGGTGTCAATGCAGCCCGTGCCAAAGATGCTGATGTGGTAGTGCTCTGCTCAAGCGATGATGAATATGCCGATTTGGCCCCCGAAGCCTATAATCTCCTCAAGGGGGGAAAAGAGATTTTCGTGGTAGCCGGTGCTCCCGCCTGTGCAGACGACCTCAGAGCAATCGGTATCGAGCATTTCATCAATGTGCGCAGTAATGTTCTGGAGACACTGAAAGGGTTTAATGAACTTTTGTTGGAGAATAAAGAGTAAAGAATAAGGAGTAAAGATAAATTTGGGATTATGCATCATTTCAGAAGGTTGAATATTTGGTCGAGATCTGTTGATCTGGTTACAGACATCTACAGATTAACGAATACTTTTCCTGCACATGAAAGATTTGGCTTAATATCACAAATGCAACGTGCGGCAATTTCTTGTCCTACTAATATTGCAGAAGGATCTGCGAAATCCGGTTATAAAGATTTTGCACGGTTCCTTGAAATTGCATACGGTTCCTTACTTGAACTTGAAACTGAGTTGATAGTCGCAATGAATTTGGAATATATCGATGTTGAAAATTATGAACTATACAAAAACAGGATAGTTGAACTTCAAAAGATGATTTATTCTTTTAAAGATAGATTATATCAACAAGGAGAAAGTTAAAATCTTTGTTCTTTGTTCTTTACTCTTTACTCTTTACTCTAATAATATGTCTGGAAACGGGAAACTGAAAAACTGGATCATCGTAGCACATCCGTGGGCGTTTCCGGCATCGGTATCGCCGGCGCTGATTGCCATATCCTATGTGTTTTATCTCTATAAACAGGGAGAAATAACTCATTTGAACTGGATATATGGTATTTTAGCCCTTTTCGGTGCGGTTATCTTCCATATGGCAGGTAACCTGTTGGGAGACTATCATGATTATATGAGCGGTGTGGACACGAAAGAGAAAACTGGTCCGAGGCGACTGATCGTAGAGGGGATATTCAAACCGAAAACGGTGCTCTACTATGGCTATACGGTTCTCTTTATCGGTATTTTGCTGGGAACCTATCTCCTGTTGAATACCGGTTTTCCGTTGCTGTTCATAGGGATTGTGGGGATCATCGGCTCCCTGTTTTACTACAAATTCAAGTATGTGGCGATGGGTGACCTGGTTATCTTTATCTGTTACGGCTTGTCGATCGCTTTAGGAGTAGCCTATGTGATGACCGGAGAGGTGCTTTGGAAAATACTCCTTGTGAGTACTCCTGTCGGATTATTGGTCGTAGCCATTTTGCATGCCAACAATACGCGCGATATGCTACAGGATAAAGATGCCGGCATACATACCCAGGCCATGAAGATGGGATTGGAAGGTTCTCAGATTGCTTATCAGACATTGCTGCTGGTAGCTTACCTGCTGATCGCCATCATGGTGATGATACAGATGTTGGACAGTTGGGTTTTCCTGGTACTACTCAGTTTTCCGCTTGCCATTAAAAATCTCAAACTGATGAAAAGAGCAACTATGGATGATCTGGGAATTATCCGTTTTCTGGATACCCATACAGCCCAGTTGGTATTGATTTTCAGTTTGTTGATGGTGACGGGTAATCTAATAGCTTCTCTTACTTAAAAAAATAAAACAAACGAATCAATTCCAACGCTTTTGTTTTTAAAAGTCTAAAAGTCTTGGTTCTTGGTTCTAAAAGTCTAGATAATATGAAACCAAATTTTAAAGATATCAATATTCACTCAGCCGGTTTTGCGTCGACCGATGTGGCCGGATGGGCTGAAAAAAATGAGATCAAAGCCGATTGGCTTACGCCGGAACAGATTCCGGTGAAACCGGTCTACACGAAGGAAGACCTTGAAGGCATGGAACATTTGAACTATGCCGCCGGTATGGCGCCCTATCTGCGCGGACCCTATTCCACGATGTATGTGATGCGTCCGTGGACTATCCGCCAGTATGCGGGATTCTCTACAGCTGAAGAATCCAATGCTTTCTACCGCCGTAACCTTGCTTCGGGGCAGAAAGGGCTCTCTGTGGCGTTCGACCTGCCCACGCATCGTGGTTATGACGCTGACAACGAGAGGGTAGTGGGCGACGTGGGGAAAGCCGGCGTTTCTATCTGCTCGGTGGAAGACATGAAAATATTGTTCGATGGTATTCCGCTCAACAAGATGTCGGTGTCCATGACCATGAACGGCGCCGTACTGCCCGTCCTGGCATTCTACATTGTAGCCGCACAGGAGCAGGGAGCAGAACTGGGGGAGATGGCCGGTACTATTCAGAATGATATCCTGAAAGAGTTCATGGTGCGGAATACCTATATCTATCCGCCTGAATTCTCGATGAAGATCATCGCCGATATTTTTGAATTTACATCCCAAAAGATGCCTAAGTTCAACTCTATCTCCATCTCCGGATATCACATGCAGGAAGCAGGTGCCACTGCCGATATTGAATTGGCATACACTTTGGCTGACGGGATTGAATACCTGCGGGCAGGTATCAATGCCGGTATTGATGTGGATGCTTTTGCGCCGCGCCTCTCCTTCTTCTGGGCGATCGGGATGAACCATTTTATGGAAATAGCCAAGATGCGTGCTGCGCGTCTCCTCTGGGCCAAGATCGTGAAGAGTTTCGGTGCCAAAAATCCCAAATCGATGGCGTTGCGTACCCACTCCCAGACATCGGGATGGTCGCTCACCGAACAGGATCCGTTCAACAACATAGGACGTACCTGTATCGAGGCAATGGCTGCCGCACTCGGACATACACAGTCGCTCCATACCAACGCGCTCGACGAGGCCATCGCTTTGCCGACCGACTTCTCGGCCCGTATTGCCCGTAACACCCAGATTTATATCCAGGAAGAGACCCAGATCACCCGTCAGGTCGACCCGTGGGCCGGTTCTTACTATGTGGAGTCACTTACGCAGGAATTGGTAGATAAGGCATGGGCACACATCCAGGAGGTGGAAGAATTGGGCGGAATGGCAAAGGCCATCGAGACCGGTATTCCCAAAATGCGTATCGAGGAAGCGGCCGCCCGCACACAGGCGCGTATCGACTCGGGCGTGCAGGCCATCATCGGGGTGAATCGCTACAGGCTCGACCACGAAGATCCGATCGACATCCTCGATATCGATAATACGGAGGTGCGCAAGCAGCAGGTAGAGCGTCTCAGCCAACTGAAGGCAACACGCGATAACGAGGCTGTGAAGAAGGCACTCGATGCCATCACCCGCTGTGTGGAAACCAAACAGGGCAACCTCCTCGAACTTTCAGTAGAGGCAGCACGCGTACGTGCTACACTGGGAGAGATTTCCGACGCATGTGAGAAAATAGTAGGACGTTATAATGCAGTAATCAGAACAATTTCAGGCGTGTATTCAGCAGAATCAAAAGAGGCTCCCACGCTCGCAAAAGCACGTGCCCTCACAGACCAGTTTGCCCAAAAAGAAGGCCGCAGGCCCAGGATCATGGTAGCCAAGATGGGGCAGGACGGACACGACCGTGGCGCCAAGGTGGTGGCTACCGGTTATGCCGACTGTGGCTTTGACGTGGATATGGGGCCATTGTTCCAGACCCCCGCTGAAGCAGCTCGCCAGGCTGTGGAGAATGATGTGCATGTTTTAGGTGTATCTTCATTGGCTGCCGGACATAAGACACTTGTGCCGCAGGTAATTGAAGAACTCAAACGGTTGGGCCGCCCCGATATTGTGGTCATCGCGGGGGGCGTAATTCCCGCACAGGATTACGACTTTCTCTACAAGACAGGTGTGGCGGCTATTTTCGGCCCGGGAAGCTCCATCACCGAATCAGCATGCCAGATCATGCATGTGTTGATGAATGACTAATTAAGTCTATATTTTTTATATTTATAGTTTTGCTCCCCGATCCGGTTTGTATTAAACTGGGTCGGGAGTAGTTGTATATGCTGGAGAATAACTTTTGGGGACTGATTTTGTACAGTTGGGGGCTCAAATTCGTTATTTTGGTGAATACGTGAAAACAGGGGTAGTATGATCATGTAACTTTGTATCAAATTTTAAGTCTTGAGCCTACTTGAGAATGTCTTTTTTACCAAAAATTTACCTCCTCCAGAGTTCTGAAGGGGATTGAGAAAGTGTGCTTTTTAAAGGGGATTTATAAATGATTTTTAAGATAGAAACAATGAGAAAACTTTTTTTAAATTTTATTATTACGTTGCTAATAATTCCCTTGTGCGTATCTTGTATCAAGGACGAAGCAATGAATGCGGAAGCGGATATCAATTCGGCCACCATTGAGAATTCGGCAGAACTGCTGCAAACCACTCCCATCATTGGTGATAAAACGGTAACGTTCCGTTTGAAAGAATACCAGGATAATTATACCTTTGCACCCCAATTTACACTGACTCCCGGTGCGACTATCGAGCCGGCAAGCGGTACGGAATTCGATTTCCTTACGCCGCACCAATACACGGTGACATCAGAAGATGGCGTCTGGCAGAAAACCTATACGGTGTCTTTTGTGGTGAGCAATAATATCCTTTTTAAGTACTCATTCCAGAATGTGGATCTTATTAATGATCGTTATCATAAGTTTTATGAAGACACTCCCGGAGGAAAACTGGAAGATTGGGATAGTGGTAATCAGGGATTTAGTATATTGGCAGCCATTTTGGGTGCTAAGTCGCCGTCTGACTACCCGACTTCGCAAACGCCCGATGGATATGAGGGTAATGGTGTGATAATGCAAACCAAAGACACCGGCCCAATGGGAGCTACGTTTGGTTCCCCATTGGCTGCAGGCAATCTGTTTCTTGGCAATTTTGAAACGAACTTCCCCGCCATAAGGTCCACACGCTTTGGCCAACCCTACAATAATAAAAAAGCGCCTGTGACGGTCTCAGGCTATTTCAAGTATAAGGCGGGCGAGAATTTTATCGCAAACAATCTTCCTTCCGAATTAGAAAAAGATACCTGGGATGCCTATGCCATCTTATTTAAAAGAAGGGAAGAAGAGAACTATCTCTTGGGCGATCATAATTTTGAAGATGAGAGAATAGTAAATATCGCACGGATTAGTGACGATCTGCGGATCGAGACCGATGAGTGGCTTCCGTTTGAAATGTCGTTTAATTGGGAAGGAAAATCTTTTGATCCCGAAGCCGAATATATGTACACTATTGTATTCTCCTCCAGCAAGGAAGGCGACAGGTTCAATGGTGCCGTCGGCAGCACGCTGTGGATTGACGAGGTAGAGATAATAACGGAAGAATAACAAATCAAATTTACGCTTAAGATGAAACAATTTTATATGCAAAAAAGAATTAACCGGATTATACTCTCAATCTGTATAGTCATGCTGGCTTGTGTAAGTAACTCCAATGCGTCGGATAATTCAGGCGTCAGACACTTTTTTACCACAAATATCGATTACGGAGTGGATGCACATTTCAGCCTTGGAGGCTCACTTCCGGTTGATTTCCCCCGTGAGATCAGAAAAATTGAATCATACAATCCCGGGTTGCAGACAGGAATAGGTGTGCACGCCACTAAATGGTTCTCCGACACGAAAGATTGGGGCATCCGCCTGCAGGTGGGTGTGGAGCGAAAGGGAATGAAAACCGAAGCCCGCGTGAAGAACTATCTGACTGAAATTATTCAGGACCAGTCCTCTGTGAGAGGTTACTATACGGGATTAGTGAAGACCGAAGTGGGTAACACCTTTGTCGTTATTCCTGTCTCCCTGGTTTACGGCCTTTCCGACCGGGTGAACCTTTATGGTGGTTTCCGTGCCTCTTTCGTGATTGATAAAGGCTTTAAGGGATATGTAAGTGACGGGTATCTGCGAGAAGAGACTCCGGTGGGTACAAAAATATCCTTCGAAGATGGTAGCCGGGCCGCCTATGATTTCTCCTCGGAATTGAATACTGTACAGTGGGGAACACAATTGGGTGCAGAATGGTCAATGAGAAATAATTTTAAAATCTTCTCGCATATCGACTATACCTTCACCAGCTTGCTCGATAAAGATTTTACGGCAATTTCGTTCAATATGCACAATATCTATTTGAATATTGGCTTTGGGTATAATTTTTAGGATGAATTAAAACCATACAGATATCCTGTTAATTATTATGCGCTGAAAATGCCCCTTTTCCGGTGGAACAAATCTTCATCGGAAAGGGATTTTTTCAAATAATTACTGTACATTTGGATTTTATAGATTATCACTAAAGGCGATTATGAATAAACATCAGGACATGCACATTTAGAAAAGTTTCGTTATGCTTAAGCGCAAGGAAGATATTGGGCTCTCGCCGTATGAACTGAAATTTCGCGGCCGGCACCGTTCAGCAGAGATACAAATGACCCTTTTCGATATTGATTTGGAAATGGTGGACCAATCGGAGATCAGATCGGTAGAGGAGTTGCTGCCCTATAAAAACAACGGCAGGCTCACCTGGCTGAATGTCGACGGACTGCATAATGAGCAACTGATGCAGGAATTAGTGGATACCTTGCAGATTCCTGCCGATATCCTGTCGGATGTGATGCAACCGGGCACGCGTCCCCAGATGGAAGAGTTTGATAACGGCCTTTTTGTTTCCCTGAAAATGATGCAACTCAACGAAAGGACTAATCAGGTTTCAATTGATAATCTGAGCCTTGTGATAATGGATAAGCTGCTGATCACTTTTCAGGAGGAAAAGAGTGAATTGTTCAATCCGGTCAGGGAACGGATCAGAAAGCATTCCAAAAGATTCAGGACATTGGGTGCCGATTATCTGGCCTTTGCCCTGCTGGACGTCGTAATTGATAATTATATCTTTATCCTGGGAAGACTCGGCGAAAAGATTGAAAACCTTGAAAACAAGATGGTCATGGAGCCGGGCAGGGAAACACTCAAAATCATCAATCTGCTCAAGCGTGAACTCACTAATCTGGCTCGCTATATAAGACCTGCCAGGGAAATGATCATGGGACTTGTAAAATCAGACAGCGATTTTATTGTCCCGGTAAACGAAAAACACTATAAAGAGTTGCAGGATAATATCAATCAGGCGGTAGAGTTATTGGAATACTACCGTGAATTATTGTACGATGAGTTGAATATCTATCACTCTTCCATGAGTACCAGGCTGAATGATATTATGGCATTGCTCACCATCTTCTCGGTGATATTTATCCCCATCACATTTATAGTGGGTGTCTATGGAATGAATTTCGACAATATGCCGGAATTGCATCTGCGGTATGGTTATTTCATCGTCTGGGGAGTAATGGTAGTGATAGCCATCGGGATGCTTTGGTATTTTAAAAAAAGAAAGTGGTTTTGACAACCACTTTACATTTTTATATTTTACATTTTTCCTCCGCCCCGGGAACTCACATGGTCGATCACAGGTGAGATATTGAAATAGACTCTCTCCACACCGAACCGGTTATCTCCGAGGGTAAGGTAATTCACCTTTTTGCTTGAGAGAATTTTATCATTGCCCCCAAAATTATAGCCCAGGAAAGGAAGTATGTCGTATTCGTGTGCTACCTTGATTACGTAGAACGGAGTTTTATCCGACATTCCGTCGCCCGTGCCTGCAATCGCATTTTGTACAACCCGCCTTTGTTGTGCCACCTTTTTATACTCTTCGGTATTGTTCTGTTGCGCGAGCACTAACAATTTAGCGTTTAACGCACGCAGGTTGAACGGATCTTCCAATAATAGTGCATTCGAATATTCAAGTATATTGGCGTAATCAGTCGGCGAGAATGATTTTTTTGATAATACTTGTGCCAGTTGATTGTTATAAGCGGAGGTATCCGTCGGCATATACTGCGGCTGATAGATAAAGCCGAAATAAAGATGTCGTCCTTCTTCAAGGGTCATCTTTTCGTCACCAGCCATATATTTTTCCATCAGTTTGGGATAATAATAGGTGGAAGCCGGTTCTTTTATATTCCTTTCGATCTGCGCATAATCCGGAGCGCTGAAAAACTCATCCTGTGCGTGTGCCGAAAGTGCTACAGTCGCGACAAGTGTGCATATAAACAATAATTTTTGCATAGTTTTCTATTTTAGTAATGAACTTATGGTACAAATGTATTTTCTAAATTCGATTTTAACAAAAAAAATAAGATAACAAACCTTAAAGGCACTGAGAAACCGGAGCAGGACACTATACCAGCTCCGGTTATTATTCTTTAATCCGAATAAAATCAGATTATTGTTCTCCAGAGACAGTAACGCTTCTATCGATCTTCGAGATCAATCCCTGTAACACGCTGCCTGGACCGAGTTCCACGAATTCCGTGGCGCCGTCGGCGATCATCTGGTGTATCGATTGCGTCCATTTTACCGGTGAGGTAAGTTGCGCGATCAGGTTTTTCTTGATGGTGTCCGGATCGGTTTCACCGGTAGTAGATACGTTTTGGTATACCGGGCAAACCGGTGTGGCAAAAGGAGTCGATTCAATAGCTTCCGACAATTCTACACGGGCAGGCTCCATCAGCGGTGAGTGAAAAGCGCCGCCGACCTTCAATGGCAATGCGCGTTTTGCACCCGCCTCTTTCATCAGTTCGCATGCTTTTTCTATTCCGCTATTGGAACCGGAAATCACGATCTGTCCCGGACAATTGTAATTGGCGGGAACAACGACGTCATCGATGGATGCACAAATCTCTTCCACTTTTTCGTCGGGAAGGGCGAGAATCGCAGCCATAGTAGAAGGGTTCGCTTCACATGCCTTTTGCATGGCCAGCGCACGGGCATATACCAGTTTTAGCCCATCCTCAAATGATAAGGCTTCTGCGGCTACCAACGCCGAAAACTCTCCCAGCGAATGACCTGCGGTCATATCAGGTTGGAACGCTGAGCCCAGTGTTTTTGCCAGGATCACTGAATGGAGGAAGATGGCAGGTTGGGTAACCTTTGTCTGTTTCAGGTCTTCATCCGTCCCGGCAAACATCAGGTCGGTAATCCGGAACCCCAATATATCGTTTGCTTTTTCAAATAATTCTTTTGCTAAGGGCGATGTTTCATACAATTCTTTGCCCATGCCCACGAATTGGGCCCCCTGTCCGGGAAATACATATGCTTTCTTCATATTTTTGATAGTTTAATTATTTAGAATAAAGAATAAAGAGTAAAGAACCAAGACTGTTTTGAATTAAGTAATTAGTAATTATTCATATTATCACATTAATTTTTCCCTCTGATCTCCACCCGGCGAATCTTCCCGCTGATCGTTTTTGGCAGTTCATCGACAAATTCAATCAACCTCGGGTATTTATAGGGGGCGGTCACGTTCTTCACATGATTCTGAATTTCGTTGGCCAGTTCGTCGCCCGCCTTATCCTTGTAATCTTCTGCCAGTACAATGGTAGCCTTGATCACTTGACCTCTTATCTCGTCGGGTACGCCGGTAATGGCACATTCCACTACGGCAGGATGGGTCATTACCGCACTTTCCACTTCAAACGGGCCGATACGGTAACCGGAGCTCTTGATCACATCATCGGTACGTCCCACAAACCAGTAATATCCTTCTTCATCGCGCCAGGCCATATCACCCGTATGGTATACATGGTCGGCGTATACCTCACGGGTAAGCGCTTCATCGCGGTAATAGCCTTTAAATAGAGAAAGAGGCCGTTTTTCATCGGTATAGAAGACGATCTCTCCCTGTTCTCCGTCCTCGGCCGAACGCCCGTCGTGCGTCAGCAGGTCCATCTTGTAAAGGGGGTTAGGCACCCCCATTGCGCCTGGTTTCGGCTCTATCCAGGGGAAGGTGATGATGGTGGGAGCTGTCTCGGTCTGGCCGAATGCTTCCATCATCTTGATACCGGTCAGCTTATAAAAAGTCTCGAATACCGAAGGGTTAAGGGCTTCACCTGCCGTGGTACAATATTCTAATGCCGAAAGGTCGTATTTACTCAGGTCCTCACGGATCAGGAAACGGTAGATGGTGGGAGGAGCGCAAAATGAAGTTACTTTGTACCCGGAAAGCATCCGGAGCATATCCTGTGGAATAAAACGGCCGTCGTAGTCATAGACAAATATACAAGCACCCACGATCCACTGTCCATATATCTTTCCCCACACTGCTTTGGCCCATCCGGTGTCGGCTACTGTCAGATGCACACTGTCCTCATGCAGGTTGTGCCAGTATTTGGCGGTAGTGATATGTCCCAGAGGATAGGTGAAATCGTGTACTACCATCTTGGGTTGTCCGGTGGTGCCGGAGGTGAAATAGAGGAGCATGATATCATCGTTATCATTCACCTTTTCGGGTCTGGTAAACGGAACTGCCTCTTCCACGCCCCGGTGGAAATCGATCCATCCTTCGGGAATGGTGTCGCCTACCAGAATGCGATGTTGTATGGAGGGTGATTTCGGCATAGCGAAATTTATATGCCCGATCAGGTTCTCATCCTGCACTGCTACGATTGCTTTTATATCCGCTGCGTTGTTGCGGTAAATAATATCTTTGTCGGTCAGCAAGTGGGTAGCCGGGATTGCGATGGCACCGATCTTGTGTAGAGCCAGGATCGTGGGCCAGAACTCAATGCTTCGTTTCAGGACAAGCATCACCATATCCCCTTTGCCGATGCCGAGCGATTGGAGAAAAGAGGCCGTTTTGTCTGATAGTGTCTTCAGTTCACCGAACGTCAGATCCCTATGCGCCCCTTTGTCGTTTGTCCAGCAGAGTGCCCGTTTTTCAGGGTTTGTCCTTGCCCATTCATCTGTCACATCATACGCAAAATTGAAGTTTTCGGGCACAGAGATATCGTAATGGTCGATAAAATCCTGGTGCGAACTGAATGAGGTTTTCTTTACAAATTTTTCTAACATGATAACCGTATTATGACCTCAAGATCTTTATTTTGGAAAGATCCCGACGATTGGAAGAAAATATTTTATTTTTATTGATTACGGGATTACGGGTAAAGGATGACAGCAAGGAATTTCACCGGTTTGTTGTGAAGCGCCTTCATTCCGTGTGGTAGCGACGAATCGAAATAGATACTGTCACCTTCTTCCAATACCATGTTTTTGCCATTGATATGTAGCATCATGCTTCCTTCCAACACCATGTTGAATTCCTGTCCCGCATGGATATTCTGATAGAAATCGGTATCCATGGGCTTGGGCTCTACCGTGACCACGAAAATCTCTGCTACATTATTGGTGAAACCGGAGGTGAGTGACTGGTACTTATAGGCTGAAACTCTTTCCACACTTACACCTTTATCTTTTCGGGTAATAAAATAAGCGTTCATTCGTGGTTCTGTGCCGAACATAAGGGTTCCCATATCCACATTGAACTCTCGCTCGATACGTTGCAAAAACGAGACGGAGATATCTTTCTCTCCCGTTTCAAATTGCAGGTAATCATCGGTATCTACTTCCAGCCTGTGGGCCATTTCATCGGGAGAGAGGTCGACCGCATCGCGCAACCCTTTAATCCGTTCCCCGATCTGTTTAATATCTGTAGTCATTTCCGTATCTGTATGAATGTTGATGAATCGATGCAAAAAGATAAACAAAAATAATCTTTTTTGTTCAGACGAACAAATAGAGGCTTAACGCCATAATGGCCATGCCCACTATCAACCCGATAATGGAGAGATGATGTTTACCGTATTTCTCCGCAGTAGGTAACAATTCATCCAGGGAAATAAATACCATTATTCCCGCAACGACCGAGAGAATCAATGCATCCAACACCGGATTCCAGAAAGGAAGCAGGAACAGGAACGCGATCAGCGCACCTAAAGGCTCTGCCAGTCCCGAAGCAAATGATAACCAGAATGCTTTTTTCTTGCTGCCCGTAGCGTGATATATGGGAACCGACACCGCAATCCCTTCAGGAATATTGTGGATGGCGATGGCTGCTGTAATAGGAATAGCCACTTCAAAGGAATTCAACGCCGACATAAAGGTGGCAATACCTTCGGGAAAGTTGTGGATGGCGATGGTGATGGCCGTGACCATCCCTGTTTGTTTCAGCCGGTAGTTTGTATTCATCTCTTCCACGCCATGTATTTCATGCGGGTTCTGTGACTTGGGTACTAAAAAGTCTATCAGTGAGATCAGGACAATCCCTCCGAAAAAACCGAGGATCATATATAACATCCCCATTTTATTTCCGAACGCCCCGGTTAGGGATCCTAATGAATTAGGCATCAACTCCATGAAGGATACATAGATCATCACACCTGCGGAAAGCCCCAGTGAGAAGCTCAGAAAACTGGTGTTGGTGCGTTTTGCTAAAAATGCCGTCAAACTGCCGATACCGGTACATAAACCGGCAAAAAGGGTCAGCAGTAATGCCACTAAAACAGTCTGGTTATCCATTAGTTCCCTTGTATGATGGTTTCCATAACTTCCTGATGAATGATACCGTTTGAAGCGACCAGTTCCTTGTCGAAAATATAATTGTCCCCTCCGGAAAAGTCGGTGCATTTTCCACCTGCACATTGCAGGATAAATGCTCCGGCAGCCACATCCCAAGGTGAGAGACCGCTATGGAAATAAGTGTCGCTCACGCCTGCTGCCACATAACATATTTCCAGCGCTGCCGACCCCTTGATGCGGAAACTGCATTTACGAAATTGCTTCATGGCATTCTCCAGTATCTTTTCTCCTCTCTCGTCTAAACTGTATGGGATACCGAACCCGATATAACCATTCACTAAGGTGGACTGGCTGCTCACGGTTATCGGATGATCATTCAAAAATACCTTTCCTGCACCCGTGGCACAATACATCTGTGAAGCCAACGGATCGTATACCACGCCCAGGACAGTCTCTTTTCCTCTTATCAGGGCGATACTGACTGAAAAAGGAGAGTCCCCGTGGACATAGTTGGTGGTACCGTCCAGCGGATCGATGATCCAAGTGAATTCTTTCTGTTCAAAGCCCACAGTCCCCTCTTCGGTGAGGAACCCCGCTCCGGGAATCAATTCGCTTAATCCCTCCACCAGCCTGTTCTCGGCTTCTTTGTCGATATAAGTCACATAATTGCGTGTGCCTTTCAACTCGACATCCTTCTTCATCAAGGCTGTTTGCTCCTCTCTCAGGTATGTCCCCACAGAGAGTGCCAATTCTTTCACCTTATCACAAATCTTTTCCAGATCCATATTTTGAAATTACCAATTACGTAAGAACTAAGAACTAAGAACTAAAAACTAAGAACTAAGAACTAAAAACTAAGAACTAAGAACTAAAAAAACTTAAACACCCAGGCACTTTTCCACCTTTCCACCTTGTCACTTTTCCACATATATCACTCATTCGGGAACATCGAATCCCACCAACGGGCGTCGTTCTTCAGCCATTTGGCGAACCATGCATAAATAGCGTTATTCCAGGCGATCCGCTTGT
>ERZ778021.722-NODE-722-length-50907-cov-7.764414_pt1 | contig 50907 bp, 42 predicted proteins | sample MGYA00375751_ERZ778021 | MGnify/ENA primary metagenome ERZ778021 (study PRJEB29350, sample SAMN05389814) | bioreactor metagenome | isolation source: Thiocyanate stock bioreactor | place: South Africa: University of Cape Town | collected 2013-08-29 ... | reverse complement strand
TTAAAAGACAGTACAATAATAAACCCAGCACTATGTATACGCAACAAGACTTGGAATTACTGCATGAAAAAGAAATTTCCCAAGATCAAATCGATACGCAACTGAATTATTTTGTTAAGGGATTTCCCTACCTTTCGATTATCGCTCCGGCTTCAGTAGGGAAAGGCATTATGAAAGTGGGAGAAAAAGAGGAAAAGAGATACCTCGATGCCTGGCAGGATTTTCTGAATAGTGGAAAGAAGGTAACAAAATTTGTACCGGCTTCCGGGGCTGCCAGCCGTATGTTCAAGGATCTGTTTGCCTTTTTGACTACCGATTATGATGTTCCGTCCACACCGTTCGAGAAGGCGTTTTTCGGGGGAATTCAACAATTTGCTTTTTTCGGCCCACTCGATGAGGCTTGTAAGAATTTATTTGGAAAAGACGTGGAGGCATTGTGTCAAGAAGGGCGATATAAAGAGGTAGTCTCGGCATTGCTTGATGCGGGAGGAATGGATTATGGGAATTTACCCAAGGGATTGCTCCTTTTCCACAAATACCCCGAAGGAAACCGGACTCCGGTGGGAGAACATCTTACCGAAGGTACTTACTACGCCAGGAATAAAGCCGGAGAGGTAGATGTACATTTCACCGTGTCTCCGGAGCATAAAGAGATGTTTGAGCTGTTGGTAGCAGCCAGGAAACTAAGTTACGAATTCAAACTGGGCGCTGCCTTCTCTGTGTCATACAGCATTCAGAAACCGAGTACTGACACCATAGCAGTGGATATGAACAATGAACCTTTCAGGAATGAGGATGGATCACTGTTGTTCCGTCCAGCTGGACACGGTGCATTAATAGAAAATCTGAATGATATAGATTCCGACGTCATCTTCATTAAAAATATCGACAATGTGATTCCCGACAGGTTGAAAGAGGATGAGGCACGTTATAAAAAATTGCTGGCGGGTGTTCTTGTCACTATGCAGCAACGCACTCATGCCTATCTGGACCGGCTGGAGTCGGGAGATGCCGCCGCAGACGAGTTGGCAGAAATGCTGGCTTTTACCGAAAATGAACTGCTGATCTCTCATCCCGGTGAATTTGCTTCGGAAGAGGAACTGAAAAAATACCTGAAAAGAAAACTCGACCGGCCTTTCAGGGTCTGTGGAATGGTGAAAAATCAGGGTGAGCCGGGAGGAGGCCCTTTTATTGCGGTTAATCCCGACGGGACCGCTTCGCCTCAGATACTGGAGAGCTCCCAGATCGACAAAAATGATCCGGCAGCCATGGAAGCGTTCAGGAACGGTTCTCATTTCAATCCCGTGGATGTGGTGTGCGGTGTGAAATGTAATCACGGGAACAAATACAACCTGACAAAATTTGTCGATCGAAATACCGGATTCATCTCCTATAAGTCCAAAAACGGAAAAGAACTGAAAGCGCTGGAACTACCCGGATTATGGAACGGAGCAATGAGTAACTGGAATACTATTTTCGTAGAGGTTCCCGTTTCTACGTTCAATCCGGTGAAGACGGTGAACGACCTGCTGCGTCCTGAACACCAGTAAAATATCTTTTCTCCGTTATTTCATGTAAAACAGAGTGTTGTAGCCTATTGGAATTTTTTATTGTAAAGTGGGCGGTTCTGCAGTTTCGTATTCAGTATATTCCCATGAGAAACCATCGTCTTCTCCAGCCCGAACGAGCATATATCCTCTTTCGGTATCGAGCAGGGGGCCGTTCCACCATGCAGCAGAAACGGCTCCACCGGTAACGAAATGAGTGCCGTTTACAAGCAATTCTTCATGTAAGTGCTGATGCCCTTGCAGAATGATTTTCAGATTATAGCTTAATAGGACGTCCCATACTTCCTTGAAGTTGGTGAACATGTCCACATCCTTCACTACCCCTTCCACCGCGGGGTAATAGAGTGACTGGAAGGGTACATGTGTAACGACGACCAACGGTATCTGATCTGATATTGCGGACAAATCGGTTTTTAACCATTCTATTTGTTCCGGACCGACAACGTAGTTCCTGGCGGAATCGTCTGTTTCAACGCTGTTCAGTACCACGAAATGAGTACCCTTGTGGTCGAAAGAATAATATGTTTTACCCAGGTTTTTTTCGAAAACGCCAAACCCGGCAGTATCGGGACGATGATTGAATGTATAATAACGGTCGTGATTCCCTATTGTAAAATAGGCTTTCATCCCGGACTTATCCACTATTGATTTAAAAGTATTCATCAATGAGTCTGCTTTCAATGAGTCAACAGGCGGCAGCCTGTCCAGATCGACCAGATCACCGCCGAAAATTACGAAATCGACATTCTGTGACTTGGCATGTTCCAGTGCTTTCGTTAAACCTTTAGCACTAATTTCCATGTTGCCCCCGTTCATGTGGACATCTGTCAAAAAAGCAAATGAAAATGATTCTGAAGATGGTTTTGTTCCAGTATCACCATCGTTTCCGTTCGCGCAAAATGTGAAAAGAAGTGCAATTGCGCAGTAAATCAGCGTTGTTTTAATTTTTTTCATACTATACCAATATTTAATTTTTTATTCCCATCCGAAAAGTTGTGGTCCTAATGCCGGATTTAACGTGATTTGCTGTACCGGAACAGGACGATAATAGTACTTAGGTTCAACAAAAGTTCCCATGCTCTTTGTCGTAACGATTGTGCCGGACGTACCATTGGAAAGATAAACCGTTGCATTACTGTCGTCGATACCCCCTGTCCTGTAGTAAACAAGTTTTACGCCTTTACTGTTTACCTCTTTGTCCGCATCAGCCGGAATAGATCCGGAGGAGGGTATCAAATAAATGTCTTCCACGCCATCACCCGTTAAGTCGAATTTGCCCAATGAGGGGAAATACAATCCTTCGGGAATTTTTTCCAGCACTTTTCCGGCATTCCATCTCATTAAATCGTCATAGCGGAAACCTTCAAAAGCGAGTTCCACCCTGCGTTCCCTTCTGATCTCGTGGAGAAGGGCGGATATATTCCCGAATTTCGCCACCGACAAAGGCTCTGTTCCGGGATTCATATTGAAATCCGGCATACCTGCTCTTCTCCTTAACAGGTTTACCGAGAGTTCCGCGTCGGTCTGTGTGAATTCATTGAGTTCGGCTTTGGCTTCCGCATAATTCAGGAGTACTTCCGCATAACGCAGTACCGGATAATCCAGGTCGTTATACACATCGGCCTCTTTGTTATTTACAAATCCTTTGATCAAATGGTAACCGGTGAAGTTTTTATTGAACTGCTGTATATAGATCCCGGCGCCGGAAACATAAGTCGCTGTCTGTATCAGTTCCCACCCCGGATATGCATAGGTCTGGCTAAGACGGGGATCCCTGTTCTGGAATTCATCGACAAACGGTTTTGTCCGGTAGCCGGATTGTGACGAATAAAAGGATCCGTCTTTCATCAGATAGGACAGTACAAGGTCTTTAGCGGGCGACGGTTCATAATTCCCGAAATTCCATTCGCTTGTACCGGCGGTCACCTCTTTGGGATCATAATAGGTCGCCAGTATTATCTCCGGATTGGTGCTCAGATCGCCGCTCCTGAAGATCGCTAAATAATCTTCCCCGGGTTTCCCGGTTGTGTGCAAGGTGAACTCTTTACTGTCCATAATACGTTTGGCCGCATCCCGGGCCATTTGAAGATAAGTGTTTGCTGTTGAGGCGAGACCAAGTTCATTGTGATATTTACGGAATGTTCCTTCATATAAGGCATCACGCGACATATATGTCAGTACGCCCCATTTGTCGAGCGCTCCTGCCGGTTGATCTGTTTTTACGTTTTCGGCGGCGAACTGATAGTCTTCAAATATCTTTTGTATTACGAGATCACGAGAGTCGCGTGTTTTAAACAGCGCTTCATCGTCATTGGTCTCAATCACATTTTCATACCATGGCACATCGGAGTACCTCTTGACTTTATCCACATAAAATCTGGCACGGAAAAAACGGGCCAGCCCTTCATAATGAGCCTTTACATCCGGAGCGACGTCGGCTCTGCCAACATTTGCAAGAAAGAGATTGATACTCCGCAATCTGTCCCAACTCCAGCCGGAAGTTACTGTTGATGAAGACGGGTTTGCCGCAGCCATTATGTTTTTTATTTCAACGGCTCCGGATGTAGTTGCCTGATTATCGGTTCCGCCGTCTGCCGCATACGTTCCATGTCCGGGAAAGTTGTATAACCCGTAGATGTACATTTTCAGGTCTTCTTCGGTGTTAAAGAAGCGCTCTACCCCTATTTCCGTTCTGGGATGCCGGTTCATAAAATCGTCATTGCATGCGGCTAACAGAACGAGTACGCTTAAAAGATATATTGTTTTTTTCATTTTTAATTGTTTTAAAATGTGACATTTAATCCGAAGATATACTGACGGTTAAACGGATAGGTATATCCATTCGAGGTGTCTTCCGTAATAGCTTCAGGATCGAAGTATTTTCTCACTTCACTCCATTCGTATAAATTGTCGGCGCTCACAAAAAGTCTCACCCTGCTAAGTTGGATCCTGTCGGTAATACTTTTGGGAAGCGTATAACCCAGTGTGATATTTTTTATCCTGAGATAAGCTCCATTCAGTAGGTGGCCGGTTTGTGGAATTGCCATTCCCATCGACTGGTCTATCCGGGTTCCAAGGTTTCTGTCTGCCAGCCATGATTGTAGTACCGGAAATCTCGCATCGAGGTTTTGATGGGCAAGCCCGGCATCGATATAGGCTTTCGAATGTTTAGCCATATCAACTTCACTGTCGGTCTCGGGCCGATAATAATCAAAGATATGTGATTGTCCTCCTGCATATGGTTGTTGATAGAAACTCCAGTATAAATAATGAAGCGGATAATAATCTTTTTTCCCGATCCCCTGTAAGAAAAGAGAGAAGTCTATATTGTTCCAATCCCCTATTAAATTAAGCCCGAACCGGTAGCGGGGACTACTATTCCCGATAATTGACAAGTCTTTTGGATCATCCAGTGTCAATCCTTTCGTGATGCGGCCGTCGTTATTCAGGTCTACATATTTTGGCCAACCGGGAACGATATCCAAAGCACCCCATGGAATGATCTCCGACTGGTCTAACTTTTCAATTTCATCGTAGGATGTAAATAGTCCGTCACTTTGAAGTCCCCAGATTTCACCCAGTTCCTGCCCTACATAGTACTGGGTAAGCAAATTGGTCGGATTATCGAACCTTGTGATCCATGAACGGGTATCGGAAAGTAAGAACCGCGATGTGAGATTAAACGGCTTATTTGCTACAAGAAAACTATTGTTGTAAACAAGTGTGATTTCCCATCCCGTGGTTTTCATATCCGCTGCATTCTCCCGGGGAGCGGATGCGCCGAGGACGGCAGGAAGTTCTTTGCCAGGCACCAGCATTCCCTTCGTGTCCCTGCGGTAAATATCTCCCGTTAATGTTAGTTTATTATCGAGAACACCCAGGTCGATGCCCAAATTCCGGGTTGTCACGGTTTCCCATGTATAATTTGCAGAGACAAGCGGAGGTGCCGTAACGGTTAACTGCCGACTCCCGTCTATCAGGTAACTCCCTAATCCGGAACTCATGGACGGGATATATCCATACGCACCTACAAGTTGGTTACCCAATGACCCGTAAGATGCCCTTAATTTAAGTTGACTTATGCTTTTCCTCAATGGCTCGAAAAAGGATTCGGCATCGATCCTCCATGCAAGTGAAACCGATGGGAAAAAACCGAATCGTTGTTCTTTTGGGAAACGGGATGAGCCGTCGTAACGACCATTGAACTCCAGAATATATTTGTTATCATAAATGTAATTTAAACGATAAAACAATCCTCTGATAGCCCAATCCGTAAAACTTTCGTCTACATTCATTTGTCCCGTTGCCAAACCGACCGTTGGGAGTTGATTTGAAATCAATCCCTCCCTTTCGGCAAGTGTCTGGTTATAACGGCTGTATTCCTGGTTAAAACCTGCAATAGAGGTAAACTGATGTTTGTTTTTTAACCAATCCACTGTGCCATAGATATCCAGAACGCTGTAAAAATCAGTCGCAAAAGTCCTGTAAGCGCTACTGGTCCCTTCTTGTCTTATATCGTTAGGGCCATATCCTATCTGGTATTTTGTTTCATAGGAGTTATAATCCTCAGCTCCCTTTACAAAAGAATAGTTCGCAATCACTCTGAAAACGTCCTTGATAAGGTTGAAATCTCCGCTGAATGTACTCTGAATGCGGTCATAACTGCGAATATCTTCACCTCCGTTCTTTAATTGTGCCATCAAATGGCCGGCAGCATTATTTGCCCATGTACCGTCGGGATTCAGGTCATGATCCTGTGGCGCTAAATTATAGAACACAGACATGTCGGAGCTCCTGAAATACGAAGGTTTGGACCTCTCAGTCAATACATAAGACGTATTATTCGACAACGTAATCCAATCAGTTACGTCATAACTGCCTTTTATCCTGAAGTTGTATCTGTTAAAATAATCTTTATCCACGATCTTCGATAAAATACCGTTCTCATTGTCAAAACCTCCGGATAAATAAAATGTGGTTTTGTCCGTTTTTCCCGATACAGACACTTGGTGGGAGTTAGAGAATGTGTATTTATCTATGAAGTATCTTGTCCAGTCTTTGTTGCCCATATATTCCCATTGTGTTTCATCCGACGGATTTAAACGGACAGGATCTATTGAAGGGTCATCTGATTTTTGTCTTGCCCATTCCAGCCTCTCATCACTTGCTACATGCCCGCCGCTCCATGGCGTATTGAGAACTGCAATGTTTTTTGTTTTCAGGTAGATATAAGGGTCGGAAGATTTTTCCGGAAGAATTGACGGCTTTTTCCAGGTAAAACTATTATTGTAATCAACCTGGACTTTATCTGAACGCCCGGTTTTAGTAGCGATAAGAATTACACCAAAAGCGGCCCTTGCCCCATATATGGCGGCAGATGCAGCATCTTTTAATACGGAAATACTTTCAATATCTTCCGGTAAGATCCTGTTCAATTCGTAAACATCTGATGCAATACCATCAATTAAGATCAGGGGATTCCCTCCATTGATCGATGTCAATCCACGTACATTTATTCTTGCTGCCTGTCCGGGTTCTCCACTTGTAAAATCGATGTTTAAATTGGGAACCATCCCTTGCAATCCCTGGGAAATATTCGTAATCGGCTTTGCTTCCAATTCTTTGCTCCCTACCTGATCAACTGCCCCCGACAGGTTAACTTTCCGTTGCATGCCATACCCCACTACGACCAGTTCACTTAGCACTTCTGAATCTTCATGCAATACAATCTTTAAAGCAGAAGTTCCATCCCAGTTCACTTCCTGACCGGTGAACCCGATGTAGGAGAATACTATGACAGAATTTCCCGCAACATCCAGTGAAAAGTTCCCGTCAATATCTGTCACCGTACCGTTGGTCGTACCCTTTTCCACTACATTCACGCCAATCAGCGGTTCGTTATTTACATCGGTTACGGTGCCTGTGGCTTTGCTCCTTTGCCGGGTTTTCAATGGCTCAGGATCAGCCTTTTCTGTTTTTTTTTCAATGATGACGTAAGATTTGTCCCCTGTCTTTTCATAAGTGAATCTTGAAGATTCCAACGAACGGTGCAGCCATTCTTCCATATTGTTTGTTTGAGCAGTAAATGAGGGTGCATATTCACCTTTCATTTTTTCATAATCGAAAGAGACGGTCTGACCGGTCTCTTTCCCAAATTCCTGAATACGCTCCAACCGTTCACCCATTGTCTCGCGAGGAAAACTAAATGATGTCTGGGCTTTCGCGAACGAGTGCATACTTAAAGAGCAAGCCACGAGAAAAATGGCTATGCGATAGACTTTGAATTGATTTTTTCCCTTATTCATTTTTTCAGTTTAAAATTTGTTCATACTTGTTTGTTACTTCACTATTTTGCATACTTTCTCCGTTTCAACATATTGTTTTTCTTTTGTATGCTGATTACTAATCTTTTATGTTTTATCTATTTTTTATTCCAAGAGTAACTTCTGACCTTTGATTGAATAATTTATATTATAGATTTTTGATAATGTGTTAGCAATTTCATCAATGGATGCATGTCCCGGAAAAATAGCCGAATATTCCACCTTCCCATATTTCGATGGATCGTAGATAAGTTCCATATCGAAATGTAGTTTCAGCCTTAGGGCAACTTCTTCCATCTTTGCCCGCTGGAATACTATTTTACCTTCCCGCCAGGCGGCAGCCATTGTCCCGTCTGTTTTCCCGGTAGCGAATGTATTTGATGAACGATCAAAAGATACCAGGTAATCCGGGTCGAGTACAACCCTTTCCCCATCTTCACGGTTTACCTGCACCCTTCCTGTTTTGACCGATATGACTTGTCTTTTCAAGCCGGGATATGCCTGTATGTTGAATGAGGTTCCCAATACACGGGTGGTCAATCCGTCCGGAGTATGCACAATAAATGGCCTGTGGGTATCCCTGGTAATTTCAAAAAAAGCTTCTCCTTCGTCTAACCAGACTTCCCTGACATTTGCATTGAATTTTCCCCTTTTCAGCGTCAAGGTAGTATGCATATTTAAGTATACCACTGAACCGTCGGCCAGGGTAATCTTTTTCATTGAGTTCTCCGTCGTGAAGTGCCTTTGTCCGGTGGTTTGCAGGGCGAGCGGACTGTGTTCGGATAAGTCCATTTTATCTAACGGAAGATTCAGGGTGATTAGTAGCAGTGCGACAGCGGCAGCGGCTACGACAGTAGCAAAATGGAATTTGTTTGTAAGGGATCTTTTACGGTTCCTGTTGATGATTTTTGAAGCCTCTGCACGTAAGGCATCAGCATCATTCCCTGATGAACTGAGTGTACGATTCACTGCTTGCCAGAGAGAATAGGTGACCACATCAACCTCTTCGTTGTATTTCTCTCTGCGAAAAAGATGTGTCAGCTCTTTAATCTCTTCCTTCGTACATTCATTTTTGATGTATTTGCGGAGCAGATAGATTGTTCGCGAGTATGTTCGTTTAATCTTCATCCCCCAATTTTTTCCGGGTTTGTTATTTTCTTTCTAATGCACACATTAAAAAGGTGGACCTGTATCTCTTTTAGGTTAATAAAAATTAAAACACAGAAACTTAATATTCTTGTAACAAATTATATATGAGGGTATTAAAATGTAACAATAACTTAACTTGTTTTTTTGATGAATGAAAATTAATCCCTTTATTTTTGCAGGCGATAACTCATAAGATGTTGAAAGTAATGAGACAGATTGAGGACGAGCAGCTTTTGGGGATGATGGAAAAAGGTTCGGAAAGAGCATTTGAAGAACTATATATCCGTTATAAGAAGAAACTGCATTCCTTTTGTTGTTTTCTTTTAAAGTCGGCTAATGTGGCGGACGATGTAGTCCAGGACGTTTTTGTGACTATCTGGCACAACCGGGAGAAAATAAACACGCACCAGTCATTCTCTTCTTATCTTTACACGATTACACGCAATAAAGCATTGAACGAGTTACGCAGTGAGCGTTCGACGGAGCGGCTTGATGAGATTGCGGAAGGGCGGCATGTCCTTTTTTCAGATGATAATACCGAAGCCGCGATTATCCTGAAAGAGTATGAAATTCTATTGCAGCAGGCAATTGACCTGTTACCTGAAGAGAGACGGCGTATTTACCGCATGAGCCGCGAAGAAGGATTTACCTATAAAGATATCGGCGAGTGTTTGGGAATCTCGCATCATACCGTACAGGCGCATATTTCAAGTTCAGTGCAGTTTATCCGGAGTTATTTCTTGCAGCATGCAAATGTTTTCCTCATAACATTTTCATCAATCCTTTTATATAATTTGTAACCGGTTCCCATACAAAATAAGTATGTATCTAATCCTGTTTAAGCTGAGGATTGTTGATTCTATGGCCGGTATAATGTCTGGTAGATCCTCAAGTAACCCGGGCAGCCGTTTTCTATACGAATCGTAATGGTGTTTTACACAATATTCGACTGAAAATTCCGTTTACAGCCAAAACGACAGGCTTGAAACTCCGGATACTATATATTTTGTGGGCTGTAATGTGGCTACTGCTTTCGTGCGATCAGGCAAAACTGACTGTCGCAAGGGAGCAGTACCTGCGTGGAGAATACCATGCCGCCAGTGAGACTTACCGGAAACTGTACCGGAACGCATCACGTGAAGAGCAGGCGCAACGAGGCATTATTGCTTTTGAGATGGCGGAAAACTACCGCAAACTCAATCAATCCTCCCGTGCAGTAGCTGCTTACAGTAATGCTATCCGCTATGGCTATCCCGACACCATCATGTATCTTCACTATGCCCGGATGTTGCATCGGGAAGGGAACTATGGGACCGCAGCAGAAGCATACCGCCGGTTCCTGGCATTCAAGCCGGATGACCTATTGGCTCTCAGCGGGCTCCGGGGGGTGGAACAGGCAAAGGACTGGAGCGAAAATCCTACGCGATATAGTGTGGAACGGATGGAGTTGTTTAATTCTAATCGCGGAGAGTTTAGCCCGATGCTTTCTCCGGATGGAGACCGGCTCTATTTTGCCTCTTCGAGAGAAGAGGCACTGGGTGAAGAGAAGAGTGTCATTACCGGAATGAAATACAACGACCTTTTCCGTTCGGTCAAAAATGTGCATGGAGAGTGGCAGAGGCCCGAACGGCTTGATTCGGGTGTCAATACCGGGGATGACGAGGGAACTCCTTCTTTTTCACCGGATGGGGAATGGATGTATTATACTTTCAGTGGTGCGGATCCCGGCAAGCCTACAACAGCAAAAATCTATCTTTCCCGGCGGGTTAACGGTCGGTGGAGTGAAGGTCATCCTTTGGAGATTGTAAAGGATGATTCGTTATCCGTTTTTGCCCATCCTGCCATTTCTCCGTCGGGGCATTGGCTCTACTTCGTTTCCGATATGCCTGGAGGGTATGGCGGCAAAGATATCTGGCGGGCAGCGATCAGGAATAATCACGAAATCCTTTCTTTAGAGAATCTGGGGCCGGATATCAATACGGCCGGAGACGAGCTTTTTCCCTATTTGCGTAATGATACCACGCTCTATTTTTCTTCCGACGGACACCCCGGGATGGGAGGGCTGGACTTGTTCGTGGGAGTTACCGCTGGGAGGGGGATCGGGAGACCGGGAGACCGGGAGATTGGGAGACCGGGAGACTGGGAGATTGGGAGACTGGGAGACCGGGGGACTGGGGGATTGGGAGGTGAGGTGAAAGGAGAGTGGCGTGTGCGTAACCTGCAATCACCCCTCAATTCGTCGGCAGACGATTTTGGGATCACCTTCGAACAGAAAGGAGAAAAGGGATTTTTCAGTTCTAACCGGAATGATGTGCGGGGATATGATCATATTTACTCTTTTGTTTATCCCGAAGTAATTGCGTGGGTAGAGGGTTTCGTGGTGGATCCGGAAGATGAATTTATCCCGGGCGCCATTGTGACCGCGGTCGGAAGCGACGGATCACAACTCCGCTTCGTGACGGGGAAAGAGGGAGAGTACCGCTTTAAAGCTGCGAGGGGGGTGGACTATCTGCTGATGGCTTCAGTTGACGGCTTCCTTAATCAAAAGCAGAAATTATCGACCGATCCCGTAGAGAAGGATACACTCTACTATGTCGATTTTGAGATGATACCGTATAATAAACCGGTAATACTGGAGAATATATTTTACGATTTCGATCGTGCCACCTTACGGCCGGAATCGAAAGAGGAACTGGATCAGCTGATAACCATGCTTAACGAATATCCCTCCATAACCATAGAACTTGCGGCTCATACCGACCGGAAAGGTTCGGACGAATATAATTTCGACCTCTCCCTGCGTCGTGCACAATCGGTAGTAAACTACCTGATTGCCCATGGTATCGATCCCCAACGTTTATCCGCCCACGGTTTTGGTAAAACCCGTCCGGCGAAAGTAACCAAAAAGATAGCGGGACAATTTGATTTCTTTGAAGAAGGATATCTGCTGACCGAAAAATTTATTGAAACCCTTACGGCTGATCAACAGGGGATTGCCGATCAGATCAACCGCAGAACATCATTCGAGGTGATTGATCCTGAATCCGGATTGCATTAATCACCCGGAGAATCCAAAATCATTGAAAGGATTTTACTACCTTTGGAACATGATTTCTTTGGGAGTATGCAATATAAGTCAATCGCATTGTTATTTCTGATAGTGTCTCAATTCATCCTGATGGCGTTTATACCCTTTACTGAAAGAGAATTGGAGATTATCCACAGCGGAGAAGGGGAGGCTCCTTTTCGTGTGCTTCAGGTGACGGATCCCATTGATTCGCTGGTGCTTCGTATGCAGTCAGTGAATGTTGATCCGGATTCAATAGTGGATAATGAGAGTTTGCAACTGCTGGTCCGCCGTCTGGTGGTGACAATGCAGGTATCGGGTGGCGTAGGTATCGCTGCGCCTCAGGTGGGTGTGTTGAAGAATATATTTGTATTTAGCCGGCTGGATCTGCCAGATGAACCTGTTCGGGTCGTCATTAATCCCAAAATAATCCATTTCCCGAAAGATACCGTCTGTTTTGAACGTGATGGTTGTCTTTCGATTCCTGATATACGGGCGAATTCCTTTCGTTTGCCTTGGGTGGACGTGGAGTATTGGGATGAAAAGGGAGATTTCCATAGCGAACATTTGGAGGGATATAGCAGGAATGAAAGTTTTACTGCTGTGATCTTCCAACATGAATATGATCATCTCCGGGGTATATTGTTTACGGATAAAATTTGTCCGGAGAAGGGGCCGGAATTGTAATAGTCGGGGAATATTATAGGTTGAGAAGGTATATGTGGTGTATAGATAGTATGTGATGTTTGAGTACTAATGGAGATGAGTCGAAGAGAAAAATATTCGGGTTCTGGAAATGGGTCTGTCAGCACATATGCGTTTGTCAGGCATATTTGCCTGGCGATCTTGCTGTTCGTACTTGTCGGAATATCACCACCTCTGTCAGGGCAGGAGTTGAATGCTGCTGTAAAGGTGAACAGCTCTATGGTGCAGGGGGCAGACAGGCAGGTGTTTAGTGCTCTCGAAGAGGCGGTGCGGACTTTTATCAATGGACGTAGATGGACGGATAATCAGCTTCGGATGAATGAACGGATAAATTGTTCTTTCACGCTGGTAATTACTGAGGCCCTTTCCGCCGGCTCTTTTAAGAGTGAATTGTATGTGCAGTCGCACCGTCCGGTACAGCACAGTACCTATATCACTCCCATGCTGAATGTGCTTGACATGGAGTTGGAGTTCGACTATACTGCACATCAACCTATGCAGTTCGATCTCAATTTTATTCAGGGAAACCTGACGGCAACTATCGCCTATTATGCTTATCTCATTCTGGGACTCGACCTTGACTCCCGGTCTTTGCTGGGGGGCACATCTTGTTTCCGGAATATGGAGTTGATTGCGACCAATGCGCAGTCTTATGGATGGAAAGGGTGGGAGCGCCGCAGTAACCGTAACCGTTCAGCCATCACTGCCGCTTTTAATGATGGGGCATTTGCAGCATACCGGCAGATGTGGTTCGATTATCACCAGGGACTGGATGTGCCGTCCGCAGGCGGTGAACCGGGAACGGAAAAAATTGTTCCTTCGGTATTGGTTTTGTCAGCATTACAAGCGAAACGACCGACCAATGTGCTGATAAAACTTTTTGGAGATACCAAGCTTGAAGAGATGGTAAATCTTCTTTCCAAAGTTGATGCCACGCAAAAGAAACAGGCCTATGAAGCCCTGATGAAGTTGTATCCCGTCCGTAATACCGAATTGGGACGGTTGAGATAAGATAAAAATATATGCTAAAATCGCTATACATACAGAATTTTGCATTGATCGATTCGCTCAGGATCGGGCTTGATCCCGGTTTTTCAGTGATCTCGGGTGAGACAGGAGCGGGTAAGTCAATTATCCTTGGAGCCCTCTCGCTGATCCTTGGCCAGCGTGCCGATGTGAAGCAGATCAAGCAGGGTGCCGAAAAGTGTGTCATAGAAGGTATTTTCGATGTCTCGGCATATCATCTTGCCTCTTTTTTTGAGAAGATGGATTGGGTATATGACGGTGATGAGTGTATTCTTCGCCGGGAAATATGGAGTAATGGAAAATCACGTGCTTTTGTGAATGACTCGCCTGTCTACCTGAATGACCTGAAAGGATTGGGAGATAGGCTGATCGATATTCATTCCCAGCATCAGAACCTGTCGCTGAACGATAATCTTTTTCAGTTGAATGTGGTGGATCTGCTGGCCGATACAAAGGAGGAGCGGACGGATTACGGGGAGGCTTATGTAGCATACCGTTCATCCGAGAAAGCATTGAGTGATCTCCGGGAGCAATCACGTAAAAACCGGGAAGAGGAAGATTATCTCAGGTTTCAACATACAGCACTTGCGGAGATAAACCTGCAGCCGGGTGAACAGCTGCAACTTGAGGAAGAGTTGGAAGCAGCTTCTCACGCGGAAGAGATCAAAACGGGACTTTACGCAGCCACTGCGCTGTTGTCGGAAGATGAACGGAATGTGGAGTCGATGCTGCGAACTGTGGCTGATACGCTGCGGAACGTGCTACGGTTTTATCCGAAGTTATCCGAATTATCCTTACGGGTGGATTCAGCCTTTATCGAACTGAAAGATGTACGTGAGGAAATCACCGGCTATTTTGAAGAGGTGGAGTTTGATCCCGCCCGCAGGCAGTTGCTGGAAGAACGGCTAAGTGCTATCTACGACTTACAGAAGAAACATTCCGTCACTACCGTGGAAGACCTGATCGCCTTGCGCGATGAGATGGGACGGAAATTAGAGAATATTGATTCACTTGACGAACGGTTACAGGCGCTGGAGAAGGAGACCGAAGAAAAACGGAAATCCATGCAGGAGAAAGCTGCATTATTAAGTAAAACGAGGAAGAAGGCCGCACCCCATATTGAGAAAGAGTTGGTGGAAAGACTCGCTTATCTGAGAATGCCCGATGTGAGGTTTCAATGTGAGTTCAAAGCCAAAGAGGTTCCTGACGCCACTGGAGCCGATACCGTTCAATTTCTTTTCTCTGCTAACAAGAATGTGGCATTACAACCTGTCTCGCAAATCGCTTCAGGTGGTGAAATGTCTCGCGTGATGTTGGGGATCAAGGCCCTGATTGCGGGGGCGACTTCCCTGCCGACTATCATCTTTGATGAGATTGATACGGGTACTTCGGGTGAAGTAGCAGACAGGGTAGGGACTATTATGGAAGAGATGGGTGAGCGGATGCAGGTAATCGCTATCACACATCTCCCGCAGATCGCATCCAAAGGAGCAACCCATTTCCTGGTATATAAGGAAGATACGGGTAATATAGTAACGACACGAATAAAAGAACTGGCCCCGGAAGAGCGGGTACAAGAAATTGCCCGCATGTTGAGCGGTGCGGAAATCACGGAGCAGGCAATCGAAAATGCCAAAGTGATGCTGAAAAGAAACTAATGTATGAAGGAAAAAGAGATGATTTTCGGCATTCGTGCCGTTATTGAGGCAGTAGAAGCCGGAAAAGATATAGACAAGGTGCTGGTAAAGCGTGAATTGTCGGGTGAGTTATTCCTGGAGTTGCAGGAACAGCTGCGGCGTTATGAGATACCCATGCAGAAAGTACCGGTGGAGCGGATAGACCGTATCACCCGGAAGAACCATCAGGGGGTAATCGCCTTTACTTCGGCTGTCACCTACCAGAAACTGGAGAATATTGTACCATTGCTCTATGAAGAGGGTAAAATCCCGTTTATCTTAGTATTGGACGGACTGACTGATGTGCGGAATTTTGGCGCTATTGCACGTACTTGTGAGGTGGCCGGTGTAGATGCCATTGTAATTCCCGAGAAAGGAAGTGTATCGGTGAATGCCGATGCGATAAAGACTTCGGTTGGTGCACTGCATTCTATTCCGGTCTGTCGGGAAAAGAATCTGAAAGAAGCCATCGTCTTTCTTAAAAATAGTGGAATAAAAGTGGTAGCTGCCACAGAAAAGGCAGCTTCTTTTTACACTGAAACGGATCTCTCTGTGCCGGTTGCTATTGTGCTGGGCTCGGAAGACACAGGAGTTGCTCCCGAGCACCTTCGTGTTTGTGACGAACTGATAAGGATTCCTCAGTCAGGCACAATACAGTCGCTTAACGTGTCGGTCGCGGCGGGAGTCTTGATTTATGAGGTGGTGAGGCAACGTGGGTTCACTTCTTAACTTCTTAACTTCTTAACTTCTTAACTTCAGACTTCTCAAAAAAAAAAATAAAATGAAAAAAGTAATTTCAACAAACAATGCGCCTGCGGCGATAGGCCCTTACAGCCAGGCTATTGAGGCAAATGGGATGTTATTCCTGTCGGGAATGTTACCCATTGACCCGTCGACCGGAAATATTGTGGAAGGTGGCGTGAAAGAGCAAACCTCCCGGATATTTAAGAACATAGAAGCAGTCTTGGCAGCAGCCGGAACCACTATGGATAACATTGTGAAAACGACGGTATTCCTGGATGATATGTCGCTGTTCGGGGAGATGAACGAAGTGTATGGCAGCTGTTTCAGTGGTGCTTTCCCTGCTCGCTCGGCTTTTGCCGTAAAATCCCTCCCGAAAAATGCCTTGGTGGAAATAGAAGTAGTTGCGGTAAAATGAAGACACTTGGAAATATTATCTGGGTGGTATTCGGTGGTGTTTTCATTGCTATCGAGTACCTGGTGGGAAGCGTCGCATTGATGGTTACCATCATTGGTATTCCTTTTGGGATTCAGTCGTTGAAACTGGCGGAAGTGGCCCTGTGGCCTTTCGGCAAGAAAGTGGTACGCAAAGAACCATCCTCCGGTTGCTTGTCGACTCTGATGAATGTGATCTGGTTTTTCGTGGGCGGGATTCCTATTGTGTTGACCCATCTGTTATTCGGTCTGCTTTTTTATATCACCATTATTGGTATTCCTTTCGGCAATCAGCATTTTAAACTGATGAGTCTGGCGCTCACTCCTTTTGGAAGAGTGATTGTGAATAAGTAGCCCTGACCTTTTTATTCGAATACTGCCGGGAGATTTTCCGCCTCCTCCTCTTCAGGTGGATCTTTCTTTACCATAAAGGCACTGATCTCCCACAGCATATAAATGGGGATGGTCACCACAAAAAGGGAGAAAGGATCACCGGAAGGGGTAATCAGCGCGGCAGCCAGGAGTGAACCCACAACGGCATGGCGGCGGTATTTCCGGAAAAAGGAGCGGTAGATCAATCCCAGTTTGGACAACAACCAAAAGACCAAAGGAAGTTCAAATACCAACCCCATGATCAGGATAAGGGTATAGAAGTTGTTCATATAGGAATCGAGCGATATAGAGTTCTCAATAGATTCGCTCAATTCAAAGGTAATCAGGAAACGGAATATGAGGGGGAATACGATAAAATACCCCACCAGGCAACCTACCACAAACATGAAACCTCCAAATCCGAAAGCGGTCTTTACCCCTTTTGCCTCGTTCTCATAGAGTGCCGGACTTATAAATTTCCAGATCTCATATAATATGTAAGGAATAGTGCAGAGTACTCCAAACATCAACGACGTGGAGATGTACGTCATAAACTGTGTGGTCATGTTGATGTTAAGCATCCTCACAGAAAAAGCATCCGCGGAGAAATCAGGTAGAAAGGGGATATATTCGCTCGCCTTTTCAAAAAACCGATAGGTGACAAAATCCGACGAACGCGGTGCCATAATGATGGTATCGAAGATCCTGGGAATAACAATAAACCCTATGACAGAGAAAGCAATCACAGCAATGATAATACGTATAATGGTCCATCTGAATTCTTCCAGATGATCCCAGAAAGACATTTCCTTCTCTGACATTTCTATCCTGCGCTATATAATAGACATGTAAACATCCGGAGACAATCGGCTTTTACCGGTTTTGTCCCCGAAAATAAACCTTTATGATAATGATTATGGCATGAAAGAAAATCCCGTCGAGATAATCTGACAGGTTTCTTCCGTTGCAATCTAATTAGATGACTTGTTTTCTGTCGGGTCGGCCTTGATGTCTTCCTCCAGGTCATTCAACCCTTTCTTGAAGCTATTGATGCCTTTTCCCAAGCCTTTCATGAATTCGGGGATTTTCTTTCCTCCGAAAAGAATCAAAATAACCAAAACTATAATAGGTATTTCCCACCCGTTCAAGTTGATAAGTAATGGATTCATAAGTACGATATGTTTAACTTTGTTTATACTGTTCTGCCGTTATGGAATACAAATATAGAACTTATTTATGGATATAGGGAAAAATATTATGATAAAGTTTGAAAAAATGTGCGTGCCTTGTTTATGGATGTTCTAAAGTGAGGTTCAGATCCATATAAACGGGAAGGTGATCACTGAATCCGCCTATATAGCGTGGACCTACATTTGTCCTGTAAGGTTTCTTGCCATAATATCTCTCGTCATCTTCCAACAGGAAATCAGCCTTGAAGATATATGCCTCATTATTTTTTACACGGGTGGAGCTCTCCTCCATTAAGAGGTTTCCGCTGACGATAAACTGGTCAAGAATATCCCATTTCCCTTGGTATTTGTAAGAACCAAACTCCGGTTTTTTTAAACGGTGATAGAAAAGATTATATAACCGGTTCCTCCGGAGCGGTGATTGCAGGCTTTTAGCATCCAATATTTGAGAAAGACTTTTGTTATTGGGATGATCGTTGAAATCACCCATAATAATGATATGGGTATTTTCCCGGAGGGTAAACAGACTGTCTGTTTTTCTTTTCAGGAGAGTTGCCGCCTCTATGCGCGCAGGCTCAGTCTCCCGCTGCCCTCCACTTCGGGAAGGGAAGTGGCAGACAAGCACATCGAGTGTATCGCCGTTAATTACCTCTCCCGTGACGTGAAGGATATTGCGCGTCGGCCTGATATTTTTACGGCTGAACCTTATCTCGTATTCGGTGGTTTGCAACGGTCTGAATTGATGGCGCTGGTAGAGTAATGCCACATCAATACCCCGGTCATCAGGTGAGTCGGTAATAATATAATCGTACTCTTGTACCCGCAGGGGCGACCGTTTTGTCAGGTCGAAAAGCACCGAATCGTTTTCCACCTCGCACAGTCCGACCAGTGCCGGGGATTGCATCCCGCCAACGGCCGTAATCACACGAGTAATATTGCGTAGTTTTTCCCAATATTTCCACGGTGTCCAACGCACGAACCCATCCGGCAAAAAATCATCATCCTCTTTCAACGGATCATCATGCGGGTCGAACAGATTCTCCACGTTGTAGAACATAATACGGAAGTCGTTTTGTGCAACGACTCCCGTATTATGGATAATCAGTAAAAAACTGAGAATGATGAAATAACGCATCATTTACATGTTTTACTTCTCCCCGGGCATATTTTCAAGGATTTTTACTAAGAAATCCCAGAATTTGCCCACGGAAGAAATTTTCATTTGTTCGTCGGGGGAATGTACATCTGTCATATCCGGTCCTATCGAGATCATATCGAGATGGGGATATTTCTCGAGGAACAATCCGCATTCAAGGCCTGCATGGATCGCTTTTATTTTAGGTTTTTTGCCGAATAGCGCTTCGTATTCTTTTTGCGCGTGCTTCAGGATATTGGAATCGGGATTAGGCTGCCATCCTGGATATCCGTCATTATGGGTCACTTTGGCTCCGGCCAGTTCAAATACCGAGGATACCATATTCACCACATATTCTTTTTGGGATTCCACAGAACTGCGCTGACTGGAACCAACTTCAATCTGGTGATGATCGACCATTTTTACGGATGCCAGGTTAGTGGAGGTCTCTACCAGTCCGGGGATATCATAACTCATGCCGATAACGCCGTGCGGACAGGCATACAGCGCACTGATCAGCCTCTCGGTAATCTTTTTATTGATTACTTTCGAGGGGATCTGGACTGACTCGAGTTGTATGTCGAGTCCGGGATCAGTGTGTTTGTATTCCTCTTGTACCTGGGCCAGGAACGTGTTTAGTTTTACCCTGATATCTTCCTTATATTTATCTTTTACGCCCAATAACGCGTGTGCTTCCCGGGGGATGGCATTGTGCAGGTTCCCACCGCCAATTTCGGAGAGGACCATACCGTATTTTTTCCTTGTGATGGAATACAGGAAACGGGTGAGTATCTTATTGGCATTGGCCAGCTTTTTGTCGATATCGCTGCCTGAATGTCCCCCTCGCAGGCCTTTTACTTTTATCCTGAACCAGAAATATTTGTTAGGAGCATCTTTTTCCTTGTAATGGAAATAGGCTTTTGTGCCTTTTCCACCAGCACAGCCGATATATATTTCACCTTCTTCTTCCGTATCGAGATTAATAAGGATATTACCCGTAAGGAGATTCTTGTCGAGCGAATTGGCACCTGTCAATCCTGTCTCTTCATCCACGGTGAAGAGCGCTTCAATCCTGCCGTGGCTAATGTTGTCTGCTGCCAGCAAGGCCAACTGGGCCGCTACCCCTATGCCATTATCGGCTCCCAGCGTAGTGCCGTTCGCTTTTATCCAGTCGCCGTCGATAATTGTCTCTATGGGATCATTGTCAAAATCATGTGTCACATCTGAATTTTTTTCGCAAACCATATCCACATGCGACTGTAGAATCACTGTCGGAATATTCTCTTTTCCGGGAGTGGCCGGTTTGGTTATTACTATGTTGCCCGCTTTATCCTGTTTTGCTTCCAGATTATGCTGGCGGGCGAAATCGAGCAGATAAGCAAGAATTTTTTTCTCTTTTTTAGAGGGTCTCGGAATTTGTGTGATCTGGTAAAAATAGTTCCAGATGGCGGATGGTTGTAAATCTGTTATCGTCATATCATTTTATTTTAGATAGCTTATAGCGTGGGTAAAAGTACAAGAAAAATAGTGGACAGACAAAAAATTTACTATCTTTAATCCGAAAAAATGTGATTTAATTGGCTAATTAGACTATCTTTGCGGTATTAAAAAACATCGTTATGATAAAAATACTCATTATAGGCTCTGTTATCCTGTTTATCGCTATTCTATTGATGGGGATACGTGTCTTCTTTACCAGGAAAGGAGAGTTTCCCAGCCTCCATATCGGTGATAGCAAGCCATTACAGGACAGAGGAATCCATTGTGCCACATCGCAAGACTCGGAGATGAGAAGAAGAGAAAGCCCGATAGAAGAAATGTTGAAATCAGAAAATATTTAAACCTCTCAAAAATGAAGAATTCTACTCTTTACATCGTCAGCGGCGTGTTGGCGGTCGCAATCATTATTCTTTACGTCTTACATTTTACATCCAAACCCTCCATTAGCGGATCCAACGGGAAAAATATGGCTACTTTGTTCAACGATTCTTCCATTACATTGCCCATAGGCTATGTAAATGTGGATTCATTGTTGATTAATTACAATTACGCTAAGGATCTTAACGAATCGTTATTGAGAAAACAGGAGAGTACCCGGGCAACGTTGAACCAGAAAGAGGGACAGATTCGTTCTGCTGCAAACGATTTTGAACGTAAGATGCGTAATAATGCTTTCCTGAGTAATGAAAGAGCCCAGCAGGAACAAAACCGGATCATGCAAATGGATCAGGAATATCAACAGTTGGCTGAACGGTTGACCCAGGAGTTTATGCTGGAACAGGAGAAGCTGAATATCCAGATGGAGGATACTATCAGGGCAAGAATGAGAGAATTCAACCAGGATAAGCATTATGAAGTTATATTCAGTAACAGGACCACGAGTACGATTCTGCTTGCCAAGGATAAGTATGATATTACCAAAGAGGTGATTGAATTTTTGAACAGCAAGTACGGCCCTGCTACAGCAGCCATTACTTCAGAAAAATAGTCCGGGTTCACCGTTTTCAGGACAGATCAGAGGGTATATCACATGGTGATTTTACCCTTTTTTAATTACCAATTGTCAATTACTAATTACTAATTACCAATGAGATAATCGAAACATTTTTCCACATTGGTACTGTCTTGGCGCTGAAAGTCTTGTGTCTTGGCTCTAAAAGTCTTTACTCTTTACTCTTTACTCTTTATTCTTTATTCTTTATTCTTATTAAATGAACCCCCTGAAAACATATATCGAAAGGCAAAAACCGGAATACCTGTGTACCATTATTCCACCGGAGAGAGCCGCAGATATGGTTGTGGTGATCCCCTGCTACAATGAACCCGCCCTGTTTGAGGCATTGGAAAATCTTCGTGCCTGCGGTCGTCCGGATGCGAACGTCCTGACAGTAGTCGTGCTCAATTCCGGAATGTTTGCCAATGAGGAAGTTGTGACGCAGAACAGGATCTCTTATGAAGAAATTGGCCAGTTCGCCGAAAGATATAATAAACCGGGTTTTGGTTTTTTCCCGTTACTGTTTGAGGATTTACCCCGAAAACATGCCGGGGTGGGGCTGGCGCGGAAAATAGGGATGGATCTGGCGGTGGAGCATTTTCTGCGGAACGGGAAGTCAAGGGGAGTAATTGTTTCGCTGGATGCCGATTGCACGGTATCTGATAATTTTTTGACAACTATATGGGAGGCTTTCTCCGGTGACAAATCGCTGAATGGCACCATCCATGACTTTCGTCACCGGGTGGAAGCAGGCGGCCTTCTATCCGAAAGTGCCGCAAGAGAGTATGAGGCCTATATCCGTTATTTTCGATCGATGCTGGAATATACCGGATTTCCTTATTACTGGCATACGATTGGTTCCGCATTTGCCGTCTCGGCGGATGCGTATGTGCGTGTGGGAGGCATGGGACGCCAACAGGGCGGTGAAGATTTTTATTTTCTCCAAAAAATATTTGCTCTTGGACATATTAATGAACTGAAAGATGTCCGCGTTTTTCCCATGGCGCGCCTTTCCGACCGTGTACCGTTCGGTACGGGACCTTCATTGCAGAGAATGATGGATCAACCGGCCGGTAATATGAGGGCTTATTCGAAGAGATCATTCCAGGAACTAAAACAACTCTTCGATAGGATAGATGAGTTTTTCAGGAGAGATACCCAGTCGGTTAAGGTGATGACAGCGACATTGCACCCCTCATTGCAACAATTCCTGAAAGAAATCGATTTTCCGGCTCTTATCAGGGATTGTAATGAGAATAGTGCTACGCCGGTTACATTCAGGAAACGGTTCTTTCATCATTTCAACGCTTTCAGGATCATCAAATACCTTAATCAAGTGCATCCCGATCCTTTCTTGTATGAAAGTTTTGCTACGTTGGTTGACAAATATTAGAGCCTTTTGGAGAATTGGCTGATATTTTGTATTTTTGTGCTCAGAAAGTAAGTTTTTTCTTTCATAATTCTAAAAGGAGTGTTATGGCTGTGCTTAACGGAGTCGAAATTGTCAGTGCTTTTCTTGTCTTGTTCGCAATTATTGATGTGACGGGGTCTGTGCCTATATTTTTGAACCTGAAAAGCCAGAATAGGTCGATCAATGCGGAGAAAGCAGCCGGTTATTCATTGCTGATCCTGGTAGGATTCCTTTTTGTGGGAGAATGGATATTGAAACTCTTCCAATTGGATGTTTCCGCCTTTGCTGTTGCCGGGGCAGTCGTGCTACTTATCCTCTCCATAGAGATGATTTTTGGGGTGGAGATATTCAAGAACGACAGTGCTTCTTCCGATAATTCCTCCACCATGTTTCCGGTAGTGTTTCCTTTGATTGCCGGACCGGGAAGTTTTACCACCTTACTTTCCATGCGGGCGGAATTCCATATCGTGAATATCATTATCGCGGTGATCCTGAACTTGGTCATCGTTTACTTAGTATTGAGATACCTCGATCTGGTAAAGAAGATCTTGGGAGAGAGTGGGGCTTATATCCTCCGCAAGTTTTTCGGAGTCATCCTGATGGCAATATCGGTAAAACTGCTTACGTCTAATTTGTCTACTCTTATCGCCACTGTGAACGGTGCAGGAGCATAGTCGCTATTTAAACCAACTTTATAATTTGATACAGCCCAAAATAGCAAAAATATAGCTATATTTGCAGGTCGGAAATACCGACACCCATTTTAGGATATCAGGTTATTATTCTATCAATTAGGATTTTCAAATTAATCTATTTATAAAATTCAACAACATGAGAATTGTAAGTGTTTTAGGACGGGAAATTTTGGATTCAAGAGGTAATCCGACCGTTGAAGTGGATGTGTTGACGGAATCGGGCGCATTTGGACGTGCCGCTGTTCCATCGGGTGCTTCTACTGGAGAGAACGAAGCGTTAGAACTACGTGACGGAGACAAAAGCCGTTACCTGGGAAAAGGTGTGTTGAAAGCAGTAGCCAATGTCAATGATACTATCGCTCCGGCTTTGTTGGGTATGAATGTACTGGAACAAACCCAGATCGATGCCAGATTACTTGAATTGGATGGCACGAAAACAAAATCGAACCTCGGCGCAAATGCACTTTTGGGTGTATCCCTGGCAGTAGCCAAAGCTGCAGCCAATTATCTCGGCCTGCCGCTTTATCGCTACATTGGTGGAACCAACACTTATGTATTGCCTGTTCCTATGATGAATATCATCAATGGTGGATCTCACTCCGATGCTCCCATCGCGTTCCAGGAATTTATGATTCGTCCTGTAGGTGCCTCTTCATTCAAAGAAGGATTGCGTATGGGTGCTGAAGTATTCCACTCTTTGAAGAAAGTGCTTCACGACAAGGGTCTCAGCACTGCTGTGGGTGATGAAGGTGGTTTCGCTCCCAATTTGAGCGGGGGAACTGAAGAAGCACTTGAATCTATCCTGACAGCTATCAGGAATGCAGGTTACGAGCCGGGAAAAGATGTGATGATCGGACTCGACTGTGCCTCTTCTGAATTCTACAAAGACGGCGTCTATGATTATTCAAAATTTGAAGGTCCGAACGGCAAGAAACGTTCACGCGAAGAACAGGCTGCTTACCTGGAAGAACTGATCACCAAATACCCTATCGACTCTATCGAAGATGGTATGAGTGAAAACGACTGGGAAGGATGGAAATTGCTGACCGACAAGATTGGCAACAGATGCCAGTTGGTGGGTGATGACTTGTTCGTAACCAATGTGGATTTCCTTGCAAGAGGTATCAAAGAAGGATGCGGCAACTCTATCCTGATCAAGGTAAACCAGATCGGAACACTGACCGAAACGTTGAATGCTATAGAAATGGCACACAGGCACGGATATACCAGTGTAACTTCACACCGTTCAGGTGAAACTGAAGATGCCACTATCGCCGATATTGCCGTAGCTACCAACGCCGGACAGATCAAAACAGGTTCTTTGAGCCGTTCAGACCGTATGGCCAAGTATAACCAGTTGCTCCGTATTGAAGAAGAACTGGGCGACCGTGCCGTTTACGGATATAAGAGGATCAGATAATAAATTTCTTGATACAGACTATAATAAAGGCCATCCTTCGGGATGGCTTTTTTTATATCGTATTCCGCTGGTTGATCTAAACATCCCCGAATCCTAAAAAGAAATAGATAGGGATAAGCATAAAACCGACCATGATCACATGGGAATAGATCACTGAAATCGTTTTGAGACGAGGCAGCCATTTATTGTTGGTAACTCCCATGGACTGGAACATGCTCCAGAAGCCGTGTGTGATATGGAAAGTGAGAGCCAGTATCCAGATAATATACATTGCGACATACCAACCATTGGAGAACAGGGTTTTTACGAGGTCGTAAGGGTTTTCACCTTCGTTGCCCAGAAAATGCTGTAATTGCATCTTTGCCCAAAAGTGGCCCAGATGTATCACTAAAAGTCCCAATACGATCAAACCCAGTGCCAGCATGTTCTTCGATGCCCAGGAGACCTTTGTTTTGCTTCCTACCTCATATCCTTCGCCGCGTGCCTTCCTGTTCTGAATAGTCAGTATAATACCCATGGCTATATGCACGATAAAGCCGAGCGCCAATATCGGCACCATAATTTGCACAAAGATATTCTCATCCATGAACCTGCAGGCAGCTTCGTAGGCTTCCCGCGAGATCAGGGATGTGAGGTTTACCGCTAAATGGACGGTCAGGAACAGGATAAGGAACGCCCCGCTGATGCTCATGACTAATTTTCTTCCGATGGATGATGACTTCATTTCTTCTTTATTTTAAGTATTTGATGTGAGTTGTTTTTTGAGAATTATACATGGAGAGACTGTTGGGATTGCAGTATCTCCTTGACTTGTGTTTTGTGTTCGAACAGGGCGCATCCGCCGGTATGTTCTCCACCCACCAATCCGGAGTTCCTGAGTCTGGCGAAGAACGGAGATCTCAATGCTTCCTTTAATCCGATCTGTGCGATATTTCTGTCAGAATAGGGAGAAAAAGGACATGCTTCCGCTTTCCCGTCAGGGCTTATATGGAAAAAACCGCGACCGGCAGCCAGACATCCACCCATAGCCTTTTCATCACCGGGGAACGAGAGGAATATTACATCATCGTACCGCACCCTGAGTTTTTCGAGATTGGTCTCCATCTTGGCAATACCCTTTTCATCCAGCGCCAGATCATGGGTCTCGCCGTCAGAAGGCACATGCTCCACGTAAAATATAATCTTACAACCCAGATCCCTGAGCAGGTTTACATAGACGGTAGAAGTGGCATAATCTATATTTTCAGTGGTGATGGTAATCGAGGCACCATAGAATAAACCCCTTTCTTTGAGAGACTCCATAGAACGGATAACGTGGTTATACACTCCTTGTCCCCGCCTGTCGTCTGTCTTTTCTTTACATCCTTCTATACTCAGTATCGGGATCAAGTTGAGATTCTCCGAAAAGAAATCGAGATATGATGGAGTCATTATCGTTCCATTGGTGAATATGGGAAATACCATATCTTTCACTTCGGCAGCAACTCTCAGGATATCTTTTCTCAGAAGGGGCTCTCCTCCGGCCAGAAGATTGAAATTGATACCCATTTGCGCCGCTTCTTCAAATATGGCTTTCCATTGTTCCGCTGTCAGTTCTTGTCTGGTAACTTTCGCCTCTGCTCCGCAAATATCGTTGGCGCGGGCATAGCATCCCTTGCAGGTCAGATTGCAATCCGTCGCAATACTGGAAATAAGGAATGGCGGAATATGCAGGTCTTCTTTCTGGTAAGCCTTCCGTTTCTTCTCCGACCTCCTGAATATGTTCTGCATCCTGAATACGAACATTGATTCCTTCGGATTGGTGAGAACCGCTTTATAAGCGTTCGCCATAATATTTCTTATGGAATTGTTCAGATAGATATCTAATGAAAAAGACTCATTCATATAATTCAATTTTTAAGCATTTTGTAGTCTTGCTTATTGATAAGCCGGTTTTGTCCGTTTGTCCTGCAAAAGTAGGGAACCTCTACTGCAAGATGCTTAAGATTGGCTTAGGAACGCCTTAAGAATCTCTTAAGATAGGTTATTCTGAAATTTCCAAGGGTATTAGGGAGGTTCAGCAGATTATTTTTCTGTGGGGACGATAAGTTCTGCTGTAGTTGTTTTTCCTTTTTCACTGGTTATATCAATGTCTATATTCAACAGGGAACAGAAACGCTTTACTATCGGAAGGCCCAGTCCAAAGCCTTTGATATTCTGATTCTCGGATGAACGGTAGAACTTCTCGAAAATACTTTCTAACTCTTCCGGAGCAATTCCGGGGCCTGTATTTATTATTTCGATAATCAATCGCCGGTTTTCCTTGTGGGCTTTTATTTCTACGGCTCCTTCGTCATTACTGTACTTTACAGCGTTTGATACCAAATTATTCAGTATGGTGGAAAAGGAGTATTCATCCGTATAAATAGAGATGTCCTTTGGCAAAATTGAGCTTGTTATATTCAATTTCTTGTTCAGTATAGTATCGCTGAGCGAACTTATCGTATTGTTGACCAAATCTTCCAAAGAGTGATGGTCGTAATTCAGCGAACGCTTACCTTCTTCATACCTTGTCAGGATAAGCAGTTGTTCGACCATATCATTCAGTTTGTCCACTTCTTTGATGCATTCGCTTATTTTGCTTTTGTATTCGGCTTCGTTGCGGGGTTTACGGATCAGCACTTCCATTGTGCCTTTGAGAACGGCAAGGGGAGTACGGAACTCATGTGAAGCGTAGGAGGTGAACGATTTTTCCCTCTCTACGGCATATTCTATCCGGTCGAGCAGGTTGTTGATGGTTTCCGAAAGTTCGTACAGTTCGTCTTTATGAACCGGTAAGGGGATTCGTGCACTTAAATTATTGTGTGTGATTGTGTTGACGGTATTGATGATTTCCCGGATAGGTTTCGTACTGTTCCTTGCTATTACCCTTGCTCGGAAAAAGAGAAGCGAAAGCACGAAGAAAAAACCGACGGCACATACCCGCAACAGGATGGTAAATAATTGTTCCACATCGTTTAGGCTGATATTGGCTGCATCCAGCTTATCTGCGTGCAGCTTGAAAACGAACAGGATGATACCGCAGAGGATCATGGTCAGTACGGCGGTACTCGCCATGATATTAAGCGCTATGCGGCTCTGTATTGAGAATGCATGCCTTTTAAATTTCACTCTTATCTTTTTAACCATTTTATAGCTTGTCTTTTGTCTTTTGTCTTGGCTCTTGAATCTTGGTTCTTGAATCTTGGCTCTTGAATCTTCAATCATTAGCAATATAGCCTACACCCCTTATTGTTTTGATATAGCCATTTTCTTTGTCCAGATTCAGCTTCTTCCGCAATGAGTTCATAAATACATCGATCACGCCGGTATCATACTGAAAACTGATATTCCATACCTTGTCTATGATCTCATCCCGTGTACAGATTTTGCCTTTATTGCGGATCAGGAATTCGAGCAGGGCGAACTCCCGCTGTGTAAAGAATATCTCTTTATGCTTGGAAAACACTTGGTACGACGACTTATTCAAGGATATTTCTCCTAATGTCAGGATTTCATCTTCCTGCTTATTCCGAAAATGAATTTTGATCCGTTCGAGCAGTTCCTCAAAAGAAAACGGTTTCTTAATATAATCGTTGGCTCCCGCTCTCAATCCTTCTATGGTCTCTTTTACCGTATCTTTTGCTGTCAGGAATAAAATGGGTGTTTCCTTGTCATGCCGTCGGATTTCCTTACAGACATCAATTCCCTGTATACCGGGAAGCATCCAGTCCAGAAGTACCAGGTGGGGTTTTGCATGGAAGAATTTTTCTACACCTTTTATCCCGTCAGAAGCGATGGTGGTGTTGTAGCCCTCTTCTTCCAAACCTTCTTTCAGGAAATTGTAAATCCCCGGTTCATCTTCTATAATAAGGATATCCATTGTACGGTTTATTATAAAACATATGTCACGACAAAAATAGGCACTCCGGTAAGAAAAATACTTAAGATTGTCTTAATTCTATGGAGATTATTCTCTCCATTTTAGAAATGGTTGTCTGCATAAACGATGTCGGAAGACATTATGTTCTCCCGACATCGTTTTTTTGACTGCAGATAAAAACCGATATTTATTTTCCGGGATTTTTGCGATATATTCTTACCATTGGCAAACTCGACGATATGGAGGTCTTCATTCTTTATAACAGGTTATTAATTTGGACAGCAGTTTTAAAAAAAGTTATAACTTTGCTGCCCACTGGTAAAATGCTTCCGGTTCTTGCTCTAAAGGTATTTCCGGAGAAATAAAATTCCATTTATTGGAAAAACTGGTTCAGCTTAATTTACTACCGATAATATAGTTATAGATGAAAGACAGGAATGAAGAAAATAATCTCATCTCTTTCAGAAGTTATTACGAGGCAAATATATCCCAATTAATATTGTTTGCCCGGCGTTTTGTGTCTGTGGAAATGGCAGAGGATATTATTCAGGATGTTTTTCTCGATGTATGGGATCATTCAGAAGTAAATGGGAAATTCCCTTCCCGTTCTTATTTATTTATAGCTGTCAGGAACAAATGCCTGAACATCCTCATAAGGGAGCAGGTGAAAAAGAACTATATAGAATCCACCGAACTGGATAACCGCATTTTAGGGCTTGATTATTACGATTCTTTTGAAAAACAACTTATCGATAAAGAAGATATGCAGTATATCTATGATGAGATTGAGAAGTTACCTGAAAAATGCCGGATCATTTTTAAAATGGCCTATTTTGAAGAAAAGAGAAATGCAGAGATTGCAGAGATTCTGGATATTTCTATCCGTACGGTGGAACACCAGTTATATCTGGGATTAAGGATATTACGAACTCAATTTAAGGATAATGATAAAAAAAACTTATTTTTTTTATTTTTCTTTTAAGTAAATTTGTGTGGCATCTTGTCTTATCTATATAAAGACAACATTTTCGTTAAGCAAGAGCAGAACGAGTTTACTCCTTTTGCCGAGCGCAGAAAACGCCTAATGAAATTGAATTATAATACTAAAAAGATGCTGCCAATTGCTGAAGAAATAATTATCCGATCAATCCAGAAAATCGCTACTCCCGGAGAATTATCCATTCTCAATAAATGGTTGAGGGAAGGAGAGGAGAATGTAGCATATTATTGTCAACTCGAAGAAATCTGGAACTCGCGAAAAAGTTTCCCCAAAGAGGCTGTCCAAAGCGGTTGGCAAATGCTTACCGGAGAGATTGCTGCTCGTCCGCAGAAAAAACGCCGTACTGTGCCAGTTAAAAAACGGAAGATTGTCTGGCTCCGTTATGCCGCTGCCGTGTTTATCGGTGTGCTGCTTGCTTCATCTGTTTGGATGATATTTTCCGATATCTCAAAAGAATCGCAACAACATATTCTTGTCCAAAATGTGGTTTATAATAAGACAGGAGTCCAATCCGTCGTTTTGCCTGATAACTCGGAAGTTTGGATAAATGAAGATACCCGAATAACTTATCCCGAAAGATTTCCTAAAGGGAAGCGGGTGGTCTCTTTAGAAGGTAAAGCCTATTTCGATATCCGTAAAGACCCGGAAACGCCTTTTATTGTACAAATAGGGAGTACGGAAATAGAAGTTACCGGAACGGAATTTTTTGTGGAGTCCCTATTGGAAAAACAGTCATATATAACATTGATCTCCGGAAGTGTCAATCTGAATTATAAAAATAAGGAAGGTGAAAAATTCTCTACCCCTCTTACTCCCGGTGAACAAGCCCGTATAAATCGTTGGGACGGTAGCGTGGAAATTGAAAATGTCGATACCCATTATTATATGGCCTGGAAAGATGGGACTTATAGATTTACGGATGAACCTTTGGAGAGAATAGTACCATTATTGGCTAAACGCTTTGATCTGGATATAAGGGTCTCCCCATCCTTGAAGAACAAACGCTTTACCGGTAGAGTTATATCCGGGGAAAATATAGAAGATGTTTTAAAATCTATTGGGAAAAGTTATCCAATCAAATACCGGATTTCTGGAAAAAATATTTATATCGAAGAACGATAATGTTATATGTCTAATGCAATAAAAAAGTAATGCCTATGAGAAATTAATGAAATTTAGCTTTATTTAAGGTGATTAAAAAAGAGCCGGAAGATATTGGGCTATCGTCCGACTCGTTAAGTTTTCAATTTATTTAATCCAGCCAATAACCACAAATCTTGGAGGATCCGGTTAGAGGCTTCAAATTAAAAACAAACAAATGTATGAAAAATTGTAGACCTGGAATACCTATTCCTAAATTTTTATTGTTTATTATGAGAGTGGCCTTCTTATTGTTTGTCGTTGGTGTTTTTCAAATCTATGCAATTGACTCTTACGCTCAGAAAACACAACTGACGATCCATGAAAATGAAATTGAACTGGGTATGCTTTTTAGTAAAATTGAGAAGCAGACCGATTTCTATTTTTTCTATAGTAATGATCAGATAAACAAAAATCTGAAAGTATCTATAAATGTAGAAAACAAAACTATATTCGAGGTTTTGAACCTTGTCCTGAATAATACTGGTATAACCTATCAGGTGAATAATAAGGCGATCATATTGAGTTTGCATGATATATCAATAACTCAAACTAAGCAACAATCTAAGAGACAAATAACCGGTATAGTTAAAGATGAACGGGGAGAGCCGATTATTGGAGCAAATATCATTGAGAAAGGAATACACAATGGGGTTATAACGGACATAGATGGACAGTTTACTATTTCAGTTGGAGATGATGCAGTTTTGCAAGTTTCTTATCTTGGATATGTGTCACAAGAAATTACAGTAGGAACCCAAAGTTCGGTTACAATTGTCATGATTGAAGATCTCAAAACATTGGAAGAAGTGGTTGTGATAGGATATGGTACGCAAAAACGCGTAAATCTTACTGGTTCAGTAGCCTCTGTGAATAGTGAGGTGTTGACTAAACGTCAGGTAGGGCAAACTTCTTTAGCTCTGCAAGGCGTTGCTCCGGGGGTTACCGTTATGCAGCGATCTGGGCAGCCCGGATTGGATGCCGGGGATATAAAGATCAGGGGAATTGGGACATTAAATAATTCTAATCCTCTAGTTTTGGTGGATGGTCTTGAAATGGGGATAAATAATATTGATGTTTCGACAATTGAATCCATCTCTGTTTTGAAAGATGCTGCCTCTTCTTCCATCTACGGATCTAAAGCTGCTAATGGAGTTATTTTGATTACCACTAAACGTGCGTCTGAAGGAAAATTTAATATTTCATATAGTGGATATGTTGCTCACCAAAGTCCTACAAATCTTCCTGATAAAGTAAATGCACTTGATCATATACTTCTATTAAATGAGTCGAAGATTAATGCCGGTGCGGGAGTAGTCTATACCGAAGAACAAATTAAAAATTGGAGAGAAAAAGGTCCCAATGATAGAGATAATTACCCGGATACGGATTGGCAAAAAGAGATATTAAAAGGAAGTGGATTACAACAGAATCATAGTTTGACATTAACTGGAGGGACAGACAAATTGAAAGTGTTGGCGTCTTTAGGATATTTGAGACAGGAAGGGATAATTGAAAAAGTTAATTTTGAACGAATTTCCATACGATTGAATACGGATTTTAGTTTTACAAAGAATTTTTCCTCTTCATTGGATTTATTTCTTTATAATTCTAATCGGAATTCTGTTGCAAGGTATAATAGTAATTCTGGAAATTCATCTGGGATAGGATATATCTTTTTTTTAATGAATAAGCTGCCGGCAGTTCAGGCAATGCAATATTCAAATGGGAATTATGCTGAAGGTCAAAATGGAGAGAACCCTGTTGCCAGTATACATGAAGGAGGTTTTACGAATGATAAATCCACTCCTATTACAGGAAATTTGTCATTCAAATGGGAGCCTCATAAAGATTTCTGGATGCAGACAGCTTTTTCTCCATCGATTTCTTATCCTTTGTCCAGAAGTTTTGTCAAACAGGTAACAACATACAACCCAAATGGGACTATTTTTTCCCGACTTCCGAGTAAATCGAATTTGTCGGAAGAGTCAACATACAATAGATATCTTCAATCCAGAACCACTGCTAATTATCATAAGTTAATCAACGATCATACCGTCTCAGCTTTGGCCGGATTTCAATATGAGTCTAATTTTTACTCAGGTTTTAATGCCTTTAGAGACGATTTCCCATTTCCTGAGTATTCCGTATTACAATCTGGTTCCGTCGAAAATATGAGAAATGATGGATGGGCAGGGGAGAACGTTCTTGTATCCTGGTTTGGACGAGTTAATTATGACTACAAGAGTAAATATTTGCTGGAGGCAAACATACGATATGATGGTTCCTCCAAATTTGCAAAAGGTAAAAAATGGGGTGCTTTTCCATCTTTTTCAGCCGGATGGAGACTATCTGAAGAATCATTTTGGGATAATTTGAGGGAGGATGTCTCTAATTTCAAAATACGAGCTTCCTGGGGCACCTTGGGAAATCAGAATATTGGGAATGACTATCCTTTTTCTTCCAATATTGATATGAGTACGAAGTATATTTCAGATGATAAACTAATAGATGGTGCAGCCGTTTTAACTATGAATAATCCAGCTATTACATGGGAAACAACAACAATGACCAATATAGGATTGGATGTAAGTCTCTGGAACAAACTGCACGTTACTTTCGATTGGTTTTACAAAGAAACAAGTGACATATTGATGCGTCTGGATATTCCCGGAACTATGGGATTAGAACCCACTTTCCAGAATGCAGGTGTCGTCGAGAATAAAGGATATGATTTAAATATTGCTTATATGGACAAGATCGGTGATTTTGATTTTGATATATCGTTCAATATTTCTGATGTGAGAAATAAAATCACGGATTTGAAGGGAATTAATGGTACGGGACTGGTTACCAACCGAGAAGGATATGCTATAAACTCATTATACATGAGAAAAAGTTTAGGAATCCTATCAAGTACAGATTTCAATAGTGACGGTTCATATAAATGGGAGCGTCAGGGACGTTCTTTGGCTCCGGGTGATTTACGATATGCCAATTTGAATGATGATGATATTGTAAATGCTGACGATAGAGAAGTTTTAGGCTCTACAATTCCTCGTTACACCTATGGACTCAATTTTAGCGGGCGTTATAAAGGATTTGATTTGAATCTATTACTTCAGGGAGTCGGTAAAGTTGACGGTTATCTATCTGCAATAGCTATGTATCCCTTCTGGTCAGGAGGGACTGCTTTTACGATACACAAAGATCGTTGGACTGAAGAGAATCAGAATGTTCACGCCGCTTTTCCTCGTTTATATTTTTATGATTCGGCAAATAACTACCTTGATTCGGATTTTTATATGAAAAGTGCAGCCTATTTGCGGGTAAAGAATATCCAATTAGGCTATAAGGTCCCTACATCAATTTCAGGAAAGGCATTAATGGAACATTTGCGATTTTATGTTTCCGGTGAAAACCTATTCACTTTTACTAACTTCTGGAAAGGATGGGATCCGGAAGTTTCTCCGGCCTCAGGAGGAGCATATTATCCCCAGGTGAAGACCATCAGTGTGGGTGTAGATATCAGATTTTAATTATTATAGACAGATAATTTTATGAAAACAAATAAAAATATAATCATCATATTCATATTGTGTTCCATGTTGTTTGTCTCTTGTGAGAACACACTGGAGAAATATCCGTTGAATTATCCTTCAACTGAGACATTCCTCCGAACCGAAGTGGAGATTCAGATGGCTATTGTGGGAATACATTCCCCATTCTATTTGTATAATGATCAGATCCCTTTCATAATTTACTACGATACAGGATCTGATATCTCAGCAGATAGAGATGTCAAACCTGAACAAATATATCAGAATCCTACGGCATGGCAATTAAGAGACATCTGGGTGAATATGTATAAAAGTATTAGCAGATGTAATTTTATACTGGAAAATATTGACAGAGCCAGTGAAAATGTGTCAGCTGATAAAATAGAGAGATATAAGGCAGAAGCCAAGGTTTTACGTGCTTACTGTTACCTTACATTGACCTCCATGTTTGGAGATATTCCATTGATTGATCATACGCTGACATTAGATGAAGCTTATGTTAGCAGGGATCCTGTAGATTCGGTTGTAGATTTTATTCTCTCGGAGTGCGACCAAGCAGCGTTATATTTACAACAGACGAATGATCCAAATACGATGGCAATAACAAAAGGGTTCGCTTGGGCTGTAAAAGCGCGTGCCGCTTTGTATAATGAACGTTGGACGGATGTAATTGATGCTTGTAAGAAAATAATTGAACTTGAGGGTGTTGAATATATTCTGGAACCTAATTATGGTGATGTTACAATGCTGAAAGGAAAAACTTCCAAAGAAGTTATATGGGCTATCCAATATAATCAGGACGATAGAAGCCAAGGTATGCCTAGTCGTATGAAATCGAGATTGGCAGGTGGATTTTCAAATAAAATGCCAGTACAGGCTTTGGTGGATTCTTATGAATGTATTGATGGATTATCTATTGATAAATCGCCACTGTATGATCCTCAACATCCATGGAAAAATAGAGATCCCAGGCTTCATCACACCGTAGCTTTACCCGGAAGTACATATTTCGGCTATCAATTTGAGACTGACATAGATAGTGTACAATGTTGGGATTATAATAAAACTCCGGCTGTACGCATCGCCAATCTTGATGCAACGCATGCCTATGCAAGTTTTTCCGGATATTGTTGGAGAAAGTATTGCGATCCACTTGAGTTACGGTCTGACGGGGCTTCTTCAATTAATGCTATTGCATTTCGTTATGCAGACGTCCTTCTGATGTATGCAGAAGCGAAAATAGAATCAAATCAACTCGACGATTCGGTTTACGAAGCGATTAATAAAATCAGGAGAAGAGTTAGTATGCCAGAGATAGCTAAAGATAAAAATCAACAAGAACTTCGATCTGTAATCAGAAAAGAACGCAAATATGAATTGGCGGGGGAAGGACTTAGATTATTTGATATTCGTCGATGGAAAATAGCTGATAGACTAATGAATGGGATGTGTTACGGACGATTCCCTACAGGATATCCGACGGCAGCTCCTTCTATTGATGAATATGGGAATCCGGATTATACAAATTTTGCAGAAAAAAACAAGTTCGGTACAAAACTGGGGGTGCGCTATTTCGATCCTAATCGTGATTATCTATCACCGATTCCTACCTCAGAACGCCAGTCAAATCCAAATCTGACGCAAAATCCTGGATATTAATTATTTTTTTAAGATTTATAAATCAATGAGCTGTAATAGAAGAGTCACAACTCTTCTATTACAGCCATATAAAACATGGCTATAATGGAATATGTTATAGAGAAACAAAGAGAAATACCTGTAATCGCTACACCGGAGATATTAATTGCTGGAGCTGGTCCTGCCGGGATAGGTGCTGCAATTGCAGCTGCCAGGTCGGGTGTTAAGACAATGCTTGTTGAAAGATATGGGTTTCCCGGTGGTAATCTGACTACGGCAATGGTAAACCCTTTTTTTACATTTCATGACGAAAAAGGTAATCAGGTTATCAGGGGAATTGCCGAGGAGTTTGTAGATCGCATGAAACAGCGGGGTGCTTCCTTGGGACATGTAGCCGACCTAACTTTTGATAATGCATCTATGACGCCTTTTGATGCGGAAAGGGCGAAGATCATTCTTATCGAAATGCTGGAAGAAGCGGGTGTAGAATTACTTTTTCATACATGGATTGTTGATGCGAATGTAACCAATGGGGTTGTAGAGTCTGTGGTCATTGAAAATAAATCCGGTCGTCAAGCCATTTGTCCCCAATATATTGTAGACTGTACAGGTGATGCCGATGTTGCTGCATTTTCGGGTGCACCTTTTGCAAAGGGAAAGGAAGATGATGGTTCTATGCAACCTGCAACCCTCTATTTCCGAGTTGGCGGAGTGGATGTGACACAGCTGCGTAATTGGATGAAAGAAAACAGGAATTTATTGAAAGATTCGCCCAATGATGAACAAATTGAAAAACAAAAAGCAATTGCGTTCTTAGGCATGAACCAGTTGGTTCAGGAGGCAAAAGATTCAGGAATGCTACATTCGGAAGTAGCTCCACGTATCCTTATGTATGAATTGCCCCTCCCCGGGATATTCTGCATTAATACTACCCGTATCCAAAATATTGATGGGACAAAAACTGTAGATATAACCCGCGCCGAAATTGCTTTGCGGAAACAAGTATTGGAAGTGCATACATTTCTTCAAAAACATATCGGTGGTTTCGAAAACTCATACATTCTCGATACCGGTATTCAAGTGGGGATCCGTGAAACCAGGAGAATTGCCGGTGATTATGTATTAACCGAAGAGGAAGTTTTGAATAGCACCTCCTTTGAAGACGGTATTGCTTGTGGTACTTTTGCCATAGATATCCATCCTCCTCATGGAAAAAAGCAAATCTTTACAGGTTCCGGAAAATCGGTTTATGAGATTCCTTACCGTTGCCTTGTTCCCAAAGACCTGACGAACCTGTTGGTTGCAGGACGGCCTATCTCCGCAACACATATTGCGCATGGCTCCATTCGTGTAATGGCTACCTGTACGGCGATGGGGCAAGCTGCTGGTGTCGCCGTTGCGATGGCATGCCATAATAAATGTGGCACACGTGAAATAAACATTAAACAATTAAGAAAAGAACTGGTAGAACAAGGGCAATATCTGCTGAATGAAAATATAGAGGAGATGGTCGATCCCGATTTGATATTAGAGTCTGAAAACAGTGATGGGCAGAAAGCAATGCATTATAACCCTTTTAGAACGAAAAAATGAAGAAAGTTTATTTTGATAATGGAAATCTAAGATGGAAAGTTGCACTTCTTCTCTGTTTGGCTTCAGGTCTAAATGCTTTGGACAGGAATGCTTTTGCGATCTTGGCCTCAACGATTCAAGGGGAGTTTAATTGGTCGGACATTGACTATGCCAATCTTACTTCGGTTTTTGTGTTTAGTTATACTTTAATGTATGCCCTTAGCGGAAAGATTATAGACAGGATAGGTACAAGAAAAGGTTTTGGTATCGCTGTGGGAAGCTGGTCCTTTGTTGCAGCGATGCATGCTGTGGTACATACTTTGGCACAATTCTCAATAGTACGCTTCTTTCTGGGGATTACCGAATCCGCAAATTTTCCTGCAGGTGTAAAAGCTTCCACGGAATGGTTCCCGTTAAAGGAAAGGGCGTTGGCAATAGGTATATTTAACGCAGGTACTGCCATCGGTGCAGCGGTAGCTGTACCGTTAGTCTCTTTTCTGGCATTAGCTCTTGGGTGGAGGATTGCCTTTTTAGCAACGGGGATACTGGGTTTTGTATGGCTGTTCTTTTGGTTAAGAAATTATCACAGGCCTCAGGATCATCCCAAAATCACACAGGTGGAAAAAGATTATATCCTTCAGGATGACACTCCTGAAGCCCAGAGTGAGGGAGAGAGAAAAATAAGATTAAAGGATTTGTTCAAAAAGAAAGAAACTTGGGGTTGTTTTTCAGCGAGAATTTTTATTGATCCGGTCACTTATTTTCTACTTTTTTGGATACCGAAATATCTGCAAGATGTACAGGGTTTATCCTTGAAAGAATTGGGCTTCGCCGCTTGGTTACCCTACACGGCGATGGGGTTAGGGACAATACTTGGAGGCTATATCCCGAAGTTATTGATAGAGAGACGTGGATGGACTTTAAACAAATCTAGAAAAACCGTTATGGTCACGGCTTCCGTTCTTATTCCTCTGTTGTGTCTCTTTTTGTTTTCGGGGGCAAATCCTATCGTCGCAGTATTGCTTATTTCAGGGATTATGTTGTCGCATGGGCTCTGGGCAAACATCACCATACCTTCGGAGATTTACCCCAAGCAGGTACAGGCAACCCTGACTGGTATAGGTGGAACCTTGGGTGGTATAACCGGTGTTATTTCCCAGCAAATGATAGGAAATACGGTGACCACCCATTCTTACTTCCCCATTTTTATGTATATTGGTGGTGCCTATCTTATTAGCTTTGTTTGTGTGCAATTGCTGGTCGGTAAGTTGGGAATCATCAGAAATTTCAATAATTAAAAATAATTTGCAAAATGAATGTAGAAAAGAATAAATATTTGTTTTTATGCTTGATATTGTGCCTGCCTTTATCAGTTATGTACGGGCAGAAAACATCCAAACAGCCAACAACAGTATCCATAGAGATTCCGGATAATCCGGTGCCTATAGATCCCATGATCTACGGGCAAATGCTGGAAGATTGTAATGATAAAATTATTTATGGAGGATTGATAAATGGGGATGGTACGGAAAATTCTAAGGTCAATGAATTGTTGAAACCACTCGATATGCCGGTGATGAGATGGCCGGGAGGAACTTATGTGCATGAGTATGACTGGAAGAAAGGGATTGGACCGAAAGACGAAAGGCCGGTTGTGGAGGAATTTGCATGGAAAGGAGTGGAAACCCATCAATTCGGAACAGACGAGTTTTTACAATGGTGTAAGAAGATAGGGACAGAACCCTATATCAACTTCAATATGGGAAATGATCCTGTATATGGAGGATCGCTGGGAGATGCTCTGAGTTGGATTGAGTATGTGAATGGATCGACGGAGACCACTTTCGGGAAAAAAAGGGCATTCAACGGACAGGAAGAGCCTTATGGCGTAAAATATTGGGGAATAGGAAATGAAAATTACGGACCTTGGGGAAGGCATACCACGGAAACTGCCCAACAGTATGCAGAGAGGCTTCACCGGTGGGCCAGTGCAATCCATTTTCAGTATCCAGATTTGCAATTGCTGGGTGTTGGTCATATCTATCAGTGGAATGATACGGTTCTTCACAGGAACGGCGATTTGATAGATTTCCTGACCAAGCATTTCTATATGACAGCAAAGGTGAATGGGGGAAAACTGCAAAATCCGGAATACACCTTGTTCTCTCCAGCCAAAGTGGAAATCCACCTTCGAAAAAATATTGAGCTGCTGAATGAAGTAAACCAGCATTTTAACCGTGTGGATCGGCCAATACGGTATAGTATTGATGAATGGAATTGCCGTCATTCTGTATTTGCCGGAGAAAAGTATCAATTTACAAGAAATGATGCCAGAAGGCAATTTGATGTGGTCACAATTGCCGGTATGTTAAACGTGTTTATTCGTCAGAGTCCATTTATCGGAATGGCCAATTATATTTTTCCTGTAAATGGTCACGGCTTGGTAAGGACTATAGATGAACAAGAAGCATATAAGACTTCAATCTATTATATTTTCGAATTATACCGGAAATATATGGTGGGGAATAAGTTGAACCTGGAAATAAAAGGGGGGGCAATAACCTTGCCGGTTAAGGCGTTGGCTGTAGAGGGAGCTATCAGTAAGGAACTTAATAGAGGTGATATCAAACTGAATTATATAGATGGAACGGCAGTGATGACGGAGGAAGGTGTAATACATATTGTATTGATAAACCGTTCGCATGATAAAAATCAGAAGGTTAACATAAAGGTGCCTGATGGTTATTTGCCTGTCACAATGTGGAAGATTGAGAACGATGATATCAATGCGGCTAATTCGGAAAATGAGAGGGAAAATATATCTCCACAGATGGTAAATCTTTCCAGGAAATTCTTGAACTCTGCTGTTACGATATCTCCTTGTGAGTTTATTATGGTTAGATATGAAAAAAATAAATAATTGAATAACAGGATGGGCGCAATGACAATAGAAAAAATTATAATTATCCTTATTTGTGCTACATGTTTTTTTCAGGGTTTTGCATCTGATAAGAAAATAGCAAAACATGCGACCAATATATCAGTTGAAATTCCTGACAATCCCGTGACTATAGATCCTATGATTTATGGACAAATGCTGGAAGATTGTAATGATAAAATAATATATGGAGGACTCATTAACAAAAAAAATGAAGAAAATCCGGCCGTTTTTGCATTATTGAAATCACTTCAGATGCCTGTGGTTCGTTGGCCTGCTGGTACATATATTCATGAATATGACTGGGAAAATGGTATTGGACCTAAAGAAAAACGACCTATAATTAATTGTATTCGTTGGGGAGGATATGATACGAATCTTTTTGGGACAGATGAATTTCTTCAATGGTGTCAAAAAATAGGGACTGAGCCTTATATTAATTTTAATATGAGTAATCATCCGGATTACGCTGCATCGTTGGGTGATGCATTAAACTGGATTGAATATGTAAATGGTTCTGCCGAAACTGCATTTGGTATGAAGCGGATCGCCAATGGGCATGTTGATCCCTATAATGTAAAGTATTGGTGTATAGGAAATGAAAATTATGGTTCATATGGTATTCACAAAGCCGAAACTGCAGATTTTTATTCTAGTAAGTTAAACCAATGGGCTTCCTGTATAAAATTACTATATCCTGATTTGAGCCTTTTGGCAGTAGGTCATGTTTATGATTGGAATAAAAAAGTACTTGAGAGAAATGGCAACCTGATTGATTTTTTAACTATGCATCTCTATATGGGAGCAAAAATGAAAGACGGGAAGCTCCAAGACCCGCTTTACACTGTTTTTTCCCCAGTAAAAGCGGAAATACAAATCTTAAAGAATGCAGTTCTTTTTGACGAAGTGAATAGGCGGTTAGGAAGAACAGATAACCCTATACGATTAAGCATTGATGAATGGAATTGCAGACACTCCGTTTTTGAAAATGGGCAATATGCTTTTACTAGAAATGACGATAGGAGATTGTTTGATATAGTGACAACGGCTGGGATGTTAAATGTTTTTATCAGACATTGTGCCTATATTGGAATGGCTAATTATATATTTCCCGTAAACGGGCATGGATTAGTTAGATCAGTAGGCGATGAAGATGCTTATAAAAGTACAATTTATCATATTTTCGATCTTTATCGAAAATATATGTCAGGGGAGAAAATGAATGTCGATATAAATGGAGTTAAACTGACTTTACCGGTTCAAAAATTAGCTGTTAGCGGCAATTTCGATGATGAACTAATGCCTGAAGAAATAGAGGTGGCTTACATTGATGGTGCAGCTGTGAGAACTGAAGATGGTACTATTAATCTCACATTGATAAACCGTTCGCATCTGGAAAGCCAGAAAGTCAGTATAGATGTGCCGGATGGTTATACACCTGTTACAATGTGGAAAATTGAGAGCGATGATATCAATGCTGCTAATTCGAAAGATGAGAGGGAAAACATATCTCCACAAGTGGTAAATCTTTCGGGGAAACATTTGGATTCAACCATTATTATGCCTCCCTGTGGATTTGCGCTTATTCAATACAAAAAATGATTGATATGAATGATCGTTGAGAATTTTCATATACTTTTGTCCCGGGCATATTGAGTATCAATACGGATGTCAAAGGAGCAGCATAGCAGAGTTCCTTGAGGTTCGACTAAAGGAAAATGAATTATGACGAATAATTTCAATAGAAAAATATTTGCAGGAATATCAGTCTCTATCTCCATATTCTCCACCGCGCTTGGTCAAGAGGTACAAAAAAATCCAAACGTCATTATTATTATGGCGGACCAGTTGCGGGCCGATTTGCTGCAGCGTGAAGGATACCCGTTAAACACAATGCCTTTTGCCGATAGCCTGGCTGGGCAAGGGACATGGTTTAACCGGGCATATACGGCTGCACCGGCAAGCGGTCCCGCCCGGGTCTCCATGTTAACAGGACGGTTTCCCAGTGCGACTCATGTGCGTTCCAACCATAACCTTAGGGATGCCTTCTATACGAAAGACCTTTTCGATGTGGCAAGGGAACAAGGATATGCCACGGCCCTGGTCGGGAAAAATCACTCTCACCTTTCTCCTGACCGGGTAGATTATTGGCGTCCGTATAATCACGACGGACAGGGCCCGGAGGATAAAAGCGAAATCGGCGAAGCATTCGATAAATACCTGAAGACGCTGGACATGTATGCCGATATGAAGCTTTCCCCTTACGGAGTAGAGGGGCAATTACCATACCGGATGGTAGATGATGCCTCTCACTGGATCGATACCCTGTCGGATACACCTTTTTTAATGTGGTTCTCTATGGCTGAGCCGCATAACCCTTACCAGACATGTGAACCCTATTATTCCATGTTTCCTCCCGAATCATTGCCACGGATGAAGAGTAGCGCCGGGGATTTGAAAACAAAGGGGGAAGAGTATCTTTTACTTGCTGAAATGATGGGGCAGGGGCATGTGGGCTATCAGGATAATTTGCAGCGCTTGCGATCAATTTACCATGGAATGCTGCGGATGATCGATGATCAACTGGCTCGCCTTGTGGATGAATTGAAGGAAAAAGGTGTCTATGATAACACGATTATCCTGTTCGTTGCGGACCATGGCGACTATGTGGGGGAATATGGTCTGATGAAAAAAGGAGTGGGACTGGATGATGCTCTTTCCCGTATCCCCATGCAATGGACAGGACCCGGAATAAAAGCCTCTCCAACTCCCCATGAAGCCCATGTGAGCATTATAGATATTTTTCCCACAATATGTGAGATAATGGGGGCTGATATTCCCTTGGGAGTGCAGGGACGCAGTTTATGGCCTCTGTTGCAAGAAAAAGAATATCCTGAAAAAGAGTTTGAAAGCGTGATAGTGCAGGATGGATTCGGCGGAATGTACTATACCCGTGATGACGCTACCGACTTTCAGGAAGAAGGAGCCGTAGGAAAAAAAGGATTATTCTTTGACGAATTGAACACCTGGACACAAAGCGGTACGATGCGGATGCTTCGCAAAGGCGATTGGAAACTGGTGTATGATATGGATGGAAACGGACAGCTTTATAATTTGAAGGAGGACTCTTCAGAACTTGATAACCTGTTTGATGATAAGGCTTATGAAAAAATTAAAAATGAAATGATCGGGAATCTGTTAAGATGGGAGATTTCAGTCCAGGATCCCATTCCGGTTCCAAGACAACGGTACCGATTTAAAAGGAACGATCATAATTATTTATTCCGTTGATCGAAAGAGTTTAATTGATGACATTTTTAAAATATTCAATGATATGAAACGAATCATCTTTTTTACCACAGTCTTGTGCGCTATACTTGTCAGTGGATCGTTATTTGCCCAGTATACCCAAAAAGAGTTTGATATTGATCTCTGGGCAGACGGATTTCCGAATACGAATGGTATGGATCACTTGCCCTTTGATGATAAAGTGCAAAATTATAAACCCTCATTGCGGGTGTTTTTGCCTAAGAAAGAGTTGGCTACCGGTCGTGCGGTGATTGCATGCCCCGGAGGAGGGTATGCCGGATTGGCATATGAACATGAAGGATACGACTGGGCTCCTTTTTTCAATGAAATGGGAATAGCCTATATCGTATTGAAATACCGTATGCCTAAAGGTGTGAAAGAGGTGCCGTTTTCGGATGCCGAAGAAGCGATCAGGATCATAAAGGGGATGGCGGGAGAATGGAATATCAATCCGGATGACATTGGGATCATGGGATCATCGGCCGGAGGTCATTTGGCCTCTACCGTAGCCACCCATATAAAGCCTGATTTACGTCCCGCCTTCCAGATTTTGTTTTATCCGGTAATCACTATGGACAAAACTTTTACGCACATGGGTTCGCATGACAATTTACTGGGAAAGGATGCCTCTCAGGAGCTGGAAGATCTCTATTCGAATGAAAAGCAGGTGACTAATGGGACGCCGAGAGCCTTTATTGTTTTCTCCGACGATGATAATGTGGTGCCTACACCCAATGGAGTACATTATTACCTGGCTCTTAAGAAAAATAATGTTCCCGCCTCTTTATATATTTATCCTTCCGGTGGACACGGTTGGGGATATAGACCGGGTTTCAAATATAACAAAGAGATGTTGCAGGACCTCACGACCTGGATATTGAGCTTTTAGGAAAGGAATCCGGAAATGTAACAATAGGTACACTGGGTGCTATCATCTTAACCCCGTTAATCCCGTTAATCCCGCCAAAGCCGAATTAGTCTGTTTTCCGACCATCTTCTTCGGCAGGGGGAATACGAGGAAGTGTAAAGTGTGGAATTATTACAAAAAAACCAAATAAAAGTCCCGATAATTTTTGTGAAATCCATCTATCCATTACCTTTGCGGAGAATTTTGTAAAATAAATAAGGAATTATGAAAACATTATTGACAAACATCAACGAACAAATTGCATTGTTTCAGGAAAATGCAACACTTCAAGCAGAGAACAACAACAAAGCTGCAGGTGCCCGCGCCCGTAAAGCTTCTTTGGAATTGGAAAAACAACTGAAAGCTTTCCGTAAAGCATCAATCGAAGCTTCCAAATAAGGTTGATCAAGCTTGATAGAATTATATAGATTGTCCATAGCCGGGCAATCTTTTTTTGTTTATCGGGAAATTAAATCTGTATGTGTCGGAAATTGTCGGGGATGTGTCGGAGAAGGTAAGACTATCGAATATTTCCTTATATTTTTCAACCATAATATCCCAGGAATAATTCTTTTTTACATATTCTTTCGCCTTTTGTGAAAGCATATCCAATCGTGCTTTGTCACGTAATACCTCATGGATGGTATTTGCCCATACCCGGCTGTCACCGGCAGGCAAATGATAACCGTTCTCACCATCGATCACCGCATCGGTTATACCTTCAATCCCCGAAGCAAGGACAAAAGTCCCCCTCATGTTTGCTTCCAGGGCAACCAGTCCAAATCCTTCCTCATCGCCCGGCACTTTTATGTTGGGCATGATGAACAAATCGGCCAATGATAACAATTGGAGCAAATCCTCATGGGTCACTCGCCCTAAATGATAGCTGTTCTTGCTTTTCAGGATTTCTTTACTGATGTTATTCGCATCGGAATCCAATCCTAACATTAATTGTAACGCAGGGCTGAATACTCCCGTCAGGTAACGGATGGTTTTCTGAAAAATATTTTGATGCGTATTCAACGGTCCTGCCATTAAAAGTACGATGTCGTCATTCAATAATGGCATCACATTCTTTATGAACCAGGAAAACCCCTTCCGTTTGACAGGTCGGCCTGTTGTAAAAAGGATATGCTTGCCGGAAAGGTCGATACCGTACTTATCCCTGATTAATTGGGGGTAATCCTTATTTACCGGTATTTTATCCATCCCCGTATCTACGCCGTTATTTACTGTAAATGTTGTCTTTTCGTTGAACCCCCTCCGTAATACTTCATTCATTGTGAATTTGCTTACACAAACAGCGCCGGAATACCGGGTCATTTTCGGAATAAGTAGCCGTTGGAAAACAAAAGAGGGCAATGTAATATCCAGCCCGTGAAAAGTGACGATAACAGGCAGATTAGTCCGTTTCAACAGCCATAAACAGGCGACAGCCATCGATCCGTCGTTTAAGTGGATCAGTTTTATCCCGGGATTTTCTTTGAGTATCCCGGTTATTCTGGACCTGAGTTGCAAAAACCATACGACTTTACCGGTATCATTCCGGTATGCAATAACATGCGTTTTGTAATGCCGACCCAAACCGGTAACCAGTTCGTAACTCTGTTTTTCCATTCCTCCGATACATGGCGGATATTTGTGAGTAATGCAAAGGATTTCGGTCATTTATACGAATTATTTGAAGAGAAATTCATTTCGGAAACGGTCCTGATCCCTATCAAATCGCGGCTACCTTTTGTAAGCTTTCGGAGTAATGCGCCAGATACTTGATATCGTTGAAATATACCTTCGCTAAACTTTCCCAATCCAGGGTCGATGTGAATTCCAGACCTTCGAATTGCATTTTCTTTCTCAGGGGATAGTTGTCCAGTAATTTTTTGATTTTTTCTATGTAATCATCCGGTTCATCGGGATTGCACAAGAAACCCGTTATCCCGTCATCCACCAATGCTTGTGATCCTCCTCCCCTGGCTATTACCGGGACACACCCGCTGGCCATTGCTTCGATCACCACGTTCCCGTATGACTCGGATACGGAGGTAAATAAAAAAATATCGGAAGAGGCATAAACTTTCGCCAAAGTTTCGTGTGGTAAAAAGCCGAAGAAAAATGCATCCTTCATTCTTGCCCGGGCATCTTCTTCGGCAACGCCGTTGCCGGCAACCAAAAAATTAACTTTCAGTCCAAGTACCTGAACCCGGTCGTAAATGGCAAAAAGCGTTTCAAGGTTTTTCTCCCAGACCAGCCTCGACGCGAACAGGATGGAGGGGTAATCATTGTGGGTCAATCTCTTTATGAAAGCCCGGTCCCTTTTATCAGGCGAAAACAGGGAGGTGTTGATCCCCCTTTGCCATAACTTGAAATTTTGCGGCGATACCCCATGCGCTTCCAGTTCTTTGGCAATCTGATGCGTGGGTATATAAGTCAGGTCGCATTTATTGTAAAATTTGCGGTATGTCCTGGCAATTACCGCCTCGGTGAAATTAATAAGGAAAGGCAGGTTCTTCAGGTAATACTTTATATATGAGATGAAGTGTGTATGATAGATGGATAATACAGGGATGCCCTGTTTCTTCGCGTAATTAAGCGCAAAGAAACCCAATGACGAAGGTGTGGCTATATGGATGACATCGGGTTGGAACATGGATAAAACGGTGATCAATTCGGCTTTACGAAAGTGGGGAAGAGCTAATTTATAGGTGTGATTATAAGGAATAGTCATTGTGGGGATTTCCCTGATTAGATGTCTCATCTTGTTTTTTGAAGACATCCCGCAAAAGAACAGGTAGTTGTATTCTGATTCGGGAATTCTGTCTATCAATTGGAACATGGTCTTGTTTGCCCCATCAAAATCGCGGACCAATATATCCGAGAAAAAAGCCACTTTTATTTTGGATTTTTTCTTAATTACTTCCGGTTGATTTTTTTGAATTGACTTCTTTACCTGCATATTTGTTTTATTTAATTGTGGAGTGGTTATTGTGCCAAACCGTACGTCTGTTGTTTCAGGTATTCCCCCAATTTTGCATCGTCACGGATAATTTGCATGAATTCCGGCAAAATCGGATTTCCTACAGTGATGACAATTTCTTTCCCTTCCTTATTTTTCAGCTCATGACAAAGTAACAGGGTACGGGTTTTCCATCCGAAAGCACGGGAGAGATAAAACGGTATGGAGTTCCTGCCCGAAATATGGATGGGAATAACCGGCACACCTGCCCTGCGGATCAACTTCAGGACAGACAATTGCCATTCCCTATCCATTATCCCGAACCGCCGATGCTTGAAACTGATATAAGAAACTGCACCGGAGGGGAAAAAACCCAGGGGATTCCCCTTTTTCAGGTGTTGGAGGCATTGTCTTAACCCGTTTAATGTAACATTTACCTGCTTTTGGTGAGGATTGACGATGATAAAATTATCCTTCATTGTATCGATCAATCCCAGAATATGATTGACCATTACCCTGAACCGGCCCGAATAACTGCCGACAGCCTCCAATAGTGCAATGCCGTCAATGTGGCCGTAAGGATGGTTGGATACCGTGATAAAGGGTTTATTTTTATACTGTTCCAGTACCTCCGGGTTCTTTACCACGCGTCTTATTTCCAATTTGTCAAGCAAATCCCGGCAAAAGGAAATGCCGGTCAAGTGTTTCGAACGATCGTAAATATCATTGGCATTCTGTATGCCCGATAGTTTGGCACCCGCATCGATAAGGGGATCTCCATATTTTCCCCTAAAAACAGGATGTAAAGTGCGTATATCTTCCCGGCTGATTAATTTGTCCTTCATTGATAATCATAAAGTAAAATGAACAAACCTATCCCGAATAACTGTAAACCCCTACCAGGCGTTCTTTTAACATTGCCAATACACTCCGGTAACGGGTACGGACGATCTTGGGGGACACTTTCAATGCGGAAGCGGTTTCTTTCACCGTATATTGCTGGTTTAACCTCAACGCACAAATATCTTTTGTCAATTGTGGCAGGTCATCCAATACGCCGTTTATGATGGTATGCACTTCATTCGTATGAATTTCTTCAAGTATATGGGTATACGATAATGACTTCTCAATTTCCGACAAGAGGGAATTATCACCCGTTTTGCGGGCATACGACGATTTCAGGTAATCCAACATCCTGAAAGAAAGAACGCGTAGAAAATAATCCTTGACAGAACCATGTATGTTGTTTTTGAAATAAGAGGGATTTTCCCATATTTCCACCCAGAAGTTCTGTGCTATCTCTTCTGTTGTTTCCTTGCAACCTATGCGGGTATATATCCATCTATAAAAAAGGCGGTTGTAACGATCATAAAGAATATTGAAAAAGTACACTTTACAACCGGTCTCCATTTGCCTTAAAAGGGTAGCGTCTGTGAGCTTCATATAATCATATTTTGGGCAAATCTATAGAAAAAGTGTTACGATTTGAGCACGATATTATTAAGTATTTGCTACAAGAAACAGATGATGATTGCATGGTAACGGATTTTATTTCAGATAGATAAATCTTAACAAAATCTTAATGTTTTTCAGGTAAAAATTAACCCGGAAAACTCTATTATCTATATAGGGAAGTTATTAAACCATTATTTATTTTCAATGTATCGATTATGTTCCATTCTAAAAACAATAGAGAAGAATATATGCCGGACCGTGGAAGGAAAGACGAAAGGAGTAGAATCGAATGGTTTCTGTTTGTCCATCAATTATTGGACCGCTTCGAGTCAGGTAAGGCGTCGAAAAAGGAAAAGCAATTTCTGTCGCTATGGGATCCCTTATTGGAAGAGCAATTGTCTGTATTGCCCGATGAGAAAGAAGAAGATGCCGGGATAAAAATCTACAGAAAGATATCCCAGCGTTTTTCTTCCATTCACACTAACGATAACCAACCGACACCTGTTCAACCTGGGCAAAGTGCCAAACCGACCATATTGTCGAATTTTCCGGTAATTATGATAATTATCCTCTTAGTCGGTTTTGGGATGTACTTTGTTTTCAACAAACAGAATTTGTTTCCACATTTTTTTTCGGAAACACCACGTGCAGGGTATGTTGTATTCAACACCGGAGAGGGAGAACATCAAGAGTTCGTTTTACCGGATGGCACATTTGTTAAAATGAACGATAACACCGTAATTTCGTTTTGCTCAGATGAATTCAACAAAACTGCACGGAAAGTTGAGTTGATACAGGGTGAAGCTGTTTTTATAACCGTGGAAGGGGATGACACTCCGTTTGTTGTGCAGAGTAACACCGGGTCTGTTATAATGAAAAGTCCGACTTTTAAGATAAGAGTTGCAGAAACAGGGACAGTAGAAATAATCCCTGAAAAATGATGTATCTATTATTTTCTACCATTCTCTGGAGAAAGTTTCAGAATATACAGAATATACTTTTTAGTACACTTTTAATACACTTTATAAAAAAAGAAAAGCCCTGATTATCAGCTGATAATCAGGGCTTTTGAGTACCCAGAGCCGGGATCGAACCGGCATGGAAGTGAATCCACTGGTGTTTGAGAC
>ERZ778021.720-NODE-720-length-50996-cov-6.133193_pt1 | contig 50996 bp, 48 predicted proteins | sample MGYA00375751_ERZ778021 | MGnify/ENA primary metagenome ERZ778021 (study PRJEB29350, sample SAMN05389814) | bioreactor metagenome | isolation source: Thiocyanate stock bioreactor | place: South Africa: University of Cape Town | collected 2013-08-29 ... | reverse complement strand
AACGATCTACCATAGGATCATTTCCTTATCGATGAGGAACGTAGTCCTTCCCCGCGAGTCGCCGGGGCTCAACGGCCAGGCAAGTGGCCGGCGGCCGGGTTCCCGGCCTTTGTGGCGGCCTTCTTCAAACGAGCCAGTTCGGCGTCGGGGTTGGCCCCCAGCGCGTGCTGGCCTCCGACCTTGCCGAAGCTCTTCTCGTCGTGAGGTTCCACGGCTTGAGTCGAGGACGGGCCGTCGCCGCATCCCGTGGCGACGGACAGTAGGCAGGCCGCCGTCGCGATCTTCAACCGACCGGGCATTGAGGCTCCTTCACGAATCTTAAGGCCGAGACCGCCGGAGCGATGTCGGCGTGCGGGACGTCTGGTCACGATAGGCCTGGGGATATTAATCCATACCGACGGCGCACCGACAACAAAAATTCATCGTCCGAAGGACGATCAACCTCAAGCCCAGTCCGAATCGTGGCCGCAGGGGATGGCAACGATCAAGATACGGGCGGCTCTGCCCATTGAAGCGGCGTCGGGCCGTCGTCACATCAAGGCCGAATCGACGCAACCCATTGCCTTCGTGGGACCAGGTCAACGGCCCGCGAGGTCGGCCCGGCCCTGGTGCATTTTCCGTTCCAGTCTCGCCCGACGAGCGGCTCCGCCCCGCGGCCCCGGAATCCCCTCAGCGGGCCCTTACGACCCGCGCGGCCAGGTCGCGTTCGAACGGCGGGGGGGAGGGCCTCGTCCGTGCGGACGATCGTCCCCTTGAAGGTGTCCCACCACTCCACGCGCCGGACGTCGGCGGAGGCGGCCGGGACCGCGAGGGTCAGGCCCTCGCGGCGCGGCGGGGCCGGGCCGTCGTAGGGGTCGCGCCAGGTGCTGCGGCGGTCGTGGATCCACAGGACCATGAGGTCGTCGCCGGCGACGCCGATCGCGTCGACGTCGGGGAACCGGCTCGATCGGTAGGACGGGAGGGCGATCGAGCGGACGCGCATCCAGTCGCCCTCGGCGTTGGCGACGGTCAGCTCGTGGCGGCCGGCGGGGACGTCGACGGCGACGTCCTCAACATAGTCGGCCAGCCAGATCTTGTAGGGCTCGACGAACCGCGACGATTTCCACGGCCCCTTGCCGGGCTCGCCCGTGACGAGCGGCCGGTCGACGACCCGACGCCCGTCCACCGAGACCTGGAGCCGGGCCGCGACCGAGACCTCGCCGATCCTGAGCTTCACCGCGCCGGCCTTCGGCATGTCGAGCGTCCAGACGACCTCCGAGTGCAGCTCGCCAGTCGCCCGCGTCGGGCTCCCCAGCGTCATCGCGATCGGCCCCCCCTGCACCGTCCCGTCTCGGAGCGGGCGATAGCGGTTCGACGGGGTCTTGCCCCAGTCTACGGCCGCGGGGATCGTCACGTCGGCGAACGTCTCCGGGCCGTCGGCGGGGGCCTCGACGGCGATCCCGTCGATGGGCTTCATCGGCGTCCGCGCCCAGTCGACGGCGTCGGCGAACTTGCGGACCGGGGCGAGGACGCGATACACGTCCTTCGGGTGGACGTAGGAGTCCCAGTACCAGAGCATGGCCGTCCCCGCGCCGCCGGAGGCGAGCGCGGCCCACGCGCCGTTGTGCATGTTCAGGCCGACCCCCTTCGGGTCCCACTTCTGGTCGCCGGTCTGCCAGTCGATGCCGAACTCGGCGAGGATGTACGGCTTGCCGAACTTGAGGTGGGCGTGCGTATCCGACGCGATGCGGCCGGTGAAGTCCGAGACGTTCCCCGCGGTCCCGTACATATGAGTCATCGTGAAATCGACGTTGCGGTCGTTCCAGATCGCGGGCGAGCCGTAGCTCGTGCTGACGAGCCGGCGGTTGGGGTCGATCTCCTTCAGGTACGCGGCCATCTCGGCCGTCCACGCCTGGACGGCCGGATTCGGCTCGACCTCGTTCCAGAACTCCCAGGCGAAGACGAACGGCGAGTGCCCCCAGCGCGCCACCAGGTAGCGCAGGCGCTGCTTGTAGAGCTTGCGGGCGGTGGGGTCGGTCCAGAAGTCCTCGGGCTTCGCGCAGGGGCCGCCGTTGCGGGCGTTGTAGGGGTTGCTGACCCAGCTCCCTTCGTTGAAAAAGCCGCCGTCCTTGAATTCGCCGTAGGTGCCGATGCAATACATCAGGCGGACGCCGTTCGCCTCGGCGATCCGCAGCACCTCGTCGAGCCGCCAGGCGTTGTCGAGGGCGTAGCGGCCGAGCCCCTGGTACGAGCCGATCCCCGCCTTGGGCGTCGGCTTCGGGGTCCATTCGAGGCCCTTCTCGTTGAACGCGAGCCAGAGCCGGGCCCAGTTGCCGCCGGCCTTGCCCAGCGCGCCGAGCCACGCCTCGTAGTCGCCGACCGGGGTGCGCCAGCCCGACCAGCAGACGTTCTCGCCGACCGCGAAGTAGGACGAGCCGTCGTCCATGCGGAAGTACTGCGGCGCCCGTTCGGACCGCCGCACGAACCCGGGCGACTTCGACGGGACGGCCTCGAACGCCAACGACGCCGATCGGACGACGCCGGTCGCGTCCTTCGCCCGGAGCACGACCGAGTGCGGGCCGGCGGCCGTCGGCGCGTAGCGGACGCGGAAGCCGGGCGCGCCGTCGGGCTTCAGCGACTCGCCGCCGTCGCGACGCTCCAGACGGAACGGGGCGTGATAATATCCCGGGACGTCCACCTTGCGGCCGTCGGGGGTCGTCACCTCGGCGTCGACGGCGACCTGCTCGGGGTCGAAGGGGTTGTCGTAGCGGGCGTGGACGTCGGCGTCGAGCGTGACCGTCCCGCGGTCGCGGTCGAGCCGGGCGGAGGCGATCGCCAGCGGGCGGGCGTCGGCCCCGGCGGCGCCGGCCTGCGCCTGCTTCGCGAGCCCCCCCGGCTCCTCGGCCCGCAGGGCGACGCCGAACTGGATGGGCTTGCGCGGCAGGACCTCGCCGCCGCTGGCCAGGAGCATCAGGCGGAAGTGGTCGGAGCCCCACTTGCGGTCGTCCTGGAGCTGGATCCGATCGCCCCTCGGGTCGACCCTCAGCCCCCCCGCCCCGGGCCGTTCCAGACCGACCCAGTCGGGCTGGCCGCCGCCCAGGATGTAATGGTCGGCGTCGAGCCGCGCCGGGAGCGTGCCCCGGTCGCCGGCCGCGTCGCCGATCAGGTAGGCCGTCTTCCCGGCGTGCTCGGCCGTCGCCAGCGCCCCGCCCAGGACGACGGCCTCCAGCTCGGCCCCGTCGTCGGGGATGACCTCGAACTCCAGCCGCACCTCGTCGGGCTTGCGGACGACCCGCTCGATCAGGACGCCCGGCAGCGGGTCGCGCAGGGGGACGATGTAGGTGGTCGTCGCGCCCTCCTCCCGGATCGAGACCTCCGCCGGGTCGACCTTCCTCTGGTTCGCCAGCTCGCCGCTCCACCCCGGCTTGACGACCGTCACGCCCAGGTCCGTCAGGTAGGGCGTCCCGCTCACAGACACCGAGGCCACCCCCCGGCCGTCGGCCTCGACGACCACCTGGGCCCCCGCGGGGGCGACGAGCAGGCACGACAGCGCGACGGTCAGGGCTACGGTTCTCATGGGACGGTTCCTCTTCCGATGCGATCGGGCCCGGCCTCGGCACGGAATGGTTTTGAACGTTGGTTCACCAGAGACGGCCGACGCCGTAGCTGTCGAAGATCACATCGGCACCGACTATGGAGATCTTCTCACACGTCGCCTGGGCGATGAGCGACCGATCGAACGGGTCTCTGTGGTGGAATGGTAGGTCGACGACGGTGGCGAGATGATCGTCGGTGATCGGCAGCCATTCGAAATTGTTGCGGAGCATCTGCTGCGGGAAGAAGCCCCGATACGGGCCGCCGATGTCGAGCTTCTTGAGGCTGACCTTGATGGCGACTTCCCAGGCCGAGGCCGGGCTGACCAGCTTGCGGTTCGCCGGGTCGCAGATCAGGGCCATGGCCTTCGTGCTCAATCGGGGATCGGCCCACCAGAACCAGAGGACCGTGTGCGTGTCCAGGAGGAGCGTCACTCCATGGACTCCTCGAAATCCTCCAGGGGGGCGTCGAAGTCGGGCGCCATCCAGAACGTGCGATCCCTCGCCGAACCGGGCTGGCAGGGCCAGCTCTTGCGCGGAGGTCGGGTCACGATGGCGACGGGCTCGCCGTCGGAGGTCAGGACCAGCTCCTCACCGGGGACCATAGCCGCCACGATCTCGGGCAATTTCGGCTGGGCCGCGGCCATCGGCAACGTGCGAGACATCGTTCGATCCTCCATCTCGATCCTGCCGGGCGTCGGTCACTCCGTCAAAGCCCCGGCGCGGCGGGCTGCTGCTGGGAGAGGCAATGCAGGGTGCCCAGGCCCAGGACGAGGTCCAGGCAGTGGACGCCGGCGACCTCGCGGCCGGGGAACAGGTCGGCCAGGATGTTGAGCGCGACGCGGTCGTTGGCGTCGTTGAACGTGGGGACGATGACGACGCCGTTGGCGATGTAGAAGTTGGCGTAGCTGGCCGGCAGCACCTCCCCCTCGAACGTCACCGGCGAGGGCATCGGCAGCTCGACCACCCGCAGGGGCTTGCCGTCCTGGTCGCGGGCGGCCTTCAGGCGGGCGAGGTTCTCCCGCAAGGGCTCGTGGTTGGGGTCGGACTCGTCAGGCTCGACGACCGTGACGACGGTCTTCGCGTCGACGAACCGGGCGAGGTCGTCGACGTGGCCGTGGGTGTCGTCGCCGTGGATCCCGCGGTTCAGCCAGATGACGTTCGACACGCCCAGGTACTCGGCGAAGACTCGCTCATAGCCCTCGCGCGTCAGGCCCGGGTTCCGTTCCTGGACGTCGCTGAGGAGGCATTCCTCCGTCGTCAGCAGCGTGCCGCGGCCGTTGACGTCGATCGAGCCGCCTTCGAGGACGAACCGCCGCGAGACGCCGTCGACCTCGACGCGAGGGGCCCAGCGGTGCAGGCCCGTCTTGCGGGCGATCCGACGGCCCAGGCGCTTGTCCTCGTGATAGTTGTCGTACTTGGCCCAGGCGTTAAACTTCCAGTTGACCATCGCCACCGAGCCGCCGGGCTCCCCCTCCACGCCCGCCGGCCCGCCGTCGCGGACGACGAACGTGGGGGCCGAGTCGCGGAGCCAGACGCGGTCGGTCGCGGCCTTGAAGAAGCGGACCCGGCCCATGTGCGCCCCGGCCTGCTCCAGCATCCTCGCGGCCTTCCGGCGCATGGGCCAGTCGGCGACGACGATGTTCACCGGCTCGTGGCGGGCGAGGACCCGGACGATCTCCGTATAGACCCAGGGCGCGGGGGCGAATTTGCCCGGCCAGTCCTCGCGGTTGTGGGGCCAGGCGATCCAGGTGGCCTCGTGCCGCTCCCATTCGGCGGGCATGCGGAAACCGAGCTGGGCGGGGGTCGGCGTGGGCGTGGTCATGGCGAAGTCCGGGCGTCTCTCGGGTCGGTCGGCGTTCGATCAGTCCAGGAACCGCTGCGTGATCGGCGCGTAGGCGTCGATGCGACGGTCGCGGAGGAAGGGCCAGTTGCGGCGGGTCTCCTCCTGGAGCCGGGGGTCGCACTCGACGACGAGGACCTCCTCGCGGTCGCGCGACGCCTTGGCCAGGATCCGGCCGAAGGGGTCGGCCAGGAACGAGCCGCCCCAGAATTCGAGCCCGCCGTCGGCCGCCCCTTCGTGGCCGATGCGGTTGATCGCCCCGACGAACACGCCGTTGGCGATCGCGTGGGCGCGCTGCATGGTCTCCCACGCCGACGCCTGGGCCTCGCCGAACTCGGCCTTCTCGCCCGGGTGCCAGCCGATGGCCGTGGGGTAGAACAGCACCTCCGCCCCCTGCATCGCGGTGAGCCGGGCGGCCTCGGGATACCACTGGTCCCAGCAGACCAGCGTGCCGACCTTGGCGTGCTTCGTCTCGAACGCCTTGAAGCCCAAGTCGCCGGGGGTGAAGTAATACTTCTCGTAGTAGAGCGGGTCGTCCGGGATGTGCATCTTGCGATACTTCCCGACCGTCGACCCGTCCGACTCCAGCACGACGGCCGTGTTGTGGTACACGCCCGCGGCGCGGCGTTCGAAGATCGAGCCGACGATGGTCATCCGGGTCTCGCGCGCCACGTCCGCCAGGGCCTCGGTGGTCGGCCCGGGGATGGGCTCGGCGAGGTCGAAGATCGCCGCGTCCTCGACCTGGCAGAAGTACTGCGTGAGGAACAGCTCCGGCAGGCAGGCGACCTGCGCCCCCTTCGCCGCCGCCTCGCGCAGCATCTCGGACGCCCGGCGCAGGTTGTCGGCCGGGTCGGTCGAGCACCTCATCTGGATCAGCCCCACGCGGAACGGCGGGCGGTTCGCCCTCATGTCTCTGAGCCTCGGCAGCCTGCGGAGATGGGGAGGTTCCTATTCATCTGACATCGTAACAGGAAGCCGGACGAAGGGCTAAGGCCCGATCGGGCGCGGAGGAAATGATCGACAAAATTACACCGGCGACGTAAGGTGACTTGCAGGGAGGGGTTTGGCGAGGCGTGGAAGTTCGGGCCGGTCGTCCCCGGCGTTTATCACCGTTTCAAGGATTACTGGTACAGCCCTGTCGATGTCTCGGTCTCGATCGAGATCGACGCCTACAGCCCGGAAGACCTCGAAATCCTCTCGGGAGTCATGACGACCTACGGCCAACTCCCGGCGGAGGAGTTGAGCGACCGCACCCACGAGGAACCGCCCTGGTTCGACGTCTACAGGCGAGGCGAGCGGAACGTCCCGATCTCGCAAGAGTCGATGACCGACTGGTTCAAGATCCTGGTGGATCAGGAATCTCACTTCCTCCGACGGGATTTCTTCCGCCACCAGAACCGCCGTTGTATCGCGGAGCGGATGGGACTGCGGCGCGGCAAGCTGGCCGCCCTGGCCGAGCGCAACAAGGACCTCGCCCCCTGGACGGACGAGGGCTGACGTACGACTTCGGCCGCGTGGCGTTCGCCTACTATCCATTCGACGGCTCCTCCAAAGATCGCCCCGTGGTGCTCATCGACCAAAGATCGCCCCGTGGTGCTCATCGACCACGATTTCGACGATCGCATCCACGACGAAATCTACGTGGTCCCGATCTCGACGAAATTCCGCGAGCCCCTGTCCCCCCATCACGTCCTGGTGCACGATCGCCGCGGCTACGACCCGCGAACCGGCCTCTCCGAGCCGTGCGTGGCCAAGTGCGATTGCATCAAATTGATGCCGAAGCGGAAGATCGTCCGCCGCTTCGGCTACCTGGCCGACGAGATCCTGGAGCGGATCGAAGCCGCCATCGACCGGCTCGACGATCCGGGCGATCCCTGAGCGAATCGCCCCTTCGGCGCCGCCAGGCGGGTGCGCGGCCTCCTCTCGATCAAGGTCGCGGCGGAGCCGGGCCGGCCGGCCGCTGCGGTTGAATCCCGGGCCTTAAGCCGTTACCCTCGTTCATCGTCCGCGGGCCCGGCCCGCACCCGATCACGACCGACCCGCACCGACGAAGGACCACGCCGCGATGGGAGCCGAAGAACGCCTCGCCGCCCTGAAGCTGGAGCTGCCCCCCGCCCCGAAGCCGGTGGCGGTCTACGTCACCGCCCTGCGCGTGGGCGAGTTCCTGTACGTCTCCGGTCACGGGCCGCTGAAGTCCGACGGCGCCCTGATCCTGGGCAAGGTGGGCGTCGACCTGGACCTGGAGGGCGGATACGCCGCCGCCCGCCAGACCGGCCTGGCGATGCTGGCGACGATCAAGGAGCACCTGGGCTCGCTCGACAAGGTCGTCCGCCTGGTCAAGACGCTCGGCCTGGTCAACTGCCCGGCCGACTACAAGGACCAGCCCAAGGTCATCAACGGCTTCTCCGAGCTGATGAAGGACGTCTTCGGCGAGGCCGGCGTCGGCACCCGGAGCGCCTTCGGCGCCGGCTCGCTGCCGAGCGGCATGGCCGTCGAGGTCGAGGCGATCTTCCAGGTCAAGGACTGACGCCGTGACGGGGCGGCTCGACGGCGTCCGTTGCCTGATCGTCGGCGGGACCGGCGGCATCGGCCTGGCCGCGGTCCGCCGGTTCCTCCGCGAAGGGGCCGTCGTCGTCTTCTGCGGGAAGACGAGCGCCGAGTCGGACGCCGCGATCGACGCCCTGCTCGCGGCCGACGTCCCCCCGAACTTCCACGGATTCGCGGCCGATGCGACCGACCCGGAAGGGGTCGAGCCGATGTTCCGACGGGCGCTCGACCGCCTCGACGGCCGGCTCGACGTGCTGTTCCACGTCGCCGGCATCAGCGGCCGTCGGCTCGGCGACGGCCCGCTGCACGAGTGTACGCCCGAGGGCTGGGACGCCGTCCTGGCCGCCAACGCCCGCTCCACGTTCCTGACCAACCACGCCGCCGTGCGGCAGATGCTCTCCCAGCCGCTCGACCCGCACGGCCTGCGCGGGACGATCGTGAACACCGGCTCGGTGCTGAGTCGGTCGCCCTCGCCCGACTACTTCGGCACGATCGCCTACGCGGCGAGCAAGGGGGCCGTGGAGGCGATGACGATCGCCGCGGCCTCGCGCTACGCCCGCGACCGCATCCGCTTCCACATGATCGCCCCGGCGCTGATCGAGACACCCATGGCGGCGCGGGCGTGCCACGACCCGGCCATCCGATCGTACCTCGCGGCCAAGCAGCCGATGGCCGGCGGGCCGGGCGCGGCCGAGGACGTCGCGGAGGCCGCGCTGTTCCTGTGCGAGCCGGCCTCGCGATTCACGACGGGCGTCGTGCTGAACGTCGACGGCGGCTGGTCCGTCTCGGAAGGCCGCCTCCCCCCCGCCCCGGATCCGGACGAATCATGAGCGAAGACGTCCTCTCCCAGTATCTGAACGCCGCCCGTGCGGGGCTCGACGCCATCGAGGCCACCCAGCTCCCGGCCGTGCGCCGGGCCGCCCGGCTGTTCGCCGACGCCATCCTGGCCGACCGCCTGGTCCACGTCTTCGGGACGGGGCACTCGCGCATGGCCGTGGAGGAGATGTTCCCGCGCTACGGGTCGTTCCCGGGCTTCCACCCGATCGTGGAACTCTCGATGAGCTTCCACAACCCGGTCGTGGGCGCGAACGGCCAGCGGCAGGCGATGTTCCTGGAGAACGTGCAGGGCTTCGGCCCGGTCCTCTGGCGGAACTTCGTCACCGACCCTCGCGACGTCCTCCTCGCCGTCTCCAGCAGCGGCTGCAACGCCGTGACGATCGACGTCGCGGCCGAGGCGAAGCGCCTGGGCATGACGGTCGTCGCGCTGACGTCGCGGGCCAACGCCGACGTCTCCACGTCGAAGCACGAGTCCGGCCGCAAGCTCCACGAGATCGCCGACGTGGTCCTCGACCACCAGGCCCCGCCGGGGGACTCCGCGGTCTGGATCGAAGGGCTGGAGACGCCCGTCGCGCCCCTCTCCACCGTCACCGGCTGCACGCTCATCAACCTGGCGAAGGCCGAGACGGCCCGCCTGCTCACCAAGGCCGGCCGGCCGCCGAAGGTGCTCACCTCCGCCTGCCACCTGGGCGCGGAGCGGGCCCGCACGCTGTTCGAAGCGACCTACGACGACTACCGCCGCCGGATCGGGGTCCTCTACCGATGAACGTCACGCGCTGCGGCTGGGCGAAGGACGAACTGGCGATCCGATACCACGACGAGGAGTGGGGCGTCCCGCTCCACGACGATCGCCGCTGGTTCGAGTTCCTCATCCTCGAAGGCGCCCAGGCCGGCCTGAGCTGGGACACCATCCTCCGCAAGCGCGAGAGCTACCGCGCCGCGTTCGCCGGCTTCGATCCGGCCGCCGTCGCCCGGTTCGGCGAGGCCGACGTCGCCCGCCTGCTGGCCGACCCGGGGATCGTGCGGAACCGCCTCAAGGTCGCCTCGGCGATCCGCAACGCCTCGGCGTTCCTCAAGGTCCAGGGCGAGTTCACGTCCTTCGACGCCTACATCTGGCGGTTCGTCGACGGCCGCCCGATCCGCAACGCCTGGCGGACGCTGAAGGAAGTCCCCGCCAAGACCGCCGTCTCCGACGCCATGAGCAAGGATCTCAAGAAGCGCGGGTTCAACTTCGTCGGCTCGACCATCTGCTACGCCATGATGCAGGCGACCGGTCTGGTGGATGACCACCTGGTCGACTGCCACCGCCGCGGCGTCGCCGGGTGATTGCGTCCCGGGCCGCGTCGCCCGAGAATCGACGGCTCCGAACCATCCTCCGGAGCCGTTCCCATGACGCGCCCGATCGTCGCCGCGATCCTCGCCCTGCTGGCGATCCCCGCCCCCGCCGCCGAGCCGATCAAGCTCCTCGCCGAGAACCCGCGCTACTTCGAGTTCCGCGGCAGGCCGACGATTCTGATCGCGTCGGGCGAGCACTACGGGGCCGTGCTGAACCGGGACTTCGACGGCCGCGCGTACCTCGACGCCCTGCACCGCGACGGCCTCAACAACACCCGCACGTTCGCCGGAACGTATCGCGAGGCGCCGGGCTCGTTCAACATCCAGGACAACACCCTCGCGCCCAAGCCCGGCCGCTTCCTCGCCCCCTGGGCCCAGGTGCAACAGCCCGGCGAACCCGAAAAGTTCGACCTCGACCGCTTCGACGACGCCTATTTCGCACGCCTGAAGGAGTTCCTGACGCTCGCCTCCGGGCGCGGGGTCGTCGTCGAGCTGGACCTCTTCTGCGTCCTCTACGACGACGGCCTCTGGGCGATCAACCCGATGAACGCGGCGAACAACGTCAACGGCGTCGGCAAGTGCCCGCGTCAGGAGGTTTTGACCCTCCAGCACGACGACCTCACCGCGCGTCAGGTCGCGTTCGTGAAGAAGGTCGTCGCCGAGCTGAACGGCTTCGACAACCTCTATTACGAGATCTGCAACGAGCCCTACTTCGGCGCCACGGCCGAGTGGCAGGCGCACATCGCGAGGACGATCGTCGAGGCCGAGCGCGACCTGCCGCACAGGCACCTGGTCTCGCAGAACGTCGCCAACGAGAAGGCGAAGGTGGAAAGGCCCGACCCCAACGTCTCGCTGTTCAACTTCCACTACGCCGTCCCGGAGGCCGTGGCGATGAACGCCCACCTGGACCGGCCGATCGGCGACAACGAGACCGGCTTCAAGGGGACCGCCGACCGCGTCTACCGGACCCAGGCGTGGGAATTCCTCCTGGCCGGCGGGGCGCTCTACAACAACCTGGACTACTCGTTCACGACCGCCCGCCCCGACGGCTCGGCGAAGGTCGAGCCCCCCACCCCCGGCGGCGGCGGCGTCGACTTCCGCCGTCAGATGGCCGCCCTGGCCGCGGCCCTCAACGACTGCGAGTTCTGGAAGATGAAGCCCGCCCCGGAGATCGTCGCCGCGCAAGACCTGGCCGAAGGTGCCCGCATCAGCGTCCTCGCCGGCCCTCGCGACGTCCTAGCCTACGTCGACCGCGGGCCGAAGGTCGCATTCACCCTCAAACTCCCCCCCGGCCCCTACGCCTGCGAGTGGATCGACCCGCCGACCGGGGTCGTCCGCTACGAACTCCCCAAGGTGCAAGCCGACGGCCTCCTGGAGCTGAAATCCGCCGAGTTTCCCGAGGACGCCGCGGTGCGGATCCGGCCCGCGAAGCCTTGACGGCAAACGGGCGACACCCGCGCCTAGAGCTTGAACGGGCCGGTCTGCTCGGCGACCTCGGCGCGGAACGACGGCGAGACCGCATAGCGGACGGCCAGGGTGAAGAAGCCCGCCGTCCCGGCCAGGGAGATCATGACGATCCCCGTGACGAGCGTCGCGATCAACGCGCCCGCTGCGGTCAGCGTCCCCATGGGCTCGGCGCCATGGTGCTGGCCCAGAGCGCTCGCCGCGCCGATGCCCAGGATCCCGGCGAAGATCTGGAGCAAGGGGAAGATCTGGAGGGCCGCCGTGATCAGCCCGCCGTACGACACCATCCGGACCGCCCGCGGATTGGCGCGGCACCTCCACCGCCCCCCCGCATACAATCCCGCGACGCCCAGGCCCATCCCGATCAACCCCGGCCCATACGCCGCGAGGAATCCCAGGAACGTGGCCACGGGCAGGTTGGCCAGGTAGACCCAGGTCCAGAGGTCGTACGGCGGCCGATCCATCGGCCGGTCGGCCGCCCATCCGGGCCGCTTGACGATCGCCCCATCGAAGTCGGGATCATACGCCATGGCCTCGCCGCCTCCGGCTCGCGGATCGTTCGCGATGTCGGAATCATGGTACAGGTCCAGGCCAAAACTTTGCAATCCCAAGCCTCGAACCGGCCCGCGACTTTGCATCTCCAAGTCCCCTGAGCGGCCGGGCCGTCGTGCCCGGCGATGCTCCTCGAACGGGATCGTCTCCAAATCGGCGGCGGCCATCGGGTCACCGGCCGGGTCGGCCCTTGCCGGCGCGCATGGGGAGGCGTAACCTCGGCCCGGTCGAAGAGGACGAAGGCCGTCCGCGAACGGGGGTGCGACATGGCGACGCGATGGACGATCCTCGGGGCCCTGGTCGGCGTCGTCCTGATCCCGACGGCGCGTTCGCAAACGCCCGGGGGCGACGGCCCCGCCTACGCGAGGCGCTGGTTCTATTCCAGCACGAACCTCCAGGCCGACGAGTCCGCCGACGAGCTGATCGCCCTGACCCGTCGCGCCGCGAAGGCCGGGTACAACGGCCTGATGCTGGCCGACTACAAGCTGAACGTCCTGGACCGCGTGCCGGACCGTTACTTCGCCAACGTCCGCCGCCTCCGCGACGCGGCCGAGGCCGCGGGCGTGGAGATCATCCCGGCCGTCTTCCCCGTCGGCTACTCGTCCGGCCTGCTCGCCCACGACCCCGACCTGGCCGAAGGGCTCCCCGTCGAGGCCGCCCCGTTCGTCGTCCGGGGCCGAGAGGCCCGGCCCGTCCCCCCCGCCACGCCCCTCTACCGCAACGGCGGCATGGAGGACGCCCGCGGCGACCGCCTCGACGGCTTCGCCTTCCAGGACGACCCCGGCGCGGGCTCGTTCGTGGACGAGTCCGTCCGTCATTCCGGCCGCCGGTCGCTCCGGTTGGCCGCCGCGGGGCCCTCGCCGAACCGCCGCGTCATGCAGGCCGTCGACGTCGAGCCGCATCGGGCCTATCGCTTCTCGGCCTGGATCAAGGCGCAGGGCCTGCGCCCCGCCGCGTGCTTCCGCCTGCTGATCCTTGGCACCGGCGAGGGGGGCCGCGCGCTGACGTTCTTCGAGGGCGGCGTCGCGAGCACCCAGGACTGGAAGCGGGTCGACGTCGTCTTCAACAGCCTCGACCAGTCGAAAGTCAACGCCTACGTCGGCCTCTGGGGGCCGTCCGAGGGGGACGTCTGGGTCGACGACGTCTCCATCGAGCCCCTGGGCCTGATGAACGTCCTGCGCCGCGAGGGCTGCCCGCTCGTCGTCGCCTCCGACGACGGGAAGACCACCTACGAGAAGGGCCGCGACTTCGACCCCGTGGCCGACCCGAAGCTCGGCCGCGACCCCTGGGACGGCGAATACTCCTTCGCCCACGACGGCCCGCCGATCCGCCTCGCCCCCGCGAGCCGGATTCGCGACGGCCAGGCGCTCCGCGTGAGCTGGCACCACCCGATCGCCGTCCACGGCTCGCAGGTGATGTGCTGCCCTTCCGACCCGAAGGTCGAGGCCCTGCTCCGCGACCAGGCTCGGCGCGTGAACGAGCTGTTCCGCCCCCGCGCCTTCTTCATGAGCCACGACGAGATCCGCTGCCTCAACTGGGACCGCTCGTGCCTCGACCGCAAGCTGACCCCGGGCGCGATCCTCGCCGAGAACGCCCGGCGCTGCGTGGCGATCCTGGACGAGGTCGCCCCCGGGTGCGAGATCGCCGTCGGGTCGGACATGTTCGACCCGACGCACAACGCCGTCGCCGGCCCGTACTACCTGGTCAACGGCACCCTGGAGGGCTCGTGGCTGGGCCTCCCGCCGCGCGTGACGATCGCCAACTGGAACTCCGGCAAGGCGGCCGAGAGCCTGGCCTTCTTCGCCGGCCGCGGCCACCGCCAAGTCCTCGCCGGCTACTACGACGTCGACGACCTCTCCGGCTTCACCGCCTGGCACGCCGCGGCCCGGGACGTCCGGAGCGTCGACGGCTTCATGTACACCACCTGGGAGCGCAAGTACCGGCTCCTCGAAGAGTATGGCCGGGCGATCTCGGCCCCGGCGAAGGTCGGCGACTGACCCGGGCCGTCACTCCTCGGCCGGTTCGAACATCCGGACGTCCGGGTGCATCGTGTAGAGGCGATCGCCCCGGGGCGTCGGGACCAGCACGGCGCTGGAGCGGTTGCCGCCGATGATGGGGTTGCCGGGATATTTCTCCCAGTGGATCAGGTCGCGCGAGCGGGCGAGGTTCGTGGTCCAGTCGCGGACGGCGACGTCGGCCAGGGCGTGATAGAAGGCGTAATACCAGCCGCCGCGGCGGACGACCTGGTTGAGGGCGATCTGGGCCCGGTCGAACGGCTCCGGGCCGCGGGCCAGGACCGGCTCGTCGCGGACGTTGGTCCAGACCTTGAGGTCGCGGCTGGTCGCGAGCCACACGCCCATGTCCCCGCGCTCGTAGAACAGGTGCCACACGCCCCCCTCGAACCAGGCGGTCGGCGTGCCGAACGATCCCGGCTCGATGGGCGAGCCGTCGGCGTTGCGGACGTCGAGCGAGCCGTGGTCGGCCCAGCGGACGCCGTCGGCCGACGTCAGCCGATGCACAATATCGCCCCGCCCCTCCGCGAACATCTGGTAGCCCCCGTCGACCCGGGCGACGAAGACGTCCTCCGCCCAGGCGTCTCGGAAGACGGGATTCCTCTCATCCCGCCGCCAATCGGCACCGTCCCCCGAGACGGCCCGCCCGAGCGACATCCTCAGGGGCTTGTCGCGTTCATAACCCGTATACCAGAGGGTGTATCCGTCGCCCTCGGGGAGGATGAACCCGCGTTCGCGGAGCCGACCGTCCCACGACCCGCCCCCCGTCCCCGCGAAGACCGGGCCGTCGCCGACCGGCTTCCAACGGGCGAACGCCCAGGGCTCGTCGAACGCCCGCCCCTCGGCCCCCATCGCCGCGACCAGGACGATCGCCACCGGCATCCACCGCCACGCTTTCCTCATCTTCGACGCCTCCGCCTTCCATTTCCGCCACCAGCGCCTTGCATCCAGGCCCGGACGCCGCTATTCTACCCGTACCCGAAGCTGATCGGGGCCGTAGCTCAATTGGGAGAGCGCAGCGTTCGCAATGCTGAGGTTGAGGGTTCGATCCCCTTCGGCTCCACTTACCCACCTGCACCCGAGGCGAGACTCGACATACTTCCGTTCGGCCCAGATCGTCCGGAAGTTCCATCCGCTTGAGTCCCTCCGATTCGCCATTTCCCACCATGGCGATCAACATTGGTATCCGCCTCTTCGGATCATCTCGCAGCTCCCCCTGAGAATCAGGCTTGGGATGGTTGCGGCGAATCCTGACGCCGAGGTTCCTCTGCCCAGGCGGGTCTCGCAGGCGCGACCGCGTTGCGTTTCTTCGAACTTCGGGCGGATTCCTGAAATCGCCGCGAGATCCCCGTCGAACGTCCTCGATAGGGATCTTTGACAACTCGCCGAGCAGGATCAACAGGATGCCGGGGGGCGGATCCGGCCCCTCCCGCGCCCGCGCAATCACCGAGCCCCGGCCCTCGACCCGTCGGGGACACGTCGACAGGGCTGCGACACCCCATCGACTTCGACGACCGAAGCCAACTCGGGCGCACAACAAACCGTTGCCACCATGCAACTTGCGGCACACCATGGCGTCAGCGACGGCGACGAACGGACCCATTTCCCGGCACCCGCGAAGGGGCCGGCGGGAAAGCGGGGCGGGGTGCGGCCCCCGCTTGCGGAGGGCGGGCGCGGGGGTCATCATGGTCGCCGGTCCATCGTCTGGGACCGGCTGGGATCGAGAGGAACCGGAGACGAGCCATGATGAAAGCGTTCTGCGTCGCTTCGCTGTTGCTGATCGGGGCCGCCGCGGCCTTCCCCGCCTTCGCGTCGTCCGCGAAGAACGAGGCCGAGGGGCCTCCGCTGGCCCACATGGTCTTCTTCACGCTGAAGGACCATTCGAAGGAGGCGGTCGACGCCTTCGTCAAGGACTGCGAGAAGTACCTGACGAAGCACGAGGGGACCGTCTCGTTCTCGATCGGCAAGCGGGCCGAGGACGTCGAGGAGCCCCCCAGCGTGAAGGACTTCGACGTCGCGCTGCACGTCGTCTTCGCCGACAGGAAGTACCGCGACAAGTACCTCGCCAGCCCGCGGCACGACGACTTCGTCGCCGCCATCAAGGCCCGGATGGAGAAGGCCCGGGTCTTCGACTCCTACCTGGTCAAGCCCTGAGCGAGCGATCGGCGGGGGGGGGGGGGGGACGCCCGCCTCGGCGTCCCCCCTCAGATCGTCCAGTCGCGCGCCCGCTCCTCGTCGGCGAGGTGGGCGATCGTCGTCCGGTCCAGGATGTCCAGCTGCGACGCCTGGAGCCGCTCCCACAGCCGGACCAGGGCGCTCGGCGTCGAGCGTCGGGCGGGGCGGTCCAGGAGCGGGTCGCCGTCGATGACCCGCAGGACGTCCCCCAGCGAGATCGACATCGGGTCGCGGGCCAGGCGGTAGCCCCCGGACGACCCCCGCGTGCTGGTCACCAGCCCCGCCCCCTTCAGCCGGATCAGGATCTGCGTCAGGAAGGTCTCGGGGATCTCGTGGGCGTCGGCGATCTCCCGGATCGGCACCGGCCGGTCGACCTCGTGCCGATCGGCCAGCGCCATCACGGCCAGGCACGCATACTCCGCCTTCGCCGAGAGTTTCATCCCCGTCCCCCCCCCTGGAACCTCCGGGTGGCATCGACGTCGACGCCCGGCCTCGTCAATTCCAACAGGGCTCCAGCATCCGCTGGAACCGCGACGGCGACGTCGCCGCCAGGGCCCGCTCGTAGGCCAGCCGATAGATCGCCGCCCACGGGCCGGACACCGCGAACCCGCCGTTCGCCGCGCCGAACCCGCCCTCACCCGCGTTGAACGTCGGGATCGTCGCGGTCGAGACCTGGGTCGCCGAAGGAGAGACCGTCCAGTGGATTCGGGACATCTGCGAGACCTCGGACTTCTGAAGGTCGATCATCATCTCCGACGGAATATTACCATCCCTACTGTCTTAGTCAAGTTGAATCCCCACTATCCCCAGCCAGTTTGTCAGAATTCATCCCCGCGAAAGAACCGCGACCCGATCAGAGTGATCGAGAAGGTCATGATGCATCAAAATTCTTTGATGGAATTTCCTTGCGTCGGCGGTGGGGACGCCGCTATAAATTCGGGGGTCGGGCGGCCCGAGGGTCGCCCTCGAAAGGGACGAGCAGCCGGCTTCCAACCCGGAGAGATCGACGATGACCGCGATGATGATGGAACGGGGCGCGATGGGCATGAACATGGGCATGGGGGGCATGGCCTCCGGCGCGGCCATGCCGACGACGCCCCAGTGGATGATGGTCCCCCGCTGCACGATCACGATGGAGAAGTGCGACGGCGGGATGAGGATGATCTGCAAGTGCGACGACGCGACGACGGCCTCGATGATGCAGAACCTCTGCACCATGATGGCCGGCGGCATGTGCTCGTGCTGCATGATGATGAACGGGATGATGATGTGCTGCTGCAACATGGCGATGGCCATGTGCAAGTGCGAGCCGACGGCCGACGGGGTCATGATGACCTGCACCAGCGGCGACCCCGAGTGCTGCAAGATGATCCAGGCCTGCTGCGACTGCATGACGGCCATGATGAAGTCGGGCTGCGTCTGCTGCGTCTGCATGAACGGCATGCCGGTCTGCTGCTCCTGCTGAGCCGGGCCGACCGCCTTCGAAGCGCCGACGGCGTCGCCGCGACCGCCCCACCTTGCGGGGCCGGTCGCGGCGACGCCGTCTCATTTCGGCCGGCCCTCCGATCAGCCGCGGCGGGCGCCGGCCAGCCCGGCGAGCCCGAGGCAGGCCGCCGCGCCGAGGAGCGCGAGCGACGACGGCTCGGGGACGGCGACGCCGGGGGCGGCGATCATGCCGTCGAGCACCTCGAACCCGGGCGGGTCGACGCCGACGAGGAAGTAGTCCATGCCGGCGGGGGCGAGTCGGCTCAGGAAGGCGAAGGCGGCCGAGGAGCCCGGCGCGACCGGGGCGTCGACCGCGTCCGCGAAGAACGAGATGGCGCCGGCCGCCGCGTCGTAGTCGAACGACCAACCGTCGGCCGCTTCGACTCCTTGAAGGTCGGCGTCGACCGAGACCGCGATGTCGAGCTGGACGGCGGGGAGCGTGCTCGTCGCGCCGACCTCGACGGAATACTCGTAGCGGAACCAACCGCCGGCCTCGGGGGCGACCGCGACGGCGACGGTCGCGAGGAAGTCGGCGCGGGCCGACGAGGCGGCGCCCCGGCCGGCGACCAGGGCGAGGACGATGGCGATGGCGATGCGGCGGGTGCGGGTCATGACTTCGCGGGTCCTTGATCGAATTGGGGGGGTCATCGGGCCACGGCCAGCGAGTAGATCGCGCCCGGCTTGCCCGTCCCGGTCGTGAAGTCCGCGACGAGGAGCCGGTTGGCGCCGTCCCAGAGGACGGCGATGGGGTTCTGGAACCCCGTCGCGACCCGCTTCACCTCCCCCGTCGTCACGTCGACGGCGATGACGTCGGCGTAACGGATCGTGCGGCCGGATGAATCGGCCACCGAGGGGTTGTAGCGCGCAATGAAGAGGTTCCCGGCCAGGGCCGGGGGGAGGGCCGCCGAATCGAAGAAGGCGCATCCATTGGCCGACGAGCTGGGGCCCAGGCCGACCGGCCGGGCCGGATCGTGCAGGAGGTAGGGGCCCGGGTTCGACAGGTTGTCCGGCGTGATCGAGGCGACGCGGTTCGCGCCGATCGCCCCGGCGGGCAGGATCGAGGTCCTGCCGCGCCAGACGTCGTCGGCGTAGCCGTAGTCGGCCCCTTCCACGGCCAGGAAGAGCTGGTCGTGGACCGAGGCGCGCAGGTCCGAGCCGACGCCGTCCCGGGCGTGGTCGACGACGTTCGTCCCGTCGCCGAGGGTCGTCGCCCGGTTGTAGTTGTTGGTGAAGAAGAGGCGCCCCCCGGCGTCGAGGCAGAGGCCGAACGGGTTACGGGTCCCCGCCGAATGGACCGTCAGCTTGCCGGGGGAGGTCGAGTAGGGGCCGAAATCGTCCTGGATGAGGGCCCGCGTCGGCGGGCTCGCCGGGGTGTTGAAGGCGTTGGCCGAGTCGACGGCGTCGACGACCTGGGTCAGGTCGCGGATCCAGGCGATCGCGCCGTTATAAGCCGAGTCCCCCCAGGTGACCCCCTGGCCGCCATAGAAGAAGCCCGAGCCGCCGAAGTCGTCGATGGTCCCCCCCGAGAGAGCGCCGGCCCGGCCGTTGATCGTCCGCCGGCCGATCCCCACATAGAGGGTGTCGCCGACGATCTGGATCTGGTCGACGGCGTGGTCGCCCGACGGGATCCCGCGGACGATCTCCAGGCTCCGCTCGCCCTGTCCGACCTCGCCGTAGACGCCGTCGCCGTCGTCGTCGGTCGCCTTCACCAGGCCGCCGGCCAACGTCGAGTAGTATAGGACGGCCCCGTGGAAGCCCAGGCCGATCCCGCGAGCCGACGGGACCGCCCGGATCGGCGACGAGAGCTTGCCGGTGAGCCAGTTGTAACGGTAGCTGACGATCCCGGCGTCATGGCTCATGACGTAGAGGCGGCCGAGCGGGCCCCAGCACATCTGCGTCGGCGAGCCGGAGGTCGCCGCGAGCGCCGTCTCGACCTTCAGGGCCGGCTGATAGGGTGCGTCGATCGCCGGCTGCGCCGACGCCCCGGAGGCCAGCCCGATCAGGGCCGCCGCGACCGCGCCCGCCCATCCCCATCGCATTCCGTCCATGTGTGGAAACCTCATCCGACCGCAAGTCGACCGCCCGATCCCAGGCGAACGATTATGATCGGACAAGCCCACGAGGCCAACTCCCGGCCTCCGGCGCTAAGAAATTTTCACCAAACCCCGGACTCGGCCTAAATAGTCCAGTCTGCCACATAAGGGGCGGTCAGTTCCCGATTCTCCTGGATCAGGTCCGCGAAGGTCGTCTGGTCGACGACGTCGGCGATGGCCTGGCGGACGCGGCCCCAGAAGCCGAAGAACGGGCAATGGCCGGGATACTCGCACTGCTTGGGCCGCGACTGGCTGACGCAATCGACCGGCGCGACGGGGCCGTCGATGAACCGGATGACCTGGCCGATGGTCAGGTCCTCGGGCGGCTTGGCGAGCAGATATCCCCCCTCGGCCCCGCGGCGGCTGTTGACGAACCCGCCCCCCTTGAGCTGGCTGAGGATCGCCTCCAGGAACTTGATCGGGATGTACTGGCGTTCGGCGATCTCGTTCGCCTTCATCGGCCCCGGGCCGCGGTGCTCCGCCAGGGCATAGATGGCCCGCAACGCATAATAACACTTGGCCGATACGGTCATCCCAGCCCTCTTCCGATCTCTCGATCCCGCCGCCCCGACCGGGCTCGCCGCCGGCCGCGATGTCCCCTCATCCTGGTATTCTACCCCACGCGCGCGGCGCGGAGAATCCCTCTAAAGTTCCTCGGGAACGTCGACATAGTAGGGAATAGGGCGGCGAGGAGCCCCGGAAACGCCGAAGGGCGGGCGCGGGGGCGTCGCCCCGCGCCCGCCCCCTTGGGACGGCTCACGACCCGCGGCTTCGGGTCACTTCGAGCGGCGACGGCGGGCCGCCGCGGCGAGGCCGGCGGCGCCGGCGATCAGGCCCATCGCGACGCTGGAGGGCTCGGGCACGACCTCGAAATTGTAGACCGTCGCATCGGCCCCGTTGAAGCCGATCCGGACGTTGTCGACCGCGCCGGTGAAATGGTCGCTCCAGCCCGAGCCGACGCCGAAGCTCAGGCCGACGACGCTGTAGTCGCCGTACAGGCCCTGCCAGTAGGTGAGGTCGTGCGTGGTCTGGTTGGGGTCGCCGGTCTGCCAGAAGAGGGCGTCGCCGCCGTCGACCGCGTCGCTGGAGACCCAGTGGCCGGTCGGCACCGGGTCGGGCTGATAATAGGTGTAGTAAGGCTCGAAGACCAGGGTCCGCAGGCCGCCCGTCCCGCTGAGGATCAGCCGCAGGCTGGGGGCCTGGGTGCCGGGGTTGGTGCTGCCGTCGGTCCGGAGCCAGTCATACCCGAACGTCTTCAGATCGTTCAACGTCCCGCCCAGCGAGCCCCCCGGGACGTAGAGGACGTCCGCCTTGCCCGCCCCGCTGGTGGTGTCGAAGTAGACCGAGCCGTTCCCGTCCTTGGCGAACGTGGTGTTGATGCCGACCGTGCCGTCCTGGCGGACGTTGGCGTAGTACCATCCGGGCGTCGACAGGGCCTGCGCGGCGCCGTCCGGGGCGACCTCGGTGCTGGTGAAGAAGTCCCCCGGCGCGGGGTCGTTGGAATAGATGATCGTCTCCGCCGACAACGCCCCGCAGCAGCCCAGCGTCAAGGCCGCAGCCCCCAAGACCCGTCGCCCCCGGCTGATCCATCCGTACGACATGCGATTCCCCCTGGTTTGGCCTGTGTAAGCGGTGGAGCGACGGCGTCGGCCGGCCCGGCCTCCTCCGCATCCCGTCGCCGCCTCCAGGTCGCACTCTAAGGGGGGCCCCCCGGGCCATCCATCTCGCCAGCGAAACATCAGCACATGTCGACAGAAATCGACGTCGCGCGCCGATCTTCGTCGACGCGGCGCAGCCGGGACGCATCGGGCGATGCGGCTGGCAGATGATCGCGACGGCCGGCCCCTGGTAGGATGGTCGGCCTGGAGGCCGGATCAAGGCGAAAGTCGACGGCGATGGGGAGGCGGGGCGATGGGACGATCGAGGTCGAGGCGCCGGGCACGGCGGGCGGGGCCTGGGCTCATGTGGGCGGCGTCGGCGGCCTGCCTGCTCGTCGGGGCCGCGGCCGGCGGGGCCGACGTCGAGCCGTGGGCCGATGCGCGGCTGCCGGTGCGCGAGGGGCTCCGCGCCTGGCTCGACGCCGGCCGCGGGCCCGAAGGCGAGGAGACGGCGGCCGGCTCGCCCCTCGCCGCCTGGCGCGACGCCTCCGGAGGGGGGCGGGACTTCGAGCAGCCCGAGGCCAAGGCCCGGCCCCGGCGGATCTCGGCCGAGGGCCGCTCGTTCGTCCGGTTCGACGGGGCCGACGACTTCCTGGAGGCGCAGGGGTTCGCGGCGGGCGTCCGCGAGGCGACCGTCTTCGTCGTCGCGGCCCCGACGACGAACCTCGGCATGTTCCGCGGCGTCCTCGCCGGGGCGAGGCGCGGCGAGAACGATTACACCTCGGGCCTCACCGTCGACCTCGGCCCGTTCGCCTCGACGCGGCTGGAGACGATCAACGTCGAGGGCCGCGGCTTCCAGGGCTTCGCCAACGTCGCCTCATCCCCGCGCGACTTCCGCGAGTCCGTCGTCCTCTCCGTCCGCATCGGTTCCGGCCCGCAGGGGGCCGAGATCGCCACCTGGATCGACGACGTCCCCCAACGCCCGCGGGCGCGCCGGGTCGAGCCGATGACGCTCGACCGGATCACCCTGGGGGCCCGCCTCTACAGCAATGAAGGGACGCCCCCCTACGTCCAGGGCTTCCTCCACGGCGACGTCGCCGAGGTCCTCTTCTACGATCGCGCCCTCGCCGACGACGAGGCCGCGGCAGTCCGCCGCTACCTTGAGGAGAAGCATCGCGGCCTGACGGACGTGCTCCGCTCCCTCCCGCCGGCCGCCGGCCGCCGGCTGCTGGAGACGGTGAAGGAACCGCCTCCGTTCCAGATGCTCGTCCCCGGCTTCGAGGCGGTCGAGCTGCCCATCGACCTGAAGAACGTGAACAACCTCAAGCGCCGGCCCGACGGCAAGCTGTTCGCGGTCTGCTACGACGGCACGATCCACGTCCTGTCCGACTCGGACGGCGACGGCCTGGAGGACCGGGCCGAACTCTTCTGGGACGGCCGGGGCTCGATCGTCACCCCGCTCGACGCCGCGCCCACCCCGCCGGGCTGCAAGCTCGGCGACGGCCTGTTCATCCCCTGCAAGGGGAAGCTTGCGCTGGTGGTCGACGTCGACGGCGACGGCAAGGCCGATCGGGAGATCGTCGCCGCGAAGGGCTGGCCCGAGCTGGTCCACACCGTCGACGTCATGGGCGTGGCCCTCGGGCCGGACGGCTCCGTCTACCTGGGGACCGGCTGCCAGAAGTTCGAGAACGCCTACCAGATCGACCCGGGGGGCCGGGCCCATTACGACGTGGGCAGCGAGCGCGGGACCATCCTGAAGATCGCCCCGGACCTGCAATCCCGCGAGATCGTCGCGACGGGCATCCGGTTCCCCGTCGGCCTGGAATTCAACGCCGAGGGGGACCTGTTCGCGACCGACCAGGAGGGGGCGACGTGGCTGCCGAACGGCAACCCGTTCGACGAGTTGCTGCACATCCGCGCCGGCCGGCACTACGGCTTCCCGCCCCGGCACGCGAAGCACCTGCCGAACGTGCTCGACGAGCCCTCGACGTTCGACTACGCGCCGCAGCACCAGTCGACGTGCGGCCTGACGTTCAACGGCGCCGGCGACGGCCCGCGCTTCGGCCCCGGCTGGTGGGCGGGCGACGCCATCGTCGCGGGCTACTCGCGCGGCAAGCTCTACCGCACGCACCTGGCGAAGGTCCGCGGCGAGTACGTCGCGCGGAACGACCTGATCGCCAACGCCGGGATGCTGCTGGTCGACGCCTGCGTCGGCGCCGACGGCTCGCTCGTCGTCGCCGCCCACAGCGGCGCGCCGGATTGGGGGAGCGGCCCGCAGGGCGACGGCCAGCTCTACAAGATCCGTTATGTCGGCCGCGACCTGCCCCAGCCGTCGCTCGCCTGGTCGAGCGGCCCGCGCGAGGTCCGCGTCGCGTTCGACCGGCCCCTCGACCCGGCCGCGATCGGCGACCTGACGAAGCGGATCCCGATCGAGTACGGCGCGGCCGTCGCGGCGGCCGACCGCTTCGAAACCCTCAGGCCCGGCTACGCCGTCGTGGCGATGCAGATGGCGTCGCCGCGCGAGCTGCTGGCCGTGCGCAGCGTGGGGCTCGCGCCCGACCGGCGGACGCTCATCCTGACGACCGACGCGCAATCCGCCGCCCTCCCCCACGCGATCACGATCCCGGGCCTGGGCCGGGCCGAGGCCGCGGCGGATCCGAAGCGAACCGCCCCCCTGCCCCAGCGCCCGGAAACGGACCTGGCTTTCAATCTGAACGGCGTCGACGCCCGCTGGACCGGCGTCGACGCCCGCACCTCCGCCGCCTGGCTCCCCCATCTTGACCTCGCCGCCGCGGCCGGCCTGACGCTCGCCAGCGCCGAGCACGAGCGATTCCGGGCCGACCTCGCCACGCCCGGCGAGTTGACGATGACGACCCGGGCCCGCCTGAACGACCTCCTCCGCCCCGCCGTCCAGCCCGGCGCGAAGGTGGATTCCGTCCTCCCCCCCGAGCGGCCGACGCTCGTCTTCAAGGGCCGCCGCGGCACGCGCGTCGAGGCCCCCGGCGCGAAGGCCGAGACGACCGACGCGGGCGACGGCCTCGTCGAGATCATCCTGACCTTCGACGCCGTCTCCGACGATCCGATCCCGCTGGCCGTCGCCTGCCCGACCGGGCCGGGCGCGACGCTGGAGGTCTCGTATCGCACGAACGAGGATCCCCGGCCCCGCATGCTGCCGCCGGGCCGGCTGCTGGTCCCCTGGGCGAGCACCGGCGAGGCGTCGACAAGCCCCTCGAAGGAGGAAACGTTCCCCGCCGAGTACGCCGGCGGCGACTGGCGCCGCGGCCGGGCGGTGTTCTACGGCGCGACCGCGCAATGCTCGCGGTGCCACGCCGTCCGAGGCGAGGGGGGAAAGATCGGGCCCGACCTGTCGAACCTCGTCGAGCGCGACTTCGAATCCGTCCTCCGCGACGTCTCCCAGCCCGGCGCCGCGATCAACCCCGACTACCTCTCGTATCAGGTCGCCCTGGCCGACGGCCGCTCGCTGGCCGGCTCGATCAAGACCGACGGCGACCGCATCCGCGTCGGCCTGACGACCGGCGAGGAGGTCGTGATCGAGCGGGACGAGGTCGAGGAGATGAAGCCGGCGGCCACCTCGATCATGCCCGAGGGCCTGCCGGCCGCGATCGGCCGCGAGGACATGAAGCACCTGATGGCCTTCCTGCTCCTGGAGCCCCCCGGCCCCGCGCCGATCCATCGCGACGACGCCCCCCCGCCCCGCACCCGCGCCGAGTGGGACGCCGCGACGAAGGGCCGCAAGGCCCCCGCCGACGCGGCGGCGAAGCCCCTGCGGATCACCCTGGCCGCCGGGCCCAAGGACCACGGGATCGACGAGCACGACTATCCCCTGTGGCTCGACCGCTGGTCGAAGCTGCTGCGGACGGCCCCGAACGTCGCCGTCCGCGAGGTGAAGGATGGTAACGGATTGGAGTTCGCCGACGAGTCCGACGTGATCGTCTGGTACTCCGCGAACCCGTCGTGGGACGAATCCCAGGCCCCGAAGCTCCGCGGCTTCCTCGACCGCGGCGGCGGGCTGGTCGTCCTGCACTGGGCGGTCCGCGGCGCCAAGGCGACCGACGCCCTGGCCGACCTGCTGGGCCTGGCCGCGAGCCCGACCATCAAGTACCGCCACGGCCCGCTCGACCTCGACCTCGTCGACCCGAAGTCGCCGATCACCGAGGGCCTGTCGACGCCGCTGCACCTCGTCGACGAGAGCTACTGGCAGCTCGACGGCGACCCGTCCCGCATCGACGCCCTGGCCACGGCGGTCGAGGAGAGCGAGCCCCGGCCCCTGATCTGGACCCGTCGCCAGGGGAAGGGCCGCGTCTTCGTCTCCATCCCCGGCCACTACACCTGGACCTTCGACGACCCCCTGTTCCGCCTCGTCCTCCTCCGCGCCATCGCCTGGACCGCCGACCATCCCGTCGACCGCCTGATCGACCTGGCGACCGACGGGGCCCGGCTGGAGTGACGCCCCCGCGGGGCCGTCACTCCGCGGCGGTGGCGAGCGGGTCGGTGGCGGGGGCCTCGGTGTAGGACGCCTCGAAGTCGTCGAACCCGACGGAGCCGGGCCCGTAGACCTGGCCGCCGATGACCAGGGTCTTCGTCTTCGGGGGGATGGCGACCACGCCCTCGTACCGCTTCCAGTCGTGGGAGACGGGCGAGGCGTCGGGGTCCTTGGGGCCGATGTAGGCGGCCCAGGCGTGGCTCCATTCCCCCGCGTCGTCGAGGAACTGGACGTCGAGGATGGCCTTGGTCATCTCGTCGGCCTTCACCCACGCGGCGACCCGCAGCCGCGGGGCGTCGCCCTGGCGCGGGACCTCCTGGGTCCACTGGGCGATGGGGAAATATCGTTTGACCGTCTTCTTCAGGGCGAGGCTCCCCTTGCCGCCGTGGGCCGCGTCGCGGCTCCAGGAGTATTCGACGCCGGCGACCTCCCCGCCTCGACTCCAAGCCTCCGGGTCGTCCTTCGCCCCCTCCTCGACGCCGGCGTTCCTGATCGGGACCTTCGCCTCCTCCTTTTCCTCGCCCTTCGCCGCTTCGGCCTGAACGGCCGGCGGCGCGGGGGCGTCGGCCGCGTAGGACAGGGCGAGGGCGCCGGTCGCGGCCCCGCCGACGAGCAGGCTCGCGGCGAACAGGCCGCGTCGGATCGTGGTCATCGCAAGCTCTCCTTCCACCAGGGCCGCCACCGCCGCCGGGACCGTCCCGGCCGCCGTCGCGGCCCGCGTCGCGCCCGCGAGGCGGGCGGTCTGCACGATCAGCGCGTCGGACGGCCGCGCCGCCGCGGCGAACGTCGCGCCGATCCCGCGGCGGGCCAGGCGCTCGCGGAGCCGGTCGCGGGCGCGGGCCAGGCGGCTGCGGACCGTCCCGATCGGTCGCGCGACGGCCTCGGCCGCTTCCTCGTAGGACCGACCGCGCCAGTAGGTCAGCCGCAAGAGCGTCCGATCGGACTCGGGGAGGCGGTCGACCTCGGCGCGGACGAGCGCGGCGGCCTCGGCGGCGGCGAGCGCCGCGCCGGGGGCCTGGGCCGACCCGACCTCGAAGTCGAGCGCCGCACCTTCGAGCGCCCGCCGCCGCGCCGACGCCTTCCGGGCCCGCAGGGCGATGCGACGGGCCGTGCGCGCCAGCCAGGGGGCGAGGCGGTCGCGGTCGCGGACCGTCGCCGCGCGGCGGGCCAGGACCAGGAACGTCGCCTGGAACGCATCCTCGGCGTCGTGGTCGTCGCGCAGGATGCCGCGGCAGGTCCCGAGCACGGCCGGCCCGTGCCGTCGCACGATCGCTTCGAACGCCGCCTCGCCCGACGCGCCCGGGGCGTCGAGGAACCGCTGCAGCAGCTCGCCGTCCCGCAGCCCGGCGGCCGTGCCTTCGCTTTCGAGCGCCTCCAGCCACCGCCCCGCCTCGCCTCGTCCCGCCGCCATCGACCCACCTCCCAACGACCGTCGCGGATCTCGACCATGATGAGGGCGCTTCGTCGGCCTCGGTTCCATCTTTTCCCGAGAGCCCGGTCCGCGGCCATCGGGGCCCGGCGGACGCCGGATCGGTCCTCCGTAGGATCGGCCGCACCGGCCGGCTATCCTGGCCTTCGCCCCGATGTCCGTAGCCCCGACGACCCGGAGGACGCGCCATGAGCAGCCGGAACCGTCAGACGTCGCGCCAGTGGTTCGAAGAGGTCTGGAACGAGCGCAACGACAAGGCCGCCGGCGCGATGATGACGCCGGAGGCCGTCGGCCACTCCGAGGCCGGCGAGATGGTCGGCCTGAACGAGTTCCTCGCGTTCCGCAACCGGTTCCTCGACGCCTTCCCCGACCTCAAGTTCGAGGTCGAGTCGGTCGTGGCCGATGGCGACGAGGCCGCCGTCCGCTGGGTCGCCCGCGGCACGCACTCCGGCGACGCCCTGGGCGTCCCCCCGTGCCACAAGGCCGTCCAGATCCGGGGCATCTCCTGGCTCCTCTTCGTCGAAGACGGCCGCATGATCGAAGGCTGGGACGCCTGGAACATGGGCACCCTGATGCAGCACCTGGCGGAGGGGCCGGACGAGGACGCGGCCGCCGAGGAGGACGGGCCGCGACCGCATACGCGCCGGATTCATCCCGGCGACCCCCTGCCGCCGAACGTCGTGCGACGCCGGGCGACCGCGGCGCGGATCGTCGAGGTCCGGACCGAAGTGTTCGGCGAGCGCGGCGGTCCGGAGGTCGCGCGGCGCCTCAAGGTCCCCGTCCGGACCTGGTACAATTATGAAGGCGGGGCCGCCGTCCCCGCCGAGGTGCTCCACGACTTCGCCGAGCTGACCGGCGCGAACCTCCGCTGGCTCCTCACCGGCGAGGGCCCGCGCTACCAGGAAGGCCGCGAGCCGGGGGCCGGATCATGACCACCCGGCGGGGGTTCCTGGGCCTGGCCGCGCTCGGCCTGGCGGGCCTCGCCCGCGGCGGCGAGGGGCTTGCGCGGAAGATGACCATCGACCTCGTCTGCGGCAACCTCGGCGTCTCGGCCGACCTGCCGACGGCCGTCGACCTGGCCCATCGCCACGGCTTCGAGTCGGTCGCGCCCGACGCCGACCACCTGGCGAAGCTGGCCGACGCCCAGCTCGCCGACCTGCTCGGCGACCTGAAGGCGAAGGGCCTGACGTGGGGCGCCGCCGCGCTGCCGGTCGAGTTCCGGCGCGACGACGAGGCGTTCCGCCGCGACATGGCCGCGCTCCCCGCGTTCGCCTCGGCGTTGCAGAAGGCGGGCGCGACGCGCGTCGGGACGTGGCTCCCGCCCGGCTCGGATCGGCTCACCTATATCGCCAACTTCCGCCGCCACGCCGACCGGCTCCGCGAGGTCGCGAAGGTGCTGGGCGACCACGGGCTCCGGTTCGGCCTGGAATACGTCGGCCCGAAGACCGCGTGGTCGTCCTCGCGGCATCCGTTCATCCACACCATGGCCGAGACGCGCGAGCTGATCGCCGAGATCGGCGCGCCGGGCGTCGGCCTGGTCCTGGACGCCTGGCACTGGTACACGGCCGGGGAATCGCCCGAGGATGTCAAGGCGCTTTCCAACGCCGACGTGATCGCCTGCGACCTCAACGACGCCCCGCGGTCGGTCCCCGTCGACCAACAGCGCGACGGCGTCCGCGAGCTGCCGGCGGCGACCGGCGTGATCGACCTGAAGGGCTTCCTGTCCGCCCTGATCGCCATCGACTACGACGGCCCCGTCCGCGCCGAGCCGTTCAACGCCACCCTCCGCACCCTGCCGCCCGAGGAGGCCGTCGCCGCGACCGCCCGGGCCATGAAGCGGGCCTTCGCCCTCGTCGCCTGAACCGCCCCGGAGCCTCCCCATGACGACGCTCGCCCCGATCCTCGCCCTCGCCCTCGTCGCCCAGGATCCGCAGACGGTCCCCCTTTGGCCCGCCGGCGCGCCGGGGTTCGAGTCCCGCCGCGACGAGCCCGAGGAGGCCAAGGACTACTGGGTCAAGAACGTCCACAACCCGTCGATCACGGCCTACCTGCCGCCGAAGGAGAAGGCCACCGGCGCGGCCGTGGTGATCTGCCCCGGCGGCGGCCACCGCCTCCTGGTCTTCAACGCCGAGGGGGCGGACGCGGCGAGGCACCTGAACTCGATCGGCGTGGCGGCGTTCGTGCTCAAGTACCGCCTGGGCCGCGAGGAGGGCTCGCCGTACAAGATCGAGGAGCACGCCCGCGCCGACGGCCTGCGCGCGATGCGGCTGGTCCGCAGCCGGGCGGCCGAGTGGGGCGTCGACCCGAAGCGGGTGGGCGTGATGGGATTCTCGGCCGGCGGCGAGGTCGCCTCGTTCGTCGCCTTCGGCCCCAACGCCGGCGACCCGGATGCCAAGGATCCGGTCGACCGCCTGGACGCCCGCCCGGACTTCCTGATCCAGGTCTACCCCGGCCCGATCGGCTGCCCGGAGACGGTCCCCAAGGACGCGCCGCCCGCCTTCCTGCTGGTCGCCTCCGACGACAAGGGGGCCGCCGGCACGATCGTCAAGCTGCTCCAGTCGTACCGCGACGCCGGCGCGTCGGTGGAGGCCCACGTCTTCGCCAGGGGGGGCCACGGTTTCAACCTCGGCCGCCGCTCCAAGCTGGCCTCCGTCAAGGACTGGCCCGCCCGCCTGGACCAATGGCTGGCCGACGGCGGGTTCCTCGGCGCGACGGCCGAGAAGTAAGCGACCGGTCGGATACGGCCCGGCGCTTCGCCAGGCCCGGATTTGAGGAGAAATCCCGTAGGCTGGGTCGAGACCCAGCCCGAGCGAGCCTCGGCCTTATCCGGGCTGGGTCTCGCCCCAGCCTACGGGATTCTGACGTTCTCGACGCAGCGCCCGGTCACGCCCTCGCGAGGATCTCGCGCCGCGCCTTCGCCAGCCAGTCGGCCGACTTGGGGAAGTCGGCGTAGTCCTTGATCCCGGCCAGCAGGGGGTCGTCGGGCTTCACGCCGGCGGATTGCAGCAGGGCGTAGTCCTGGAGGCTCTCGGCGAAGACCTCCCAGCGGATGGAGTCGAGCGGGCCGTCGGGCCCGGGGTAGACGACGAAGGCGTCGCCGTAGGGCATGCCCGGCCACGCGCCGACGGAGGCGTCGGCGAACGGGTCGCCGATCTTGCTGGTGCAGAAGACGAACCAGTAGTTGTAGCCCCAGTGCAGGAAGCCCTTCGCGCCGAGCTTGTAGAACAGCCAGCCGGCCATGCGAATCTTGGACAGCGGCGTGTCCAGCAGCCGTTGCAGGTAGCGGTCGCGCGGGCCGCAGCAGAAGTACGCCCACGCGGGGCAATCCGCCTGCGTGAACGCCGGCGCGGTGACGATGCTGGGGACGGGCATGTCGGAGAGGCGCTCCGTGGCGAAGCGAGGGTCGCTCATCGCGTCCATCACCTTCATCCACGGGGCCATCTCCGCCAGCATCGCGCGGGCCTTGCGGTAATCGGCCATCTGGACGTCGCCGTCGGGCTCGTCGGCGCAGTGGAACAGCGAGCGGTCGAGGACCCCCTCCTCCTCCAGGAACGCCTTGAACGCCGGCAGGAACTGCGAGAGGAACGCGCGGTAGACGTCGCCGGTCGCCGGGATCTCGGGGGCCCAGAGCATCGGGCCGATCGCCTCGTCGTCGCGTTCGAAGATGCGCTGCGGGTGCCGCGCGCTCGTCGGCGCGGGCGTGAAGAAGTGGGGCCATTCCAGGTGGTTCGCTCCGGCCTCCTTGGCGATCCGGGCGAGGCCCTGCACGGTGTCGAAGCTCCATCCGCCGGTAGCGGTCGGGCGCGGTCCGCTTGACTTTCAGGAGCTGCGCCGGCCGCACCAGGATCTCGTGCCTCGTGTTGAGCATGGGCGTATAGATCACGTCCACGCCGTGGGAGACCAGGTCGCGGATGTACGCCTCGGCCAGCCTCCAGAACTCCTCGCTGCACGGCTTGATCCGGTACCACTCCCAGATGGAGTCGGCCGAGATCCAGTTCGTGACCGGGAAATCCTGGCGCGGCTTCAGGACCAGCGGCCGGACGTCGACCCGGACCGGCATCTCGATGGCACTCGGCTCCGGGCGGGTGAAGTCGGTGTAGCCGTAGCGGTTCTCCAGCGTCAGCTTGACGCGGACCTCGTGGACGCCCGGCGTCGCCCCCTCGGGGACGACGAGCGAGACCCAGAAGACGCCGTTCGACTCGGGGCCGACGTGGGCGCGGGGGTCGTCGTACAGCGGGTCCGGGCAGAGGCCGGGGATGAAGCCGATCCCCTCCAGTTCCTCCTTCGGCGTGTAGGTGTCGAGGTGCTGCATCGGGACGAACCCGACCCGGCGCACGCGGACGCCCCAGCCCTCGGGGGCGGAGACGTCGCAGCGGACGATCGCGGAATTCGTCTCCAGGTTGCGGAAGCACGCCTGGAGCGACAGCCGCTCGTTGCGCGCGGCGAGCATCTCCAGGGCGGGAGCCTCCCTCGGGGGCGAGGTCGGGTAGACCCGCCGGAGCGACGTCTCCAGCCAGGCCCGCAGGCCGTCGCGTTCGAGCGGCTTCGGGCCCTCGGCCCCCGACGCGCGCGGGGCGCCCTCGACCTTCCCCAGCGCGCCCGCCAGGGCCAGGCCCCGGATCGCGTCCCGTCGATTCATGCGATCGCTCCTCGATGAGTCGGCCGGCTCACGGCTTCTTCAGGTCGAAGTCTAGCACCGTCGCCTTGTCGCCGACCTCGCGGTCGAACGTCTGGGTGACGATGAGGGACTTGGTCTTCTTGGCGCCGCGCTTGACGGAGGCGGCGGTCAGCTCGCCGGCCTTCTTCATCGCGGCCAGGGCCCGCTCCTCGGAGAACTCGCCGGAGCCGGAGTCGTCCGCCTCCTCGACCGCGACCTCGCCGAGGGTCTTGCTCACGAGGACGGAGTATTTCCCCTTCGCCACGCCGGAGCGGCCCCGATACATCACCTTATAGTTCCCCTCCTTGCCCGTCACGTCGGATCCGGGCGTGTCGGGGACGTTCCCCTGGGGGGTGAAGATCACCTTGGCGCCGTCGAGCGGCTTGCCGTCGAGCGTGACGGTGCCGGCGACGGGGGTCAGGGTGTAGTAGTCGGTCTCGTCCCCGCTGCCGCACCCGGCCGCGAGCGCCGCGGCCAGCGCGGCGGCGGCGAATCGTCGAGTTCTCACGCGATTCCTCCTGGAGGGGCGCGAGGGCGGCGGGACGGCGGCCCCTCGCCCTCGCGCCGGCCGGATCAGAACGAGTCGGAGCTGATGATCTCGCCGCCGCCGATGGAGTTGATCGCCCACCAGGTCGGGCCGCTGATGCTGTTCTTGATGAACCGCACGCTGCCGTCGCCGAACAGCATGTTCAGCCCGCCGGCGTGCTTGCTCCCCATGGTGTAGGCGTAGGGGAGCTTCATGCTGCCGCACGGGCCCCCGCACTGCGACGAGTTCGGCGGGGCGTTCGGCAGCATCGTGGTGTAGTCGCGCCACTCGGGCCCAAGGTTGACTTGCGCGGCGATCGTCGCCGAGAGCGGCGGGGGCGGGTAGGCGGCCCCCTCGGTCGAGGTGAGGACGCCCGAGCCCCAGTAGGGCCCGTAGGCGCTGCTCATGTGGATCTGCGGCGACTCGCCGATCGTCACCGTGTTGGAGAGGCCGTCGGTGACCTCCATGAGCCGCGTGCTCGTGTCGGCGATGAACATCGACCGCGTGCTCTGCACGAACCCCGGCAGGCTGCCGCCCCAGGCGTCGGGGTTGTAATACTCCATCCAGAGTCCGACGCAGAAGACGTAGTTGCTGCGCCTGGCGTTGTTGCGGTGCCAGTTGTAGTCGGTGCTGTTGACGACCTCGGGCGGGATGTCCGACGGGCAGGCGAAGATCGGCACCAGCGTCCCGACGACCGTGCTGTTCACGGCGGCGTCGCCCATCAGCCGCGTGTTGCCGCTGGTGATCGAGTTGCTCGACGGCTGGCTGTAGTTGTAGGCGTTGGCCATCGACGTCTGCTCCAGGAACGGGAGCAGCAGCGCGAAGCCCGTGGTGTTCAAGACGCCGTTGATCTTGCCGTTGCTGCCGATGGCCGCCCCGGGCCAGATCTTCGACGGCGGGAAGCCGGACATCGTCGACTCGTAGTTGGCCAGGCCCAGGCCGATCTGCTTCATGTTGTTGACGCACTGGGCGCGGCGGGCCGCCTCGCGGGCGGCCTGGACGGCCGGGAGCAGCAGGGCGATCAGGACCGCGATGATCGCGATCACCACCAGCAGCTCGATCAGCGTGAAGCCCGACGACGAGCCATGACGCGGCTGGGACTTCATGATCCATCCTCACCAAGAAGGGACGTCCGAACGAAGATGGCAGACGCGGGACGATCCCGAACGGCCGGTGGGCCGCCGGGCGACGCCCCTGAGAGCGAGAGAGGAGGGCTCCCCGCCGCCGCAAGGCCGGCGACGAGGACGCCGGCATTTATATTTCATTTTTGAAACTAATGTCAAGGGTCGGCGTGGGTTTTTCGGCCCACGCGCGCCCCTCGCGGGCGGGGCATGCCCGCCCGGCCCCGTCAATAGGAGTCGGAGCTGACGATTTCGCCGCCTTTGATCGTATTGACGGCCCACCACGTCTGGCCGCTGATGCTGTTCTTGATGAACCGGACGCTGCCGTCGCCGAAGGCCATGTTGAGGCCGCCGGGGTGCTTGCTCCCCATGACGTTGGCGTAGGGGAGCTTCAGGTTGCCGCACGGGCCCCCGCACTGGATGGCGTTGGGCGGGGCGTTCGGGAGAGTCGTCGTGTAGTCGCGCCACTCGGGCCCCAGGCCGATGTTGGCGACGATCTGGTTCACCAGGGGCGGCGGCGGATAGACGTTGCCGTTGGTCGAGGTATGGACCCCGGAGCCCCAGTAGGGGCCCCAGGTCGACGAGAGGTGGATCTGGGGCGATTCGCCGACCATCGCCGTGTTGCTCAGCCCGTCCGTCACCTCGGCCAGCCTCGTGCTGGTGTCGGTGATGAACATCCCCCGCGACGAGTCGACGTACCCCGGGAGCGAGCCCCCCCAGGCGTAAGGGCCGTAGTATTCCATCCAGAGGGTGGAGCAGAAGAAGTAGTTGCTGCGCCTGGCGTTGTTGCGGTGATAGACCGAGTCCGTGCTGTTCTGCACGTCCGGCGGCTGGTCGGAGGGGCATGCGTACGCCGCCACGAGCGTGCCGACGACCGTGCTGTTCACCGCGGCGTCGCCGATGACCCGGTTGTTCGGCCCGTTCACCGAGTTGCTGGACGCTTGCATGAAGTTGTAGGCGTTGACCAGTTGGGTCTGCTCCAGGTAGCCCAGGATCATCGTGAACCCGGTGGTGTTCAGGACCCCGTTGATACCCCCGTTGTTGCCGATGCCCGACCCCGACCAGATCTTGGGCGGGGGGAACGCCGAGTTGGCGTTCTCGTAATTCATCAGGCCCAGGCCGATCTGCTTCATGTTGTTGACGCACTGGGCGCGGCGGGCCGCCTCGCGGGCGGCCTGGACGGCCGGGAGCAGCAGGGCGATCAGGACCGCGATGATCGCGATCACCACCAGCAGCTCGATCAGCGTGAAGCCCGACGACGAGCCATGACGCGGCTGGGACTTCATGATCCATCCTCACCAAGAAGGGACGTCCGAACGAAGATGGCAGACGCGGGACGATCCCGAACGGCCGGTGGGCCGCCGGGCGACGCCCCTGAGAGCGAGAGAGGAGGGCTCCCCGCCGCCGCAAGGCCGGCGACGAGGACGCCGGCATTTATATTTCATTTTTGAAACTAATGTCAAGCTCCCGCCCGATCTTTTCCCGGATCGGCCCGGCGGCGCGGCGGCGTAGAGACTTGACACCGCCGCAACGGACGTTTATTTTTCTGTAATGGAATTTAATCGCCCATCACCCCCGACGCGAGGCCATCGCCCCGGGCCCGCTGCTGGGCCGGGAGGCCCGGCGACGCTACATTCGCGTGAGCGTGCGGCCCCCCGGGCGGGCCGACGCATCGGCGCGAGCGCGGGGGTCGGGGCGATGGGACGGAAGTCGGCGGGGGCGGGCGCGGGGGCGGGCGCGGACGGGCTCTGGTTCCCCGCCGGCCGGAAGGTGACGAAGCCGCAGTACAACCGGCAGCTGGTGTGCGCGACGCTGCACCGCGAGGGGCCGTCCTCGCGGGTGGGGCTGCACCAGGCGACGGGGATCCCGCTGTCGCGGCTGTCGGAGATCTGCGGCGAGCTGATCCGCGACGGCCTGGTGCGCGAGAGCGTCGTGGCGCCGGCCGAGGGGAGCGGGCGGGGCCGGCCGCAGGCGCTGCTGGAGATCGAGCTGCGCGGCCTGGCGGCGGCCGTCGTCCGCTACGACCAGTCCTCGATCGAGGCGTCGGTGGCCGACCTGGCCGGCGACGTCCGCTGGCGGCGGCGCTGGGACGTCCCGTTCCGGGGGCCGGACGACACGCTGAGGCGCCTCGTCACGGCCGCGAAGCAGGCGGTGGCGGCCGGCTCCGCCGAGGGCCTGCGGGTCGCCGCCGTCGGCGCGGCCGACCCGGGGACGGTCGACGTCGCGGCGGGTCGGTCGGTCCGGGCCGTCAGCATGCCCGGCTGGCGGAACGTGCCGGTGGTCGAGCGGCTGGCGAAGGCCACCGGGCTGCGGGTCTTCATCGACCGCGGCGACGGCTGGCAGGCCCTCGGCGAGGTGATGTTCGGCGCGGGCCGGGGGGTGCAGCACGCCGTCTTCGCGACGCTGCTGGAGGGGATCGGCGGCGGCATCGTGGAGAGCCGCCGGCTGCTGGCCGGCCGCGACGGCTCGGCCGGTGAGCTGGGCCACACCCGCGTCTCCGACGACGGGCCTGCCTGCGGCTGCGGCGGCCGGGGCTGCCTGGAGGCCCACCTGGCCCCCGCCCGGCTGGTCGCCCTCTGGCGCGGCGAGCCCCCGGAAGCCCCGGTCCGCGACGCCGACCGCCGCTTCTCCGAGATGCTCGCCGCCGCCCGCGGCGGCGACGCCGGGGCCCGCGGGGTCCTCGCCGAGGCCGCCGGCCGGCTCGCCCGCGGGCTGGGGAACGTCGTCAGCCTGCTGAACCCCGAGCGGATCATCCTCGGCGGCCGGTTCGTCGAGGCCGGCGACGCGATCCTCGCCCCGCTCAACGCCGAGCTGCCCGGATACGCCCTGCCCGAGCTGCTGCGGGGGGTCGACGTCCGGCTCGCCGAGCTGGGCGAGGCGTCGACGCCGCTCGGCGTGGCCGCCCACGTCCGCGAACTCCTCTTCGCCCCCCCCTCGGCCGCCGATCGGCCCCCGGCCCTCGCGGCCGGGCGGCGGGCCGGCCGCGCCGGAGACGAACCATGAGCATCCGAATCCGATCGATCGAGGCCCGGACGGTCGACCACCCCGTCCGCAGCGACGGGGCGATCATCTCGTCGCTCGGCCGCCACGAGGCGTCGCATTACGCCACGGTCGTCGTCACCGATGCCGACGGCGCGACGGGCTTCGGCGAGGCCACCACCGCCCCCGTCTGGAGCGGCGAGACGGCCGAGACGGCCCGCTGGATCATCGAGGAGTTCCTCGCCCCCAAGCTCGTCGGCGCGACCTTCCACGACCCGGCCGAGGCCCTCGCGCTGATGGACGGCGCGCTGCACGCCAACGGCTTCGCCAAGGCGGCGATCGACGTCGCGCTGTGGGACCTCGTCGCCCGGAAGCGGGGAGCCTCGGTTTCGAGCCTGATCGCCGACCGCGAGCCGAGGGCGTGGATTCCCAGCCGGGTCAGCATCGGCGTCTATCCGCCCGAGGAGACCGTCCGCCTGGCGCGCGAGTTCCACGCCCGAGGCGTGCGGACGCTCAAGTTCAAGACCGGCAAGCCGGGCCTGGACGACGTCGCCCGGCTGCGGGCCGTGCGCGAGGCCCTGGGCCCCGACCCGATCTTCACCATCGACGCCAACGGCGCCTACCCGACCGCCGACGCCGCCGTCCGGGCGGTCGAGGAGTTGCTGCCGTTCGACCTGGCCCTGGTCGAGCAGCCCACGCCCCGCGACCGCATCGGCATGCTCGCCGAGGTCCGCCGCCGCACCCCGGTCCCGATCCTGGTCGACGAGGCCGTCTTCACGCCCGGCCACCTGGAGCAGGCCATCGAGCAGGACGCCTTCGACGTCCTCTCGATCTACCCCGGCAAGAACGGCGGCTTCACGCACTCGCTCGCGATGGCCAGGCGGGCGCAGGCGGCCGGCAAGTGCTGCGCGATCGGCTCGAACCTGGAGACCGACCTCGGCCAGGCGGCGATGATCTGCCTGGCTTCGAGCCTCTCCGCGTTCCCCACCGAGAAGTACGCCTGCGACCTGATGGCCGCCCTGTTCTACGACCGATCGGCGACCGCCCCCCCGATCCGATGGCGCGACGGCGGCGTCGAAGCGCCGACCGGCTCGGGGTTCGGCGTCGTCCCCGCGGAGGGACCCTATCGTGATTGACGCGCACGCGATGCTCGGCGACGAGACCTATCTGCGGCTCGACGCCGCGGACCTGCTCCGGCGCATGGACGCGGCCGGGGTGGACCTCGCCGTCGCCCGGCCGATGGGCGCCGGGATGATCGTCGACCACCGGGCCGGCAACGACCTGGTTTTGAAGGCCGGCCCGCGGATCCGGGGCCTGGCGTCGGTCAACCCGTGGTGGGGCGCCAAGGCCCTGGACGAGCTGGCCCGCTGCCGCGACCTGGGTGCCGTCGGCCTGTTCCTCGACCCGGCGCGGCAGGGCTTCTTCCCGACCGAGCCCGTCGCGACGCCCGTCTTCGAACGCGCCGCGGAATACGGCTGGCCGGTCCTGATGAAGACCGGCGCGTACATCTACGCGGACATCCTCGCCCTGGCCGAGGTCGCCCGCGCGTTCCCGCGGACGACGTTCATCGCCGGCTTCGGCGGCTACGCCGACATGTGGTTCGAGCTGCCGATGGCGATCCGGAGCGCCCCGAACCTGCTGCTCGACGCCTCGATGATCTGGGGGGCGGGCATCCGGGAGATCGTCGACCGCCACGGCCCCGAGCGGGTCCTGTTCGGCTCGGCCGAGCCGAGGAACCGATACAAGGTCGTCCTGAAGACGATCGACCGGCTGGAACTCGACGAGGCGGCCCGTCGCGCCATCCTGCACGACAACGCGGCCCGCGTCTTCAAGATCGAAGGGGGGCGCCCGTGAAGATCCTCGACTTCCACGCCCACCTCGACGACCGCTGGCTGCACAAGCCGATCCCGGACGCCTCGCACATGATCGCGGCGATGGACCGCTTCGGCGTTGGGCAGACGTGCGTCTACACGATGATGGGCTTCTACGCCGACACGCCCCGCAACAACGACCTGCTGCTGGAGCGCTGCCGGCGGTATCCCGATCGGCTCATCCCGTTCGTGACCGTCGACCCGAAGGAGGGCCCGGCGGCGGTGGACGAGCTGGAGCGCTGCCTGGAGTTCCCCGAGTTCCGGGGGATCAAGTTCCACCCGTGGCTCCAGGCGTTCGCGTCGAGCATGCTCGAAGAGACCATGACGGCGATCCTCAAGGTCGCCGCGCGGACGGACACGCCGGTCCTGCTGCACGACGGGACGCCGCCGTACTCGACGACGTTCCAGGTGGCCGACCTCGCCCGCTGGGTCCCCGGGGCGAAGGTCTTCCTGGGGCACGCCGGCTCGGCCGACTACGTCGACCCGGCGGCGCGGCTGATCCGCGACATCCCCAACCTCTACGGCTGCTATTGCGGCTCGCGGCCCGGCGACCTCGCCCACCTGGTCGAGACCGCGGGGGCCGACAAGATCACGTTCGGGTCGGACTTCGACCCGGGATCGTGGGAACTCCTGGCCGAGCGGCTCGACAACACGATCGAGGCCGGCCTCTCACCCGAAGACCTGGAGGCCGTCCTGTGGCGGAACGCGGAGCGAATCCTCCGGCCGTCGGGCTCCTGAGCCCGTCGCGCCGGAACCCGTTCGACAGGTCCCGCGACCCCGACCGCGCGGCGATCTGGGAGTTCCTGGTGGCCCGCGACAACGAGGCGTTCGTCGCCCGGGACTGGGCCCCGGTGGCCGACGACTTCTGGCCGGAGCGGTTCGAGGGGATCTCCGCCCTCGGCTCGTCCGACCCGGCCGACTGGTCGCTCGCCTACCCGACCGTCGAGTCGTACCGCGACGACTGGCTGAAGATGGCCGGGGAATTCCTCGCCACGCCCCTCGCCGACGGCGACCACCTGGGGCTGCTCTATTCGATGACCACGCTCGACCGCTTCGAATTCGACGGCGACCGCCTGCTGGTCTGGAAGCGGTTCCGGGCCGAGGCCCCGCTGCGAGGCGGCGGCGTCTGGTCGATCTCGTCGCAGTCGCTGTTCCGCCTGCACCGCGACGGCGACCGCTGGCGGATCGTCGGGTTCGTGGGATACCTTCCGCTCGCGCCGGAGGCCGGGTCATGATCGTCGACGTCCACGCCCACTGCTGGCCCCGCCCCGACTGCTTCTCGCCCGCGTTCCAGGCCGACGCCCGCCGCATGCGGTTGGGGCCGGTCGACCTGGTCACCCGGCCCGACGACTACTGGAACGCGACCGGCGGCGAGGACGTCGTCTCGATCGTCTTCGGCGGCAAGGCCCGCCTCTCCGGCGTCTGGATCGACGACCAGGACGTGGCCGATCAAGTCGCCCGCGACCCGTCGCGGACGATCGGCTTCATGTCGCTCGACCCCACCCGGCCCGGCTGGCAGGACGAGATGCGCGACGGCCGCGAGCGCCTGGGCCTGAAGGGGATCAAGCTCCTCCCCATGTACGCCGGCTTCTACCCTCAGGACGAGCGTCTGGCCCCGCTCTGGCGGTACGCGGCCGAGCACGGCCTGCCGGTCCTGCTCCACACCGGAACCACGTTCGTCTCGGTCGCGCCCATCGACTGCACCCTGCCGCGGCACCTGGACGCCGTGGCGATCAAGCATCCGGACGTGAAGATCATCCTGGCGCACCTGGGACACCCCTACGAGGGGGAGACGGTCGCCGTGATCCGCAAGCATCCCAACCTCTTCGCCGACGTCAGCGCCCTGTTCTATCGGCCGTGGCAGTTGTTCCACAGCCTGATGCTCGTGCACGAGTACAACGTCTGGGACAAGATCCTGTTCGGGACCGACTTCCCGGTGACGACCGTCGCCGAGACCGTGGCCGGCCTGCGCAGCCTGGTCGAGGTCCGCATCGATCGCTTCAGCCTCCCCGCCGAGCAGATCGAGCGGCTGATCTACCGCGACGCTTTGGCCCTGCTGGGGCTGGAGCATCCGGCGACGACGGCGAAGGGAGGGCGCGCGTGATCGAGGCGTCGGGGTTCCCGCTGGCGGCGACGGCCTGGCTGTCGCTCGGCCAGGCGGACTGGGCCGTCGTGGCGCTGTACTCGGCCGCGATGATCGGCCTGGGCTGGTACTTCTCCCGCGCCGCGACGAAGTCGGCCGACGGCTTCCTGATCGGCGAGCGCAGCCTGCCGTGGTGGGTGATCGGGTTCGCGAACGTGTCGACGTACTCGGATTCCGGCGGCGGCTGGATCTGGCTGTTCTACGTCGGCGGGTTCATGTACCTGAACCAGATCGCGTGGATCGCCTGGCCCATCTGGATGCCGCTGGTCGGCGTCTTCTGGGCCAAGATGTGGCGCCGCAGCGGCGTGGTGACGACGGGCGAGCTGATCGAGCTGCGCTACTCCGGCAAAGGGGCGGCGGCGTTCCGGGGCTTCTACGGCGTCTACGCCTGCGTCGCCTGGGCGTCGGTCTTCCTCGGCTACGCCACGGCGCTGCTGGCGCAACTGCTGGCCCCGCTGATCGGCTGGTCGCCCACGGCCATCGTGGTCGTGTTCGGCGCGGTGACGCTGTCGTACACGGTGCTCGGCGGCCTGCTGGGGGCGGCGTACATCGACCTGCCCCAGTTCGGCATCTTCTTCGCCGCGGCGTTCATCCTCTGGTTCTTCGGCATGCAGGAGCACGGCTCGTACTCGGCGATGCTCGCGAAGGCGCCCGCGAACCGCGACCTGGACTTCTGGCAGATCTACCCGCCCTCCTCGGGGACGAACGGCTACGTCGACCCGGGGAGCCTGGTCATGCTCGTGTTCCTCGGCCTGTTCCTGGCCGGGAGCCCCGTCGCCGGCGAGGGCTGGACGGCCCAGCGCTGCCTGGCCGCGAAGGACGAGCGGCACGCGGTCCTGGGCCAGATGCTCAACTCGATCCTCAGCCTGGTCGTCCGGATGATCCCGCTGCTGCCGCTGGGCCTCCTGGCGATCGCGACCTACCCGGCCGCCGACCCGGCGACGCGCGAGCTGTTGCAGATGCCCGACGGCTCGACGGCCCCCTCGACGGGCGTCTGGTCGCACTTGGTCATCAGGTACGCGGACAAGCTGCCGGGCTTCGGCGGGCTTATCATCGCGGCGGTGCTGGCGGGGTACATGTCGACGGTCGGGACGATGCTCCAGTGGGGCTCCTCGTTCGTGGTCAACGACCTGTATCGTCGCCACGTCCGTCCGACCGCGCCCGAGCGCGAGCACATCCTGTTCGCGCGGTCGATCATGGTCGCGATGATGGTCCTGTCGAGCACGCTCGCGCTGGCGATCCGCGACATCGGCCCCTGGGTCTTCTACATCAACGCGGCGATGATCACGCCGGCCCTGCCGCTGGCGTGGCTGCGGTGGTTCTGGTGGCGGCTGAACGTCTGGGGCGAGATCTTCGGCATCCTGCTTTCGGTGCCGCTCTCGGCCCTGATCTGGTTCGGCCTGGGGTGGAAGGACCGGCCGGTCTGGCAGCCGACGCTCCTGCTGCTGGCGGTGGGCTTCGGCGGCAGCGTGCTGGTGTCGCTGCTGACGCCGGCCGAGTCGCGCGAGACGCTGCGGCGGTTCTACCTGCGGATCCGCCCGCACGGCTTCTGGGGGCCGATCCGCGACGAGTTGGAGGCGGAAGGGCTGGCCGACGCCGGCCGTCGCCGCGAGGAGTTCCGCTGGGACGCGATCGCGGCGGCGTGCGGGATCGTTTTCTGCTTCGCCGTCACCTGGTCGTTCTTCACGGCCGTCATGCTCCGCTGGGGCGAGGCGGCCGGGTGGGGCGTCGCGGCGGCGATCGCAGGGGCGGCGTACTATCGCTGCTGGATGAGGAGCCACGCCCTGGCGAGCCTGACGGGCGCGGCGGCCGAGCCGGCCGTCGCCGGGCCGATCGCCGTCGAGGTGCAAGGGGTCGGGTCATGATCCGCATCGGCCTCATCGGCTGCGGCGCGGTGGCCGAGTCGGGCCACATGCCCGCCCTGCTCCGCCGCGGCGACTTCGCGCCGGCGGCCGTCTGCGACGTCCGCCCCGAGCACGCCGCGCGGCTCGCCCGCGCCGCGGGGGGCGTCCCCGCCTACACCGACTGGCGTGCGATGCTCGACCGCGAGCCGCTCGACGCCGTCACGCTCGCCCTCCCGCCCGAGGTCAGCCCGGACGTGGCCGTCGCCTGCCTGGGCCGCGGCCTGCCGGTGCTGGACGAGAAGCCGCTGGCCTCCACGCTCGCCGACGGCCGCCGCATCGCCGAGGCCGTCGCGCGGTCCGGCGGCGTCTACCAGGTCGGGTTCGTCCTCCGCTACGGCGACTGGGTCCGCGAGCTGGGCCGCCTGGCGCGACAGATCGGGACGCCGTCGCGGACGCGCGTCGCCGTCTTCGACGAGCGGCTGGACCGCGCCGACGTCGAGCACTTCGGGCGCATCCAGGGCTTCCTGGCCGACAGCTCGGCGATGACCCACGAGGGCTCGCACGTCGTCGACTACGCTTCGCTCTGGAACCCGTCGCCCTGGACCCGAGTCGTCGCCGAGGCCCGCCGGACGGAGCCCGACCTCCGCGGCCCCAACCATTGGACTTCCACGTTCGACCTGGCCGACGGCTCCACGCTGGAGGTCGAGATCGGCTGGCTGCTGCCCGAACTCCCCCCCTCTTCCGCCCGGATCGAGGGCCCGCGCGGGCGGCTGGAGCTGAACCCGCTGACGGGTGAAGGCCGCTGGGAGGTCGCGGGCGACCGCGGCGTCTTCGCCCTGCCGCCCCTGGCTCCGGAATGGGACCGCCAGTACGACGCCTTCGCCGCCGCGGTCGCCCGCGGCTCGGCCGAAGTCTCGACGATCGACGACGGCCTGCGGGCCCTGGAGGCCACCCTGGCCGCCGAGGCCGCGGCCCGCGCCGGCCGGGCCGTCGACCGCGACGAGCCCGCCTCCTCGACGAACGCCACCAGACTCCCCCGGAGGACCCGAGCATGACCCGAGCCGGCCTGACGTCGCTGACCTGGTGCCTCCTCGCGGCCGTCGCCGTCGCGGGGGACGACCCGTCCTCGCCCCCCTGGTCGGCCGACTTCCGCGCGGAGGAGCTGGCGGCCCCCTGGCGGGTCGTCGCGGACGAGGGGGGCGCGGCGTCCCCCCGCGACGGCGGCCTGGCCGTCAAGGCCGAGCGCGGGGCGCGGGCGCACGTCGAACGTCCGCTGGGCCGCGACCTCGTCACCATCGCGGCGAAGCTCGGACGCTGGGGCTCGATCGACCTGGTCTGGGGCCCGGACGACTGGTGCGGCGTCGGCAAGGTCTCGCCCACGCCGTTCGGCCGGTTCTCCACCGCCGTCGTCCGCGGCGGCGAGGCCGACGAGGAGGACCACCGCGGCCTCGACTTCGGCTCGCTCCAGCACGTCCGCATCGAGCTGGGCGAGGACTACGTCCGCTTCTCCAACAGCGCCGACGGCAAGACCTGGGAGGAATTGCGGACCATCGAACGACCCGCCTCCTTCGCCGGCGCGCCGAAGCTCCTCGCCGCCGGCCGCTGGTACGAGGCCGCCGAACGACCCTTCGCCGACGCCGCCGCGGACCGGGCCCGCACCGAGATCACGCCGCTCGACGGCTGGGTGGGCGACCTCCGCGTCGAGGCGACGCCGGAGGCCGCGACCCGGCTCGGCGAGGCCGGCCTCAAGGCCCTCCGCGAGCCGAAAATCGACCCCGTCATGGCCACGCTGGTCGGCGACGACGACGACCCGACGTTCGAGAAGATCGCCGGCAAGTTCCCGGCGATGAAGCACCCGCGCGAGATCGTCGGCGTGCCGGCCCACCCGCTGGACATCGGCGTCGACCGCCTGGGCCGGCTGGACGTCAGCCCGTGGACGCCGCCGCTAGCCTGGTTCGAGGTCGGCGACCCGCCGGCGCCCCTCGGCCGCGAGGGCGTCCCCTTCCGCCGCCGGCTGCTCCACGGCTACCTCCCCGTCCTCACCCTGAACACGACCCGCGACGGCGTCGACTACGAGCTGACCGTCTTCGGCGCGAACGACGGATTCCGGCCCGACAGGGACCTCGTCGCCTACGTCGGCCTGGCCGCGCGGCCGGCCGACGGATCGCCGGCCCCTCCCCTGGCCCTCGCCTGGGCCGGCGGCCGTCGGCCGATCCCGACCGAGGCCGGCGCGGACGGCTGGGCCCGGGGCTTTTTGAGCTTCACCTACCCCAAGCCCGACGCCGCCACGCCGATCGGCCGCGACGAGTTCGAGGCGAAGGCCCGCGAGGTCGCCGCCTTCTGGGAGGCGAAGCTCGCCCCCGCCGCCCGCTTCGACGTCCCCGACCCCCGCGTGGCCGAGGCGTACCGCGCCTGGCTCGTCTACTCGCTCCTCAACGCCGACACGATCGACGGCCGCATCGAGGCCCACGACGGCGCGGGGTTCTACGAGGAAATCTTCGGGTGCAGCATGTCGCTCCACTCCCGCGCGGTCGACCTCTACGGCCTCTCGGGATACGCCGAGCAACTGCTCGACACGCAGCTCCACTTCCAGCGGCCCGACGGCCTCTACACCCAGGCGTGCGGGCTCACCGACCCGGGCTCGCTCCTGGTGGCCCTGTCGCGACACTTCGCGATGACCGGCGACGCCGAATGGCTCCGCCGCGTCGCCCCGAACGTCGTCAGGCAGTGCGACTGGCTCCGCGACCGCCGGGCCGAGGCCGAGAAGGAGGGCAAGCTCCGCGGCCTGATCAAGTTCCGCCCCTACAACGACCTCCAGCACCCGACCTACAACTACCTGGGCAACGCCTGGTGCGCCCGCGGCATGGCCGAGGCGGCCGAGGCCCTGGCGCGGATCGGCCACGCCGACGCCCCCCGGATCGCCGCCGAGGCCGCCGCCTACCGCAAGGACGTGCTCGACTCGATGGCGGCCTTCGCGTTCCAGGACCGCGGCCTGACCCTGCTGGACATGGAGCCCGACACCCGCCGGCTCCTCAAGCTGAGCCGCAACCGCGGCGGCGACTACTACGGCCTCGTCGCCTGCTCGCTCCTGGAGACCGACTTCCTCACGCCCGACCAGGACCAGGCGCGGTGGATCGTCGACCTCGTCGAGAAGCGCGGCGGGCTGGTCGCCGGCGTCAGCGAGTTCCAGACGGGGATCGACCACGCCTACACCTACGGCTACCTCATCGATGCCCTCCGCAAGGACGAGCCCCGCAAGGTGCTGCTGGGCTTCTGGAGCTTCCTCGCGTTCGGCATGACCCGGGACACCTACTCGCCCGTGGAAGTGTCGATGATCCGGACCGGCGAGAACCACTACACGCTCCCGCACCTCTATTCCTGCACCGAGCAGCTCCGGCTCCTGCGCGACCTGCTGGTCTTCGAGCAGGGAGACGCCCTCTGGCTCGGCAAGGCCGCGCCGAGGGGCTGGCTCGAAGCCGGCAAGCACGTCGCCGTCGAGTCGGCGCCGACCGAGTTCGGCCCGGTGAGCTACCGGGTCGACGCCCAGGCCGACGGCTCGATGCGGGTGCGGATCGACCCGCCGACCCGCCGCCCCCCCGCCGAGATCAAGCTGCGCCTCCGCCACCCCGAGGGCCGGCCGATCGCCGCCGTCGAAACGACCCCGTCCGCCCCGCCCCGCGTGGAGGGCGACGTGGCGACCTTCCGCGACCTGAAGAACCCGATCGACCTCGTCGTCCGCTTCCGGGCCGACTGACCCCGCGAGAGCCCCAACCCCAGGAGACTCCCATGCGGAACCAATCCCGCCGCGGCGCCGCGTTCGCCGTCGCATTCCTCGCCGCGATCGCCTGCCGCGCGGCCGACGCCCCGCCGCCCTCGCCCGCCATCCGGGCCGAGATCGGCAAGAACAAGGCCCCCGTCGCCTACTGGCTGGAGTCGTCGCTCCGCCGGGTCTACCCGGCCACCGAGCCCGGCTCGTCCGCCCTGGCGCTGACCGCCCCCCGGGCCGGCCGGGCCTCGTTCCAGGTCTGCGTCCGGAACGACAGCGTCCATCCCATCGGCTTCGACTGCGCGGTCGCGGGCGCCGACGACCTGAAGCCCCGCGTCCGGGTCGTCGGCCTGGTCCCGCTCCCGCACTTCACGCCCACCACCGACCCGAAGGAGCTGGAAGGGGTCGAGCACGGCCCCGGCCTGGTCCCCGATCCGCTCTATCCCGAGACGAAGGTGCTGCTCGGGCCCAAGGAGTCGCGGTCGTTCTGGGTCTCGCTGGCCGTGCCCGCCGACGCGAAGCCGGGGCCGAGGACGATCACCGCCCGCCTCACCCCCTGGGGCGCCAAGGAGTCGGTCGAGATGCCGGTCGCGCTGCACGTCGCGGAGCTGGTCGTCCAGCCCCGCCGCGACTTCCCCGTCATCCACTGGTGGCGCGGCGAGGCCACCTGGGACTACTACAACACCGGCCGGTTCGACGAGCGCTGGTGGGAGCTGACGAAGGCCCAGCTCCAGGACATGTGGGACCACGGCTCCGACGTCATGCCCGTCCCCCTGCTGGTCGCCCGCCGCGAGACCTTCAAGCGGCCCTGCCAGTTGCTGGACGTGGAGGAGACCTCGCCCGGCAAGTACGCCTTCGACTGGGCCCGCACCAAGCGATTCATCGACATGTGCCGAGAGATCGGCTTCCGCAAGTTCGAGTGGTCGCACCTCTGGATCTACTGGGGCGCCGAGAACCCCGTCCGGGTCTACACGAAGAAGGGGGACGAGTTCGTCATGCTCTGGCCCCCGGACATCAGCGGGTTCTCGGACACGTTCCTCAACTTCCTCGACCAGTTCCTCCCCGAGTTCCACGCGTTCCTCGTGAAAGAGGACCTCATGGACGGGGCGTATTTCCACCTCTCCGACGAGCCGGGCGAGGGGCGGCACATCGAGAACTACCGCAAGGCCCGCGACATCCTCCGCGAGAAGGCGCCGTGGATGAAGGGGAAGGTGATGGACGCGCTCAGCTCCATCGAGTACGGCCGCGAGGGCCTGACCGACATCCCCATCCCGCTCGTCGCCGCGGCCCAGGCGTACATCGACGCCGGCATCCCGCACTGGGTCTACTACTGCTGCGCCCCGACGGGCCCCTGGCTGAACCGCTTCCTCGACACGCCCCTGACGAAGATCCGCATGTCCGGCTGGCTGTTCCACCGGCTGGGCGCGCAGGGCTTCCTGCACTGGGGCTACAACTACTGGCACAAGATGGAGAAGGAGGAGATCGGCGACCCGTTCCACGACGCCTCCAACGACTCGTACCCCGGCATCCCGTATGGCGACCCGTTCATGATCTACCCCGGCAAGGACGGCCCGATCGACTCGATCCGCTGGGAGGTCTTCGCCGAGAGCCTCCAGGACATGGCCGTCCTCCAGACCGCCGGCGTGAAGCCCGACGACCCGCGCCTGGCCGAGATCCGGACCTACGCCGACTTCCCCAAGTCCGAGGACTGGCTGCGCCGGGCGATCGACGCCGTCCTCCTCGCCAAGCCCTGAACCGACCCGATCGTCGCGGCGAGATCGTCGACGACGGCCTTCCCCCCTGGCGGGGGAAGGTGGCCCGAAGGGCCGGATGAGGGGGACGACGAGCACGACGGCCGTCGGGATCCCGGGCCGATCGGGCGGGCCTTCGGATCCCGACGGCGCCCGTGCTGCGCATCCCCCTCATCTGACGCCTTCGGCGTCTGTCTTCCCCCGCGAGGGGGGAAGACGGTTTGTTTGAAAATGTGACGATGGACAACGGAGACCGACGGCCCATGAGCCGCGACGACATCCTGCCGATCCGGGGCCCGGGCGTGATCGCCAGCCCCCTGCCGTTCTCCCCCGGCGTCCGCGCCGGGGGCTTCGTGTTCGTCTCCGGGATGGCCTCGGCCGACGAGGACGGCAAGCTCGTCCCGGACACGTTCGAGAACGAGGCCCGCCGGACCTACGAGAACCTGGGCCGCGTCCTGGCCGCCGCGGGCCTGGACTTCTCCCGGGTCGTGCAGGTCCGCTGCTACCTCTCCAGCAAGAACGACTGGGACGCCCACAACCGGATCTACCGCGAGTATTTCTCCGAACCCTTCCCGGCGCGCACGACGCTGATCGGCTGCCTGGGAGACCTGGTCAAGTATGAAGTCGACGCGATCGCCTACGCGGGCGCGTCGGAGGAGCCCTGATCGATGTCCGTCCCCCCCTGCCCGGCCGACGACCCCGGCCGCCTCGCCTGGATCCGCGAGCACCTGTACGTCCCGGCCGTCTGCGACATCCTCGACGACCTCGGCCGTCGCGACCAGGCCATGCACCAGCGCCTCCGGCCGCTCGACCCCGACGGCTGCACGATCGTCGGCCGCGCCCGGACGTTCCGCTGGATGGAGGTCGACCACGCCCCCGACGCCGACCCCTACGGCCTGGAGATCGAGGCGATGGACTCCCTCGGCCCCGGCGACGTGGCCGTCCATTCCACCGACCACGGCTCCACCAACGCCCCCTGGGGCGAGCTGATGAGCACCCTCGCCAAGCGCAACGGGGCCGTCGGCTGCGTCTGCGACAGCATGGTGCGCGACTGCAAGCGGATCGTCGCGATGAAGTTCCCCGTCTTCACCGCCGGCATCCGGCCGCTGGACAGCAAGGGCCGCGGCAAGGTGATGGCGTATGACGTCCCGATCCGCTGCGGCGGCGTGCTGGTCCGCGCCGGGGAGCTGGTCTTCGCCGACTTCGACGGCGTCGTCGTCGTCCCGCGCGACGTCGAGGACGAGGTCCTCGCCCGGGCCGCCGACAAGGTCGGCAAAGAGAACGGCACGCGCCGCGAGCTACTCAACGGCCGCACCCTGCGCTCGGTCTACGACGAGTTCGGCGTCCTCTGACGGGTCGCGTCAGGACTTGATCTCGATGCGACGGGCCCGCGCGCGGTCGGCCTTGGGGAGGAAGACCTTCAGGACGCCGTCCTTCAGCTCGGCGGCGATCCGCTCGCGGTCGACGTCGTCGCTGAGGATGAACGAGCGGTGGTAGTCGCCCACGGGATACTCCTGATGGATCAGGCGCATGCCGTCGGGCGCGGGCTCATCGATCCGCGCGTCCAGCGTCAGGACGTTGTGCTCGAGCTGGATGGAGAGGTTCGACTCGGTCGCGCCCGGCAGGTCGGCCTCCAGGGTCAGGCCGTCGGGGCCGTCGTGGATGTCGATCGTGGGCGTGATCGAGGGCCGGGCCGGCGGCCGGGGCCGCGTCGGCTCGTCGCCGTCCTGGGGCCGTCCCGACGCGGGATGGCCCACGGGGACGCGGATCGGGGGGTGGGGGTCGCTCACGGCCGATCTCCTCCGTCGTCGGGGTCGGGCCGGGCCGGCTGGACGCCCGGCGTCGTCAGGGCGATGTGACGGGGCCTGGTCCCCTCGGCGCGGGGGAGCCGGACGGTCAGCACGCCGTCGGCGAACTGGGCCGTCACCCTCGCCTCGTCGACCCGGTCGGGCAGGCCGATCGTCCGCGACCAGCGGCCCATGAACCGCTCCTGGCGGCGGTACGAATCGTCCTTCACCCCCTCCGGGCGCCGCCGCTCGCCTCGCAGCGTCAGCGTCTCCGAGGTCACGGTCAGCTCGACCTCGTCCGGGTTCATGCCCGGGAGCTGCGCCGAGAGGAGGAACTCCTCGCCCGTCGTGTACAGGTTCATCGGCGGGAAGGCCCGCGCGTGCCGAAACGCCTGGAACGGGTCGAACGACTGGAACAGCCGCCCCATCTCGCGCTGGAATTCGTGGAAGGGATCCCATCCCCCCGGCCACTCCGACCCGGCCATGTTCGCCCCCCTGGATCGCATCTCGACTCGTCGACCCAGGCGTGTGCAGAGCATGTGCCAGATTGGCCGAAAAACCGCCAGCGAAGGGCGCCTGAAGCCGCAAACCCAAGCGTTTTGGTCCTTTGCAAATCCCGGCGTCGAAGGTTTTCTCGTCCTCCGGGTCGTGGGCGCGGGCGACCTTTTCTGCCACTTTGACAGCGGGCCGCACGAGCCGCACGGGCCGTCGCGAGGGGCGACCAAAATGGCAGTCGGCCTCACCAGGTGATGACCAGGTCACGGATGGTGGCGGTCTCGTCGGCGGGCGTGATCGAGAGCCAGTGGAGGCCGTCGAGCCGCCCGGGCTCGACGTCGAACTCCTCGCCGTCGAGGACGGCCCTCAGCGTCCCGAAATTGCGCCGGAGGTCGAAATGGTAGACCTCCTTCGGCCCGCCGGGGGGTGAATCGGCGAGGGCCTCGGCGTCGGGCGTGAGCGGGCAGTTGGCGATCCGGAGGCGGCCCAGGGCGCGGCGGCTGGCCACGACCCTCGCCTCCAGCCGGAAGATCGCCGGCAGCGCGAGGGGGAGGACGTAGGCGTCGCCGGGGGCGGACGAGCGGGAGGGACCACGACGAATTCCGGGACC
>ERZ778021.705-NODE-705-length-51949-cov-6.107469_pt1 | contig 51949 bp, 44 predicted proteins | sample MGYA00375751_ERZ778021 | MGnify/ENA primary metagenome ERZ778021 (study PRJEB29350, sample SAMN05389814) | bioreactor metagenome | isolation source: Thiocyanate stock bioreactor | place: South Africa: University of Cape Town | collected 2013-08-29 ... | reverse complement strand
CCCCTCATCCGGCCCTGCGGGCCACCTTCCCCCGCGAGGGGGGAAGGCCGTCGTCGTCGGCTTGCTCCGCCTTCGCGCGCCCGACGTGCCCTCGGCACCCCGACGACTCTCACCCGCCGCTGCGCGGCTCCCCTCTCCCGGCGGTAGAGGGGACGACATGGAAACGCCGCGATCCCTCGTCACACCGGGAAGGAGCCCGTTCATGGCCGTGACTTCACGCGTCGCCTTCATCCTGCTCGCGGCCTCGCTGCCGGTCGGCGCGGCCGCCGCGGAGGGGCCGCGGGGCGACCTCTCGGTGGAGGTCCAGCGCCGGGCCGCGAGGGTCGCGGGCGAGGTACTGGTCTGGTACGAGCGGACGCCGGCCGGCGAGCGCATGGCCTGGGGCGGGCTCGCGGCGTGCGCGGCGCTGGGGGCGTGCGTGACGCTGGAGCGCCTGGCGCGGCTGCGACGCCGGGCCGTGGTGCCGAACGACTTCCTCGCCCGGTTCGTGGACCGGCTCCACGCCGGCAAGCTCGACGGCGGCCAGGCGCTGGACTACTGCGAGATGCACCCCAGCCCCGCCGCGCGCGTCGCCCTGGCCGCGGTGCGCCGCTGGGGGCGGCCGGCGGCCGAGCTGGAACGGGCCGTCGACCTGGCGCACCGCTGGGAATCGGAGCAATTGCGGCGGAACGTCGGGACGCTGAGGCGGATCGCGACGCTCGCCCCGCTGATCGGCCTGTTCGGCTCGCTGCTGATCGCCCAGCGCCTGCTGCGGCAGGCCGGGGGCGAGCCGATCTCGTCCGCATCGCTGGCCGACGCGCTCGGGCCGCTGGTCTTCGGCGTGGGGTTGGGGGTCGTCGCGATGGTCCTCAACGACTTCCTCGCGACCCGAGTGGAGCGGCTGGGGGCGGCGCTCGACCGCCTGGGGGCCGAGACGATCGACGCCGTCGCGATGACCACGGCCGTCGCGACGCCCACGCTCGCGGCCCACGCGCCGGCGCCGCACATCCGGATCGGCGAGCCGGGCGCGGCGGAGCGCAAGCCGGCCGTCGTCGTCCCCGTCCGAGGGTCGGCCGCGCGTGGGCGCCGCGACGAGCCCTCCGTCGGGGCGTGACCCCCGGGCCCGCGTTCGGCTATGCTGGCACGGGAGGAGGCGGAGGCCGATGACCGGACTGGACCTGGAATCGTTCCTGATGCTGCTGAAGGCCGACCTCGGCGCGTGGGCGCTCGGGGCCCTGGCCCTCATGGCGACGGCGATCCTGGTCTGGGTGAGCTGGGGCTCGCGGAACGCGATCCGCAAGTGCCTGGCCCTCTCCATCGCGGCGCACGCGGTGCTCCTGCTCGGGGGCGGGAGCGTCCCCTCCGTGCTGCGGGCCCTGCACCCGCAACGGGAGGAGGAGGCCGAGCGGCACGTCCGGGTCTCGCCCGTCGCCGAATCCGCCCCGGGCGACGCCGACCCGCGGCCGTTCGCCCCGGGAGGCGACGCCCGCCGCGCCGGCCCCGCGCCGATCGACCGCCTCGACCAGCCGGTCGCGCTGGCCGCCCGTCGGCTCGACGCGCCCCGGCCCGAGGCCGATCCTTCGGCCATCCCCGTCATGCCGGAGCCCCCGAAACTGGAGGCCCCGGCCCTGGTCGCCGCGACGGCCGTCGCGCCGGAACTCCCGGAGCCGCCGCCCCCCGAGCCCGCGCCGACGCCGGTCGACCCGGCCCCCGAGCCGCTCGCCGCGCCTCCCGAGGCGATCGCCGCGGCCGGCGACGCCACGCTGGAGGCTCCCGAGGCCCCCGCGCCCGCCCCGGAGGTCGAGGCCCCGCAGCGGAACGTCCCGCTCGGCGACGCCCGCCTGCGATCGGGCCGGCCCCGCCCGCGTCCCGAAGCGTCGCCGCGCGTCGAGCCGGCCGCGCCGAGGCCCGAGCCGCCGGCGCTGGCCCTCGCCCCGCCCCGGCCGGCCCCGGTTGAGCCCGCCGCGCCGGCGCTGGCGGACCTGTCGTCGACGCCCCGCGGGCCGATCACGGAGGTCCCGAAGATCTACCGATCGCGGCTCGACGCCGACCGCTCCGCCCGCGCCGAGCGCTCGGGCGCCAGCCGGGCGAGCGAGCTGGCCGTGGAGCGGGCGCTCGACTGGCTGGCCCGGCACCAGGACGCCGACGGCCGCTGGGACGGCGGCACCGCCCGCTACGCCGACGGCGAGGTCGTCGAGGGGGACGACGACTACACCGTCCACTGCCCCGAGGGCCAGGTCTGCTTCGGCGAGTGCGCCTACTGGGAGGCCGACACCGGCCTGACCGCGCTCGCCCTGCTGACCTACCTGGGCGCCGGCCACACGCACAAGGAGGGGAGGTACGCCAAGGTCATCGCCCGCGGCCTCACCTTCCTGATCCGCCAGCAGAAGCCCGACGGCGACCTCCGCGGCGTCAGCAAGACCGTCGGCATGTACTGCCACGCGATCGCGACGCTCGCCCTCTGCGAGGGCTACGCGCTGTCGCTGGACGAGCGGCTCCGCGGCCCCGCCGAGCGCGCCGTGGGCTTCCTGGCGCGCTCGCGGGCCCGCGACGGCCAATCCTGGCGCTACGCCCCCGGCGCGACCGTCGGCGACACCAGCATCCTCGGCTGGGTCGTCATGGCCCTGAAGTCCGCCCGCGAGTCCGGCCTGCCGATCCCCGACCAGGCGTCGCTGGAGCGCGGGGCCGCGACCTGGCTCGACCGCGTCTCCGACGGCGATTCCAGGGGCCTGGCCAAGTACCAGCCCGCCGACAAGGTCACGCCCACCATGACCGCCGAGGCCTGGGCCTGCCGCCAGTTCCTCGGCCTCGGCGGCCCCGGCCCCGCCAGCGCGGAGGCCGCCGCGTACCTGCTCGACCACGAGTCCGACAAGGGTTCGACGAACGTCTACTACTGGTACTACGCGACCCTCGCCATGTACCAGCACGGCGGCCGTCCCTGGGCCGAGTGGAACGGCCGCCTGCGCGACCGCCTGGTCTCGCTCCAGCGCACCTCCGGCCACATGACGGGGAGCTGGGACCCCGACGACAGCGTCTACGGCTCGCGCGGCGGCCGGATCTACTGCACCACCTTCGCCGCCCTGACGCTGGAGGTCTACTACCGCTACCTCCGCCTCTACGACCGTCCCAGCCTCCCCGAGCACCTGGCCGAGGACGACGACGAACTCCCCGACCCCGCGCCTCCCCTGGAAGCCCCCGCCGAGCCGAGGCGGCGCTAGGGCGACCGGGCCGCGCCGCTCCCCGAGGACCAAACCGATGACGCGACGACGCTGGACGATCATCCCCGGCCTGGCCTTCCTCTCGACGGCGATCGTCCGGGCCGACGAGCCGCCGAAGGTCTCGCACGCGGACTACACCGAGTCCATCCCCGGCTCGACGGTCCGGTTCGACATGGTCGCGATCCCGGGCGGGATGTTCGCGATCGGCAGCCCCGAAGGCGAGGCGGCCCGCGGCGACGACGAGGGCCCGCGGCGTCGCGTCGCGATCCGACCGTTCTGGATGGGCAGGGCCGAGGTCGCCTGGGACGAATACGATGCGTTCCGCAAGTCGGGCCCCGTCCCCAACAACCGGTCGAACGCCGAGACGCTCGCGAGGGACGCGGACGCCGTCACCCGGCCCACGCCTCCCTATCCCGACGAGACCCGCGGCTACGGGCGGCAGGGCTTCCCGGCCATCGGCATAAGCCACCACGCGGCGATGGAATACTGCTACTGGCTCTCCCAAAAGACCGGCAAGCTCTACCGACTGCCGACGGAGGCCGAATGGGAATACGCCTGCCGCGCCGGGGCCGATTCCGCCTACTTCTTCGGCGACGACCCGAAGGACCTCGGCCGCTTCGCGTGGCTCGACGGGAACGCCGAGACGCCCCACCCAGTCGGCCGCAAGGCGGCGAACCCCTGGGGGCTATACGACATCCTCGGCAACGCGGCCGAGTGGTGCCTGGATCGTTACGACGCCGACGCCTATTCCAGGCTCCCCGCGGACAGGCCGGCCGTCGGCCCGATCGTGCCGCCGGACGCCTCGCCGTATCCGCACGTCGCCCGGGGAGGCTCGTGGGCCGACCCCGCGGCCCGCTGCCGAAGCGCCGCGCGACGGGCATCGGATCCCTCCTGGAATGAGATGGACCCCGACGGCAGCATCTGGTGGGTGTGGGACGCCGACTTCGTCGGCTTCCGCGTCGTGCGGGCGGTCGAGGAGCAGGGCGACCTGAAGGGCCTGCGCTCGCAGGTCCGGCGGAAGCCCGATTGACCGGCCCGCCGCCCGTCACTCGTGCCGCAGGGCGTCGATGGGGTTCAGCAGCGACGCCTTGACCGCCGGCGCGAGGCCGAAGACCACGCCGGTCATCGTCGAGACGCCGAAGCCCAGGGCCACGGCCCAGGCGGGGACGACGACGTCGACCATCCGGGGGTGGAGGCTCGCCAGGGCGCAGAGGCCGTAGCCCAGGGCCACGCCGGCCATGCCGCCGGCCAGGCTGAGGGCGACGGCCTCGACGAGGAACTGGAGCAGGATGTCGCGCCGACGCGCCCCGACGGCCTTGCGCAGGCCGATCTCGCGGGTGCGCTCGGTGACGCTCACGAGCATCACGTTCATGACGCCGATCCCGCCGACCAGCAGCGACACGCCCACGATCCCGGCCAGGACGACGGTCGCGACCAGGCTCATGCTGTTGAAGGCGTCCAGGATCTCGTCCTGCGTCAGGATGTTGAAGTCGTTCGGCTGGTAGGCGTCCAGCCGGTGCCGGCGGCGCAGCAGGTTGACGATCTGCGCGCGGGCCTCGGGCACGGACGCCTCCGACCCCGCCTGCGCCGAGACCGCCAGCCGACGCCGCTGGGCGGGGTACATCTTCAGTGCGGTGGTGTAGGGGATCAGCACCAGGTCGTCCTGGCTGTTGCCGAGGAACGACCCCTTCTCGGCCAGCAGGCCGGCCACGCGGAACCGCCGCCCGGCCACCAGCACGGCGCGGCCGACGACGTCGTCGGCGAGGTCGAGCTTGCGGACGACGTCGCGGCCGAGGAGGCAGACGGCCCGCCCCTCCTCGACATCGACGACCGAGAACGGCCGGCCCGCCGCGACGCCCAGGTTGCGGATCGCCAGGTAGTCGGACGAGACCCCTTCGAGCGTCGCGCGGGTCTCGTCGCGGCCCGACTGCACCAGGGCGCGTTCCCCCCTCACCAGCGGCGAGATCCGCCGCAGGGCGGGGCAGTTCTCGCCGATCGCGGCGACGTCGCGCTCGTCCATGGCGATCCGCCCCAGCCGCCGCCCGGCCTCGCCCGCGGGCCGCTCGGGCCAGATCCACATGGCGTTCGTCCCGAGCCCCTGGAGGAAGTCGGCGACGTACCGCGTGAACCCCTGCACCACGCCCACCACCGTCAGCGTCGACGTCACGGCGATCACGATCCCCAGCACCGTCAGCGCCGACCTCAGCCGATGCGCCCAAAGCTGCTCGCACGCATTCCCGACGTTCGCGACCGCCACCCGCATGGACGCCCCCTCACCCGAACAGCTTGCCGACGACCACCTCGAACCCGGGCAGGATCCGCTCCAGCCGCAGCACGTCGTCCGGCCCCAGGGCCACCGGCGGGCGGTCGGCCTCGAAGACGTGCGCCGTGCGATCTTTCGGGTCGACGATCAGGACCGCGAGTACGCCGGCCTTGAGGTACTCGGAAGCCTTCTGAAGGGTCTCGGTCCAGCGGTCGCTGGGGGAGAGGACCTCGCAGACCAGTTCGGGGGGACTGGGCGCGTAGCCGGCGGGCGGGTCGCCCTTGGGGAGCCGGGCGTAGCTGTAGAACGAGACGTCGGCCCCGCGGATGGTGTCGGGCCCGCGCGCGACGACGACGCCCGAATCGTTGCCCATGACATGCCCGAGGTCTCGATCGGCCACGAAGTTCCCGAGCAGCCGCGCGAACGTCGCGCAGACCTTCCCATGCCTCGCGCCAGGCATCGGCGACATGACGACGCGCCCTCGCACCAATTCCTCGACCATACCCGAATCCGGCCGCATCGCGAATTCCTCGGCCGTGAGAAGCGAGGTCTCGTGCTCGACGGTCGCCATCGCGGTTCCTCCGTTTTCATCCGAACAGCTTGCCGACGACCACCTCGAACCCCGGCAGGATCCGCTCCAGCCGCAGCACGTCGTCCGGGCCGAGCGCGACCGGCGGGCGGTCGGCCTCGAAGACGTGTGCCGTGCGCCTGTCCGGATCCAGGACCACCACGGCCAGGACGCCGGCTTTCAGGTACTCGTCCACCTTCTCCATGACGTCCTTACGCCGATCGCCGGGCGAGAGGACCTCGCACGCCAGGTCGGGAGGCATCGCGTTGTAGCCGGTGGGGAGATCGCCTTTGGGGAGCCTGGAGAAACTGTAGAAGGAGACGTCGGGGGCCCGGACCGAGTCCGGCTTACGCTCGGTGATCACCCCGGCGTCGTTGCCGATGACGCAGCCCAGTTCGTTGTCGTCCACATACGTCGCCAGCAATTTGGCGAACCTGACGCATACGAACCCGTGCCTGATCCCCGGGGGAGGCGACATGACGACGAATCCTCGCACCAGTTCCTCGGCCGCCCCCGAGTCGGGCCGCATCGCGAACTCCTCGGCCGTCATCAAAACCCGCGTCTGCTCGACGGTCGCCATCGCGCCCCCTCCCGTTTTCATCCGAACAGCTTGCCGACGACCACCTCGAACCCGGGCAGGATCCGCTCCAGCCGCAGCACGTCGTCCGGGCCGAGCGCGACCGGCGGGCGGTCGGCCTCGAAGACGTGCGCCGTCCGCCCGTCGGGGTCGAGGACCACCACCGCCAGGACGCCGGCGTCCAGGTACTCGCCCGCCTTCGCCACCGCACGGCTCCAGCGGTCGCTCGGCGACAGGACCTCGAAGACGAGTTCCGGCACTTCCGGGCCGTAGGGGACGAGGTCGGCGTCGGCCGGCAGGCGGTCGAAGCTGTAATAAGCCGCGTCCGCCCCGCGCACCGTGTCCGGCCCCCGGCGCGTCACGATCGCCGCGTCGTTGCCGAACGCGCGGCCGATCGGGTGGTCCTCCAGATATCTCGACAGGAAGTAGACGACACGGCCGCATACGTACCCGTGAAGTCGATTCGGCGGCGGAGACATGACGACGCGCCCTCGCACCAGTTCCTCGGCCGTCCCCGAATCCGGTCGCTTCGCGAACTCCTCGGCCGTGAGGAGAGCGGCCTCGTGCTCGACGGTCGCCATCGGTGAACCCTCCATCGCCCCGTGATCTCGAGGCTTCCATTGTCCCGTCCGGGCCGGAGACCGTCCAGCGCGGTCAGGGGTCGCGGCACTCGTCGGACTCCACCAGGCCGTCGCGGATGCGGACGATGCGGCGGCAGCGGGCGGCGACGTCGGGCTCGTGGGTGACGACGACGATGGTCTGGCCCTCGCGGTGGAGGTCGGCGAAGAGGTCGAGGATCTCCTCGCCGGTCCTCGTGTCGAGGTTCCCCGTCGGCTCGTCGGCGAGGAGCAGGGCGGGGCCCTGGACGATGGCCCGTGCGATCGCCACGCGCTGGCGCTGGCCGCCCGACATCTGGCTCGGCCGGTGGCCCATCCGGTCGGAGAGGCCGACGCGGTCGAGCGCCTCGGCCGCCCGCCGCCGGCGCTGCGAGGCCGACGCGCCGGAGTAGATCATCGGCATCTCCACGTTCCGCAGGGCCGTCTGCCGCGGCAGCAGCTCGAACGTCTGGAAGACGAAGCCGATCCGACGCCCCCGCACCCGCGCCAGATCGGCCTGCGAGAGCGTCGCCACGTCGCGGCCGTCCAGGCGGTAGGTCCCCCCCGTGGGGACGTCCAGGCATCCGAGGATGTTCATCAGCGTGGACTTGCCCGAGCCCGACGGGCCCATGACCGCGACCAGCTCGTTCGGGCCGATGGCCAGGTCCACGCCCCGCAGCGCGTGGACGGTCTCCTCGCCCACGCGGTAGCGCTTGGCGACCCCTTCCAGCCGGATCACGTCGGCGACGGCCTCGGCCACGGCGGGTCAGCCCTCCTCGCCCAGTTCGGCGGCCGAGGCGACCGGCAGCACGGCGTCGCCGTCCTTCATCTCGTCGAGCGCGTGGAAGGGGCCGACGACGACGCGGTCGCCCTCGCGCAGGCCCTCCAGGACCTCCACCCGGCTCTCGTCGCTCAGGCCGGCGGCGATCGGCCGGGCCCGCGCGACGCCGCCTTCGACGACGAAGACGACCTTCAGGTAGCGCAGCTCGGCGTCGCGGGCCTTCTCGCCGGGACGGCCGGCGGAGCGATCGGCCCACTCGCGGATCGAGGGCGTGTCGGGCAGCTCCTTGCGACGGCGATGGACCACGGCCTGGGCGGGGACCGAGTCCGCGTCCTCGCCTCGTTCCACCTCGACCTCCACGGTCACGCTCATGCCGGGGCGGAGCGTCGGTCCGTCGGACCGCGAGCCCGTCGCCGGCGCGACGTCCAGGTCGACGAGCGTCTCGAAGCCGACGACGTCGTCCTTCTTCGCCTTCCCCTGCGGCGAGACCCGGTCGACCTTGCCGGCGATCGGCCGGAGCTGGTCGGACTGGAGGAAGACCCGCACCGGCTGGCCGGCCCGGACGAGCGGCACGTCGGCCTCGTCGACGTCGGCCCGCACCCGCATCCGGCCCAGGTCGCAGACCTTCATCAGGACCGACCCGGGGAGGTTCGTGGTCCCGGCGATGACGATCTCGCCGACGTCCACGTTCAGGTCCGAGACCACGCCGTCCATCGGCGACCGGATGGTCGTCCGCCGCACGTCCTCCTCGCCGGCGCGGCGCATGGCCTCGGTCTCGGTCAGCTCGTTGCGGCTCATGACCAGCGCGGCCTCGGCCTTGGCCAGGGCGGTGAACGAGTCGGCCAGCTCGGTGGGCGTGGTGAAGCCCCGGCCGGCGAGCTTGCTGGCGAGGTCGGCGTCGCGGCGGGCCTTGGCCAGGTCGGAGTCCGCCTGCTGGATCGCGGCGTCCAGGCGGGTGATCCGGGCGAGCGTCGAATCGAGCCTGGCCTGGGCGTCGGTCGGGTCGATCTGGACGAGGACGTCCCCCTTCTTGACGGGGTCGCCCTCCTGGAAGTTCACCGCGACGACCCTGCCGATGATCTGGCTGGCGATCTCCGCCTCCTCGACCGACTCCACCTTGCCCGACGCCGCGACGGTCCGCACGATCGTCGCCCGCGACGGGGGCTCGGCCAGGACCCGCCGCGACGGCCGCGGGACGAGAGTCCAGTCGAGCTTGACGGCCCCCGGCTCGCGCCCCGCCGCCAGGATGCCGACCACCGCGATCGTCGCCAGCGCGCGCCCCATCGCCGCCTCCTCACGAAGCCGTCAGGGCGAGCCGCATGGCCGACCCCGCGAACCAACCGATCGCGACCCGCGCCGACGCCTCGACCGCCGCCAGGGAGCCGCACAGCCCCAGGGCGACGGCCGCGTTCGCGTCGCCCCGACGCCGGCCCGCCGCGGCGATCGCCAGCCATCCCGCGATCGCGAAGGCGTCGATCGCCCGCAGCGCCAGCCACGCCGGCGCGGGGTGCGCGCCGGGGCCGAGGAGCAGGGCGGCCGACGTGTCCACGCCCTCCTCGGGCCGTCCCAGCCACGCGACCAGCCCCAGCCGCATGGCCAGGCCGGCGACCCACCAACCCTGGAGCCGTGCGGCGTCGGCCCAGGCGCGGTCGAACCGCAGGCCCCGGCCGGCCAGGGCCGCGCAGGCGGTGAAGCCGACGGCCGTCGCCAGCGCCCGCAGGGTCATCGCGGCCGGCTCGAAGACGAAGTCCCCCAGCAGTTGGACGGTCGTCCAGAAGGGGAGGGCGGCCCGCTGGAGGGCCACCGCCTTGCGCACGGCCTCGTCGCTGGGCGCGGCGACGCCGTCGCGCTCGATCCGCGCCGCGCCCCCCTCGACGGCCGTCGCCAGGGAGGCCGATCGCGCCCCCGTCGCCCACATCGCGGCCGACAGGAGCATCCAGAGCGCGAGCCAGAGCCCGAGGGCCGGCGCGCCCCGCGCCTCGCCCGCGGGCCCGATCGACTCGGCGGTCTGGAACTCTCCCGCGACGGCCATCGCCTCACCCTCCGGACGGACTACCCTCGGGGCGGGCCGGAGGTTTCACGCGACGGCCGCGCGGGCCGGCCGGGTCACTTCTCGGCCAGGGCCTTCTCGACGGCCTTCACGACCTCGTCGGACTCCGGGGTGACCTTGGGGTCGAAGCGGGCGATCACCTCGCCCTTGCGGTCGACGAGGAACTTGGCGAAATTCCAGCCGATCTCGCCGGAGTGGCCGGGGTTGGTCGACTCGCTCGTCAGGTACGAGTACAGCGGGTGGATCCCCTGGCCCTTGACGACGATCTTGGAGAAGACCGGGAAGGTCACATGGTACTTGCTGGTGCAGAATTCCTTGATCTGCTCGTCGGTCCCCGGCTCCTGCTTGCCGAACTCGTTGGCGGGGAAGGCGAGCACTTCCAGGCCCTCTCCTTTATACTTCTCGTAGAGGGCCTCCAGGCCCTCGTACTGCGGGGTGAGGCCGCACTGGCTGGCCGTGTTGACGATCAGCAGCACCTTCCCCTGGTACTTGGAGAGCGCGACCTCGGCGCCGTCGATGTCCTTCACCTTGAAGTCGAGGACCGACGGCTTCTTCTCGTCGGCGCCGGAGGCCGGGGCCGCGAGGCACGCCAGGAGGCCGAGGGCGGGGAGGAGCGGGAGCGCGAGGAGGATTCGTCCGGGCACGGTGGGGGTCCTCTGCTGGGGATGGCGATCGGGGGGAATCCGGCGGGGGCCGCGGCGGAGCCCGTCGGCGAGGCCGACGGCAGTTCATCTTGGGGCCGCTGGATGGGTTTTGCAAGGGCCGTCGATCAAGAGTTTAACCTTTCGGCCGGCGGCGGTTTGCGCCCGCGGCGGGGGGCGAGGACGCGATGGAAGAGACGCTGACGCCGGGCGCCCGGCGCGCCATGGACCGGGCCGCCGCGCGGGCGCAGGCCCGGGGGGCCCACGCCGTCGAGCCGGCCGACCTGATCGCCGCCCTGGTCGACGAGCCCGAATCCCGGGCGGCCGAGCTGGTCGCCGAGTTCGGCCTGGAGCCGGGCGGCGTCCGCGAGGCCCTGGGCCTCCTCCCGCTCGACGCGGCCGAGGACGCCCCCTACGCCCTGGCCGGCGACGCCGCCCCGGCCGCCCCGCGCTCCCGGTCGATCCGCGCCGTGCTCGGCGAGGCGACGGCCCGCGCCCGGGTCGACGGCCGCAAGGCCGACGTCGGCACCGAGCACCTGCTCGCCGGGCTGCTCGTCGAGGCGGCCGACGACCTCGGCCCCCTGCGCGACGCCGGGCTCGACCTCGACGGCCTCCGCGACCTCCTCACCCGCGAGGAGGAGGCCGAGCCCCTGCCGCCGCTGGAGGGCCCGCCGCTGGACCTGTCCGACGCGGTGCGCTCCGTCGACCTCGCCCGCATGCTCGACGCCTCCGCCAACCGCGCCCGCGAGGGCCTGCGCGTGGCCGAGGACTACGCCCGGTTCGCCCTGGACGACCCCGGCCTGACCCGACGCCTGAAGGAGGTCCGCCACCGCCTGGCCGCCGCCCTCCGCGGCTTCGACCCCGACCTGCTGATCGCCGCCCGCGACGTCCGCGGCGACGTCGGCACGCACATCATGACCCCATCCGAGCAGGTCCGCGAGAACCCCCGCGCCGTCCTCGCGGCCAACTTCAAGCGCACGGGCGAGGCCCTGCGCTCGCTGGAGGAGTACGGGAAGCTGGTCGACGTGTGGATCGCCGGCCGGTTCGAGGTCCTGCGCTACGACGTCTACACGCTCGAGAAGCTGATGATGACGGCCGTCCAGGCCTATCGGACGCTGGACGACCGCCGGCTGATGGTCCTCGTCGGCGGCCTCCCCACGCTCGGGGACGTGACGTGGATCGTGGGCGAGGCGCTGGCCGGCGGGGCGGACGTCATCCAGCTCCGCGAGAAGGGCCTCCCCGACCGCGAGTGGCTCACCCGGGCCCGCGAGGTCCGCATCCTCACCGCCCAGGCGGGCGCGCGCTTCATCATGAACGACCGACCCGACCTCGCCCGCTTGTCCGGTGCCGACGGCGTCCACCTGGGCCAGGGCGACGTGACCGTCCGCGACGCCCGCCGGATCGTCGGCCCGAACCTCGTGATCGGGCTGTCGACCCACGAGCGGGGGCAATTCGACGCGGCCGTCGTCTCCGGCGCGGGGTACCTGGGGGTCGGCCCCGTCTTCCCGAGCGCCACCAAGGACTTCGCCGAGCCCGAGCTGGCCGGCCTGGCCTACGTCCGGGCCGTCGCCGAGTCGACGAAGCTCCCGTGGTTCGCCATCGGCGGGATCGACGAGGCGAACGTCGACCGCGTGCTGGAGGCCGGCGCGACGCGGATCGCCGTGAGCGCCGCCGTCGTCAAGGCCGACCGCCCCCGCGCCGCCGCCGCCGCCCTCCGCGCGGCGCTGGACGCCTCCCCGGTTTGATGATTGCTCCGACGCCCCCGCCCCCTTAAGATCGCCTCGCGGCGCGGGACGCTTTCGCCCCGGCCACAGGCGTGGATTCGACCCACGGGAGGGCGTGATGGAGTCTCCGGACGAAGGGACCGCGCGGGCGTCGACGGACGAGGCGGCCCCGCCGCGAGCCCGGCCCGGTGGCACCGGCCGCGCGACGGCCCTGGTCGCCCTGGCCGCGATCGCCGTGGCGGGGGCCGCGATCTACACGAACATCCCCCCGCGGCCCTGGTTCCCGGCGACCCCGGCCGCGGCCCCCCTCCCGCAGGGGCTATCGCAGGCCCCGCCCCCCGCGCCGTCGACGCCCGACGGGCCCGACCCGGCCGACGCCAAGAGCCTGCTGAGGATCGCGAAGGGGGACGACGGCTCGACCACCGTCGAGCTGGCCCGCGCCGTCGGCGCCCGCGAGTTCCGCCAGATCCTCGGCACGGATCCGGACCTGCTGCTCCGCGAGTTGATCCGCCAGGCGGTCCTGATCGCCGCCCGCGACGAACGCGGCGCCGCCACCCGCGACCAGCTGCTCGACGACGCCCCGCCCGCCGCGGGGGAGGCGCCCGCGGCGGAGGTCGGCTCGCTGATCCGCGTGGGCTTCCGCGCCCGGCTGCTCATCCGGCCCGCCTCGGGCGGGCGGGTCGACCCGGAGGCCGCGCCGATCCTCTCGGCCGACCTCGCCCCGCGCGGCGGCCAGGGCGTAGGCCTGGAGTTGGTCGGCCGACTGGAGGAGCTGTCGCGCACCGAGATCCCGGCGGCGCTCGACGCCCTGGGCGTGCGAGGGAAGCCGAACGCCTACCGCCCCGACGCCCCCTCGCCGGAAGGCGTCGAGGCGGGGCTGAATTCGCTGGGCCTGGTCGAGCACGTCCGGGCCCTCCGCGACCTGCACGCGGCCGTCCGGGCCGACGGCGAATCCCCGGCCCGGCTGGAGGCCCTCGCGCGGGGCTACGCGCAGCTCGGCGCCCTGTCCATCCACCACTGGAGCGCGGCGCACCGGGCGTTCGAGGCCCGCTCGCTCCTCTACGCCGAGCGGCTCATCGCGAAGGATCGGGGCTCGCCGCGGGGCCTGCGCGTCCGCGCGTTCGCCGAGGCCCTCGCCGGCGTCCACGACGCCGCGATCCGCGACCTGGAGGCGGCGGCCCGCGCCGGCGGCGCCGAGCCGCCCCCGCCGTGGGTGGAGGTGATCGGCGCCTACGTCCACTATCAACTGCCGAAGCTGTCCGCGATCAAGCCGCCCCACGACCGGCTCGCGGCCCTCCTGCGGATGACCGCGCTGGAGTTCCCGGGCGGGTCGCGTCAGCTCATCCATGCGGCCCAAGACGTGATCCGGCTCGACCCCGACTGCCCGCGGGCCTTCGACGTCATCAGCGCGAACGGCGGCCTCGGCGACCTGCACAAGGCGACGGTGCTCGGGCCGCAGAGCTTCCGCGAGTTCCTGCGCGCCAAGCTCGCCTCGGCGAAGGACCTGCCGGCCGGGATCCGCCGGGCCCTGGAGGCCGACGCGGACGACGCGGACCTGGACCGCGCCCTCTCCGCGGCGGGCGGCGGCGAGCCCTCGTGGGGCGTGCTCGCCCACCTGGCTCGCGAGACCCGGTTCACGCAGGCGCGGCGCCGGCTCCTGTTCATGCGGGACAAGTGGGGCGTCCCCATCGACGAATTCTGGGCCGCCGCCAGGCCGACCATCGAGGGCCATCCTTATCGCCCGTACCTCGGGGCCCTGACCCGCCGGGCCGAGGAGTTCGACGACTACGAGGAGTTCGCGAAGTCGTTCGACAAGTCGGACCTCGAGCCCAGCGAGGGCGATTTCATCGGCTACATCCAGCAGACGCCGGGGCCCCACCAGGCCGACGCCAGGGACGACTGGAACCTGGCGGTCGCGCACAGCACGGCGTCCGCCCGCGACCTCAGCCTGGTGCTGGGGTCCTCCTCGGACCAGGCGAAGCCGGGCGTCGCCGCCCGCATGATGGAGACCTGCCCGAACGACTCCTACGCCCCCGGGGTCCTGTTGGAGCTGCAATGGGGGGCCGTGCAGCCGCGGCTGGCCGCGTGGAAGGAGCGATTCGGCGACTCCGCGGGCTTCGTGTACGCCCTCGTGAAGAAGCTGCTCCAGATGGGACGTCACGACGAGGCCCGGCCGCTGCTGACGCGCTACATCATCATGTCGCCGGACCGCTGGGGCTACGAGAAGCTGGCCGAATGCCAGGAGAAGGCGGGCGACGAGGCTGGTTGGCTGGAGACGCTGGAAGCCTACCTGGAAAACACCGAGGACGCCGGCCTCGACCACGCCGGCGTGCGCGTCAAGCTGGCGAAGCACTACCTCGCCAAGGGCCAGCCCGAGGAGGCGAAGCCGCACGCCGACGCCGCCGCGAGCACCTGGGCCAGCTGGGCGATGGATTGCGCCGCCGACGTCGACGAGCGGCTGGGCGACCTGGATTCGGCCGGCCTGTGGCGGCGCCGCATGGTCGATCGCTATCCCCACACCTGGGCCCAGTGGTACCTCTTCGTCATGCGGACCGGGCTCGGGGACGTCGACGAGGCGCGTCGCACCGCCGCGGCGATGGCGATGCGGCCCGGCTCGCTCGAACCGGCCGCGGCGGCCTTCATCGACTGGTCGGAGGGCCGGCCTGAGCAGGCCATCCGGCTGCTGGAGCCCGAGGCCGAAACGACCGACCGGCTGACCACGGCCGTCTACATCGCCCTGCTGTACGACCAGGTCGGCGACGCGGAGAAGCGCACGGCGATGGCGACGCGCATCGCCGAGATGAAGGACCGAGGCCCCGTCACGGTCCAGATCGCCGGCATGCTCTTCGACTCGCTAGGCGACGGAGCGAAGCCCATCGACCTCGGGGCGATCGACGCCCTCATCGCGCCGATGCCGCCGTTCCCCCGGTCGTTCTGCGAGTTCCTCGTCGGCCGCTTCCTGCTCAACCGCGGCCGGGCCGAGGACGCTCGGAAACGACTGGAATTCTGCGTCGGGACCGTGGAGATGGACCCCTGGAGCCGCGCCGTCGCCGCGTCGTGGCTCCGCGCGGTTTTCCCGGGCGAGAAGCCGCGGCCCCAGGCCCCCGTCCCGCAGCCCGCGCCGGCCGAGCCGACTCGCACCTGAGCCGGCCGGATCAATCCCGTCCGAAACCCGCGGCCGTCTCTTCGAAGTCGGGATTGAACGGGATCCGCTCGGGCCGTCGCTTCAGCAGCCGGCCGGCGAGACGGCCGGGGGCGAGATCGGGGCGGATCAGGCGGGAGGGGCGGTCGAGGTCTTCGAGAATCCCCTGCGAGGCCAGGTAGCCGCTGCGGACCGCCCCCTCCATCGTGGCGGGCCAGCCGGTGTCGGTCCAGTCGCCGGCCAGGAACAGGCCGTCGACGGGCGTGCGCTGCGGCGGCCGGATCGCGTCCACGCCGGGCCGCGCCGCGAACGTCGCGCCGTGCTCGGTGACGACCCACCAGCGCACCAGCTCCGCCTCCTTCGCCGCGGGCCACATCGCGGCCAGGTCGGCCAGCACGGCGTCGCGGATCATCTCCTTGTTCATCCATAGGAGGTCGTACGAGGCGCTGATGACGACCTGGAGGTACTCGCCGCCCCCCTGCGGCTCCCGGCCCTGGAGCCGGGTGTGGTTGAAGACCCAGTGCAGGAACCGACCCGGGGCGACCGCGTGGTCGAGCGGGCAGACGGGGCGATCGAACCAGAGGTGGACGCCGGTGATCGGGGAGGACTCCATCCGATCGAGCCCGTCGAGGTCCGGCGTCCGCTCGCGGAGGGCGGGGGCCAGGAGGTTGCGCACGCGGTCGAACGGGACGGCGGCCACGACGAAGTCGGCGTCGAGGGCCTCGCCGCTGCGGAGCGTGACGCCGCGGACGTCGCCGTCCTCGTCGGCGTCGATCGAGCGGACGCCGGTCGTCAGCCGGACGTCGACGCCGCGGTCGCGGAGCCACGCCTCCAGCCGCCGGCCGTACAGATCGCCCAGGGGCGCGGCGGGGACCTCCATCTGGAACCCGTCGCGGTTCATGAGGAAGCCGTCGACGAACACCTGGCGGGCCATGCCGACGTCCAGCCGGTCCAGCCGCTCGTTCAGGGCGGAGACCAGGACCGTCGACCAGAACAGTTGGATCGTCCGCACGTCCTGGCCGTGCCGCCAGAGCCAGTCGGCGAAGGTCTCGCCGGGCTCGCCCCCCGCCATGTCGAGGGCCAGCCGGGCCAGGCCGTAGGCGACGCGGAGCTTGTCGCGCCAGCCCAGGTAGTTCGCCCGGAGGAAGCTGGTGCCGAGGTGGAACGGGGCCGGGCCGAGGCCGGCCTTGAGGGTCGACGTGCGGCCGTCGGGCCCGAGGAACGTCACGGCCGGCTCGCGGCGGAAGAGGCCCTCGATCCCCACGCGGCGGCAGAAATCGGCGAGGTTCGTGCAGCAGGCCATGCTGACGTGCTGGCAGTTGTCGACCAGCTCGCCCGTGGCGGGGTCGGTGAACGACGCAGCCCGGCCGCCGAGCCGGGGACGGCTCTCCAGCAAGGTGATCCGCAGGCCGCGGTCGACGAGTGTCGCGGCCGTCGCCAGGCCGGCGAGGCCGCCGCCGACCACGACGACGTGCGGCGGGGGGGGCGTGGGGTGGTTCGTCATCGGGGCCGCCTCAAGACACCAGGTCGCGCTCGCGCGAGCCGGCCGGCTTGACGCCCGGCCCGGACCATCGCGAGGGGATCGACCGCAGGGCGACGGCCAGCTTGCGCCACTTCGGCACGGACGCCCGCCCGGCCAGGACGTCGTAGTCGCGGCGGACGATCTCGTCGAGCAGGGCCCGGTAGATCCCCTGGATCGTCAGCAGCACCGGGCGGCCGACCGGCGCGACCAGGGGGGTCAGCCCGGCCGCCTCGTCGTAGTAGCGATAGGCCCGGCCGGCGTAGTCCTCCAGCAGCCGCCGCAGGGCCGGGCCGGTATGGGCCGCGGCGAGGTCGGCGTCGGAGACCCCGTATCGGTCGAGGTCGTCCTGGGGGAAGTAGACGCGGCCGTTGCGACGGTCCTCGGCCACGTCGCGGAGGATGTTGGTGATCTGGAGGGCCAGGCCGCAGCGGTCGGCCAGGCGCTCGGCCCGGCCGCCGTCGGATTCGTAGCCCCAGATATGAATGCAGCAGAGGCCGACGGCCGACGCCACCCGGCGGCAGTAGCCGGCCAGCTCGTCGAAGTCGGCGAAGCGGCGAGGCGCCAGGTCCATCTCCACGCCGTCGATGACCTCGCGGAGCAGGGCGGGGGGGATCGACGCCTTCCGGACCGTATCCGCCAGGGCGGGGAGGCCGGGCCAGGACGACGCGAGGCCGGCCAGTGAAGCGTCGAGGTCGGCCCGCCAGTCGGCCAGGGCCTTCGCACGGTCGACGCCCGGCGCGTCGTCGTCGGCGAGGTCGTCGGAATGCCGCATGAAGGCGTACAGGGCGCACATCGACCGGCGGCGGTCCGCCGGCAGGAGGCGGAACGCGTGGTAGAAGTTGCGGGCCTCGCGGCGGGAGACCTCGCCGCAGAACCGATAGCTCTCCGCGAGCGAGGGCGTCACGGCCGGGCCTCCGCGGGCTCGGGGCGGGGGGCTTCATGGCCGGAGGACCATCGGGCCTTCGCCAGCCCGAGCAGCGCCCGGGCCAGCAGCCGGGCCTTCGTCGCCTTGCCCAGCGACGGCCGCGCGGTCAGGACGTCGTATCCGCACGCCTCGATCTTGTCCAGGATGGCCAGCCCCCCGCGCGAGAAGAGGTCGACGTCCACCGCGAAGGCCGGCGGGATCCGGCCGACGATCGGCCGGCCGGCGGCGAACAGCTCGCGGGCACGGTCGACCTGGAAGCGGAGCAGGGCGGCGAACTCGGGCGTGAACCGCTTCGCCCGCAGGTCGGCCTCGCGCACGCCGAAGCGGTCGCGGTCCTCGCGGGGGAGGTAGATCCGGCCGATGTCCAGGTCGCGGGCGACGTCCTGCCAGAAGTTGGCGAGCTGGAGCGCCGTGCAGGTCCTGTCGGACAGCCGGGCGTTGGCCTCGTCGGACGCCCCGGCGACGTGCAGCACCAGCCGGCCGACGGGGTCGGCGGAGCGGGTGCAGTAGTCGAGGAGCTGGTCGTAGGTCTCGTATTCCGTCACGTCCTGATCCTGGACGAAGGCGTCGATCAGGTCGTGGAAGGGCTTCGGCGGGATGCCGTACTTCTCGACGGTCTGGCGGAGGGCGACCATGACGGGGTGTCGGGCGCGGCCGTCGAACAGGGCGTCCAGCTCGCCGCGCCACCAGGCGAGGAGTTCGCGCGAGCGGGCGGGGTCGCCGACCTCGTCGCCCAGGTCGTCGGACCAGCGGCAGAAGGCGTAGATCGATTGGAAGGCGGGCCGATGCTCGCGGGGGGTCAGCCACGTCACCACGCTGAAGTTCTCGTAGTGCGAGGCCGTCAGCCGGGCGCAGTAGGCGAGGGATTCCTCGCGCGAGGGGGCCTCGCAGGCCGGTGGGCCGAATCGCCGGAGGTCCGCCTGGAAGGTCATGCCGTAATCGCTCCGACTGCCGGGGCCGCTTCGAAACGGCCGGGGGGTTCGATTCTACAGGCCCCCGCCGGATCCCGCCAGCCGGGCGGCGGTCCATTGACCGCGCCGGGCGGGGCCGTGACAATCGGCGCGACCTCGCCGGCCGTCGCCAGATCGGCCGCGATCATGCATTCCAGGGAGAAGACCATGCGCATCCCGACGACGATCCGCCTCGCGGCCGTGCTCGCGACGGCCCTCGCCACCCAGGCCCCGGCCGCCCTCGGCCACGAGCCCGTCGCCCTCTTCAACGGCAAGGACCTCTCGGGCTGGGTGACGCCGCCGGACAAGTCCCTGTTCACGGTCGAAAACGGCGAGATCGTCGGCCGCACGAAGGGGGACCTCAAAAAGAACCAGTTCCTGGCCTCCGAGAAGAAGTACAAGGACTTCACCCTCAAGGCCAAGGTGAAGCTCCGCAACCACAACTCCGGCATCCAGGTCCGGAGCGAGGCGAAGGGGGACGGCGTCGTCACCGGCCCGCAGGCCGACGCCGCCGAGGGCTACTGGGGCCTCCTCTACGAGGAAGGCGGCCGGGGGATCCTCGAACAGTACCCGCCGGCGGAGGCCGAGAAGATCGTCAAGAAGGGGGACTGGAACGACTTCGTCATCACCTTCAAGGGGAAGCGGCTGACGATCGAGATCAACGGCACGAAGGTCATCGACCGCACCGACGAGAAGTTCCCCGACGAGGGGATCGTCGCGTTCCAGGTCCACACCGGGCCGGCGATGGAGGTCCGCTTCAAGGACGTCGTCATCCAGGAATTGCACTGACCCCCGAGCGGCCCGCCGTCGGCCTTCGTGGCCGATCGTCGCGAGTCATGCAGCGGACGCTTCCCGTAGGCTGGGTCGAGACCCAGCCCGAATGAGGCGGCGGCCGGCAAGGGCTGGGTCTCGACCCAGCCTACCGGGGCGAATCCCACGGCCCGTCGTCACGCCTCGGCGTCGGCGGGCCGATCCTGGATGCAGATCCAGCGGTACTTCAGCTCGCCGAGGATCCGCCAGAAGAGCATGCTGTGCATCCGCCCGGGGACGCGCCCGCAGGCCCGCGCCGAGAACGTGTCGGGCTCGGTGTACTCCAGGTGGTGGGCGACCTCGTGGAGGAAGGTGTCGAACAGCTCCTCCAGCGGCCGGCGGCCCTGGTCGCGGTCGTGCGAGTAGATGCGGACCAGCCGCCGCGTGCGGTAGTAGCCCCCGAGCACCCGGGCGGTGGGCCGGGCGTTGACGTCCAGGTCGAAGTCGACCCGGCATCGGATGATCCGGACGAGCCGGGCTCGGAACAGCGGGGCGATGGCGGTGGCGGGGACGTCGAAGCGGCTGGGGAGCTGCGCCGGCTTGCGGATCTCGACGCCCGGCGTCGTCGTCGACGCGGCGTCGGCCCCCGCTCGCGCGCAAGGGGCCTGGGTGCGGGGTGGGTTCGGGTCCATGCGAGTTCCGCCGGGGTTCTCGGGCGAACGTTCGATGCCGGGCGAGGGCTCCGCGCCCCCTTGGATGTCCATGTCGGGTCCCGGCGGCCCTCGACGTCGCGGCGTCGGGACGGGAGGGGGGCCGGGGATACTGTATCACGCCGCCCGCGGCGCGATAAACGGATATCGAGCCCGGTTTGACACGGCCTCGGCCGTCCGGCCATCCTGGGATCCGGGAGGCCTTCGCCGATGCTGGTGCTGACGAACGACGATGGATACGACGCCCCCGGCCTGGCCGCGCTGCGGGAGGCCGTCGCGGGGCTGGGCCCGGCCCGCGTGGTGGCGCCCCTGGCGGCCGAATCGGGCTGCGGGCATCGGGTGACGACCCACGAGCCCCTGCTCGCCTCCGAGCGCCCCGGGGGGATCCTCGCCGTCTCCGGCACGCCGGCCGACTGCGTCCGCCTGGCGCTGCACCACCTGACGCCGGGGGCGGCCTGGGTCCTCTCCGGGATCAACGCGGGGGGGAACCTGGGGGTGGACGTCTTCCACTCGGGGACCGTCGCCGCGGTGCGTGAGGCGGTCATCCACGGCGTGCCGGGGGTCGCGATCTCGCACTACATCGCCCGCGGCCGGCCGATCGACTGGGCCCGCGCGGCGCGATGGGCCGCGCCGGTGCTCGCCGACCTGACGGCCCGGCCCTGGACGCCGGGGACGTTCTGGAACGTCAACCTGCCCCACCCCCCGGCCGACGCCCCCGACCCCGAGGTCGCCTTCTGCCCGCTCGACCCCTCGCCGCTGGAGCTGCACTTCGAGGTCGACGGCGGCCGGGCGCTGTATCGGGGCGACTATCAGCGGCGACCTCGCCGCGAGGGGGCGGACGTGGCGGCGTGCTTCGGGGGGCGGATCGCGGTGAGCCTGGTCCGGCTGTTCGACGCCGACCCGATCGGGGCCGGGCCGTCGGAGGAACCTCGCGCGGCGGGCGGTTGAGGTCTGGCCGAAGCCTTTGCGGCCGTGGCATAATCGTCTGGGCGACGGCCGGGATCCGGCCGCCCGCCGCCGATCTTTTCGCGCCATCCTTCCCGATTATTCCGTCAGAAGTCCGGTCCGTGGGAGAACGATCCGATGAGGCGAGGGTTGCTGGGCGTCTGCGGGATGCTGTCGCTGGCCGCGGTCTGGGGTTGCGGGGACCCGAACGATCTCCAGATCGTCCAGGTCATGCCCCCGGGCGCGACGCCCATCCGCAAGGTGGACGAGAAGGACGCCCCCCAGGCCGTCGGCGAGTCGGCCCGGACGGGGACGAAGTCGTCCTCGGGCCAGCCGAAGGAGCCGTTCCCCCCCGCGCCGCCGACGCCGCTGGGCGAGTCCAAGCCGCTGCCGGGCGAGATCCGGTACGAGACCCTCAAGGAGGGGACGGGCGAGGAGGTGAAATCCGGCCGGGTGGCGGTGGTCCACTACGTCGGCACGCTCGCCGACGGCACCGTGTTCGACTCCAGCCGGAAGAGGGGGAGCCCCTCGGAGTTCACCCTGGGGAGCGGCGGCCTCATCAAGGGGTGGGAGTTCGGCATCCCGGGCATGAAGGTCGGCGAGGTCCGCAAGCTCGTCATCCCCCCCGCGATGGGCTACGGATCCCAGCAGCACGGCGACATCCCCCCCGATTCCACGCTCACGTTCGAAGTCGAGCTGATGGGCGTGAAGTGACCCGGGGAGGGCCGGCCCCCGCCGTCCCTCGAGCGACCGAGTCGGCATCATCACCACGAGGCAGAGAATGGCAAGCGCGTCGACCACGCCCACCCTGTCGTCGATGAAGTACCGGGTGGTCAACACCCTGGGGAGCGGGGCGGGGAGCACGATCCTCCAGATCGCCGACAAGAACGGCGGCAAGCGGTACGCCCTGAAGACCGTCCGCAAGCAGGAGCCCGAGGACGAGATCTACATCGACCAGGCCAGGACGGAGTACGAGGCCGCCCAGAAGCTCAACCACCCGGCCATCGCCAAGGTCTACGACATCAAGATCAAGAAGTCGTGGTTCCGGGTCGTCGGCGCCGACCTCCTGCTGGAGTACGTCGACGGCAAGACCCTGGACGAGATCGAGGCGCCGGAGCTGAGCCAGCTCGTCCTGATGTTCTCCCAGGTCGCCTCGGCCATGGCCCACATGCACCGCCGGGGGGTCTACCACGGCGACCTGAAGCCGTCGAACATCATGCTCACCAAGGCCGGCCAGGTGAAGCTGATCGACTTCGGCACCGCCTGGGTCCGCGGCGTCGACAAGAACCGCGTCCAGGGGACCCCGCAGTACATCGCCCCCGAGCAGGCGTCCGAGAAGGTCGTCAACGAGCGCACCGACGTCTACAACCTCGGCGCGACGATGTACCGCATGTTCACGGGCCGATTCGCCCAGCCCGACATCCCCCGGCCCGGCGCCGAGCGGAAGCTGGCGGCCGTCAACAAGATCAACCCTCGCGTCCTCTCCAAGCTCAACAACCTGGTCCTCGCCTGCCTCGACCTCAACCCCGAGAAGCGGCCCGCCGGGATGTTCGAGATCCGCGAGACCCTCTCCGCCGTCATCAAGGAGATGGGCCTGGAGGAGGTCGAGCTGAAGGGGGCCGACGAGGAGGACTGAGCCCGGAGGCGGGCCCGCTCAGCGCCCCGACGGCGGCGGGCCCGCGGGCCGTTCCACCTCGGCCCCGACCGCGGTGATCGCCACCGCCGCGTCCCCGAAGCCGGCGTCCGCGTAGACGATGGTCGCGACGACGCCGGCCTTCTTCGTGAGGACGAAGGCCCCGCCGAGGGGCGTCGGCTTCGCGCCGTCTCCCTTCCAGCCGGCCTCCTGCAACTCGTCTCGGATCGATCCGGCCGCGGCCGTCCCCCGGCCGGCGGGGAGCTTGAATTCGACGCCGCCCGCTTCGTACTTCACGTCGCGGGCGTCCTCCGGCACGGTCACGGTGAACGTGATGCGATCGGCGGCGGCCATGTCGGCCTGGCGCTTCGAGTCGGCCTTGCGCTTCGATACGGCGGCCTCGGCCCGCCGGGCGATCTCGGCGTCCTCGGCGGCCGTGCGGTGCGTCAGCGTGGCCCGCAGCCGATCGCCGACGTCCCGCATCTCCAGGTAGGCCAGGTCTTTGGCGTCGTTGCGGAAGATGAGGAACGACCGCGGACCGTCCTTCACCGGCCCCTCGGTGGTGGGCTTCCACCCGGCCTTGCCGAGCGTCTCGCGATAGAAGGCCGCCAGGTCGTCGGCCGTCATGTCGACGTCGAGCGCGAGCGCCTTGGTGGCGTCGGCGTAGGCGGTGGAGAGCGTCTTCGCGGGCGCGGGGAGGTCCGCCGACATCAGCTCGGACGAGAGCTGGATCATGGTCGCGCCCCCCTGGGCGGGGGCGGCCGTCGACCGGGCCGTGAGCCGGACGGCGTTCTTCTTGAAGAACCGGACGTCCCCGGCCTCGCCGTAGGGCTCCCAGCCCCGCGCCGTCAGGAGGGCTTGCAGGGCGTCGACGGTCTCCGCGGGGGCCTCCTGCGCGAGGAAGGCCGCGGCCGTCGGGAACGCGTATAGGGGCTTGGCGTCGGGCGGGACGGGGAGCTTGCTCGGGTCGACGTCGCCGAGGTTCAGGATCGAGACGTCGACCTTGCCCCCCGCCGGGGTCGTCGCGACCGAGACCTTGAAGCCGCCCTTGCCGAAGACGCCGCTGCACGTCTCGTCGCTCTGGTAGCCGCCGGGGAGTTCGGACCAGCCGGCCTCCTCCAACGCCGCTTTCTGAAAGGCGAACGCGCCGCGGGCGTCGCCCGGGGCGGCGTAGTTCAGTCCGGCGAGGCGGCGGGGGCCGTTGGCGACGCCGCCGGGCATGAGGGGGAACGTCGACAGGTCGACGACCTTCGCGGCGGCCTCGACCGTGGCGGCCTCTTGCGCCGCGAGGCCGCCGGCCGGGGCGATGAACAAAGATGCGACCGTCACGAATCGGGCGGCCTGGATTCCGCGCATGGCTCTCGGGCTCCTGATCTCGGCATCGAAATGCGCCCGTCGCCGGGCCCATTCCATAGGCCCGAGATCAGCGGCCGTGACGGGCGAACCTTCGCCGCGAGGCCCAGGCCGCCGCGCCCAGCAGCGCGGCGACGGTCCACGCGGGCTCGGGGACCGGCGAGATCGCGAAGGAGTCGACCGGCCCGCTGTAGCCGAACCCTCCGGCCAGCTCGCCGTAGAACCTCCCGTTCATCACGCTGTTGATGCCGACGCTCACGTCCGGGAGGTCGGCCACCGTCAACCCGTCGGGGAAGCGGCCGGAGGCCAGCATCGAGGGGTCGACCTTGAAGCTGATCGAGAGCGAGCCATGGGTGAGATACCCCTGCTCATCCCGGGCATGGCTATAGAAGACCAGTTCCGACCGCGTCACGCCGTCGTCGCCCGTCGCCGAGAACAGGCCGCCCGACAGCCCGGTGGACTCCGGGGCCACGGCCTTGCCGTCGATCCACAGTTGCAAACTCGTCCCGTCGGGGGCCGGATCCGAAGGCCGGTAGGCGCCCGAGACGTACGATCGCTCGTCGTAGCCCCAAAGGTTCCGATGCGACGCCCCCAGGGCGATCGCGTCGTCGTAGATCAGCGTCCCGGTGAACTCCGGGCTTGACGTGCCCGGCCCGGAAGCGGTCATCGTCTCGATATGGCCGCGGAAATCGTAGCGGACGAGCGAACCTTCCGCGGCCGTCGCGAGCAACGCCGGCAGGGCGGCGAGGGCGATGCGGACCAGGGGAGAGAGCTTCGGGCGACGGGACATTGCATGGCCTCCATGCCATCACATTGCGGAGGGGCTCAACCGATCCGACGGAGCCGGACGGCCCAGGCCGCCGCGCCCAGGAGGGCCGCGACCGTCCACGCCGGCTCGGGGACGGGCGCGATCGAGAACGAGTCGATCGTCCCCAGGGCCAGCTGCGGCGGCGAGTCCATGTTGATCGGGATCTCGTACCACTCGGGCGGGTGCTTGATGTAACGGCCCAGCAGTTCGAGCTTGGCGTCGGAGAAGTCGTCGATCGTGATGTCCAGCGGGATTGGCTGGCCCGGGGAGACGATCCGGTCCTGGCCGTAGAAGTAGAGCCCCGCGGCGTGGTCCGGCCCCGTCCCGTCCGCCGCACCGACGTCCCCGCCCCAGATCCGGGTCCAGACGGCCGGGGCGTCCTGGTTCGCCGGGCGCATGATCGACTGTGAACTCAGGGCCAGGCCGTCGGTCTGCACCGAGGTCCCGTCGGCGAAGTGCACTTCCAGGCCGGTGCCGTCGACACGCGCGACCGGGGCGTCCAGCGTCCCGAACCGATAGAAGAGGTTGTCCCCCCGGTCGTAGACATGGGTTTCCGAAGGAAGCTTGGCGTCGTCGAAGGTGAACGATCCGTGGAATCGCGTCCCCAGGAGCCCCGTCGAGGCGTCCGCCTTCGTGATCGTCCCGCTGAACTCGTACTTCATCGGGGCCGCGGACGCCGGCGCGGCCGGAAGCAGCAGCGAGGCGAAGGCCAGGCGGATCAGCGTCCTCGAACTCAAGCTCGCGGTCATAATTCGATCCTTCTTCGGGTGGGAAGGGCTTGAGCCGGTCAGGCCGGGATCCGCCGGGTGCCGGCGCGACGTCCGATGGCGATGCTCGTGGCGCCGACGCCCCAGGCGGGGAGGGCCGGCGTGCGGAGCGTCGTGGAGACCTCGACGAACCGCGCCGGGAGGACCAGGGGCGTCGCGACGGCGGGGGGGGCGGACCGCCGGGGGCGAGTCGCCGGGAACCGTCTCGCGGGCGCGGGGCGGCTCGCCAGGACGATGGCCGTCCCCGTCGGCCGGGCCGACGGAGCAAGGCGGGCCCGCCCTAAAGGCGTCGGCCGGCGCTCCGTGCAGCGGCGGTAGGCGGCCCACGCCACGACGCCCAGCAGGGCCCCCGCCTCGGTCGGCGGCCCGTCGGCCGCCCACCAGGAGGGCGCGGAGTCCGCCGGGTCCCAGGGGCGGCCCGAATTCCCGGAGTGCGCCGGCCGTAGCGGGCGGAACGAGGCCCAGAGGGAGTCGCCGAGCGTCCAATCGCGAGGGCTCCGCCCGCCGATCGGATCCCTGCTCGATCCGGCTCCCAGGGCCAGGCCGAAAACGAATCCCTCGCCGGGGCGGGCGGGGCCGCCGCCGTCGAAGTCGACGCGGTCGTCGTACGTCAAGGAGCCCGAAAACCGTGGAGCCGCCGGCGCCGGGAGGGCGATGGCGAACGCCTTCGGGAACTCGTAGCGGATCATCGCCCCTCGCGCGGGGGCCCCGACGAGCGTCAGGACGACCAGCGCCGAGCCGAAACGGACCATGCCTGTGCGAGCCATGCCGCGCCTCCGTGCGGTCCGGGTCCGACCACGTCCCTCACGGGGATGCGGCCGCTTCCATTGTCCTTGGTGCAATCCTTGCGACCCGACGGACGATCGTCGATCCGACCGCCCTCGCCGGAGACGCTATCCGAAGCGACTTCGCGCGTCAATCCGACCTGAACGTCCGTAGAATTGATAATTCCTCATGCGGCCGACGCCTCATCTCCCGGCCGACATCTCCGACAGCCGGCGGAACCCCGCGCCTTCGACGACCGGGGGATCGATCCGGCGCTGCTTGGGGGCGGTCTTCGGGGAGTAGCCCACGGCGTAGGCGGGGTCGAACCGCCGGATGCGGCCGAGCACGGCGTCGACCTCCGGGATCCTCGCGGCGTCGAGCTTGGCGAGGACCTCGTCGTCCTCGCGGAAGAGGTCGCCCTCGGAGAGGGCCCCGGCGGAGAACGCGGCGCGGAGGGCGTCGGCGAACTCGTTGTAGATGTACGCCTCGACCCCGCTGGCCCACCAGTCGCGGTTCATCACCTCGAACAGCCGCACCGCCAGCCGCGCCGCGGCCGGGTCGTCCAGGACGATGGTGGAATCGACGACCGCGACCGCCCCCAGGATCTTCGCCACGTCGCCGCGGCGGACCACCTGGCAGGCCATGCCGTCGCGGAGGAAGTAGTCCAGGCGGTCGGCGCAGAGCCAGGGCAGGGGGCGCTCCAGGAGCGGATAGCGGGAGTCGTCGTAGAAGTCTTCCGGCGCGTAGCCCAGGCGGTCGAGCGACTCGGCGACGTCCGGGCGGTGGAGGAACTGCGGCTTGAGGCTCTCGTGGTGGTCCTGCTCGGCCGAGGTCACGAGGAAGTCGACCGCGTGCGAGAACGCGGTGTGGGAGACGTCGTGCAGCAGCCCGGCCACCTGCTCCCGCCGGTCCGCCCCCAGGCTGCGCAGGAGGGTGAACACGCCCAGGCTGTGCTCATATCGGCTGACGTTCTTGAACGGGAAGGCGATGGCCGAGGGCCCCGCCTGGCGGATGCCGCGCAGGCGCTGGAAGGTCGGGCCTTCGACCAGGGCCAGGAGGTCCGGGTCGTCGAGCTGGACGTGCCCGTAGACCCTGTCATGCCACTGCATCGGACGTCGGCCCCCTGATCGTCGCGGGCCTCGTCGCCCCCGCGAGCGCCCTCCCTCCCATGATCCCGGAAGCGGTCGAGGATTGACAAGAGCGCGCACCGATGTGGGATGATCGACGTCGTCGACAAAACCCGCAGAACCGGACCTCGACGACGCCCCTCGCGGGCGGGAGGAATGACATGCTTCGACGGATCGCGCCGCTGGCCCTGGGGATGATCGCGATGACGACGGCCGCCGGATGGGCCGACGAGCCCAAGGTGGGGGACAAGGCCCCCGAGTTCTCGCTGAAGGGCTCCGACGGCAAGACCCACGCCCTGTCCGACTACAAGGGCAAGAGCGCCGTGGTGCTGGCCTGGTTCCCCAAGGCGTTCACCCCGGGCTGCACCAAGGAGTGCAAGTCGTTCGCCGCGGCCGGCGGGCCGCTCAAGGCCGCGAAGGTCGCCTACTTCACGGCCAGCGTCGACGAAGCGGCCAAGAACAAGGAGTTCGCCGAATCCCTGAGCGCCGACTTCCCGATCCTCAGCGACCCGACCAAGGAGGTCGCGAAGGCTTACGGCGTCGTCCACGAGGGCCGCGAGGTCCCCGAGCGCTGGACGTTCTACATCGACAAGGAGGGGGTCGTCCGGGCCGTCGACAAGAAGGTCGACACCGAGAAGGCCGCCGAGCAGGTCGCCGCCAGGGTCAAGGAACTGAAGCTGGCGGAATGAGCCGAAGGTCACGCGAGGGGTCGAATAACCTCGATGGCCGGGGCGTCTCACCTTCCACGCGGGGGCCGCGGGGGCGTCCCGGCCGCCCCCGCCCATCGCCCCGGAAGAGACGGCCCCATGCGCGGCGGATTTCGACCCTTGCCGATCCTCGTCGCCCTCGCCCTCGCCTGGCCGGTCGTCGCGGCCGAGCCCCCCGCCGCGCCGAAGCGGGCGGTCCTCGTCGAGCTGTACACCTCGCAGGGTTGCGACATGTGCCCCGCGGCCGAGGAGATCCTGGGCCGGCTGGCCGCCGACGTCCCCGGGATCGTGCCGATCGCCTTCCACGTCGACTACTTCGATAAGCCCTGGAAGGACGTCTTCTCCGACGAGCTCTACAGCCGCCGGCAGATGACCTACAACGACGTCTACGCCGGTCCCAAGCCGGAATCCTACGGCCTGTACTACACCCCCATGATGATGATCGACGGCGCAAGGTCCGTGAACGGGCGCGATCGGGCCGCGGCCGTCGCCGCGATCCGCGCCGCCCGCGCGAAGCCGCCGGCCGTGACGCTCGACGTCGACCTGGACGTCGCCGAGGACGGCCGCTCCGGAACCGCCACACTCCGCGTCTCCCGCCGGCCGGGCCGCGCCGTCGGCTCCCCGCTGCTCCTCTGCGCCGTGCTCCGCGAGGATCGAGTCGCGACCGAGGTCCGATCGGGCGAGAACGCCGGCAAGACGCTGGTCGCGCGGTTCCCCGCCCGCCGCACCGAGTACGACTTCATCGAGTTGAAAGACGACGCGCCCGCATCGAAGTCGTTCCGGTTCGCCGTCGACCCGGCCTGGAACCGCGAGAACCTGCGGCTCGCCTGCTTCGTCCAGGACCGGACCACGGCGGTCGTTCATCAGGCCGTCGACGTGCCCTGGCCGGCCGGTGATCCCCGACCCCGTTGACCCCTCCTCATCACTCCGGGCCTCAGGGGTCGCCCCGAGCCCCACGGCGACCCTTCTCCCCGCCCGGTTCGGACGCCCCCGTCAGCGGGGCAGGCGCACCGCGGTCAGCGGACCACAAAATATTAACTTCGTTCATATCTTTATAACCGATACATATTAAGTGTGAAACGGCGACGCCGTCGATTCGCCGCCCGATCGGCCCGGACTTGATCCGCGCGTCGTCGTCCGACCTCCGCCCGTCCGCGCAGGGCCTCGCGCCTCGACGGCCGCATCCACGCCCGCCCCACCCGCGGTCGGTGGCCTTGCTCCATCCTCATGTGGACGTAAGATCATCACTTCGATTGGCGATGGCGGGCCGGCACATGGCCCATCAGGATGATCCGACGTCCTTGGGTGATGTCGCCCATCGGGGGACGTCGGGACGACCTCGCCGCGCCCGTGAGCGGAGGAAGCCCCGGCGAAGAGGGCCGATCCGACCGGCCTCGCCGGGTGCCTGCCATGAGCCCCGCGGCACCGCGACGATCGTCCCCGATCGGCCTCCGGCATGCCCAACTCGATTTCGATCCATCTCCATGAATCGGGAGACCCGCATGTTCCGCAGCCTTCGAACCGCCTTGCTCCTCGCGCCCATCTTGACCGTGATCGCCTCCCCCCCTGCCGCCAGGGCCGGTGAGATCGTCGGTTGGGGCTACGACGGGTACGGCCTGATCTCGAACACGCCGGGCGGTGACAACTTCACCGCCATCGTCGTCGGGGCCGATTTCGGATCACTTACCGACACGGCCTATGCATTGCGGGGAGACGGCTCCATCGTCGCCTGGGGCTGGGATTTGAATGGCCAGGTCTCGGACGCGCCGACCGGGACCGGGTTCGTCGGCATCGCCGCGGGCGGCCAGGCGGCTTTCGCATTGAGGGGCGATGGCTCGATCGTCGCTTGGGGCCAGGACCTGTACGAACTCGTCTCGGGCGCGCCGACCGAGGCCGGCTTCACCGCGGTGGCCGCGGGGACCGCCAGCGCCTTCGCGTTGCGGGCGGACGGATCGATCGCGGCATGGGGGGCCGGCGGCGGATTAGTCTCGGGCACACCGACCGGCGGGGGGTTCACCGCCGTCACCGTGGGGCGGGATACCGCCTATGCATTGGGGGTGGACGGCTCCATCGTCGCCTGGGGCTACGACGGCCACGGTCAGGTCTCGGGCGCGCCGACCGAGGCCGGCTTCATCGCCATCGCCGCGGGTTGGGATACCGCCTTCGCGCTGCGTGCGGACGGCTCCATCGTCGCCTGGGGCTACGACGACCCCTACACCGCCTTGATCTCGGGGGTGCCGACCGGGGGCGGGTTCACCGCCGTCTCCGCGGCCGGCCTGACCGCCTTCGCGCTGCGTGCGGACGGTTCTCTCGTCGCCTGGGGCGACGACTTCGACGGCCTAATTTCAGGGACGCCGACCGGGGGCGGGTTCACCGCCATCGCCGCGGGCCTCGATGCCGCCTACGTCCTGCGGGCTTCGGCCGTCCCCGAGCCCGCGAGCGTGGCGATGCTGGCCTTCGGCGCGGGGGCGGCCGTCGTGGCGGCGCTCCGACGGCGGGCGACGGCCGGCTGAGCGCGGCGGATCGCGGGTCCCGCGAAGGGACGCGATCGGCGGTGGGAGTCCGGAGTGTAGGCGTCGATCGGTGGCCCGATCCACCGATCGGACGCAGGGCAGGACGAATTGAGGATGCAATCCATGACCAAGGAGAACCCCATGAAGAATCGCATCTGCATGATTCGGGCGATGGCGGCCGCGCTGGTCGCCGCGGGAGTCGTTGGACCCGTTGCGGCGGGCGGTGACTATACGTTCTCGACGCTCGCCGTGTTCAACTACGCGAACGGGGCGTCGCCGCAGTCTCCACTCCTGCTGGACGCGGCCGGCAACCTGTACGGCACCACCCGGCAGGGGGGGCCGAACGCAGTGACGGGATATGGCACCGTGTTCAAGATCGATGCGACCACCGGTGATTTGACCACCCTCGCCAGGTTCAATACGGGCGCGGCCATGTATCCGGGTGGTCCCCTGGCCATGGATTCGGCCGGGAATCTCTACGGGGCTACGACCGGGGGCGGGAAAGGGAACGGGACGGTGTTCAAGATCGACCCGACCACCGGGGCGCTGACCACCCTCGTCGAGTTCAGTGGCTCCATAGGTAACGCCCCCGGGGCCAGCCCGCGCGGTGGCGTGGTTCTGGATACCGCTGGCAACCTCTACGGCACCACCTCCAGCAGCGGCCCGGGTCTATCCGAATACGGAACGGTGTTCAAGATCGACGCGGCCACCGGGGAACTGACGACGCTCCACGCCTTCGGCCTCGGCGACCAGGGGAGGCAGCCTTATGCGGCCGTCACCCTGGACTCCGACGGCGACATCTACGGCACCACCTACGGCGGTTGGTCGGCCAGCGGGACGGTATTCAAGATCGACGGAGACTCCGGGGCCATCTCCTACCCGGCCCTGTTCAACAGGGCGAACGGGGCGACCCCTCAGGGTGCCGTCACGCTCGACGCCCTTGGCAACATCTACGGCACGACGACCTGGGGCGGCGAATTCAACGGCGGTACGGTGTTCAAGATCGACGCGGTTACCGGCCTGCTCACGACCCTCGTCTCGTTCGATCGGGCGAACAACGGATGGACGCCCTACGCCGGCGTGACGCTCGACGCCGCGGGCAACATTTACGGCACCACGCTCGGGGGCGGCCTCTACGATTTCGGCACGGTGTTCAAGATCGACGCGGCCACCGGCCTCCTGACCACGCTCTTCTCCTTCGACAGGAAGGACGGGCTCTCCCCGATGACGGAAGTGACCCTGGACGCCTACGGCAACATCTACGGGACCACGTCGGGCGGCGGCCCCGGCAACTACGGCACGGTGTTCCGGCTCTCCCCGACGTCCGCCGCCGTGCCCGAGCCCGCGAGCCTGGCGATGCTCGGCCTGGGATGCGCGGCGATCGGGGCCGTGGCCCGGCGACGGAGCTGAGGATTCCCGCCCGAGGGCGGCCCCGGCCGGAGGTCAAGCCTCCGCGTCGGGATCCGCCCAGGCGAACCGGCTCCCCCAACCGTGGCGGAGCCAGCGGGCCAACAACTCCGGCCGGCTCTGCACGTGGAAGTGGGCGTAGATCTGCTTCACGTAGTGGTTCACCGTGTTCCGCGCCATCCCGAGCCTCGCCGCGATCTGCTTGTCGGAATCGCCCTCCAGCGCGCACCGCAGCACCTGGCGGGTCCGCGGCGACAGGTCGGAGGGCGAGGGGTCGGAATAGCCGGCCAGCGCCCCGCCGACCAGCGGCGCGATCAGGAGGTGGGCCATGCCGACCACGACCTTCGACCGCTTCGAAAAATCCCGGTCGCCGATCGGGCGCACCAGGACGACCCCCATGTTCATGCCGTTGGGCTGCGGGATGATGCTGTACATCATCACGTCGGCGCGCGAAGGGCCGTGATAGCTCTGGAAATATTCGGTCCCGTACCAGTCGGCGTCGGACACCATGTCCGGCCGCGAGAGGCAGGGGCCTTCGCCTCGCTCGGTCGCGGCGATATAGGCGGGGATCATGGGGTTGTAGTCGAGGCCCCGGCGGGCGAAGATTTCGTTCAGTTTGAGCCAGTAATCGATCTCAAGGCCGCTGCCCCCCCATCCCCAGCCCGTCACGCCGCTGATGACGGTCGGCCTCAGCAGGGCCTCGTACTCGTTCGCCACGGGGGCCCCCGCGGTGCGCGCCGCCCAGGCCAGCAGGTGCTCCCGCCACAGCCGTGGGTCGTCCCCCAACTCCCGGCATTCGCCGATCAGATTATAGATCGACCGGTAGTCGGCTCCCCTCGGATACGAAGACTTGGCCATGGGCGACTCCGCCGGATGAGCCGCCCGCCGAGCCCAGACGTCGGACTTCGGCGGGCGATTTCCATCCCATGAAAGCGGAATAGGCCCCAAACAGCCGACTTAATTTTTAATCATGTCGGCATCGTGTCCCGACGCGACGTCATTCCGTCCCGAAGGTCGCACGGTAGTTGAAGCGGTCGTTGGGGGCGGCGTCGCCGTGGAGGGTGAAGTCGGGCCAGTCGGCGGTCTCGGCGAGGGAGTCGATCCACTTGAAGTCGATCGTCGCGAGGCCGGTCGGCAGGCCGAGGGCCGAGGCCGAAACGGCCAGCTCCAGGCGGTCGCCGGAGGCGGCGGATTCGACGGGCTGCGGGTCGGCCCACTCGAACTTGCCGCCGACGTTCCGCTCGATCGTCATCCGGCCCGGCGTGCGGCCGACCACGAAGTCGTAGCCCAGCCAGCCGGTCTTCGGGTCGGAGTCGACGTCCAGGAACAGCCTCGGGCCGGGGGCGTCGGGCGTCGCCTTGATCGCCTCGGAGCATTGCAGGAGGAAGGCGACGCGGCCGGCCGAGCGGCTGGCGCGGGCGGCGACGATGTCGTTGCGGCCGGTGTGGTCGACGTAGCGGAGCTTGCGGCCCCAGCCGGCGTAATCGCGGTCCATCGGGTCGCCCACGGTGTCGCGGAACTCGGGGCCCACGCCCTCCCAGTCGTCGAACTTGCCGTCGATCGCGATCGGCCGCGAGGCCACCGGCGGGATCGGCCGCGCGCCCTTGTAGCGCCGGACCTCGGAGACGAGCTGGTAGTAGAAGGCGTCGCCGTGGCCCCCCTTCATCGGCTCGATGTCGCGGCTGTGCTCGCGGTCGAACTGGTCGACGAACGTGACGGGCCCCGCGCCGGCGAGCGGGAACGTCTCGTCGAAGCGGCCGGCGATCCACTCGTTCCAGCCGGTGACGAAGACCAGCGGCGGGTCGACCTCGTGGGCCCGCTTCCACTGCTCGGCGAAGTTCTTGCCCGTGTAGTCGACCTCCTCCGGCGTGGGGATGTGGCCGTTCGCGAAGCTGCGGCCGTGCGAATTCGGGTTGCTCAGCACGCCGAGCTTGCCGCCGACCGCGTTCTGGCCCACGCCGACGGAGATCTGCTCCGGCCGGCCTTCCTCGTCAGGGAACGGGTGCTGCGGGGAGACCTCCAGCCAGCTCCACTGGGCGCGGGCGGTGGGGCCCTGGAAGTAGTCGGGCTGGGGGCGGCGGAAGGTGAAGAAGTCGAGCAGGTCGCGGTCGACGTCGTCGTATCGGCTGACGCGCAGGTTGGGCTCGCCGCGGCGGTCCTTCCACACGCCGATCTTCCCCTTGGGCTCGGACATCTCCAGGTAGTAGGCGCCGGCCGGCGCGGGGGCGTCGAGCGTGACGCCGGTCCAGGCGTTGTCACGAACGTCCTCGACGCGCCTCGTCGCCACGACCTCCCCCTTGGCGTCGCCGCGGCGGAGCGTCAGGACGGCCGACGACCCGCGCTCGCCCCAGGTGGGCGTGGCGAGGGCGGCGACGTCGAATGGGCGATCGGCCGTGAACGCCGTCCCGATCGTCGCGCCCGGCGCGAGTTCGGAGGACGTCGCGTGGCGATCGCGCTTCAGGACGTCGTCGCGGAGCAGGTCGGGGTCGGCCAGGATCAGCGGCCTCCCCTTCCAGCGGAACCAGAGGTCGGGGTGGAGGCCGGGCTTGTAGAGCTGTTCATACAATTCCCGGACGACCTTGCGCGGCTGCCAGAACGGGGTGAGGAAGGCCATCTGCGGGACCTTCAGGCCCTTCTTGCGCATCTCGTCGAAGGTCGCCCCCAGCGCCCTGTAGCTCTCCGGGTAGGTGAGCTGGTTGGTGACGTCGAAGAAGACGGCGTCGACGCCGGCGTCGGAGAGCATCTGCGCGTGCTTGCGCAGGACGGCCGGGTCGTCGTTGCGGTAGTAGCCGAAGATCGACTCGCCCCAGTGGTGGGGGTAGTGCTTGGGCCCCCACAGCGGGTTGTTCGGCTCGTTCATGGCGTTGGGGGACGCCGCGAGGATCTTCGTGATGTCGAACGGCCCGTCCTCTCCGCTGCGGCCGAGCCAGAGGAAGTAGAAGATCGCGACCGTCTTCCCCTCCCGGGGCGGCCCGACCTCGGCCGCGGTCGGCGTGCGCCGGCCCAGGCCGTCGACGGCGACCCAGGTGTCGCTGAAGGTGTCGCGGAAGCCCTCCTCCGCCGGGGCCGGCGGGGCGAGGGCCAGGAAGAGCGCGGGGAGCGTGGCGAGGAGCTTGTTCATGCGGCGGGATCCGTGGGGAGGGAGGGCTGTCGCCCGGGACGTCTCGGCTCCCATGATACCCCCCGCCGCGGCGACTTTCCCCCCACCTGCGGCCCGGCTCAACCGGCCGAGGACGCCCGGCGGCCGGCGTCGGGCCCGGAGCCCTCGGCCCGGGGCTTGAGCTTGCGCGTGAGGACGGCGAAGGGGCTGTCGGCGTCCTGCCGCTTGGACCTGGCGTAGAGGTAGTCGTCGTATTTGCAAGGGTAGACCGTCAGCTTGCCGGCCTCGACCTCGATCACCTTGTTCGCCACGGCGCGGATGAAGTGCTCGTCGTGCGAGATGAAGCAGAGCGAGCCCGTGTAATCGTTCAACGCCTCTTCGAGCACGTCGCGGCTGGCGATGTCCAGGTGGTTGGTCGGCTCGTCCATCATGATGAAGTTGTGGGCGACGGTGAGGATCCGAGCCAGGCAGAGGCGGGTCTTCTCGCCGCCGGAGAGCGACCCGACGGCCTTGTCGACGGCGTCGCCCGAGAAGAGGAACGCGCCCAGCATATGCCGCAGCGCGCCCTCGCTGGCGCCGGGGTGGACGTCGCGGAGGTTGGCGATCACGGTCGCCTTCATGTTCAACGCCGCCACCCGATGCTGGGCGAAGTAGGTGGCGAAGACGTTGCTGCCGAACGCCACCTCGCCCCGGGTCGCCGCGTGGACGCCCGCCAGCAGCTTCATCAGCGTCGTCTTGCCGGCGCCGTTGGGGCCGACCAGCACCACCTTGTCGCCCCGCTCGATCTCCAGGTCGAGGCCGCTGTAGACCACCTTGGCGCCGTAGGCGAAGGCGACGTCGGCGAACTTGGCCACCACATGGCCGCTCCGGGGGGGCTCCGGCAGGCGGATCCGGACGGACGAGTTGTCCGACCGGGGGGCGTCGATCCGGTCGATCTTGTCCATCGCCTTGAGCCGGCTCTGGGCCCGCGCCGCGGTCGCCGCGTTGGCGCGGTTGCGGTCGACGAAGTCCTGCATCTGCCGCAGCTTCTTCTGCTGCGTGTCGAACGACGCCTGGTGGACCGTCAGCCGATGCTCCCGCTGGGGGAGGTAGGCCGAGTAGTTGCCGGCGTAGGTGTGGAGCTTGCCCAGCTCCAGCTCGAACGTCTTGGTGATGACGCGGTCGAGGAAGTCGCGGTCGTGGCAGGTGATGAGGATCGCGCCGCCGTAGGAGCGCAGGAACTCCTCGAACCACTTGACGCTGAGCAGGTCCAGGTGGTTGGTCGGCTCGTCGAGGAGCAGGAGGTCGTGATCGAAGGCGAGCAGCCCGCCGAGCGCCAGCCGCATCGCCCAGCCGCCCGAGAGCGTGGCCACCGGCGCGTCGAGCTGGGCGACCGAGAAGCCCAGGCCCAGCAGGATCGCCTTGGCGCGGGCCTCCATCTCGTAGCCGCCGGCGGCTACGAACGCCTCCATCGCGTCGTCGTAGCCGTCCAGGGCGTCCGGGTCGCCGTCCTCCAGCCCCTTCATGACCGCCTTGAGCCGCCGATCGGCCTCGGTCCAGGGTCCGAGGTGGTCCAGCATGTTCTCGAAGACCGTCCCGTCCTTGAGCGGGTGGATCTCCTGCGAGAGGTAGCCGATCGAGCACTTGCGGTCGCGCAGCAGCTCCCCGGAGTCCAGCGACTCCTCGCCCATCAGCACCTTGAACAGCGTCGACTTCCCCGCGCCGTTCTTGCCGAGCAGGCCGATCCGCTCGCCTCGGATGATCGAGGCGTCGATGCCGTCGTAGATCGTCTGGTTGCCGAACTTCTTGCAAGCGTTGAGCAAGCGGATCATCGGGGGATTCGTCTCGCGGTTCGGGCGGGGAAGGGGGGGAGCCCGAACGCCGGAACGAAATCCGGCCGGACCCATCGTCGCAGCGGGTTGCAGAGTTGGAAGAAAACGAGGCAGGATAGCCGCGTCGATGGACTTTCGCAAGGGACGTTCGCGAACGGGCGGGGGAGGTCGAATCGCTCCCCCGAGCGTGGTTGCGGCGAGCGGGGCCCGCGCGACAGCGGATCGCTGATGGCGGCCGGGGTCGAGCCCCCGGCCGGCTCAGGTGGTCGGGTCGTCCTCGTGGAGGACGATGGCGCCGTCGGCCAGGTGGGTGACGGAGCCCCAGTTGCGGACCTCGTGGGCGTGGCCCAGCGAGTCGGCCACGACTTCCTGGATCGTGTAGCGGCCGGGCTTGAGGTCGGCGGCGACCCCCTTGAAGTACGCGATGGTGTCCGCGTGGGCCAGCTCCACGCCCTCGGCGTCGATCAGGCGGTACTGCTGCGAGTTGTTCTGCGTCATGATGATCTCCCGGGCCGTCGGCTTCGACGTCCCACGGCGGCGACTCGGAGTCGCGCCGCGAGGGACGTCCTCGGAATCTATTATACGCCGACCGGCCGCCGCGGCCCGGGAGTCAGGGCCGGGCCCGGACCTTCTTCGGGGCCTCGGGCGCCTGGGCGGCCTTCCAGCCGAGGCGGAACGCGGCGCGGGCGACGCGGGCGGCCTTCTCGACGTCCGCCTTCTCGACGTCGTCGGTGGGCTTGTGGTAGTCCTCGTGGAGCCCGGCGAAGAAGAAGATGACGGGGACCCCCTTGGCGGCGAAGTTGTAGCTGTCGGTCCGGCCGTAGAAGGGGTCGGTGTCGAACAGCATCTCCAGGCCCTCGGCCCGGGTCGCCTCGGCGGCGTCGACGACCAGCGTGTTGTAGTCCGGCAGGCTGGGCGAGGGCGTCGCGCCGATCTTCGCCGGGTCGTTGCGGCTGATCATGTCCAGGTTGATGTCGGCGACGATCCTGGACCCCTCGGGGAGCGTCGGGTGGTCGGCGAACCACTTGCTCCCGAGGAGGCCCTTCTCCTCGCCGGAGACCCACAGGAACAGCACGCTCCGCGCCGGGCGAGGGGCGGCGGCGAACGCCTGGGCGACCTCCAGGATCCCGCTGGTGCCGCTGCCGTTGTCGTCCGAGCCGTTGTAGATCTCCCCCTTCTCGTCGACCCCCTCGTGGTCGTAGTGGGCGCTGAAGACGACGACCTCCTTCGCCTTCTCCGGGTCCGAGCCCGGGAAGAAGCCGACGACGTTGCGGTCTTCTCGCGGCTCGCGGCGGACGGCGTGCGCGAAGTGGACGCCCAGTTTGGTGTTGCGGTCGGCTTCGGGCGGGGAGACGTCCGGGGCGGTGAGGCCGAGCGCGGCGGCGAGCGACTCGCCGATCGGCGCGGCCAGCGTGAACGCCGGGATCTCGGCGGGGGCCGGCCCGAGCGTGACGCGGGGGCGGCCGAAGCCCAGGTCGCGCGGCGACGGGGTCGGCGGGGGCGAGCCCCCCGGCGGGGCGATCAGCAGCACGCCGAGCGCCCCGCGCTCGGCCGCGGCGCGGACCTTGGCGGCATTCTCGCCCGGGTCGCCGCGATAGGCCAGGACGAAGCTCCCCTTCGCGAACTTCCCGGCGTAGTCGTCGACCCCCTTCTCGGCGTCGACGCGGCCGAAGCCGACGAAGATCGCGGGGGCGTCGATCTCGCCGACGACGACGCCGGTGGGCCCGTAGGCGTAGTCGGAGCCCAGCGCGCAGGCGATCTTCCGCCGGCTCTGGCCGTAGGTGATCGTCAGGGTCAGGGCGGCCCCCTCGGCCTGCGGCGTGGCGGCCTCCAGCATGAAGCGCTGGAAGTACGACCGCTTCCCGTCGCGGCCGGTCTCGCCCATCGGCTCGGCGCCGATCGCCGTGAGGTTGGAGGCCAGGTACTCGGCGGCCAGCCTGGCGTCGGCCGTGCCGGCCTCGCGGCCCCGGAGCAGGTCCGACGCCAGGAATCGCAGGTGTCCGGCGATCTCCCGGCCGGTGATGGATTGCACCGCGGCCGGCGGCGGGTCGAGCGAAGGGGCCTCGGCGGGTGCCTGCGCCGAGGCGGCGGCCGGGATGAGCAGGGCGGGGGCGAGCAGCGTCGGACGCTTCATGCAGGGGTCCTTGGGTCGGTCTTGCAGGCTGGGTCGAGACCCAGCCCTCGCGGGCCGTGGCGTATTCCGGGCTGGATCTCGACCCAGCCTACGAGGTGGGGCCGAGGCAAGCCCCCCGCCTTAAAGAGTCACCGTCCGGCCGACTCCAGGCCGGCGAGGATCGAATCGGAGACCAGGAGGACGGTGCCGTGGCGGAAGTCGGGCGGGAAGGAGACGCGGTCGGACTCGTCGGTCCAGTCCACGAGGTCGGGCGAGGTGACGAGGCCGTAGCGGTGGTCCATGTACTTGTCGAAGTAGACGAACCAGCGGTCGCCCAGCTTGATCGCCGACGGCCCTTCCGCCCAGTAGGCCCCGGTGATCGGCGGCGACGGCGGGCCGTACGGGCCGGCCGGGGCGTCGGCGAACGCCACCCGGATGTTCTTCGCGGGGGGCGTCCGGGTCTCGTCCTTGATGAACATGGCGTAGCGGTCGCCGTCGCGGACGATGGTCGAGTCGATCGAGTTGAACCCCGGATCGTAGAAGAGTTTCGACGGCGTGAAGGTGAGAAAATCCTTCGTGGTCGTGAAATACGTCCGGTGGTTGTAGCCGTCGTCGCCGGTCTTCTCGCCCTCCGGGAACCGCCCGGGGATGGTGGAGGCCCAGAAGATCAGGAACCGCCCCTCCTTGTCGTCGTAGAAGAGTTCGGGCGCCCAGACGTTGCGGGGCTTCTCGCCCTGCATGACCTCGACCTGCCGGGCGTCGGACCAGTGGAGCAGGTCCTTCGACGAGGCGTAGCCGACGGCCGGGTGCGTCCAGCCGGTCGTCCAGACCATGTGGAACGTGCCGTCGGGCCCCTGCACGATGTTCGGGTCGCGCACCAGGCCGCCGCCGACCTTGGGCCGGAAGACGGGGCGATCGCCGTTCAGGGGCGTCCAGGCGTAGCCGTCGCGGCTGGTCGCCAGGTGCAGGCCGTCGTCGCCGTTGCCGCGGAACGACGTGAAGATCAGCGCCTGGCCGGCGGGGACGACGGGGTCGGCCGCGGAGGAGGTGAGCGGGAGGAAGAGAGCGGCGAGGGCGAGGGCGAGCGGGGCCAGGCGGTTCATGACGGGTCGGCCTTGGGCCCCCCGACGTCCGAGCCTACCGCGCCCGTGCGTCGCGGGACCGACGACGAATCCAGGCCCTCCAATCGATCAGGCCGGCCGCCGAAATACAAGACCGGCGCGCGTCGAGGCCGACGTCCCCGCGAGGGAGGCGTCGGCCTCGACGTCGATGTCCGTCGGCGGGCGATGTCAGCGGCCGGAGCCGGCGGGACGCCAGCCCGGGGCCTTGCCGGTCGCCGCGGCGGCCGGCTTGCGGGGGGCGGGGGCGACGTCCTCGTCGTTGACCGACCGGGTGTCGTCGTCCTCGTAGGCCGGCGGCGGGAAGTGGGAATTGTCGGCCTCGCGGCCCAGGTCGAGGTCGGTCGGCTCGGCGTCCCCCTCGTCGAGCGGCTCGGCGGGGCGGGACGACCGCGGCGCGGCCCAGGCGTAGCGCTCGCCGTCGGTGCGGCTGCTGGCCGCCTGCACCTGGGGCCGTCGGCCGCCGGCCGGCGCGATCGGGTCGAGCGTGGCGCCGAGGATCGGCGCGTCGGGCAGCGACACGTCGCCGGTGCGGCGGGCGCGGGGCCGCTCCTCGCGGTCGGGCGACTGGCCGCGGATGCTCCGGCCCGGCCGCGAGGCGTCCGCCATCAGCGTGCCCGAGCCGTCCAGCGACGGCGGCGCATAGAGAGTGGCCAGCTTGTTGCGATCGAGCAGCCGGTAGATCGACTCGGGGGCCGCGTAGAGGCCGCGGTTCCCCTGCGGCTCGGCGAAGTTGCACACGCCGGCGAGGAACCCGTTGTCGGTATACAGCCCGCCGCCGGAGCGGCCCTGCTTGGGGGCCCGGGCACACTCGATCGCCAGGTGCTCGTCGTTCCCCTTGAGCATCCGCGTGGGGGGCTTGGTGATGACCGTCTCCCACATGGTCGCGTCGGCCCCTTCCGAGCAGCCGACCGTGTACATGTGCATGCGCTTCTGCGGGTCGAAGTGGGGCGGAGCCACCCGCGAGGCCGGCAGCCGGCGGCCGGGCTTGAAGACGATCAGGCCGACGTCGGTGCCGAAGTCGTAGTCGACGGCCTTGCCCGGGATCCCCTCCTCGGTGCAGGAGAGTTGGTCCTGCTTGGGCCCCTTGAGCTTGCCGTCGAACAGGTCGATCGTGATCTTGTTCGGGAACTTCGACGGCGGGTAGTTCCGGCCGCCGTCGGGCTTGAAGATGTGCGCGCAGGTGAGGATCAGCGACTGCTCCGGCGTGCTGTAGATGATCGTCCCGGAGCCGAAGCCGACGGAGTTGCCGTTGTAGACCTTGATGCGGACCACGGTCTCCCAGGGCCTCGGGTTGATCGCCCTGGCGCGGGCCTTCTGCTGGGCGATCTCGCGTTCGGTCAGCTCCTCGGCCGGGGCGGCTTCGGCCTCGACGAGCCGATCGTCCTCCTCGGCGTCGTCGCCGCCGCGGTCGGACTGCCGCGCCGCGGCCTGGTCGCGGGCCTTGAGGTAGAACTCCGCGAGTTGCTTGGCCGGCTGGGCGCCGGATGTGCGATCGATCTCCTCGCCGTTCGCGTCCACGACGATGAACGTGGGGACGTTCTCGATCTTGTATTTGGCGACGTAATTGGGCGACTTGTCATAGTCGATCGACTTGACCGGATAGCCCTTGTCGATCAGGGCCTCGACGGCGGGGCGCATCTGGCGGCAGGGGCCGCACCAATCGGCGTGGAAGTCGAGAAGGACGGGCTGGGTCTCCCCCGCCGCGGCCTGGGCGACGCTGACGAGCAGGAGCAGCGCAGGTGCGAGTTTCATGCCGCAAGGACTCCTTTCCCTCGGGGGCGTCCGTCCGGCCGGGCCGCGCGAAGGCGGGCCGGCCCCGGGACCAGCAGCGCGACGCGCACGCCGGCCGAAGCCGTTGCGAGCGTCCGGGCCGAGCGTCGCGAGGGGGCTTGCCGCGTCGTCCGTCCGGGGCCCGGCCCCATCGCCTGGGGGGGCGTCCGGCGCGCACGATCCGCGCCCGTGGCTGGGGGCGGCGGTGCCGAAAGAAGAGGGTGGAATTCGAGGTGGCGAGCGATGTGCCGGGGGATTCCCCCGGACCTTCCTTGGGCGGCGGGCCTCGCGAGATCGGCCCCGCGGTCGACCCTCATGGCCGCCCGCGTCCCGCCGTCCGGGTCGATTCGATCGATCAAGGCCCCATCCCGTCGACGACGGGACGAGCCCGACGACCAGAGCCGTCCGGCCGACAGTCCCGCGGGGTTCGCATCCTCCCTGTCTCTCGTCCACCCCGGGCGTCCCGCCCGAGGGATACGGCGATCGGAGGGGGTCGCGTCCACCGCGGTGAGCCCCTTTTACTAGAGGTGGTTCAGGAGTACCAGAGCATTTATCGGCGATTCCGCCCGGCCCCTTGAGACTCTCCCGAAATTCTCCCGCGAGCCGCGAATTTATCGGCCAAATTCGCAACCATGGATTCATCCGACGCGACGCCCCACGCGTCCTTCGGGACGTCCCGACGGATCGTCCGACGGAGCCAGGGATTGCGGAGGCGACCGGCCGGGCGGATCGGCGTCACCGCGCCTCGGCGGCCCGCAGGGGGATGTGGCGGGCCCAGGCGGGGTCGGTCTCGGGATGGTCGGAGCGGTAGTGGACGCCGCGGGACTCGGTGCGCTCGGCGGCGGCCTCGATCATCAGGCGGGCGGTGGTGAGCATGTTCTGGATGGCCCAGCCGGCGGGGTCGTCGAAGACGTGCGGCAGGACGTAGCGGCACCAGCGGTCGACCTGGCGGGCGGCGTCGGCCAGGCCGGCGGCGTCTCGGGTGATGCCCATGTTGCGCCACATCAGCGCCCGCAGCGACTTCCGCAGGTCGTCCAGGTCGATCAGCGGCCGGCGCTCGCCGGGGGCCTCGCCGGCGATGGGGGGGACCTCCAGCCGCCAGGGGCCGGCCGCGTCCAGCCGCTCGGCGACGTCCTCGGCCACGCGGGCACCGAAGACCAGCCCTTCCAGCAGGCTGTTCGACGCCAGCCGGTTCGCGCCGTGGAGGCCCGTGCTGGAGACCTCGCCGGCCGCCCAGAGGCCGTCCAGCGAGCTTCGGCCGCGGTCGTCCACCGTCACGCCGCCGATCATGTAATGGGCCCCGGGGCAGACCGGGATGAGGTCGCGCGTGATGTCCAGGTCGAAGCCGCGGCAGATGCGGTCGATGCCCGGGAAGCGGCGGCGGATGAACTCGGCGTCCAGGTGGGTCAGGTCCAGGTAGACGTTCGGGTGCCGCGTCTTGGTCATCTGCGCCGCGATCGCTTGCGAGACGGCGTCGCGCGGGGCCAACTCGGCGCGGGGGTTGTAGTCGGGCATGAAGCGACGGCCGTCGCAGTCGCGGAGGTACGCCCCCTCGCCGCGCAGGGCCTCGGTCAGCAGGTGCCGCGCCGAGCCGGCCATGTACAGCACCGTCGGGTGGAACTGCATGAACTCCATGTCGCGGACCTCGACGCCGGCGCGGTAGGCCATGGCGTGGCCGTCGGCCGTGGCGATCGAGGGGTTCGTCGTCTCGCGGAACAGTTGCCCCGCGCCGCCGGCCGCCAGCACGACCGCGCGGGCCCACACCAGCGCGAACCCCCGGCGCTTGTCCCAGACCAGCACGCCGCGACAGCGGCCGTCGAGCGTCAGCAGGTCGATGGTGGGGCAGTTCTGCCAGATGCGGATGTTCTTGCGGGCGCGAGCCTGGGCGATGATGGCCCGCATGATCTCGCGGCCGGTCTCGTCGCCCAGCGCGTGGACGATCCGGGCGTGCGAGTGGCCCCCCTCGCGCCCCAGCGCGACGTGGCCGTCGACGGTGTCGAACCGGGCGCCCAGCTCCATCAGCTCGCGGATCCGCTCCGGGGCCTCGCGGACAACGACGTCGACGATCTCGGGGTCGCAGAGCCCCTTGCCCGCGGCCAGCGTGTCGGCGATGTGGTCCTCGACCCGGTCCTCGGGGTCCATCACCCCGGCGATCCCCCCCTGCGCATAGCTGCTGTTGCTCTCGCGGACCTCGTCCTTCGTCACCACCAGCACCCGGGCCGACTCCGGCATCCCCAGCGCCGCGCGCAGCCCGGCGATCCCGCCGCCGACGATCACGACGTCCGCGAAATGGTGGGGAAGCTCGCGCGGGTCGAATCCGACGAGGTAGCGGCGCGGCAGGGGCAGGGGAGTCGTCATCGCGGGTCGAGACCAGGGGAGAGTCGGGAGGGTCTTCCTACCATCTTAACCTTCGGCCCGCCGAGTCGACGAGCCGGCCCGCCTCGCGGGCGACCATCGCGTCACGACGAAACAGATCGTTGTTCCCGTCATTTCCGTCGATTTGTAAAGTCGGGGCTGGGCTCGCCGCCCCGGGCGCGTCATAATCGATCCAGGAGGCGACGCCCGCGGCGTCGAAGAGGTCCCTTCGCGACGCCTCGGCTCGCCCCGCCGCCCGCCGACACCACACCGGGCGGGCAAGACCCCGGGCCATCCCGGATCGAGCCCACGCCGAGCGTCCTCCTCCCGCCGCGAGCGGGGCGAGGATCGCGGCCGTCGCCGTCCGCGCGGATCGCGGCGAGCGGCTGCCCGGCGTCCATCCCACGGACCGTAGGCGGTCCGCGAGCCACGAGGACCCTCCCATGTTCCCCATCGTCGAGGCCGAGTTCCTGGCCCCCGACGTCAAGCGCCTCGTCGTCGAGGCCCCGCGCGTGGCGCGGAAGCGCAAGGCCGGCCAGTTCGTCATCCTCCGGCTGCACGACCGCGGCGAGCGGATCCCGCTGACCATCGCCGACTCCGACCCCGGGCGCGGCACGATCACCATCATCGTCCAGGGGGTCGGCAAGACGACCAAGCTGCTGAACATGCTCGGCACCGGCGACGCCATCCTCGACCTCGTCGGCCCGCTGGGGACGCCGTCGCACGTCGAGCGGTTCGGCACGGTCGTCGTCATCGGCGGCGGGCTGGGGGCGGCCATCGCCTACCCCACGGCGAAGGCCATGAAGGAGGCCGGCAACCATGTCGTCGCGATCGTCGGGGCCCGGAACAAGGAACTGGTGATCCTTGAGGAGGAAATCGCCGCGATCAGCGACGAACTCCTCATCGCCACCGACGACGGCTCCTACGGCCGCAGGGGGTTCGTCACCGACGTCCTCCGCGACCGGATGGAGTCGGGCGGGCCGATCGACCTGGTGCTGGCCATCGGCCCGCCCCGGATGATGCAGGCCGTGGCCGAGACGACCCGGCCGCGAGGGATCAAGACGGTCGTGAGCCTGAACTCGCTGATGGTCGACGGCACCGGCATGTGCGGCGGCTGCCGCGTCCTGACCAACGCCGGGGCCCGGTTCGCCTGCGTCGACGGCCCCGAGTTCGACGCCCACGAGGTCGACTTCGAGACCCTGGTCCGCCGCAACCGCACCTACCTGAAGGACGAGGCCGACTCGCTCCGGCGGTTCCTCGAACATCCCGAGGCCGAGTTGGAGAAGGTCCGCGAGTCCTGCCGCCTCGAACAGCGGCACCCCGAGGCCCGTTGCGAGGCCGGCCGATCATGAACACCGACGCCAACGACTTCGCCCCGCAGCCGCGGCCCTCGAAGAAGGACCGCATGAAGATCCCTCGCCAGCCCATGCCGGAGCAGGACCCCGCGCGGCGGCGGACGAACTTCGAGGAGGTCAATCAGGGCCTCACCATCCTGGGCGCGGCGACCGAAGCCCTGCGCTGCCTGGAATGCGGCGACCCCAAGTGTACGCACGGCTGCCCCGTCGGCGTGAAGGTCAAGGACTTCGTCGACCTGATCGCCGTCGGCGACTTCCTGGGCGCGGCGGCCAAGATCCGCGAGGACAACATCCTGCCGGCGATCACCGGCCGCGTCTGCCCGCAGGAGACCCAGTGCGAAGGGTGCTGCATCCTGGGGAACAAGTTCGAGCCCCTGGGCATCGGCTACCTGGAACGGTTCGTCGCCGACTACGAGCGCGAGACCGGCCGCATCGGGCTCCCCGCCATCGCCCCTCCGACCGGCAAGAAGGTGGCGATCGTCGGCAGCGGCCCCGCCGGCCTGAGCGCCGCGGGGGACCTGGTCCGGATGGGCCACGCCGTCACGGTGTTCGAAGCCCTGCACGAGATCGGCGGCGTGCTCGTCTACGGCATCCCAGAGTTCCGACTCCCCAAGGCGATCGTCCGCCACGAGGTCGACGCCATGCGCGCGATGGGCGTCGACTTCCAGACCAACGTCGTCATCGGCCGCACGGCGACCATCGACGACCTGATGGCCGAGGAGGGCTACGACGCCGTGTTCGTCGCCACCGGCGCGGGGCTGCCGAAGTTCCTGGGCGCGCCGGGCGAACACCTCAACGGCGTGTACTCGGCGAACGAGTTCCTGACCCGCGTCAACCTGATGCGCGCCGACGCCTTCCCCGAGAGCGACGAGCCGGTCTACGACTGCCGCGGCAGGGACGTGGCGGTCGTCGGCGGCGGCAACACGGCGATGGACGCCGTGCGCACCGCGTGCCGCCTGGGCGCCCGGACCAGCTACCTTGTCTACCGCCGCTCCGAGGCCGAGATGCCCGCCCGCGCCGAGGAGTTGAAGCACGCCAAGGAAGAGGGCGTGACCGTCATGGCCCTGACGAACCCCGTCGAGTTCCTGGGCGACGCCGACGGCTTCGTGAACGCCATGCGCTGCGTGCGCATGGAACTGGGCGAGCCCGACGCCTCCGGCCGCCGCTCGCCGGTCGTGGTCCCCGGCTCCGAGTTCGAAACGTCGATCCAGATGGCGGTGATCGCCCTGGGGACCTCGGCCAACCCGCTCGTGCAGTCGACCACGCCCGACCTGGCGACGACCCGCAAGGGGTACATCGCGGCCGACCCGGAGACCCTGCGCACCTCCAAGCGCGGCGTCTTCGCCGGCGGCGACATCGTCACCGGCGGCGCGACGGTGATCCTCGCCATGGGTGCCGGCCGCAAGGCCGCGGCCTCGATCCACGAGTATCTGGAAACCGGCGCGTGGGAGGCGAAAGAAGCTGAAATCCCCTCTCCCGCCGGGAGAGGGTAGCCGCGCAGCGGCGGGTGAGGGTCGTCGGAGGCGCGGAGGGCATGACGGGCTCCAGGTCGCCGGACCGGAGCCATGCTTACAGTCCGGCGACCCTCACCCGGCCCTCCGGGCCGGCGGGAGAGAATGTATATCATCACCTTCGCCCGGCTCACCGGGGCGCGACAACGACGTCCTGGAACAGCTCGGCGCGGAGGCGGTGCATGATGGCGACGAACGTCTCGCGCTCGTGCTCGGTGCGGAGTCGCGGGACGAGGCGGTCGATGCGCTGGGCCAGGAGGTTCCAGGCGACGGCGAGCGGGACGCCCGCGGACCTGGCGGCGGTGGCGAGCCGGCGGCAATGGTTGATGAACAGCCGCTCGCGCTGGCAGCTCATGCCCGGCAGGCTCACGACGAACACGCGAGCCCGGATGAAATCGATCGGCCGACGATCCTGCGCACGACTCGACATCCGCATCGGGGACATCTCCATATCGGCGACTCCCTCGCCGGAAAGAATCCCTTCGTGGCGACGCCCCATCAGGAGAAGCGTCGGAATCCTGGAGAGTTTGGCGATGCTCCCAGCGATCAACCTCGATCGCGAGCAAGTCGACTTCAGCGTATCTTCTGCGGTGTGATTCGATCGGGCCGATGAGGCAGGTCGATGGTGGCGGCGGAGAGGATCGACGCGATCATCGTCGATGCAATTTGAGGAGTGGAGGATAGGGGATTTGAACCCCTGACCTCTTGCATGCCATGCAAGCGCTCTCCCAGCTGAGCTAATCCCCCGTGTTTTCTGCCTGGGATGACGGCGACGCTTTCCTTATCGGCTCGCGTCTGCACGTCACAGGAGAGATATTACCGGGACGCCCCTCCGAGTTCAACGCCGATCGTCGCGTTTTTTTGAGGCCGGACGTAACCCCTTATCGTCCAATTACCTAGAATCTGGGGGCGGGACGTCGGGGCCCTGGATGGAGAAGACGCCCTGGTAGCCTCGGCTGGGGACGCCGGAGACTTCCTCGAAGATGACCTGGCAGATGCGCAGGCCCCGGACCAGCCGGACGGTGAGCGGGCCGGCGTTCCAGATTTCGAGCTGGATCGGGTTGCCGACGAAGTCGGGGTCCTCGGGGCGGAAGCCGAAGCCGGCGTGGATCGTGGGCGCGGTGACGTGGACGCCCAGGCCGATCCGCGCCAGGCTGCTCTTGCCTTCCACGCGCGCGGCGATGCGGGCGGCGTGGGGGAGTTGCAGCTTCTCGACCGTCCAGCCCAGCAGGAACATCCCGGGCTCGACCTCGAAGCCGTCGGTGCAGTCTTCCTCGGCCGCGTGGGACGAGGCCAGCTCGGTCGCGCTGAAGTCGACGTCGCAGGGGTCCACGACCAGCCGAGGGGCGGTCGGGCCGGGGGGCCGCCAGACCTGGAGCCGGGCGTCCAGGCGGAGGTCCAGGGCGGTCGACGACCAGGCGTCGGCCGAGAGGTCGCCGGGCGACGGCGTGATCCGGACCTGGCCCCGCTCCAGGGCCGTCGCGATCTCCCGGTCGGAGAGGATCACGGCGCGGGCCTCGCGGGCGGGGCCTCGATCCGGTGCAGGTTGTCCTGCCAGACCCACAGCCGGTTCGTGCCGCCGTCGGACTCGTGGGGCAGCTCCACCAGCGCGAGCCGCTTCGCCTCGTCCACGCCGATCAGCCCCACCGGCAGGTAGTGCTTGCCGTCGGCCTCGCCGATGAAGCCCGCCTCCACCCGCAGGTGGTGCCGACGCCCGTAGACGTCCGGCACGGCCACCGTCCGCTCCGAAGGCCGCAGCCCCGGCCCGACTTCGCAGAGGGCTTCCCACATCTCCGCTCCCTCCCCACGCCTCGCAGCCATCTGCACATTCGAACAGAATAACGATCCCGAGTCGACCGCGGAAGAGGGGGCCGGAAATGGGTTCGATCGAGGGAAGGACGCTTCCCAGACGAACGGCGCAACCTATTATAATACAGGGATTTTCGACACATTTTATCGTGGGTTCGTCCGTCGTTTTCGAAGTGGTTTCTGGAGGGCCCTCCCCCACCTCAACCGCCGCTCGACGCCATGCAAGGAGAGTCATCCCGCCCGCCTCCCTCACGCCGGCCTCGCGGCCCGTGGGCCGCCCTCGGCCGAAGCGCCCGGGATCGGATCGCGGCCCGGCGAGGGGGTCTCTTCCGTCCTTCGTTCGGATTGCCAAAGAGGCGGGACAGAGTCGTCCCTATCCTGTAGTGCCACACAAAACGGCTTTCGAAAACACGAACCACGATTCCGCCTCGGAACGATCGCGCGATCGTCCTCAAGAAACAAGACTTACGACGATCTCAAAATTTCCAGAGCTTGCCGATTCGCGTCCTCGCTCCGGGGCGACGGTCGCGGTAGGATGCGCGGAGGGCGTGCCGGAGAGGGGCGGTCTTCGGCCCCGTCGCCGGTATGCCGACCCGTGATGCGGGGGAATCGGGGGGGTCGGGTCGTGAGGATGATCGCCCTGGTGTTCCTCGGCCTGTGCTTCGCGGGGGTCGGCCTGCTGGGGGCTGGCCTGTATGACCTTCGGCGGTCGATGAGGGCCGTCGGATGGCCGATCGTCCCGGGCGCGATCACTCACCTGGAGCTGGATCGTTCGGTCAGCTCCGAAGGAGAGGATTTCGAGGTCAAGGTGCGATACACCTACAGGGTGGGCGGGGTCGAGCACGAGGGCTCCCGGCTGGCCTTCGGCTACATCCCCACGAGCGGGCGCGACGCCCACGCGAGGATTCACCGCAAGCTCGCCGAAGCCAGGACCGTCGCCGTCAGGCATGATCCCGCCGACCCCGCGACGTCGTGCCTGTCGTTCGGCCCCCACCGGACGATCCAGTCGACGCTGGCGTTCGCGCTCACCTGGATCCTGCTCATGGGCGGACTCGCCGCCCAGATGTGGCTCTTCTCGCGACCCGATTCCGTCCTCCTCGACAACCTGACGGTCCTGGACGCCGTCGCGAAGCCGCCGGAGCGATGAGGTTCGCTCGTCCGGCGGCTTCGGCGGAAGGCGGATGGGTTCAGGCGCTGATGGAGCGCTTGTCGACGGCCAGGGCGGCCTCCTTCACGGCCTCGCTGAGCGTGGGATGGGCGTGGCAGGTGCGGGCGACGTCCTCGGACGAGCCGCCGAACTCCATCACGGTCACCATCTCCGCGATCAGGTCGCTGGCGCGAGGGCCGACGATGTGGGCGCCCAGGAGTCGGTCGGTCTTGGCGTCGGCGAGGAGCTTGACGAGCCCCTCGGTCTCGTCCATCGCCTTCGCGCGGCCGTTGGCCATGAACGACGACTTGCCGACCTTGTACGCGACGCCCTTCTCCTTAAGCTGCTCCTCGGTCTGGCCGACGCTCGCCAGCTCGGGCCAGGTGTAGACGACGTTGGGGATCGTGTCGTAGTCGACGTGGCCCGGCTTGCCGGCCAGGATCTCGGCGAAGGCGACCCCCTCGTCCTCGGCCTTGTGGGCGAGCATCGGCCCGGCGATCAGGTCGCCGATGGCGGAGATGGTGGGGACGTTGGTGCGGAAGTGCTTGTCGACCGGCACCTTGCCCGACTTCGGATCGGCCGTCACGCCGGCCTCGGCCAGCCCCAGGCCCTCGGAGTACGCCCGACGGCCGACGGAGACCAGCACCTTGTCGCAAGCGAAGGTGAGCGTCTTGTTCTCCTTGTCCTGCGCCGTGACCTTGGCCCCGCCGTTCGGGGTGATCTCCGCGCCGGAGACCCGGGTCTCGGTGAGGATTTCGAGCCCCTGCTTCGTCAGGCTCTTGCGGAGGATGTCGCCGACCTCGAAGTCGGAGGAGGGGACGATCCGGGGGAGGAACTCGACGACCGTGACCTTGGACCCGAGCCTTCGCCAGACCGACCCCAGCTCCAGGCCGATCGCGCCGCCGCCGACGACGAGCAGGTGGTTCGGGACCTTGTCGAAGCACAGGGCCTCGGTGGAGCTGACGATGGTGTTGCCGTCGAACGGCATGAACGGGAGGTTGATCGGCTCGGAGCCGGTGGCCAGGAGGATGTGGCCGGCCTCCAGGTCGACGGACTTGCCGTCGTTGCCGGCGACCTTCACGGCGGTCGGCGAGGTGAGCGTGGCCGTGCCGAAGACGGGCGTGATCTTGTTCTTCTTGAACAGGTAGGCGACGCCGTCGGTCAGCCCCTTGACCACGCCGTCCTTGCGCTTGTGCATGGTCGGCAGGTCGATTTCGAGGCCGCCGACCTTGATGCCGTGCCGGGCGAACTTGGCTTCCGCCAGGTGGTAGAACTCGCTGGAATCCAGCAGGGCCTTGCTGGGGATGCAGCCAACCCGCAGGCAGGTCCCCCCCAGGGCCGCCGCCTTCTCCACGCAGGCGACCTTCATCCCGAGCTGCGCCGCCCGGATCGCCGCCACATACCCGCCGGGCCCCGCCCCGATCACGACCAGGTCG
>ERZ778021.700-NODE-700-length-52380-cov-7.551992_pt1 | contig 52380 bp, 57 predicted proteins | sample MGYA00375751_ERZ778021 | MGnify/ENA primary metagenome ERZ778021 (study PRJEB29350, sample SAMN05389814) | bioreactor metagenome | isolation source: Thiocyanate stock bioreactor | place: South Africa: University of Cape Town | collected 2013-08-29 ... | reverse complement strand
TAAAAACTAAGAACTAAAAACTAAGAATTAAAAACTAAGAACTAAAAACTAAGAATTAAGAGTGAGAAATTAAGAATAAAAGTGAGAAATGGCTGATTCTATATTGAAAATAAAAAGTTATCAGTTTGCTCTTCAAATAATTCAACTCGTAAGGAATTTACAAAAGGAGCAAAAAGAATACATTTTGAGTCGTCAGATAATGAAAAGCGGGACAGCTATTGGGGCTTTAATTAGAGAAGCTGAATTCGCACAAAGTAAGGCTGATTTTATTCATAAAATGAGTATTGCATTGAAGGAAGCCAATGAAACTCTTTATTGGATTTCCCTTTTGAAAGATTCAGCTTATATCGACAATGATATTTTTACGCTGATGAATTCTAACTGTAACGAATTAATATCACTATTAGTATCAACAGTAAAGACATTAAAGAAAAACCTGGAAAATTAAACTTTTAGTTCTTAGTTCTTAGTTCTTCACTATTCACTATTTATTAACTTTCAAAATATGAAACTACAGGATTTAACTTTAAAACAGTTTTTAGAGAAGACCGCAGCCAATGAAGCGCTTCCCGGCGGGGGCAGTGCTTCGGCATTGAATGCCGCTATTGCCTCGGCCCTGACCGGGATGATGGCGAATCTGACCATCGGTAAGAAAAACTATACCGCGGTGGAAGATCAAATGAAAAAAACTGTTGAAGAGATGGAAGAGAACAGAAAACATTTCATCAACGATATCGACCGTGATGCCGATGCATACAGTTTGGTGATGGATGCCTATAAACTGCCCAAAGAGACGGATGAGCAAAAAGCCGTGCGTGGAAGAAAAATCCAGGAAGCTATGAAGGAAGCTTCTCTCGTGCCGATGGAAGTCGCGGAACGGGCATATAAAATGCTCGATACCATTATCGACACAATCAGGAAAGGAAATAAAAATGCCGTTACCGACGGGATGGTCGGCCTGATGGCCGGTCGTACCGCTATTATGGGGGCACTCCTCAATGTTCGTATTAACCTGGGTGGTATCCATGATTCAGTTTTCATTCAAGAATTAAGAAAAAGATGTGACCAGATTGAAAAAGAGGTTCTTGAGAAAGAAAGTGAAATGATCGATTGGATAAAATCAGTAATCTAATTATACAGGATGAAAAATATCTATTATATAGGAAAAGGAGAACTCACACTGGATGACCTGAAATGGATCATTACCGAGAATATTAAGGTGGAACTGGCTTCCGAAGCCAAAGAACGGATACAGAAATGCCGCGATTATCTTGATAAGAAAATGGAAACCCAGACCGGACCGATCTATGGGATCACTACCGGATTTGGTTCTTTATATAACCGTACTATCTCCAATGATGATTTGAGTACATTGCAGGAAAATCTGGTGAAATCACATGCTTGCAGTGTGGGAGAAGAAGTGGCGCCGTTGATCGTCAAGCTAATGTTCCTGTTAAAGGCGTATGCGCTCTCCTTGGGTTACAGTGGAGTGCAGGTGGTGACCGTCCAGCGGATGCTCGACCTGTTCAATAACGACATCCTTCCTATCGTGTACGACAAAGGTTCATTAGGTGCTTCCGGAGACCTGGCACCGCTCGCCAACCTTTTCCTGCCGTTGATCGGTGTAGGCGATGTCTTTTACAAGGGGAAGAAACAGGATATCGGCGTGGTACTGGATGAATTCGGATGGAAGCCGATCCGGCTGAAGAGCAAGGAGGGACTGGCGCTGTTGAACGGTACGCAATTCATGTCGGCTCACGGTGTGTATGCCATTATGAAAGCAGAGCGCCTCTCCAAACGGGCCGACCTGATCGCTTCCATGTCGCTCGATGCCTACGATGGCCATATAGAACCGTTTGAGGAAAAACTACAACTGATACGTCCTCACCAGGGACAACTGGAAACGGGGAGGAACATACGCAGATTCCTGGAAGGAAGTGGCCTCATCTCCGGAGAAAAGCAACATTTACAAGACCCATATTCTTTCCGTTGTGTGCCGCAGGTACATGGTGCGTCGAAGGATGCCATTAATTATGTAAAATCGGTGGTGATGACGGAGATCAATTCTGTGACGGATAACCCTACCATCTTCCCCGACGACGATGAGATCATATCGGGAGGGAATTTCCATGGACAGCCCCTTGCCGTGGCTTTCGATTTTTTGGCCATTGCCCTGGCGGAACTGGGAAATATTTCCGAACGGCGTACCGCCCAGCTTATCCTCGGTAAACGGGAACTCCCGGAATTTCTGGTAGCCAATCCCGGACTTAATTCGGGTTTTATGATTCCTCAATATGTGGCGGCATCGGTGGTGAGCCAGAACAAGATGTATTGTGTCCCCGCAAGTACCGATTCTATCGTCTCTTCCAACGGTCAGGAAGATCACGTGAGCATGGGAGCCACTTCGGCAGTCAAACTACTCAAAGTGATGGACAACCTTGATATCATCCTCTCTATCGAACTGATGAATGCGGCCCAGGCTATGGAATTCAGGCGTCCCCTTAAATCGTCACCCTTGATCGAAAAGATATTGAAAGCTTACCGTAAAGAAGTGCCCTTTATCGATGAAGATATTGTGATGTATAAGGAAATACGAAAGACAACTTCGTTTTTGAACCGTTTGGAGGTCGATACCATTTAAAATTCACTATATTTGTGCCTTCAAAAAAACAGACATCAAAAAATAATAAGAAATATGGTAGAAAAAATTAGTCAATCGCTCAGGGATTCTGCAGCGGCAAGGTGGTCTGCACTTTTCATTGTTTCCTTCACAATGATGTGCGGATATTTTTTAACAGATATCATGGCGCCTTTGGCCGGTTTGCTGGAAGGACAACTAGGCTGGACACGTGCGGAATACGGTACATTTACCAGTTCATACGGATGGTTCAACATCTTTTTGCTGATGCTTATCTTTGGAGGGATCATCCTCGACAAACTGGGGGTCAGAATCACAGGCTTGGGTGCTACCTCTTTAATGGTCATTGGTGCGGCACTCAAATACTGGGCAATATCTTCGGTATCGTTAAGAGGATCGACCCTATTCGGATTGGATGCACAGGTGCTCTGGGCGAGTATCGGCTTCGCCACCTTTGCCGTAGGCGTTGAGGTGGCCGGTATCACCGTGTCGAAGATCATCGTGAAATGGTTCAAGGGAAAGGAGTTGGCGACCGCCATGGGAATGCAGGTGGCCATGGCCCGTATCGGCACCGCCTTGGCGTTGGGATTCTCCGTACCGATCGCCAAAGCGACAGGTGTTGTCGACGTGTCCCGACCGGTATTGGTGGCGTTGATCGGCCTCTGTATCGGCCTGATCGCCTTTTTGGTATATGTGGTGATGGACAGGAAACTGGACGCATCCGAAGCTGTGGAGGCCGAAGAAGAAAATCCGGAGGACGAATTCAAAATATCGGATATCGGAAAGATATTGAACAACCGGGGATGGTGGTATATCGCTATCTTGTGTGTTTTGTTCTATTCAGCTGTTTTTCCATTTTTGAAATACGCGACCGACTTGATGGTGAATAAATTCGGTGTGGCGGAAGATCTCGCCGGCATGATACCCATGTTGCTGCCTTTTGGAAATATCTTGCTGACACCCATTTTTGGAGGAATTTACGATAGGAAAGGGAAAGGGGCTACTATCATGATTATCGGTTCATTATTGCTCATATTAGTGCATGCTCTCTTCTCCATACCGGGTTTGAACAGCTGGATTTTTGCGATGGTGCTGGTGGTGATACTGGGGATCGCTTTTTCGCTGGTTCCTTCGGCTATGTGGCCCTCCGTACCCAAGATTGTTCCCGAAAAACGGTTAGGTACGGCTTATTCCCTTATCTTCTGGGTGCAGAACTGGGGGTTGGCGGGAGTGCCTTTGTTGATCGGTTGGGTACTGGAGAAATATTGTATTACGGGCCAAACTGTCCGCGACGGGCTTACCGTGAATACCTACGATTATACCCTGCCGATGATGATCTTTACCGGTTTTGGTGTATTGGCACTGGTCGTTTCTTTCTTGCTGAAGGCGGAAGACAAAAAGAAAGGATATGGGCTTGAGTCACCGAATATTCAAAAATAAGGTGGTTAAGTGGTTAGGTGTCTGAGTTGAAAGGCGAAATAGTTGAAAAGTGATTAAGTGGGAATGTAATGATGCCCAATTGATAAATTATCCCCAAAAGTTCTGATTAACTTTTGGGGGTTGTTTTATTAGTGACTAATACTTGATGAAGACACAAGTTCCCTATCAGCATATTGCCATGCGTTATCAAAATCGGACTTGACGGATTGTGCTTCCGTGTCCTTATTTTGTCCAACCAATGCATGATACAATCCGATTAGCGCCCAACCATTCCTTTTCCATATTTGCAGGTCTTCGCGGTATACCTTTTCTGCTTCTTGGTATTTCCCCGCTTTGAGAAGTACTGCCCCCAAATGGTGCCTCACCGAGAAAAACCAGTCGGGTGGCTCATTATAATTGAGATGGTCTTCCAATTCCACCGCCTCTTTAAGTAAAGAAATGGAGGTGTCAAAACGATTTTGCCTGGCGGCTATCTCACCGGACAATACTTTTGTGGCAATTTGTACAAGGTCGGCCGTAGTATTGATTCCCCAAATCGTTATTTCTTCCAGGGAAGTGTCGGCTGACAATATTTTAAGCGTATCCAATTCCTTCTGTGCATTCGGGAAATCATTACTGCCCAGATAAGCCATTCCCCTCGCGTAATGCCTGATAGCCCGCGGATACAGGAGGTTTTTTTCAGGAGGGGGAAGGGTGAAGATGGTGTCCCACATCGCGAATTTCACAGCGATGTAATAGGGGATAATATAAAAATGTTGCAGCGTACCCCATTCCGGCTGATGCATGATATTGGTAGCCGTATGCTCCTGTACTTTTTTGGCGGCTTTCCAGGCTAATTGGGAATTGCCTTCAAGCGCGGCTGTAGCTGCCAGGAAATGATAATTATGGGGATATAGGGTGAGCGGATAAACGCCTTGTGCGTGGCAGGCAGTGGTGTATACGCTATCCACTTCCACAGCCCTCAGGTTGGCGAGTGTACCGAGATGGTAGTCACCGGTATTGATATAGATATGGGAAGGCATATGTACCAGGTGTCCTGCTCCGGGTACCAATGTATCCAGTAGTCTTGCGCTGGGTAGCGCTTTTTCCGGAGTCACGGAGGATTCCAGCGCATGGATATAGAAATGATGCGCACCCGGATGCATCGGATTGGTTTCTATCAGATGTTCCAGTACGGCAACCAGTTCCGGCGTCCAGGCTTTGGGTTTTTTTGTCTGCTTCTCATACAAATCCCACGGATGGAGATCCATCAACGATTCGGCATAAAGAGCGCCAATGTCAGGATCGGAAGGATATTGCTCATATACTTTTTTCATCGCTGCCGCATAGGCGACATCCAGATGGGTTCTGTCGTCAGGTGCTTTTGCTTCGTACCTCGTTGTCAAAGCGTGGATCAATGAAACCTCCAGGGGAGTGCAATTTTTCGAGAGGGATAACGCTTTAAGGGAGGCTTCGTAAGCAGGTGGATAATTGTCGTCTTCCATTGCGGCATTATAATTGGGCCCAAGCACATAAGCGTATCCCCAATATGCCATGGCGCAGGTTGAATCTAACCGGCCGGCTTCGTAAAACGATCTTGCCGCTTCTGCATGATTGAATGCATAGGAGAGCATCATTCCCTGGTTAAAGTAGGCCTGGGCTTCTTTACTGGCCGTGGATATTTTGAAATCGATCCCTTCTAATCCTTTAAACATCGGCGCTTTTTTGCCTGAAGTGTACCATTCATTATCGGTTGTTTGTGTGCTATGACAACCGGTCATTACGGATGTTTTTTCTTTTACCTCCTTCTTGTTATTACACGAAGGGATCAGTAAAACCGAAAGCACGAGGAATAGGAGCCTGGTCATGTCAATCAGTTTGAATGATTAATGAATTGAGAAAAGTAACATAACACCATTCGGCTTGGCGCTCAGTCGTTTGGCGGGAAGAAATGCTGTGATTTACATCTTATATAGTTTAACAATAGTTTATGGAAAATTGTTTGCGAAAGCATTAGTTTTTGATATAGTTACAACCTTTTTGCTACGGTCGGGGGAACATGATTAAGGCAGTTCGATCTGTAGCATTACTTTTTCTGTTTATTTTTTGAACATGTTGTTAAGCGATTGGTTCACATCAAACCACATCTCTTCTATGCCTTCCTGGTTTTCTCCGATGTACAAAACGTCAAAGCCTCCATTCACCAACGCTTGATCTCCTCTTGGCAGATTGAGAAGAAACAGATAGTCGTATTCAGTAGGCACCGCAATGACGTGTATGGCTGTTTCTTTTGTGAAAGCGTCACCTGTGGAAGTTAGCGCATTGAGAACACATTGGATTTTATGGTGATTTTTAGCGGCATCTTTGTCGTTTTTCAAAGCGTTATAGGCAATATTCTGATAGTAAAGGTATCTGCAGCTAAACGGTTCTACTTGTAATGCAGTGTTTAATAACGATATTACTTCTTCCCATTCTTTTTGAGATGGCTCTTCCTTGTTCAAAATGGCATACACTTCTTTTGTATTCTTAGCACTCGAAAGCGATGAGTAATCTTTATTGAAAACATATCCGTAGTATATGTGCCGCGCTTCATCGACGGTTAAAGTGCTGTCGCCTCGTAGGTATCTGTCCCAAAGTTTTTGATAGTAAAAATTGGATTGTTTGTTTCCAATGTTAGCTTGTATCTGGTCGTAGTTTGGCTTTTCAAAACTGTCTTCCCAAGAAAGATTATTGTCAATAAACATTTGTTGTGCTATGCTATCGCCCAACTGTGCAGCTTTTTTAGCATATAAGTTCGCATAGAAATAATTACCTTTTTCGTTGTATATGCTGCCCAGGTAATAGGTTTCTTGTGGCGAATCAGGCTTTATAAGCAATCCCTGTTTGAGAACTTTTATTGCGTTGTCAAAATCCAGTTTTTGCGCATAAATGTTTCCTAACATAAAGTATGTGCCTGCAACCGTGTCATTTTTTGTGACTGCTTTACTGAAATACTTTATGGCTTTTTCAAAATCAGGTAGATGCGTAAAGGCAATCCCTAAATTGAAATAGGCATCAAAGTAATTACTATCCACCTCTATGGCTTTTTGATAGTATTCAATTGCTTTGTTCAGATTAGCACTGTCAAGTTCTACGTTCCCAAGTTTTTTCCATTCTTCTGCGGTTTGAGGGAAAATGTGAATCGTTGTCGTAAAAAGAACGACTGTAAATAAAAATACCCTTGTTACATTCATACAATTTGATTTTAATGGGTTTTGTTAGTTTCCCGTTGTTATTGAATTTAGAATATCCACAATTTTTTCATTTTTAACAATATAACCTGAATTATTCATACTAAAAAGAAAAATTATTTTATCTTGATGTTAATCAGTATATTGCGTATCCATGGCGGATTGTTGTTGCTTCTTGAACTTGACCACCGCCTGGGCCTTCTGTTACATCATGTAGCGGATCATTTTTTTAATGTAATTCAATTTGTAAGGATACTCTTCTGTCTGTTTTCGACCAAGGAGGGGATCCCAGCAGAAGCCTTTTAATTTCATAGTCCAACGCAGGGCAGGAATTTTCCTTGATGTCGATATTTGCCGGCCGTCCTATCGGATCGATGAAAAATTCGACAACAATGATGATTTTTTGTCCCTCACAAATCCCTTTGTCATAGTTTTCAATGAAATATTGCCTGAACTCTTCTTCCCCGAATATTTCTCCCGCTGTTACCGATGAAGCGGATCTGGCGAACAATCTCTTTTTTTGGACGCCGTATCCTATCACAACCGTTTCGTTCAGTGCCATCTCATCGGCTTTCATCATGATATCCCCTGCGTCTTCCTTCAACGGGATTTCTGTGTCTTTCATTCCGATATAGGAAGCCAGAAGTGTTCCTTGTGCCTCTTTTGGAACGGTCAACCGGAAGTTTCCTGCTGTGTCGGAAACGGTGCCGCTAAGGGTGTTCGGGAGTTGGATTATGGCACCCGCGAGAGGTTCCCCCGTTTCATCCACTATCCGCCCGGAAATGAATAATTTGTCCGGCTGAGGTATTGATGGGGATATTCCCCTGATTCGGATGTTCTTGTCTTGCTCCCGCTCTGAAACAGCAATTCCTGCAACACGGCCGGTCAATGTTTCCGCAATATTCCTTTGCGGTTCTTTGATGAGCATTTTTTCTGCTACATCATCCTGAACGGTTGACAGCCGGAGCTCTTTATCCGGGGCACTTACACGATTTTCAGGGACTTCAAAAACTTCGGCAACCGGTTTGATGATTTCCGGATACGTTTTATTGGGAAGGGGAGGGGAAGGTGTTTGCTTTGCTTTAGGTGTCGTATCATCCTCTTTTTTCGGTTCGAAATGATCGGCGACCAGGACCGTATCTTTTTGAAGTGAAGGAGTTGTAATTTCTTTTTTCTGTTGGATGATATCGGACGATACAACGGTTATTTCTTCTTTTGTATAGGGTTTGTAAAGGAGGAGAGGAGTGCCGATAAGTAATAGGATCGCAGCCGCAGCAGCCCATATCCACATCTTTTTATTGATACGTTTTTTCGGCGAAGAAAGCCGTTTTTTTAAATCTTCGATCGTGGATATATGGTCTCCTTCTACCGAATCGTACCCGTCGATGGCATCCTGAAGAAAAGGATCGTCCATGGCTTTGCGTTCCAGTTGGTTGGCTTCCTTTCCTTGTCGTTGTCCCCGTATGTAATCTTTTAAGTTCACATTGTTTGTCGTTATTTCCTGTCGGCCTTTTATGGTGCCTGCAAGTCTTTATACCTTATAGCTGAATACTGTGGAAAGACTACTGAATTTTCAATATCTGCGTAATGCAGTTTTTCAAATTCCGCTTTCCGTTCTGAATGTAACTTTTCACTTTCTCGAGCGTGTATCCTGTAATGGAAACGATGTCGGCATACGATTTGTTTTCGTAATAAAAATATTCGATGCTCTTCCGTTGCTCCTCGCCCAATTCGCTCATACAGAACATTAATGCCGACTCTTCTTCACCCGACTTCTCCTTATCTAATAGAGTGAAAAAATCGCCGTTTTCCATAACTATATTATCCATATTTACAAAGATGGCTTGTTTTGCTTTCCGTAAACGTAATAGGCAGTGATTCCTGGATACACTGTAAAGCCACGTATGAAAATTCTGTATGTCATATCGCTTAATCTTTTGTGAAACTTCCTCAAACAGATCCATCACGGCATCCTGCGCCTCGTCTTCATCACCAAGGTATTTCAGGCATAACCCGTATACCATTGGGATATAACGGCGATATAGCTCACCGAAATAATCTGGTTGCTTTTCCTTTTTACAAAGAGCAAACAATTCATCGTTTGATAGCGCAATTATATCACCCCTGTTTTTCAATTCTTTACCTGTTATTCGTGAGAAAATCACGTACAAAATTAAAAAAATATTCGTTCGTTTATGGAATTCGGCGCACAATTGTATCTATAAGTTGGGGACTGGGAGAGTGGGAGACGAGGAGAATGGGGGAGTGGGAGACGAGAGTGGGACAATCATCAAATCAGTAAAGCAATAAATCAGTAAATCAATAAAAGGTATGAAGACAACAATTCAGAAAATCAGTTTGACGCTCTTGGCAGCGGTGGTGTCATTATCAGTTTCCGCGCAGGAAATGGTAGTGAAAGGAAAAGTATATGATGTTCAGGATAAATCGCCATTGATTGGTGCAACCGTTTTGGAAATAGGAACCAATAACGGCACGGTGACGGATATGAACGGTGAGTTCAGCCTCAAAACCCGAAAAGGTAAAATACTGCAATTTCACTACATCGGGTATAAACCCAAAGAAGTAAAAGTGGAGAGTGAATGGATGGAAGTCTGTTTACAGCAGGATGTAGCGCTATTGGAAGAGACGGTTGTCATCGGTTATGGGACACAAAATAAAGTGAGAAACATAACCGGAGCAGTTACGTCATTATTTCAGGGTCGGGCCGCTGGTATCCGGATACGGGGAGGGTCACAATACGACGCGGCAGTGTTCCCCAGATATCCATATATTGCCAGGGAAGCCAATACAGAAGAGTATGAATCATTCAGGGAGAACCGTTTTTTATCCGCTGAAAAGCAACCGCTATCCACTTTCTCGCTCGATGTGGATGCCGCTTCATACGGCAATATCCGGCGCATGGTCAACCAGGGACAAATGCCGCCAAAAGACGCGGTGCGTGTGGAAGAGATGGTCAACTATTTCAGTTATAATTATCCGCAACCTACGGACGGGCATCCGGTAAAGATCGTCACAGAAACGGCTGTTTGCCCGTGGAATAAAGGATATCGGCTACTGCGTATCGGCGTGAAAGCAAAAGAGATTCCATCGGAAACTTTGCCGGCAAGCAATTTCGTCTTCCTGATTGATGTATCGGGCTCCATGTACAGTACTGATAAACTGCCTCTCGTGAAATCATCGATGAAGCTGCTGGTAAATAATTTGCGGCCGCAAGACCGTGTGGCGATTGTTACCTATGCAGGGGCCGCAGGCGAAGTATTGCCGTCGACAAGCGGAGCAGACAAGCAGAAGATCATGGATGCTCTGGAAGGCTTACAGGCCGGAGGTTCTACCGCCGGCGGAGCTGGAATTCAATTGGCATACAAGATCGCCGGGAAGAATTTTGTAAAGGATGGGAACAACCGGGTAATCCTATGTACCGACGGTGATTTTAATGTGGGTGTTTCTACTACGGAGGGGCTGGAGTCGTTGATCGAAGCCAAACGGAAAAGCGGTATTTTCCTGACTGTCCTTGGGTATGGAATGGGGAACTACAAGGACAACAAGCTCCAGACACTTGCACAGAAAGGCAATGGAAACCATGCTTATATCGATAATCTGCAGGAAGCCAACAAAGTGGTAGTGAACGAATTTGGGAGCACGATGCATACCGTTGCAAAGGATGTGAAAATTCAGGTGGAATTCAATCCCGCATTCGTCAATGCTTACCGCCTTATCGGTTATGAAAGCAGGCTGCTCGACGATGAGGATTTCAACGATGACCTGAAAGACGCGGGAGAACTGGGTCCCGGACATACCGTGACGGCCCTGTATGAGATTGTACCTGTGGGTGTGGAAGCTCCGTTGGGTAAAGTCGATCCCTTAAAATACCAATCTTCAGAAAAAGAGGCTTCTGTTCCCCAATTCACCAATAGTAACGAGTTATTGACCGTGAAACTCCGTTATAAGAAACCCGATGAAGAGGTAAGCCGTAAATTGGAAGTGCCTGTATTGGCCAACACGGTGAACGGGAATGTATCGGAAGAGATGAATTTTGTGATGGCCGTCGCCATGTTCGGCCAGTTGCTGCGCGATTCCGATTTCAAAGGTGATGCATCCTATGCGAAAGTCGTTGAACTTGCCCGCAAAGGCTTGAATGATGATCCGAATGGCTACCGCCGCGAATTTATCCGTCTGGTTGAAGCGGTGGAGCAGTTGGAGAAATGAAACTCCCTTGGATCAATGCCTTCTAAGAAATTTCATACTTCTACTGTCATTGATTAGGTTTCCCAAAATACATTAACTCCCATACGGCTACCTTGCTTTCCTGTTTATCTACCAATTCTTTTCCTTTAAATACTGATAATTCAACGCGGCCGCTAAAACGGAAATAATAGCCGTCAAAACCACTGATAAACTTTGCCAAATAATATTTCATGCCATCGCCGGTAACGGTTTTCACCAAAGAAAAATTATCAATGAAGCGTTCCTTGTGCAGGAAATATTCGTAGCGGTATTCATCATTGGGGTTCTCATAAATGAACACCAAATCGTCACTGATGTCTTTGCCTGAAGCCTCATCCAGCTTGCTGAATGAACGGTATAGCTTTACATAGTCCGCATCGTCAGCGATGGTTTTTCCGTCTTTGGACAAGTAAAAAGACATAACGCTGTCGTGGTTGTATTTTTTTTCGGCAATCATTTCAACGGCGATGATGGTGTAAGGTCCCAACTGTGCACGCGACCAATACCAATGGTTGAACATTTTTTCCATCGATACATTTCCCCAGTTGTGGTCGTGGTAGCAAGAGCCTTTGCCGCTGTATTTTTCACCGTTGTATGTGAACGTGACCTGTGCTTTGCCTTGTGGAACGGCAACTACCCAAGCGAAGAACAATTGCTTTTCTTCGCCAAAATAAGTATACCCGGTTTTGGGACGCCAACTTTCCGATGTGCGTTCGATATTGATATCCATCACGAGTTCGTCGTCCTCGAAATGGATTTCATATTTTTCAAGATTGCCACGGAAATAATTTTTTCCGATTTTCACATCACATTTTTCTTTGGAAGCTGAAAAATCTTCCTTTTCATACTCCAACTCTTTTTTGATGACCGAACCATCGGCACGGGTAATCACCAAACTGATAAATGGTTTTAGACCGATGTTGGCACTCGCCGGGTTTTTGGTGGAGTAGGTGGCTACTATAATGGTTCCGTCATCGAGGTGTGTGTCGAAATACCACCACTCAAGATTGCCTTTCTCGCCGGTAGTACGCATACCGTCTTCCCATACTTCCGGTATGTTGGTGGGTTTTAAACCCAACGCCGCAAAATCGGTACTTGTTGCTGCTAATTTTTTATTTTCCATACTTGTTTTTTTGTTTGAAAATTGATAACGGTTTTTAATGCCGTTGGAAATCTATAAGATAATCCACCCGTGATTTATGAGGTTCACGGTTTACAGGTAATACATCAATTCCCAAAGGGCGGGGCTATCCTGACGGTCCACCACCTTGTCATTTTCCAGTTTTTCAACGGATACATTCCCCGAGAACCGCAGGTAATACCCGGGAAAACCCTCTTCCATTTTTTCCCTTAAAATGATGTCTTTAATATCGTATGTTACGATATAATGCTGTTTGTCGTCTTTGTAGATATAGCGGGTAATGCCAGCGATATCAATGCCGGTTTGCTCGTCTTTGGTGATGCGGTCGGCTTCAAAGCGTACATTCCGCTCGTCATCTATTATTATATTGTCACCATCGGCAATTAAAAAATTCGTTACAGCCTGCTTGCCGTATTTTTCGGTGGCAGTAATGTAACAATCGATAATGGTGTAAGGTCCGACTTTGGCACGTGCCCAATACCAGTTTTGTATCAGTTTTCCGATGGGAGCATCCCCCCAATTGTGGTCGTGGTAGCCGGTGCCGGTGGTTTCAAATTTCTCGTCGCCGATGCTGTAAAAAACTTTTACTTTTCCTTGCGGCACGGACGGAAACCATGCGAAATAGCGTTCTTCGCCATCCTTTTCAAAAAACGATATTCCCGTATGCGGGCGCCAGGTCGGCACTTCGCCTTCTAATTGCAGCTGCACGGAAATATCGTCAATAACAGCATTGATGGAATATTGGTGTAAATTGCCCGTGAAGCGGTTGTCGCCAATACGCACATCGCAATGGTCTTTTGAAGCGCTGAACGCTTCGGGTGACAAAGGCAGTTTTTTGTCGAACACGCGTCCGTCTTTCAGCGTAAGATTGATGGTCACTACGGGCAAAAGCGCCATTTCCAAACCCAAAGGCGGCTTGGTGTAAAAACCGACTACAAGCGTGGAGCCGTCATCCAAATGGGCATCGAAATACCACCATTCAAAATTCCCGATGGCAGGGTTTACCCGCATTCCGTCTTCCCATTGTTTTATTTCTGTACGGTCAAGTCCGAGGCGTGCATAATCGGTATCGGTAGAAGCAAGCCATACGCTGCTTTTTCCGTTTGAATTATTGTCACTCATATCTATATATTTAAGACTGGTTATTACAAATGTGCCCTGCTATCAGGTTTTCCGAAGTAGGCAAATTCATAAATCATATCACCGGTTTCGTGTATGGTTTGCTTGCCTTCTTCAATAATCGTCAAATCTGCTTTGGCATAATAGCGCATATAAGCGGGCATAATGCCTGCTTTATCGTAAGCCGCTATTTCCTGTTCGCCTGCTTTACCATACATATTGCGGACTTCAATTTCGTCTATCCATTCAATATCCAATTTTACCTGTTTTCCGTGGTCATTAAATGTATATTTTGATTTTTTCGGAAAATCTTTTTGTATTTCCGGCTGACGGTAAAGTTCAATTTCACATTGTACGGGTTGGGTGTTGTCAAAAATCACATCGCCATTTCCGTTTAAAATACCCAGAATTGGAATGCGTGTAAACCCAAACCGTTCGGCAGCGATAAAGTCGTAAATAACCAGGGTATACTCACCTGCATACAATCTACCCCAAAGCCAATGATGATAGGCAGCCATCGGACTGATGTTCATCCATTGGTGGTCGTGGTATCCGAAGCCTGTTACTTCGTAAGTTTTGCCGTCAACAGTAACAGTTCCCGTAACTTTGTTTTTGGGAATGGACATGTCGGTATAGTAAAATTCATCATTCTCGCCCAAAGCGACATAAGCGGTTCCGCCCGGGCGGAAAGGTTTCACAAGTGCTTCGTAATGCAGGTCGCAACCAACCCCGTTTGCAGGATTTACTTTAACCGTATAGTTTTTTAAATCTCCCACAACACTGTGTTCGCCAAATTTCACAAAACAGCTGTCCTTGTGGATTTCGGTTTGCTCGACAGGAATATCAATAAGGTCGCGGTATTCTTTTCCGTCAGGCGTTACAATGTCAATGTTCAGATTTGGCGTGTCGCCATCCTGTGCCATTCCTTCCACCGATTTCGGACGGAAACCGGCAACTACCTTGGTGCCGTCTTCCATTGTGGCATCAAAATACCAAACTTCATTCACGCCGGCCCGGTCATCACCGCGCCTGCCGTCTTCCCACAATTCCACGATGTCGGGCTGAATACCTATTTTCTGGAAATCTTCGGGACGGGTCATTAATCTTGCTGTACTCATTGCTGTAAATTTTTAATTGTTATGAAAAGTACTGTTGTTTTACCAATGCAAAGAAAGATAATGAAATTTACTTCCGGCTTTAATTAATTAAAGAAATGCAAATCAGGGGGATTGTTTTTTAGCAAGCTTCCGTTTTAGCAAGCTCAGCCAGGTGGGTGTAACGCCCATGAAACTTGCAATGTCTTTGGAATGGAAACGCTGGAATATAAAATTGTGTTCTTTCATCAGCCATCGGGAAAAATCTTCTTTCGAAAGACCAATTAAGTGATTTTGAATTTGATTTTGGATTGAAAAAAAGCTGAGTGCATTTTGCATGGCAAACTGAATGTAAACGGTGTCCGTCTTTATGAACTCCTGGATAGACAAGTCAATTTCAAGAACTTCTGTATTTTCATTTGCTTTTATCAGATAGCTGACAGATGAATTTTGGCTTCTCACATACACATTCCCGATAATGGGCAAAAAATCTTCGGTATGGAAGAAAATGGCTTTTTCATCTCCGCTCGGTGTGATGATATAGCGAACGCAACTGCCTTTAAGAATATAATACGCTTTGTTGTTTTTAGAATATTCGTCAAACAAAGTTTCGCCCTTTTTCAACACGATAAAACGCGCCTTTTCTTTTACAGCTTCTTTAAATGAAATGCTGATGTCTTTTGGCATAAGCGAAATAAATCGTTCGTATTGTACTTGCTCTAACATTGTCTGTGTATGTGATACATATCTAAAATTTTCACGCGGTGACTTTTTTATTTCATTTTATCTGGAGGTTATGTCAATTCTGTCCGGCCATATATTGGGCAGTTCTCCGCTAAAACCCATTTCCGGAAGTTCATTTATTTGATTCATTTCTTCTTCTGATAATTCAAAATCAAAAATACTGATATTTTCTTTAATCCTTTGAAGGGTACTTGATTTTGGAATTACAACCGTTCCGTGTTGAATTACCCAGCGCAAACAAACTTGGGAAACAGATTTACTGTGCTTTTCTGCAATTGTTTTTAGAGTTTCATTGCTAAAAACTTTTCCTCTTGCCAAGGGTGACCAGGACTCAACGGTAATGCCATTCTTTTTACAAAATGCAGTCAATCCGGGTTGCCAGTAACCGGGGTGGAATTCAATCTGATTAATCGCGGGAATTATGTTTGCGGTTTGAAAAAGTGCCTCCAAATGTTCCTGCCAAAAATTACTTACGCCAATAGATCTTATTTTTCCCTCTGCATGGAGTTCTTCCATAGCACGCCAACTATCCGCATTTGCCTTTTGCCAGTTGGTGTAATTTCTTGCATTGGCCGGCCAGTGTATTAAATACAAATCAACATACGTCATGCCCAATTTTTTGAGCGATAGTGCAAACGCTTTTTTTGCTTCTTTGTATCCTAAATTCTCTCGCCACAGTTTTGTTGTGACGATAATTTCTTCGCGACCAATTCCACTTTCAGCTATTCCTTTACCAACTTCTTCTTCATTGTTGTAAGCGGCAGCTGTGTCAATCAACCTGTAACCTTTTGCCAAGGCATTTTTTACTGATTGAACACCCTCATTTTTTACGGATTTGTAGGTGCCGAAACCTATAATGGGTATCCTGTTCCCGTCATTTAAAACTATTTCTTTCATATCTCCGATAGTTAGAGGCAACATGCAAATTCTGTTACCTGCTCATTCCTTTGAACATTGCATAAATAGCTATAGCGCGACCTTCTTTAACAAGCTTTTTGCAGCGTATTCCACATGATTAAACAATCTAATTGGATAAATTGTTGAATGAATGGCACATTGAGAATAAGTTCCCAGTCGGTCAAGTGAGATTACAGTCAATTATTAAAAAATCAAGAAATGAAAGAATCAACCGGCAACACTATGAAATTGTCCCAGGAAAGGAAGGACGAATTATTCCATATACTACAAGATCGTTTTGAGAAGAATATGGGTAGGCATAAGGGGTTGGCTTGGAATAAGCTGCAAATAAAACTTGAAAGCAATCCCGAAAAAATTTGGTCTTTGAATGAAATGGAGGAAACAGGAGGCGAACCGGATGTGATAGGGTTTGATCGGGAAACTGGCGAATATCTCTTTTGCGACTGTGTCCCCGAAAGCCCCAAAGGGCGGCGGAGTCTCTGTTACGACCAGGAAGCGCTGGCTTCACGGAAAGAGCATAAGCCTCAGGGCAGCGCGATGGAAATGGCTTCCAGGATGAAAATCGAGCTATTGACGGAAGATCAGTACATGAAGCTGCAGGAATTAGGGAAAATCGACACGAAGACCTCCAGTTGGATCATTACCCCTCCGGACATCAGGCGGCTGGGCGGTGCGCTCTTTGGAAACTGGCACTTCGGCAGGGTGTTTATTTATCACAATGGCGCCGAATCATACTATAGCTCAAGGGGGTTCCGAGGGTTGCTACGGGTGTAGCTGTTTCAAAAATTGTTTCGGATCTTACCATTGTGTCAGGATATGTCAGTTAAAGTAATAATTTTATCATCAAGAAATTTGAATACTGAGTCCCCTAACGGTTCGGGGTTTAGTCGTTTAAAATAGGAAGCAAAACCCGTATTGGCTGTTTAAGGATCGTGATGAATATTCAGCTGGCCATTGATATATTCAAGTATGGCATTGTCGCCCGTTGGGTCAGAGAGCGACAGATATACGGTTACGAACCTGTCGGTTCCGGGAATAACATCGGATGCCACCACAAAAGATTCTTTTTCTAAGTCGGCCACGGCTTCTGCCACGGTGGCAAAGTTGTCCAGGGCATATTGTGCCCACAACGAAACGGACATTCCTCTTTTGTTACCATCTTTTTCAAATTCAGGATATTTGGTTTCGTTTAACCAGAGTAAATTGGCTACAAGCCCTTTTTCGTTCATACCGTCTGATGTGGCAATATCCCATGAGCTTACTGCTACACTTCCGTATTTTGAAACCCATTCAACCGAATTTTTACCTACTTCTCCATTCCGCTTCATTCCTTTGGGAAACACCCACAGATTTGCCGGGATTTCCGTTTTGAAATCCATTGATCTACCTGTCATAATTGTGTTGTTGGGACCTTTGTAAACTACCCTGGTACATGCTTCTGACTCAGGAATAAAGCCAATAAAAGCGATGATTACAACTATTAAAAGGATACTTGCCGTTTTTTTGAGGTTCATAATTTTTGAATTTATATTCTTACTCGTATGGCTTTTCTGTTTCGCCCCGTTGTTTGTAGTCTCTGGACTCTACTCTTTTTGTATTCCAAGTTTTAAAATACCCTATAACGTATCGTGTACTGGCGATGGGCAGGATTTTTAGCACAAAGTCCATTAGAATCCCTAAAGTTAAACCTTGTACAGATGATTTTTCAAAGTCGTCAGTTCCAATCCCATTTGGATTAACCACTTTCTAGGTCGGAATGTTCACTGTTGCAATAAGTTTGACATCTGGATAGTCAGTGATGATATATGTTTTTGTAAATAGTCTCCACCTATTAATTTCCCCGGTTCTGTTGTGCTAGGTCATTTTTTAACAAGTCTAAAACAAACAGTATTTCAGCGTTTGAATCAAAATCATATTTAGCAAAATCAGTCCAATTCATTGTAAAGTCAGGCATTAATACTTTCCCTTTCTCTAAATCATCGGGAAAAAACATTTGATACGAATTAGAAATGCTTCCTGATATTTTTGTGTTCGGAAGTTCGAAATTGGTCGTTTCCATAAAGGTATTTCCCGCTTGCCGTGATGGCACGCCGGCAATATATGTTTTTCCGATTTGCGACAAAAGATAAGTAAAATGATAGGCTGCACTGAACGTTCGGGGAGATGTCAATACAATGACCACAGGTTCATGTATTGGTTTTCCGTTCAAGTCTTTTGTGTATTCCGAGCCGATGCCATTATTGTATGTAATAAGCGATAAATCTTTTCGTTTTTCTTCAACAGGCTTTGCGTTTAGGCTACCGAAAAAGTAACCAAAAATAAAATCGCCTGTGAGAAAATTTGTTTTGTTCCCTGTGTTGTATTGTTGGATAGAATCAAGTCCCCATTTTTTTAGTTGGAGCCTCGACAATCTACGGTTATATTCCGCCTTGCAATCATAATTCAGGTATTTGTCCCCATAAAGCATATATAATAAAGGATGGCATAAAGGTGTCATTCCTCCTCCGTTATGGCGTAAATCAATAATAAGGTAATCCGATTTTTGTTCTTTCATGGTTTCCAGTAACTTCGAAAAAGTAGGATACAACGCAGGGATCCCTTCTATTGCCTGCCTGTCGTCATCAGGACGAGGAACCTTCATGGTGGATTGATACATTGAGTTAAGATTCATATCAAGATATGCGGGGTTGTTTTTCGCAACGTCTTCCACCATTTCGCGCGAATACATTCCATTCCAAACAAAGTAACCGACTGATTGATTATTATTTACTAAAATTTGTTTGTAAAGGAGGTTATTGTCGTTGTTTAACCTAACGGTTGATGGTTGTTTGATCCAATCAGGTTCTGGCACAAAATCCAGATAAACAAATTCCGATTCTTTGTTTGTGAACTTTAGTGCCAATTTTATTTTTCCCGAATCGCTGAATAATAACCCATATCCTTCCTTTGACGACAATAAGTTACATAATTCCCAATATATACCGTACCGATTTTCGGTTGAACGGATTTGTCGTACTTTGTTTAGTAATGAATCAATCGGAATATCATTAACCGACTCTAAAAATCCCCCTCTGTATTGTATATGGTTTTTGTCTGTTTCGGAAATAAAAATACCGTCTGCGGCGATACTCAGTTGCAGCGGCAAATAACCCTGTGTGGCTTCAGCTTGTCCATTTCCGGATATGATTGTATGTCCGTCATTTAAAACGGAAATGAACTCTCTCATCATTTCTCTCAACTGTTCGACTGTTGTATTATCCGTTATCATATTGCGCAACCCTTGTGCTTTGCGCTTAAATTCCGGTAATCCTCCATACGAAGAATAAGGGTCAGGATGTGTCTCTTCAAGATACTCGATAAATGTATTAAAATCGTTTATCAAAAGTTGACGCGACACACTTGGGGTTTCATTTACCTGTCCAAATACAAATGTTTTCGTCAGTACGAGAATCAATAAATATCCTGCAATCCTTTTCATTTTTCTATTTTACTAATTATCACCGGTCAATTTAAGTAAGCCTGTAGAAGTTCCGAACCATTTATTACCTTTTGAATCAATAGCGATTGCATAAACAGGGGCAATGTCTGATCCATTAACTTCTGTATAAGTAGTCCATTTTATTCCATCAAATTTAGATACTCCATAATCAGTCCCTATCCAAATATCATCTGAAGCATCAATTGCCATAACGTGTATGTTGTTATTTAGTAATCCATCCTTGGTAGTATACATTGTCACTTAAAAACATAAAATAAACACTTGGCTGTCATTACAGTTTTACGTTGTCATTTTCGTCAAGTTCCCAAAACGGATTGTAAGCAATTTCAAACAAATGTCCGTCCAAGTCTTTGAAATAACCACTTCTAGCACTATCACTCAATCGAAGAACTACACTTCAAATATAGCACAAAAGTTCAATCGGTAAACTGTCCTGCCGCTCTTGCAAAAAATGCTTGTTAGGTGCTGGCATTCTGTCTATCTGTTGCTTGTACTTATCAATTAGGCACATATCCGCTTTCTCTGATTACACGTTTTCCTGCTTCCGTCTGCAACCATTGATACAATTTATAGGTCATTGAGTTATGATCTATATCTGAACGGATGGAAACATAAACGTTAGCTACAAATGGATAAGACTTGTTTTTTATCGACTTTGCATCTGGATAGATTTTATTAATCTCAATACTTTTTACATTTCCTGCTCCAACTGCTTCACGAATAATATATTCCTTGTAATAATGCGGTGAAAAACATATCCCGTTTTGATATATAGACAGTTCCGAATAAACTGCCGCCATTGTCGAAATAACTTCATCGTTATGACCCACCTCCCAATCAGGCATTCCTGTGTTATCCATCACAATTTCTTTCATCATCTCCTGACTACCCGAATTTGCATTTCTGATAAACGGCCTTATTGTTTCATTCGCACCACCGAGTTCGTTCCAATTCGTAATATTTCCCAAGTATATATCCTGAACTTGTTTAACTGTCAGTGATTTAACGTTATTTTGTTTATTGATAAGAAAAACAAGCGCATCCAGAGCAATAGGTGTTTCAATCAAAGAAACGCCCACACTTTCAGCATAAGATTTCTCATCTGCCGACATTTTTCTTGCCGAAATAATAATATCGGTTTGATTATCTATTAAGTTAATAATTGAATTGTGTGTTTGAGATGATTTTATCCTTTCGCCAAAGAAATTCTTCGGAACATCATCCCGATTGGGTTCTAACCGCCAAATACCGTTTCCTTCCATTAAAGACCTCCATTCATAACGCCAACCTAATAATTTACACGCAATCAACGTATTCAACGGTTCGGTTGAAGAAGAACCATCTACTCTGGGATAGTTGTCGATAGTTAATCCATCTATTTCAAACAACATATCGTCTTCCTTGTCGCAACTCGAAAAAGTTGTTGTCACTGCGAGACAAATTCCTATCGCAACCCAATTTCTCAAATTTAATCTGTTTTTATACACTGCCTTTAAAAATTTAGTTTATATTGTATTAGACTGTTTGTTTCTTACATTTCAGTTTTTTGCTCGTTCTATCGCCCGCTTGCACCTAACGTTTTAGGCTTTGCGTTCGGGCGGGAATCCGCAGGAACTTTCACGTTTGAACAGCCTGTCCCGCAGATAAAACTTGGTCAAAAGTTACGTCTAATTGTATTGCCGTTTTCATAACTCAACTAATTTCTTCAAAGATAACCTCTATTAAACGATTTTACCCAATCATTGTTGCACAAAATTATTTTTTTGTTCATTAGAAAGAATTTTTATCGGATCTGCGATTTTTCAATTTCTTGTTTAGACTCAATTTTCGCTCATTACTGACAGCTAACGAGCCGCACATTGGCGAAGGGCGGTCTTTTTAACGCCAACGCTCAATCGAAGCACGAATGTCCGAATTTAGTGAAAAATTTTATACGAAGCACGTTACCCCGCCTTTTGCCAAACCGATGTTAGTGGCTGCCCTTTTTGTCTGTCTATAAGTCAGTTGAATGATTGTCTAAATTCCAAAGGTGTCAAATTGGTTTTGTTCTTAAACAACTTGCTGAACGATTGCGGATATTCAAAACCTAACTGATAAGCGATTTCGCTCACGGATAATTTTGTAATCGATAAAAGTTCTTTGGCTTTTTCTATGAGTTGGTTTTGGATATGTTGTTGAGTGGTTTGTCCTGTCAGGTTTTTCAGCATATCGTTTAGATAGTGAGGCGATACAAATAATTTCTCGGAAAAATACTGAACGGTTGGCAGGCTCGAAATTTCATTCTGAAAATGTGTAGTTAGCAATTCTTCAAACTTTAAAAATAAATCGTCTGACGCTTTTTTGCGTGTGATGAACTGACGATTATAAAAACGGTTGCAATAATTCAGCAACAAGTCAATGTGTGAAATAACAAGGTCTTGTGTGTAATTGTCTATCATTGCTTCAATTTCTTGTTGCAGATTTTGCACTAATCCCGAAATAACGGTTTCTTCTTTGTCTGAAAGGTGCAATGCTTCGTTGGTTGCATAAGAGAAAAATCCGTATTCCTTTATTCGCTTGCCCAATTCATAATTCTGAATAAAATCGGGGTGAAAAACCAACATCCAACCTTCAACTTTTGATGAACTGCCTGCTTCTATTGAAAGCATTTGTTTTGGTGCAAAAAAGGTCATTATTCCGTTGTCAAAATCATAATACTGTTGCCCGTATTTTATTTTCCCGTCAAAATTTTTCTTTAAATAAACTGTGTAGAAATTATAGACAATCGTTTTTATATCGTCAGAATTTTCAAAAGCAATGTCGTCAAGACGCACAACACTTACCAAAGGGTGTGTTGGTTTTTTGATTTTCAAAAGAGCATGAAGTTCTGAAACAGAGTTCAGAAAATAAGGCGTGTTATTTTTCTTATTCTTCATCGGGTAAAATTAAAAAAAAGAAACGAACAAACGATACGTTTCCCCGTTGTTTTTAATGTCACACATTAACTCCTTTCATTCCCGCTTCATCGTATCTTGCACCCGTTTTTGTTCCCAATGGAATAATGCTTTCCAATCGGTTAAGGTCTTCTTCGGTTAGCGAAATGTTGGTTGCTGCAATATTCTGTTCAATATACTTCACTCGTTTTGTGCCGGGAATAGGCAAATGTCCTTTGGCAATTACCCAAGCGATTGCGAGCTGTGCAGTTGTAACGTTTTTTTCGGAAGCTACTTTTTTAATTTCATTTACTAATTCCACATTTTTTAGAAATTGCTCACCCTGATATTTAGGAAGATATTTTCTAAAGTCGTCATCGGCAAAATCTTCCTGTTTCTGAATTTCGCCACTCAAAAAACCTCTACCTATTGGCGAATACGCAACCAAGCCAATTCCCAATTCTTTCAGCGTATTCAAAATTCCCAATTCTTCAATTTCTCTTTCAAACAATGAGTATTCGGATTGGACGGCGGTAAGCGGGTGAACCCTATGTGCTTTTCCAATCGTTTCAGAACCGACTTCCGAAAGTCCGATATATCTCACTTTCCCCTCTTTTACCAATTCGCCCATTGCTCCTACGGTTTCTTCAACCGGGGTATTGGCATCTAAACGATGCAGGTAATAGAGATCAATATAATCCGTTCCAAGATTTTTTAATGAACGCTCTGCAGCTTTCTTTGCATAGCTTCTGCTGCCATTTACCGCACCGGTATATTGTTCATTGTCACCAACCTCAAAGCCAAATTTTGTGGCAATGATATACTTATCCCTATTGCCATTGATGGCTTTTGCAATCAGCCGTTCATTGAGTAAGGGGCCATAGGCTTCTGCCGTATCTAAAAAATTACCGCCCAATTCCAAAGAACGATGAATGGTAGCAATAGCTTCTTTTTCATCGGCTTTTCCGTAAATATTTCCTCCAAATCCTACAGTCATACCCATACATCCAAGCCCTATTGTCGGAACAACAAGTCCTTGACTTCCTAAATTTACTTTTTTAATGTTGCTCATAAAATTTGCTTTTAAATGTTCGTTGCAAAGGTCAAAATGTTGTCGCAGTAAAAAGTATCTAAATCGGGTGAAGTTGTATCCAAATGATAGGTCAATAATTTTTTATTGTCGGGTGGAGGGTTTAGCTTTTCGTTTTGGTCGTCTGTTGATGTCTGCGCGGTATTCGATTAGGATTGCCTCAAACGGTTCGGGGCTTATTGTCGTTTAAAATAGGAAGCAGGATTTTTGTCACTATTCTGAATAAGAACCGATACTTCAAAATTAGAAAATATTTTCATATGACTAAAATATTTATTTTCAATGGTGTCATATGGAATTCGCTGTAGTGATGATCTTATGTGATAATGATTATCATGCTCGTTTCATACCAAAAGAGAAATTCGACCTGTTTGTACTAAAACACGGCGCAGATCGCTCTTACAAGACCTTCGATTCATGGACACAGCTTGTAACGATGTTAGGTGCTGGGGTTCTTGTCTTCTCTTACTTGTCGGGCTATTTTATTTATACTCTTCTACCTGTTCTAACAGTTCCATTGATTTCATTAGCGGTGTCCATTCCTTTCCACTAAAAATGAGTTGAAACCATTTCTTATTCCTGTTTTTGTATTTGATATTGAGAAACAACCAAATAGAAACATAAGTGAATGAAACAGTAACCACTGCCGTCAGTATCCATTGAAATAAATTCCAATCTGTAAACATTGTTTCGTTCCACCAAAAGGTCGTCCAAACAGGTAGCTGTAAAAATAAAATCCTTGCAGACCAAAGCGTGGAAATTCTTAATTGTACAAGTTTTTCCTGTGTTTCCAAAATCGGGTCGTAGCTATTTACTTCATAGATTTTTATTAGCTGATAGAGATAAATCCATAATGCAATGGCAGTTAAAACTACTTGAACAGAAGCTGAAACGAGAAAAAATTTATTTGCTTCTGAAAAGGCATAAAGGTATATATGACTAAGAATAATTGCCCCTAATCCAACCCATAAGATGCCGACCAACAGCGTAAATATTTTGATAGGCTTCATTGAACTTAAAGAGGTATAAACCTTTATTCTGGCTATATCTTCCGTGTTTTGTCTGTTTATTGTAAAACTTTCTTCCAATTTTTCATTGGCTATTCTCCAAAGTTCTTTTAATTCTAATTCGTTCATTTCCTTATGGTGTTAATTGTGAAAACCGTGTTTTTAATTTCTTTTTTATACGTCCTACTTTTGTTCCTACGTTGCTTATGGAAAGTCCTAATACTTCAGCAATTTCAGTGTGGCTTTTGTCTTCCAAATACAATAATATCAAGGCTTTGTCAAGTTCTTTCAATTCACTGATAAACTGCTCCAATAAGTTCAGTTGTTGTTCCGTTTCCGCTTTGTCTTCAGTTAGTATTTCTGTCGTTTGCTCGTTCAGTACTGTAAATCTGTTTGCTCTTGTTGTGTTTTTCCGATAAAATGAAATGGCTACATTCAGTGAAATACGGTACAGCCACGTTGATATTTTAAATTGGTCATTGTATTTGTGAATGGATTGCCATACCTGTATCATCATTTCCTGTATCAAGTCCTGACTGTCGTTTTCGTTTGGACAATACACACGGGCAACCTTGAACAAAATCCCTTTATGTTGCTCAATGATTTCCTTAAAGAATTGTTGTTGCTCCTGTTTGTTCATTAGAAAACTTCAAGCTGCGATTTTATATTAAGCTTGTTTTCCTGATTATTCGCAAGCCCTTTCAAATAATCACAGTTGTCAGAAATTTTTTTATTCTTTCAGATTGTCAGATGAGATTGTTGGAGGTGTTTGGTTAGTTTTATTTTTAGCACGGTCGTCTGTTACGCTTGCATCCAACGTTTTGCGGCTTGGTTTTTGGGTAGTTGGCGGGACGAAGTCCTGTCAACCGAAGTGGACGCCTTGCACGGGTGGAAAAACCTCCAAAACCGCACTTGGTTAGCCGACTGATGCCAAACCGTTTGTTAGCAGTTCGTGCATTTCATTCTTCTGTTATAATTTTCAACTCTTTAAAAATTTCTTTTGTCAACTCAATTCGAATATTGCTGAATGATTTCAAATCAGTATTTTCATTAGAAGCTACATTTGTTGCAAAAAAATATACATTGCTATTCGTTTCAATAAAACCGACAAACCACGTTACATTTTCTTTTTGTCTGACTGCCCAACCTGTTTTTCCACTGAGTCTATAATTGTCTTTCGCCTCATACAACATGATTTCTTTGGTTCGTTTCATCGTGTTTTCACTAATCGGGAATTGTAAATTATACAACTTCTGCGAAAAATATATTTGCTGATATTGTGTAATACTTGATTTACCTTCCAACCAAAACTTATCAATATTTTCCCCGTTTATGTCCAAATTCCCATAATTAAAGAGTTGGGTATAATATTTCATCTTCTCAACTCCCACATGTCTTGCTATCTCTTGATAAACAGGAACAGCAGATATTCTAAAGGCTTCTTCAATAGTCATGTCCTTTTCCCATGACGAGAATGTTCGCTTTTCTCCATTCCATTTAAAAACGGAATCGATTGTATAAATTCCGCTTTCAAGTGCAATTAATGTGTTTGGAATTTTAAAAGTCGAGGCAGGACAGAACGCGATATTACACCGTTTCAAATCATATCCAATATAAGTGTTTTCTTTTTGGTCATAAATTAGAATTGAACCGTCAACTTTGTATTTTTCAAATATTTTCTTCAATTCTGAAATTTCTGTTGGTTGACCTGCAAAACAATTTATTGTCAAGACGATAATCGTTGATATTAATCCTATTTTCATTTTCTCTAATTTCAATTATACTTATTATTTTTTCCCTCGGCATGACTGCTATCGTTTTCGGGTTTTGCGTTCGGGCTTTTATTTTTGATTATCATTTTCAAGTCCGTGTACATATAAATTGCCGCTATTCCCATTGCTCCAACTCCTGCTCCTTGTGATTTCCAATTTACTGGGTTGAAAATCATGTACGCTCCTAAACCGATGAGAAATAAACAGAATGGATAGGCAAATAGTCGAATCACTACTTTCCTTAAAGTCCATTCTTTTTCAGGTTTCTCTATCTTCTCTTGAACGGGAATGTCTTTTTTGACGTCAACGAGGTTCTTGAGAAAAGTGTCAATATTTCTCTTATTCCAACCGAATGAAGCTATAGAACTCATTTTGTTAGGGTCACAAATACTGTTCAATAGAAGTTGGTCATTGTCTTTAACTATTGTAATCATTTCTCCCCAACTTCCTGTCCAATTCCAAGGCCTATAGGCTCGAAAGATATTTTGATTGTTAAGTTCAATTTGCCATTCATATTCCTTGACCGTTCTTTCAATTGCTTCTCGAAATTCTTGGTCTGAGTAATTAACCGTTACTTCTTTAAATCTCAGTCGTCTTTTCTGGATGAAATAAAATGCAATTGCAAGAATTATCCATGGCCATGCTGTTGAAATGAGTTCGTCCGCGGTTTTCACGCCATTGTAGCTGTCAATCACGTAGATTTCAAATAAGTTGAAAAGAGTGAATCCCGGAATGAACAGAATGAAGATCACAATGAAAAAATGGTCAAGAGTCTGACAACGACTTAGTTTCAGTCGTTTTGTTTGTTTCATTATGTCAATCCATTCTTTCTTCATTGGTTTTCGTATGACGTACAACGGTTTTAGGCTATGTTGAGTGTTCGTGTTTTTTATTATTTACATTTTAATTGTTTGCTCATTTTATAATTAGTTAATTTCAACTTACTTGCTTGCCGTTTTTGCTCTTCATCAACCTGAAAGCCTTGTTTTTCGAAAAACGGTTTTGCCGTGATGCTAACCTCAGATGTTACTTTTTTCGCACCTTTCTCTTTCGCATAATCTTCAATGTGTTTATACAAATATGTCGCAATACCTTGATGTTGAGAATCTTTGTGCACAAACAACGTATGCATATAACCAGCATCATTTACGGAGGCAAAGCTCACAATCACTCCTTTTTCATTTTCTGAAACTACATAGTGCTGTTCTTTAACCCAATGTGCAGTATCATTACCGCACGAAGCCCTATCTTCCACTTCCTCGACTATATAATCTTTTCTGTTCACAGTCAGGATCGTATTCTGATATAACTCTTTTAGTTCAGAGAAATCCGAACCCGTTGCTCGGCGAATAAATATTTCCATTTGATTATCAGTATAGCATTCCAAAAAGCCAAAGAGGAATTTTATTTTTATGTCCTATTTCTATATCGTCAGCAACAACAAAACTATTGGGAATGTCTTTTATTTGGTCATATGTTTTTGTTTTGCCGCCAACTTCAAAAGTATATTTACCTGCAAGAAAATCGCCTTGTTTTGCAAGAAAAATGTCCGATACGGCACTGACTTGATTTACAAAAAATGTTTCTCTTGCACTGCCAATGTTTGCTGTGTCACCAAACATATAAGCAAGGTTGGTATTGTTGAGTAATACTTTGTCGGGTTTGGTCAAATCGCCAATTGTCTTGCCTTTGTGCGATATTAAATTCAGCAATTTGGCATTTGCTAATAGCGATAGATATTTAACAGTATTATTCCTGTTTGAGTCTATTGCATTGCCTAAATCTGTGATTTTGGGGGTATATGGAACTAATTCTGATAAAATAGCCAACAACCGTTTTATTTTGTGTCGAGAAGCAAATTCAATATTTTCAAGAGCAGGAATATCTACATCAATCACATTGTTTATTGCCTCTTGCAGTTTGTAATCATATTTTTTTACCCCTTGCTTGTAGAACAAATAATATCCATTTTTAAGGTATTTCTTAAACAACGGCATTATCTTTATGTTTTCTGTAATTTTAAAAGCAATGTTTTGGTGATTTTCAACAATATCCTGCAACGAATAAGAAGGAAAATCGCCAACATTTTCAAATTTTAAAAATTCTCTGAAAGATAGACCTTCTAATGTTTCATAAACAACTCTTCTTGAAAGGTCTGTTGTTGATTTATAAATTTGCAAAAGTGAAGACCCTGTAAATACGATTTTTAATTTCGGAAAACTATCGTAGATATTTTTTATTTCTGTTGTCCAATTTGGGTAATGGTGAATTTCGTCCAAAAATAAATGCGTCCCGCCATTCATATAAAACTCGTCTGCTAATTCAAAAATGGTATGATTAGCAAACCAAACATTGTCTAAACTTGCGTATAATGCCTCGTCTTTGTTCTCGAAAGTTGTTTTTATATGTTGTAGCAACATAGTTGTTTTTCCAACACCTTTTGCACCGATAATTGCCACACACCGCTCGGTCCAATCAATATTCTGATATAAATATCTGAATGTTTTTTCGTCCGTTTCTTGCAGTAATCGAAGATATATTTTAATCAAACTATCCATAATGACTATATTTTTTCACTTTATTATTTTCGGCTGCAAAGGTATAGGAATGTTTTTAATAAATAGCATTTTTCCTAAAAAATGTTTCTTTTAAATAGCAAAAAAAGCGATAAAATAATCAGTCGCCCTCTGCTGCTGTGTTAATCTCCACTTGCAGATCCCAGCAACGAACAGATGACTGCCATGTTCAGCGCGACCTTGTGGTTGCCGCAGAATAAAAAGTTTTTCCTGGACAGGGCAATGGGTCTTACTGCATTCTCGCACAGTTTATCCAAACTTTTGGATAAACTAGTGTCATGTCAATATAAAATTGTCGGGTAAAGCTTAAGGAGTTTTATTCTTGCCTGATCATTCGTGAATCTCCAGTTTATCTTGGCGTGTTTGTTATTCCTGACCCCGCAGCGCTCGTATTCGTAATCGGCCTTTTCATCACTGCCGGGCTTCGGGGGCAATGGCAACCGGGTCTCCCTTATCAACTGCTTCGGGGATTCATCCATGCAGACAACAGGGCGGAGAGGGTCGTAAGGCTCCTTGTAGGCATCCAGAACCTTTTCCATGCAAGCTGCAAAGTTCCCGTTTTGCAACGGCGGGATTATCCAGCCTTTGACCCGCCACGGTTTAATTTCGTTTTTTTTAAGTCTATCTGACTGTCTCATGGGAGACACTCTCCACGTACTTCAATTCAACCATCTTGTCTGCGAGCATGCGCAATGACCATCGGGCGTATCCTTCAGGAGCCTCGCTGCAGCTCAACGCCACCAGGTGAGCCTCGAAATCTCCGTCCGTCTTTATATTTGTCACCTCGGTGTACGCAATAGCATTAAAAAGTTACGGCATCCTAAGCGTATCATGGAAACGGGAACGGGCACTGCGTTTAGTGCTTTCATTTGGTTGTTTTGCTACCTGTCTGCAAACCAAGTTTTTCATATTCTATGTCGTTAGGTTCCCACAATTCAATTTTGTTCCCTTCTATGTCCATTATGTGAACAAATTTACCATAACTAACCACTTCAATTGTGTCGCAAATAGTTACTCCGTCCTTTTTTAATTGTTCAACAAGTCCTACTAAGTCAGCAACTCTATAGTTTATCATAAAGTCTTTTGTCGAAGGTTCAAAGTATTTTGTGGTTTCTTTAAAAGGGCCCCATTGCGAAAATCCTTTTCTTGTGCTGTCCGCGCCCTGATACCACTCAAAAACTGCCCCATATTGGTTGACATTTAGTCCGAGATGCGTTTGATACCATTCCCTTACTTTTTCCGGATCTTTGCACTTAAAAAAAATGCCTCCTATGCTTGTCACTTTTTTTACTTCAGGTTTTTCACCAGTTGTAGGTTTAATGATGATATTGTTAAATGCGAATCCAAGTCCGAATGAAGCGGCAAGGGCTACGGAGAAAAACAATGTCTTTTTCATACAATTATGTTATTTGATTATATTCTTGTCAAGTTATTTTCTTTAAAAATTTCTCCAACGATGTCCAATAAGTTTCGTGTCCGATAACTTCTTTCCAAAGTGTCTTTGAGCCGTGAAAGCCTTCCACTGTCGGAATGAAATGCGTAAGCAATTTTGGATTTACGTTTTTTGTTACGTCTGCTACTTGATTGATTTCCGCTTTTGGCGAAGTGACATAAGTCGGTTTGTCAAGCGTTTGAATTTCGTTTGCCAGGTTTACGCCTTTCAAATATTCGCCCGGGCTGTATGCAATAGTTGCTTTCACTTTGTCTGTCTGTGTAGAAACCAAAAGTGCTAACGAAGCAGAATACGAACTACCGAAAAGTATGATTTTATTTCTGTCGTTAAGTTCGTAAGCGTAGTCAATAGCGGCTTCAACGTCTGGTTTTGCGTCTAAATAACCTGTCGGAAATCCTTTTGCTTTTGCCCGATCTTTGGTTTCGTTGGTTTCGCCAAAAACTTTCATCCCCGAACGTTGGTCTATTGCCAAACACGAAAAACCAAGTTTATTAAGTCGTGGTGCGGTTTCCCGATATTCAGCACGGTTGCAATGCGAACGATGGCACAACAGAATAAAACCTTTCGGCTTGTCCACGTCATAAAGGTCAGCCGTCATTTTAAGACCGTCTTTTGAGTTGAAGTTTATTTTCTTGTAAGTCATTTTTTTGTCTGTTAAATGTTTATTTGCAGGGTCGTCGTAAAATGCTTAATGGTTCAGGGTTTTGTGAAGTGGCGGCTTACTTTCGCATAATCTTCGATTTCTATTTGTTTTTGTTATTCGCAAGTTCTTTCCGTATCCTACTTAGTGATTGTGGGGTAATTTTTAGATAAGAGGCGATGTATTGTTGCGGTACTTGTTGTGCTAATACAGGATAACGTCTTACAAATTCAAGATACTTTGTTTTGGCATTTCCAAAATTCAAAAAATCATTGTCCTTTAATTTGTTTAAGAGCGTAGATTCCGATATACTCTTGAAGAAAACGTTTAGGTTTGGAATTCCAGCGAATTGTTTTTCAAAAGCCGAAAAGGAAATGCAAAAAATTTTACAGGGTGTTACTGCGTGAATAGCATCTGTGGCCGGCTGCGCCGAATAATAGCTTATGATGTTTGCAAAAAACTGATTCTCTCTCACAAAATATTTTGTCACATCATCACCTCGTTCATCTGTACCGAATACTCTCAAAATACCACATTCCACAAATGCAATTTTGTCCGCGATCTTACCGAATTCTTGAAAATATTCTCCCGATTTTAGTTCGGTTTTTTGGAACAATGACGCAATTATGGAAATATCGCTTTCCGATAAGATACCTCCAAAAGATAAAGCCAATTTTAATTTTTCCATTTACTCTACTATTCCGTTTTCAAAAATACTTTTTGCACAATTAATTACAGTTTGTTGTACGGATACAGGTTGCCACTGCAATTCATTTTCAGCTTTGCTGATTTCCAATTTTCTTCTCACTTCCAACTCAAGAAGAATAGGCTTTAATTCCGGTTCAAAGATAGAAAACAATCGGGTTAGCAAGTTAGTCAATTCCATCGTAGGGATTTTTCTGTTGGGATATTGCTTTTTTAATATTTGGGCAACGTCTTTAAATGTCAAATATCCCGCAGAAGCAATATATCTGTTTCCCCGTGCTTGCGGTGATCCCATCGCTTTAACCAGTAAGTCGGCAAGTGAAGCAACATCCACAATATCAAATCCGATTTTAGGCAATGCTGGTAAACTATTGTCTAATATTTTAATGACGATATTGGCAGATGTGCCAAAATCCTTTTCTAAGACAGTTCCTAAAATAACTCCAGGTAAAACGGTCGTCAATTCCAGACCGGAATTGTCTTGTTTGATAAAATCCCAAGCGGCTTTTTCTGCAATAGTTTTACTTCTGAAATATGGTGTTGTGTCTTTCAGGTTGGTTTCATCTGTCCAATCATTTTCGTTTAAAACATTGTTGAGTTCACGCTTTGTTTTCCCATAAAGCACAGCCGCAGATGACGAAACCATGACAACCCGTTTTACTTTATTTTTGGCTGACGCTTTCAAGATGTTCAATGTTCCCTGTTTTGCTGGGACAATCAGGTCATTTTCGCGTTTGGGTAATTCTCTCGGAAAAGGCGATGCAATATGTTGTACATAATCGATGTTTTTGGTAAGCTCAAACCAAATGTCGCTGTCGCTCAGGTCGGCTTCTGCAAAACGAAGATTATCAATATTCTCAGTGTATCTGGCAATTACATCCTTAATAGACTTTACCCTGTCTTTGCTTCGCAATGTACCCACTACGTGGAAACCCTTATTAAGAAGTTGGATAGCTGTATGCGAACCTAGAAATCCTGTTACACCCGTTAGTAATACGTCCTTATTGTTCATAATAATATTTTTCACAAAGAACACAAAGTATTACAAAAGTACAATTACCAATTGGTAAAAAATGAGTTTTCATTTGGTTAATCTGTTTTATGTCGGGATTTTTAGCCTTGCCGCTAACGTTTCGTGGTTTGGTGGTTGTGCCGACAGTTCCGCAGGAATTGTCGAACTGGACGACTGCAAGGTATGACGCCAAACCGTTTGTTATAGGCAGCCAAAATTGTTGTTCAATTATCTGCAAGCTCATTTTGTAAGTCATTCAAATCAAGCGGTCTTGTGTACATTTCTAATGAGCCATCAGCTTTTTTTGGCCAAAGTTCTTTGGGTCTGTCCCAGTATAGCTCTACACCATTACCATCGGGGTCGTCAAGGTATAATGCCTCTGACACGCCGTGGTCACTGGCTCCTGTAAGAGGATAGTTGGCTTTCCGTAAGCGGTCAAAAATCACTGCAAGGTCTTTTCGAGTGGGGTAAACAATAGCAGTATGGTATAGACCTACTCCGTTTCTGGACGCAGGCGGCAAACCTTTGCTGTGCCAAGTATTCAACCCGATATGGTGATGATAACCTCCGGCAGATATAAATGCTGCCTGGTCGCCATAGAAAGTGGTTATTTCAAAACCCAGCAAATCGCAGTAAAATTCAATTGCCCGGTTTAGGTCAGCTACTTTCAGGTGAACATGCCCGATACGAGTTTGTGCGGGAACTGTATAATCTTTGTTGTTTTTTTCCATTGTCAAATTTTATTGGGAGCGTTTGTTTTAATTGTTATTCAGTTTTTGGGCAAAAGCAATGATATGTCCGTCAATGTCGGCAAAATAACAAACTTTGTCTCCCCAATCTCTGTCTTCAATGGGGCTTATAAGTTTTGCTCCGATTCTCATTGCGTTATAAAATTCAAGTTCAATCCCTTCAACGTAAAAGTAAAGCTCACAACGTGGTATTCCGTTTCCTTGGTCTGGATGCGGTGTTTTTTCTGAAAGTATTTTCGCAATTCCGTTATTCGGCATTAATCCTAACTTGCAATTGTCGGCAAGTTTAAATTCTGTCATTCCGGGAACGTTCAGGTCGGGATTTTGCCGGAATAGTTTTGTGTAAAAGTCAGCACTTTTTTGTTGGTCGTTGACGTAAAGTATGGTTTCTACAAGTTGAATGTGTTTCATTGTTTATTGCTTTGAGTTGTATCTACAATTGTCGTCATTGGTTGCCTATAACGTTCTCGGGCTTTGCGTTCGGGCGGGGAAGGCCGCAGTAACTTTCATGTTTGAACGTCAGCCCACCCGACGCCAAACGCAATATTAGCGGTTCGGCAATTTATCTATTCAAATACTCTTTTGCTGTTAAAACAGGTAATTTTGCCGTTTTAAAGTCTTTCTTGTTTCGGGTTATGATGATTTCCAATTTATTCTCCAATGCTGTATAATACTGGATTCCATCTTCAAAGTCTTTAAAATCTGACGATAAAGCAAGTTCTAAAATTCTGTCATCAAGAGGCAGGATCTTCATGAGAAGTTTAAACTTTATCAAAACCTTACGTGTTTCGTCGGCATTCAATTCTTTGGAAAGTACATAATGAGTATTTGCAAATGTCAAAGATGAAATGTAAAGATTTACTTCGTTTTCATCAGCAAGCGTAAACAATTCTTGGACTTCTTGATAGAAATCTTCTCGTTTTGCAAGCAGATCAATTATGATATTCGTGTCTATAAGCAAGTTTTTCATCACGAATATTTTTCAGATAAATAATCACGATAACTTTTTCGTTCATCAATATCTGATGATATAATTCCCGTTAAACTTTCTACAAGTGGACTTACTTTAATCTCTTTCTTAGAAGTTTTTGTGAGAGAACTGAGGTAGTTTTCAATGAGTTTGGAAAGACTCACTTTATTCTCTTTTGCATAAGATTTAGCTTCTTCAATTATACTTTTATCCAAATTTAATGTCAGCTTTGTATTCATTTTCTGTATCTGTTTTATTACGTGCAAATATAATTAATGTTTACGTAATATTCGGCTTCTGTGTGAAATTTTTTACTGAATCTTTCATCATATCATTTAATTTGTCCTTTCAATTTTACTTTGTCGTTCGCTGATGCCTAACGTTTTTGCGGCTAGCCGCAAAACGGGGGAACACGAAAGTTCGCACGGGTGTGAACGCTTGAAAGTTCGACAGGCTTTCTGCGGAAATACATTCCGCCTTGTGCCAAACCGCTTGTTAAGCGGTCGCTTGCTTGTTTTTTCTTCTATTTTTTTTCTCTCACTATTTTAATTGCTCTTTCTAAAGGTTCGTCAATCCCTTTCCTTATACCATCAATTGTTTTTTAATTCGCAAAATTACGCCAACGAGCCGGAGCTTGACGCGGTGCTTCCGGGGAATTTTAATTGTGCGGGGAGCATCGCTTGGCGTTGGGGCGGGTTTCGGAGCACAAAGTTTCCACTTTATTACTAAAGTTCATTAAATGCACTAAGCTCCAAGCTTGCACGTCAGCCCGCATGACGCAAAACCCGTGTTATAGGGCGTTTTTCTTGTCATTATTAGTCGATTTCTTATTCAGCTAAGTCGGCTGATTCCATTTGCCCAAAATCTTCCAATTTTCTTATTTTTGTTTCAAAGTCGTTGTATTTTCTTTCAAAAAAGTTCTTGATTAATTCTTTCACTGTCTTCGTATCTTCGGTCAATCGCATTTCAAGCCATCTGATTTGTTTCGGCTTGCCAAATCCAAAAAGTCCTTTTTTCTCTTTTGGATAAATATAACCAATTATGTATCCGTGATTATTCCTGTCTCCTGACATCGATATCCAAAAGTCTTTACCCGTTCTTAAGTCTTTGATTGAAAGAGTAGGTGTAGATTTGTCAGGAAACAGACTTGCTTTTTCGATTTGGTCAAGCCAAGGAAAAGCGTCAAACTCCCTGATAAAGTCGTGATAATTTGTCTCTCCTTTTTGGTCTGCTTGGTCGTGGTTATAACCTGCTAACTGTATGTTCCAAGTGAATTTGTCCTGTTCTGTTATCATATTTTCTTTGTTGTTTGTCGAACAGGATAGCAGTATCACTGTCAACGCAATTAAAAATTGAATTCTTTTTTTCATTGTCGGTCTTTAAAATGCCCTATAACGTCAAGCGTAGTGGCGGAATAGAAACCACAAAACTTCCAAAATCCGTTGTTGCCTCGCCATTTTGGCAAACGCTATGTTGGCTGTTCGTACTGATTTTCAATCCGCCATTTAAGTAACTTACGATTTTCAACTTCCTGCAAAATTTTCATTTGTTGGATTACTGTCAGATCCAGTTTTACTAATCGCTCTTTTTGAGGAAGTCCTTCGCCACGGTTTTGTCCAAAGTTAGTTATTGTATTATTCGAATGTATGTGTTTCTTCTGACATTTAGTCATTTCCGATGAAGTTTTTTGCATGGATTATTAAAAAGTAAGGTAGTTCAAAGCAATTTAATGCGAATTCTCCTATAAAAAGAGAATTCGCATTGAAAAAAATATATTTATAAATATATAGAATACTATAAATATATCTTTTTACTTTCTTCTAAAGAATGTTTACCATAACGGTATTGATACAACAGTACTTGTAGATTTTGCGTGTTCGATTCGACCGGAGCAATTACCAAAAAGTACATCTTTTTCGCATCCTGATCAATATTTGCAGTTTTATCCCGTGTCTTTTGATCCTCCCAGCTTCCGGAATTCGCATACAGGCATGCTTCGCTTTTGGTATTGGTATAAGATTTAATCATCGGTTGATGGGTATGCCCGAAAAGAACAAGGCGAACATCGGAGAGTGAATTTTGGAAATACTGTACATTCGACTGCTCATCGATAAACGCCGTTTTCAGACTACCAACTATTGCCTCGTTGATATTCGTCATAACAGGAGCATTGTTGTATTTTAAACGCTTTTCCCAGTTGCTTTGAGTAAATGAACCATTATAAAGATTCATTTGAATGCTTCCATCTGTTTCACTGTTGTATGGCAAAACGTCGTTTATGGAGTAATCTTTGGTGAAGTTTCCTATATTTGTCTTGAAAATCTTTTCATCAAAATTATCTTTTACATAAATAAGGCTGTCTATAACCTGCTTCCAAAGAGAATAATAAATGTATTTGCTCCTTTGCTCGGCATTGCCGGCATCGTTCAGTGTTACATCATGCACTTTGGTAGCTGCTTCGAGCGTAGTGGGATCAGTGAACGAATTGGCTGCAATACGGGCGAAGAAATAACCCGGAGGTATGGTTGCACCGGGAGCTTCACTTTCGTTTGCATTGGGTGTGATTGCATTGAAAAAATCATACCTGTGACCATGCTCTATAGCAATTTGAGGATAACCGTCGGGATGATATGTTCCTACACCATACTTTTCTTCCGAATCGCGCGCTTGGTTTACTCCTGGCATTGCAATGTTAATATGCTCAGCTTTAAGTCCCATATCATGATTGCCCGGAATGTAGGTAACTTTTATTTTACCATCTGCGATGATTCCGTTCAGAACATAAAAAATGCTCTGGTTTGCCGCTACTGTTTTTCTGACAAAATCGGCTTGTGTGCCATCGCCATAAGTATCTACCTGTGTAGGGACATACCACTCATCAAGTATATCGCCATTAAGGATGAGTTCTTTGATTGTGGCTGACGTTCTTACTTCATTTAGAAGCTGTTCTATCCTGTCCAGATGCGCTACCGTTTCGGAGTAGGATAAGTCGTTACCTAAATGTAAATCACTAATTACGACAATTTTATCCCGAGCATCGTTGCTGCTCTCGCTAATAATGTCGAAAGGATTTGTGGCAATAGTTGTTTCTTCGTTATCCTTACAGGACAGCATAATAAAGACTAAAGTAACTAATGAAAATAGGAAATAGCTTTTTTTATTCATACTATTATATATTGAGAGTTAATAAATTTTTCCATTTAAAGCACCTCTGCACTCGTATGACAGCCAACGTCAAGCTCATGATGTGTTGAAGTCCGCGCAGCGGCAAGATATATCGTGAGTGCATGTTAGTTGTCGTGTTTTATTTAATTTAGTTCTAATCTCAAGATTACTGCTTTATTAATCTGCCTCATCACTTGAAAATTACTTTTTTTCAACACTTTTACAGAAGAACTGTTTTCTATCTCTGTTTCTGCCTTTATTGCTTTGACATTTTTATTCTCACGAATCCAACTAATCAATCCAGCAATAGTTTCTGTCATAAAACCTCTATTACGATAATCAAGATCAGTGCCATAGCCAATCTCAACCTCTCCATTGTCATTGGGCTCGCCATGAAAACAAATCCCTCCAATTATTGCTTTTTGAACTTTCTCTATCATAATCCACATAGTATAAAAGTCTGAATCTTTTGTAGTATCTAGAATATTTGGTAGAAGGTCATTTAAAATAGCTTCTTTAGTCTCATTATCAATCAACGATTGCGATGGGACTAATCCAAGTTCCTTTGCAAAATCATTTGGCGAATCAATATGTTTCTTTAGCTCCTTAGCTGTCAAAGGTCTTATCAATAATCTCTTTGTCTCAATCATAATGTTGTGGCTGTTTTAAAATGGCAACTAACGTTTCGGGGCTTTGCGAAGTGGCGGAAAATCGAAGCGGAAAGTTTCGATTTTGCACCAAGGCGAGCCAGAACTAATTTATATGAAGTAAATTTAATCCAAAAAAGAATTATATTCGTTTTGGCGGTAATAGAAATACAAACTTTTAACTTAGTACATCGGCCCCGCTTTTGGTAATACCTTGTTAGAGGCTGGTGGAACTTAGTATGACAATTGTCTATTTAGTAGATGCTGAAAAAAAATTAGGTCGGGGAATGGTAGATTATCTATATTTCAACAGATAATTTCAAGTGTCCGCCTAATCCTTCTTGTATAATCCGCATTAATGTTGAAAGTCTTATATCACTTGCATTATTCTCTATCCTTGAAATATAATTCTTTGTCGTCCCAACTTTCTCGGCAAGTTGTTTCTGGGTAAGGTTCTGTTTTCTTCTTGCTTCCTGAATCAGTACCCCTAATTTAAAGGCTTCAAATTCCTGCTCGTATTTCTCACGAGAAGGAGTTCCTGGTTTACCATACTTTTTATCAAGATGGTCATCCCAGTATCTTATGTTCTTATTTTCTTTTTTCATCGAAGTACTCCTTTTTTAATCTTTCTGCTAATTCTATTTCTTTCTTAGGTGTTTTTTGAGTCTTTTTCTGAAAGCCATTGAAAAGCATAACGATATTACCTTCATCAAAACAACAAAACACTCTGTATATATTACTCCCCACCTGAGTTCTTATCTCCCATAGTCCATCTGTACCCATTATATGGTCAAAGTAAATTTTTGGAACAATTCGTAATGTACGAACGAGTCCAATAGTCCAGTCTATCCTGTCTTGAACCTTTTTAGTCTGCTCATTATAAAAATCCCAAAAATGATTTTTATAAACAGTTATCGTTCGTTTAAATTCACTCAATTAAATCCATTTAAAATATCGTTCGCAAAGTTACCTAATCAGACAACCAAATCCAAATTTTTTCCAGAATTTATCTTTGGAATGTCCAAATACCTTATCTCCAATAATTTTTTATAGTGTGCGTGAGCAAAAATTTTTTGATTTTGTGAACGAAATTGTCTTGTTTGTCGCACCCCGCTTGCACCAAACTGCCCGTTGCACGTTGGCATCTTTTCATGTTTCTTTCCTATTGCACGTCGAGTTACAAAATATAGTCAAGTTACGCATTGTTCTATTTAACCTTATTGAAAGTTACTATTCTTTGCATTTCAAACAAGTTTTTATCAAACTGATTTTCGCCAACCAGATCCTCTACCATAACTAAACGTTCTATTTGTTTGTCATTCAATGACACCAATATCTCTCCGTAATACATATCACGCCCTTTCATCACTATCTTATCTCCGCTGTAACTGATTAACTGACTATTAAGTGATTCAAATTTTACTATTGCACATATTTCATCATTGCATAAAGTTATACCCGACCAAACACATTTCAAATATGAACTTGAAAATGTATTTGAGCCTTCGACTGCTATGTCTTTATTATCCATAATTTGGGGGAAATAGTCTTTTTGAAATTCAAGGCTATCTATAATAAACTTTCCAAACTCTAACCAAGGTACATCAGAAGTCATCATTCTTGCCCATTCTCTTTTGTCTTGTGGAATGTTGGAATAAAATTTTTCATTTAACCAATCGGTAGAACCTGTTTTGTGAGTCCGCCCGTTGAATTCATCCCAATTAACAATCTGCACAGGTTCTTGCAAGAGGTCGTCAATTCTTGACCAACCCACATTATGCCATACGACTGAGTCGATACCATGTACCCTAAACGTCGCTTTTAACGCATCCGTAAAATATACCATTTTTTCTATCGGGTGCAATATTTGCTTTTTTATAACAACATCATATTCCTGTTTTTCAGGAATTATGGATTCAATATCTCTCAATTTGACATCAAAATATCTGCTCAGCGAATTATCTTGTGCGATAATTCCTGACACTATGAAAAGAAATACAAAACTTAAAATTACTCTTTTCATTTTTTCTTATTATTAATATTTGAACGATTTATATTTCTAATATTCAATTTTTTTACTTCATTGTCAACCATACTGTCGCCCGCTTGTGCAACGTCCGGCGGCTTGGCGGACGTAGTCCTGTCAATCGAGGCGAACGCTTGAGCGGGAGACTTGCCAATTAAAACCACAATTCTGCAAGCCTGACGCCAAACCCTTGTTATGTGTATTGGCATTATCCTGCGTTTTCGTAAGCTGTTTTTATCCAATTGATTACTTCTTTGTCAATGTCTGTTATGTCGGTTAGGTTGATTTTATGAGAACACATTGCGTTTGGTTTTTCGGGTTCTAACTTCCCTTTTGGCTCTTGTCCTTTCAAGTTAATCCCGATTTCAAAACGAGTTTTAGTTGCAGGGTTTAGTGTTGCAAATTGTTTCTTTCTCCGCAAACTTACATAAGCGTTTTTAGGTGCGATTTCAATATCGTTTCCAAATGATTGAATTTCAGAAATGAGTTTGTCGTAAATTGGCTTAAAATGTTCTTTGCCGTTGTATTGTTTGGTTATTAAGTCGTCTTGATTGTCTGCCGAACCTGCGTCCGTTTCGTTTGCTTTGTGAGCAACGAGGTTGGCAAATCCGTGTGTAAAAGAATGTTGCTCTTTTAGAAATTTTACAATTTCTCCGTGTTTGGAAAAATTCTGTTTCTTTACAATGTCAATCCATTGCTCCAATGTTTTACCTGTGTTTTTGTGCAGGTTTTCAATCATTGTTTGTGTTGCTTTATCCATTTTATTACGGTTTTAATTTCCAAATTTTGTCTGAAAATGGCAGGTATTCTGGAAGTGCAGCCGAACCATACCAAGTAAAAATATCGTAATCCAAAAGTCCGTTTTTAATAGCAAGGTCGTCTTGCAGAAGTTCTTTTACTTCTTCTATTGTTTTGACGTTGTTGAATATAAAAATTCCTCTGAAAGTTTTGTCGTTTTTGCCTAATGGACCCGCAACAATAAGTTTTCCCTCTTCGACTAATTTCTGAATGTTTGACATATGTCCTTTGAAACTTTCATTTATCAGTTCCTTGTCGGCTGTTATGTTTGTGCCTGTTTTCAGAATTACTAAATAGTAACTTTTCATTCCGTAATCATCTCCACCTAATTTGTCGGCTAATGACTTATCGTAATTTGGGTTTGCAACAGTTGTGTCGCTTGATTGTCCAAAAGTCAAGTTTACGGTCAGTATTGCTATAAGTAAAAATAAATTTTTCATTTTGTTGTTGTTTAGTCGGAGCGGTCAGTCACCATTACACATAACGCACAAATATACGTAATAATATTAAAAAAAATCATTTGTTTTAATAAAAATTAAAATGGGTTTTACATCTATGTGTGTCAGTTGATTGAGAACAGATGTTTTGTTGCGTATTTCGAATTATTATACTATCTTTCGACTCTAAGAGAGATTTAAAAGTGGATGTTTAACATATCTGAAATACGCAGTTATGGATTTTAGTGATAAAAGATATCATTTTGAGCCGGGTGAATATAACGGCAAGCAGGTGATTTGGATTAGGTTCGAAAAAGACAACCAACTTATTTCCTATCTGCGCAATCATACAAAAGCAAGATGGTCAGCATCGAAGAAATCATGGTATGTTACCGATAACCGATATTATCGTGAGTTGTTTGGTTTGAAGCCGGTGATTGCCGGTAAAGAAGTCCTGAGTAAAATTCATGCTAAAAACCTACCAGCTCTAAAACGGTTTCAGGAACAGATAATACTGAAAGGGTACAGTGAAAATACGCTTCGAACCTATACGCTGGAATAAGGTGAACTTTCTCGGGTAATAACTTCAAATTCTTTAATCATAATAAATTTTAGGGATAAACTTTGATAAAATGTCGCATAACGTCAGGCATATTGCTTCTTCAATATGACTCATTCCCTACTGGATGATGTATAATTGAAAGATACAACATCGCTCCAAACTTCACGGCAATCCCTTTCACTTGAACTTAAATTAAGATCATACCTTTTGCATTTTTGGGCTCTTACTCTGTAGTAATTAATTCCTTCTACTGGATTTTTATCGATATAGAAAGTTCCGTGTACAACTTCGCTATAAAAAAGTGACGAGTAGTCGAAATTGTTGCCACTCTTGTCAAGCATATAATTATTTGTACTTGGCACTTCGCTCCACGAAATTTTTAAGCTATTTTCTATTTGTGTAATTGTAATCACAGGAGAAGGCTCTCGCATAAATTTATCCATTTCATCATCTTTTTGACATGTGGTAGTCATACTCAAAATGATTACCAAGCATAATACTATTTTTCCTGCAACTCCAAAACTTTGTTCCACATATGGAGAGTTCTTTGTTTTTAAACTTATCATTTTTTTTGTTTTTTCTCTGCTCTAACGGCTTCGCAGATTTTGCCCTCATTATCTTCATCTACTTTATCTACTGCCTGGTTGATTTAGTCCGTCTGTATTTAAATCATTTTGTTCTTTAGCTTTTCCCCAAAGTTCTTCATCTGTAAGATTGGTCTCGACCAATTCAATGGGCATTCCTCCATCGTTTATAATGGCAACTTCATATCCTTCAATGGGCTCGTAAGGACCTAAAAGGGTTTCCTGACCTTGAATTGCTGTCATTAGATTTTCGACCTTGAAAGCAATGTGCGGATTATTTTTGATTAATGGATGTAAAGGACTGTCTTCTTCAAATCTGTGAAACTGAATTCTGAACTTTCCCGGATTGTCAGAAGTGTACATTTTAAATTTTTCACTGTAATGTTCATTTGGTTTCACTTCTTGTGTCGGAATGCCTAAATGATGAAAACTGTATTTAAAGTTAGTTTCGTTAGTCATACTATTTTTGTTGTTTCTTTTTGCACATCGCACAAATATACGCAATTCTATGGATAGAATATTTGAAAATTGTAATATAAATTAAGATGATCCATAAATACTCCTAAATGGCTGTTTTTTATGTGAATCGATTAGAAAACTCCTGCCAAAAAGTCAGATACTATGCTTTGGCAAAGATTTTGACCGATTGGTGTTGTGCATTCAGGCGTGAGTATACTTTCTAATACTCATAGTCTTGAATGGCTCCATTGTAAGAACTTTGTCTCTTGACGTTTGTTTTTAATATAGTCCGGAGCACTTGCATGACACGATTTGAAGAAAGGAGAAAATATATGAACTTTAATAATTTTACAATAAAAGCGCAGGAGGCGGTACAGAAGGCGATCGATTTGGCACAGGACAACAATCAGCAGATGATTGAGCCGGCACACCTGCTCAAAGGGGTGATGATGGTGGGCGAAAATATAACCGGTTTTTTGTTCCAGAAATTGGGTGTGAATCCCCAAAACCTGGAAAGAGTGCTCGACAAGGAGATCGAGTCGTTCCCCCGTGTATCCGGGGGCGAACCTATGTTGAGCCGGGAGACCAATGCGGTATTCCAGAAAGCGACTGGTTTCACCAGCAAGATGGGTGACCAGTTCGTATCGCTGGAACATCTCCTGTTGGCGATACTGGATGAAAAGAACAGTGCTTCGCAGATGATGAAAGATGCTGGTATCTCGCTGAATCAATTGCAGGCAGCTATACAGGAGCTGCGCAAGGGGGAAAAGGTGACCAGCCAGTCGGCGGAGGATACCTACCAGTCGCTGGGCAAATATGCGGTGAACCTCACGGAACGAGCCCGTAACGGTAAACTCGATCCGGTGATCGGTAGGGATGAGGAGATCCGCCGTGTGCTGCAGATACTGAGCCGGCGTACCAAGAACAATCCTATCCTTATTGGTGAGCCGGGAACGGGTAAGACAGCCATTGCGGAAGGGTTGGCATACCGTATCGTGCGGGGTGATGTGCCGGAAAACCTCAAAAGCAAACAGATATACTCTCTGGATATGGGGGCACTGATTGCCGGTGCGAAATACAAGGGTGAATTCGAGGAACGATTGAAATCGGTGATCAACGAAGTGGTGAAGTCGGAAGGGGAGATTATCCTTTTCATTGATGAGATCCATACGCTGGTCGGTGCAGGAAAAAGCGAAGGGGCGATGGATGCAGCCAATATCCTGAAACCGGCGCTTGCCCGTGGTGAATTGCGCGCTATAGGAGCTACCACGCTGGATGAGTACCAGAAATATTTCGAGAAGGATAAAGCGTTGGAACGTCGTTTCCAGACGGTGATGGTGGATGAACCGAGTGAATCGGACAGCATTTCGATCCTCCGTGGGTTGAAAGAGCGGTATGAAAACCACCACAAGGTACGTATCAAAGACGAAGCTATCATAGCCGCAGTACAGCTTTCGAGCCGTTATATCACGGACCGGTTCCTGCCGGACAAGGCAATCGACCTGATGGACGAGGCGGCTGCCAAACTGCGTATGGAGGTCGACTCCGTTCCCGAAGAGCTGGATGAGATCATGCGTAGGATCAAACAGTTGGAAATAGAACGTGAAGCGATACGTCGTGAAAACGATACCCCGAAAGAGGAACTGCTCACCAGACAAATTGAAGACCTGAAGGCGGAAGAATCGGAATTCAAAGCCAAATGGCAGTCCGAAAAAGAGATCATCAATAAGATACAACAGGACAAGATCGATATCGAAAATGCCAAATTCGAGGCAGAGCGTGCCGAGCGTGAGGGTGATTACGGCAAGGTGGCTGAGTTGCGCTATGGTACCATCAAGGAGAAAGAGAACGAGATCGAAGAACTGCAACAACAGTTACACGAGCGCCAGGGTAGTCGTGCGATGATCAAAGAAGAGGTGGATGCAGAAGATATTGCCGATGTGGTATCGCGGTGGACGGGTATTCCCGTAAGCAAGATGATGCAGAGCGAGCGGGAGAAACTGCTTCATCTCGAAGAAGAACTTCACAAGCGGGTGGTCGGTCAGGATGAAGCCATTACTGCCGTGGCAGATGCCGTACGCCGTAACCGCGCCGGATTGAGTGACCCGAAACGACCTGTCGGCTCTTTCATTTTTCTGGGTACCACGGGAGTGGGAAAGACCGAATTGGCGAAAGCGTTGGCCGAATACCTGTTCGATGACGAAAATATGATGACCCGTATCGATATGAGCGAATACCAGGAGAAATTCAGCGCCACGCGATTGATTGGTGCGCCTCCCGGATATGTAGGCTATGATGAAGGTGGACAACTCACCGAAGCCATCCGCCGTAAACCTTATTCAGTGGTATTGTTCGATGAGATTGAAAAGGCCCATCCGGATGTGTTCAATATCCTCCTGCAGGTGCTGGACGATGGCCGGTTGACTGACAACAAGGGTAGGGTGGTGAACTTCAAGAATACCATCATCATCATGACTTCCAATATGGGATCGAACCTGATCCGTGAGAATTTCGAAAGGATCACTCCTTCGAATAGGGAGGAGATCATCGAAAATACCCGGAACCTGGTAATGGATATGCTGAAAAGGACAATCCGTCCGGAATTCCTGAACAGGATTGATGATATCATCATGTTTGCCCCGCTGAAGGAGGATGAGATCGAACAGATTGTCCGCATTCAACTCGATGGTGTGGGGAAAATGTTGTTGGAAAACGGCATAGTATTGAAATACACCGATGAAGCGGTCAGAAGTATTTCAGTAGCCGGTTTTGATCCTGAATTCGGGGCCCGTCCTGTGAAACGGTTGATCCAGCGGAAAGTGTTGAACCAACTCTCCAAGGATTTGCTCGCCGGAAAAGTGAACAAGACAAAACCGATTACCATTGATGCAATAGACGATACGATTTTCTTTAAGAACTAAGAGTGAATAACTAAGAGTGAAAAGTTAACTTTTAGTTTTTCACTTTTAGTTTTTAGTTTTTTCATCTTTTCCAGAAACCGGGAACAAATAACGAGAGTACGGTAAATATCTCAAGACGCCCTACCAACATAAGGAAACTGAGATAATATTTCATAAACGGTGTGGCTGATTCAAATGTGCCGCTGGGGCCATAAGAACCTAATCCGAAGCCGTAATTACTGATGGAGGATAATGAAACGCCGATCGATTCTTCGAAGTTCATCCCGGTAAGGCCCAGAATAACGGCACTGATTACCGCAATGGATACATACAGGAAGACAAAGGCGAACAGTCGGGAAAGAGTCTCCCCCGTAATCACTTTTCGATTCATCTTTACCACATAGAGGGCGTTGGGATGTACCTGACGCTTGAAGACAAGCAATGCATTTTTGGAAAGGGCGATCAGACGGGATATCTTCATACCGCCCGATGTAGAGCCTTCACTTCCGCAAAAAAGGATCATCACCAGGAAAAGGAGCCAGTAGGCGGAACCCCACAACTGGAAATCGGCTGTGGCAAATCCGGTAGTGGTGACTGTCGCAACGACCTGGAAAAGTACTGTCCGGAACGTTTGTTCTATGTCATTCATTCGCCCTGTAGTCAAAAGAGCTATTGCAATTCCCACGGTAAAAAGAATGATGATCAGGAAATACCATTTGAACTCTTCATCCTTGAAAATTGTGGGTTTAAAACGTGTGACAAGCGTTGAAATAAGAAGGAAGTTAGTGCCGCCCAGGAACATGAGCAGTGTGATTACATATTCTGTATAAGGAGAATTGAAAAAGGCTATACTGGCCTGTTTCGTGGAGAATCCGCCTGTAGAGATGGCTGTGAGGGTATGGCAAGCAGCATCGAACGCATCCATAGGACCGGCCCAGAGAAAGAAAAATCCGAGAATGGTGAGGCCAAGATATGTCAATGACATCTGTTTGGTGATTTCACGGATACGGGGCCGGAACTGGTCTTCAGCGATACCGGTGGCTTCTGCTTCATAGAACTGGCTCGAAATCCCACCGAAGATAGGCATAAAAGAGAGTACGAAGATGATGATCCCGATTCCTCCGATCCATTGCGTGAAGCTGCGCCAGAAATGGAGTGATTTGGGAAATGCTTCGATATTGACCAGGGTAGAGCTCCCCGTAGTGGTAAAACCGCACATATTCTCAAAAAAAGCGTTCGTGAAAGAAGGGATGGCACCACTGAACAGGTAGGGGAGCGTACCGAACAATGCCATCACCAGCCAGGAAAGTGAGACGGTAAGGAATACCTCCCGCTTGGTGAGGTTTCCTGTTGTACGTCTGCGTTTTCTCACCATAAAAGTGATGAGTGCCCCTGTGCAGAAACAGATTACTGCCGAAAAATAGATACTCTTTACAGCCGTTTCGTTGTAATACTCACCTACCAGTGCGGAAAGGAGCATGAAGACCGCTTCAATGATCAGGAGCAGACCAATAGTGCTTAATACGAATTGATAGTTAAATCTCTTCATGTTTTTATTTCCCGGTGATGGAAGCCGGTGATAAAGGTCTCATATTAGTTAAACAGCTTCTCAATTACTTTCAGTGATTTATTGAGGAAGAAGACCACCACCTGGTCATAAGGCTCAATAAGCGTGTCTCCATCCACCAACATCGGTTCACCATTTCTGATAAGCGCCGCGAAAGTAATATCGGGTGGGAGATTGAGGTTCCTTATCAGTTTTTTTGTCACTTTGGAATTGGGTTTGGCGATGACTTCTCCCACATTGGCGTCGGCAACAGTAAGGCTCTTTATATTGGAAGCATCGGCTTTCAGCAATAATTCATAGATCTTGCTGGCGGCAATCAACTTTTTATTGATCACCGTGCCTATATCGAACCTTTCCGCCATCGCAATATAATCGATGTTTTCCACTTCGGCGACCGTCCTTTTTACGCCATACTGTTTGGCCATTATACATCCCAGGATATTGGCCTCGGAATTGCCGGTAAGGGCGAGAAACGCGTCGGTGTCAGCGATACTTTCCCGAAGCAGGAATTCTGCGTTCCTTCCATCTTCCACGAAAACGGTCACGTTGGAGGGAGCCATCTCAACCAGTGCCTGGGCACGCTCCCTGTCCTGCTCAATGACTTTTATACTGATGTTTTGCGGTAGTTGCTGTATGGTACGCATCGTGATGCGGCTACCTCCCATGAACATAACTTTCCTGGTTTCAAACGATTTTTTCCCGAATAGTTCCGGCAAAGAATCGATATACTTCCTCAGGGTGCTAAAATAGAGGATGTCGTCGGGCAATATCTGGTCACTCCCTTTGGGTATAAGAGTGATTGAATTGCGCTTGATGGCTACCATATGGAACCGTTTCTCTGTTTTTGCAAGATCGTACAGGTATGTATTCACGATGGGCGCATTTTCCCTCACTTTAGCAGCGGCAATGATCACTGTTCCGTTACATAGCTCCCACCAGAAACGGGCCCATGGAGTTTTAAGCGACATAGCGATCTCCCTTGCTGCTATCAATTCGGGATAAATCATGGAGTGGATGCCCAGCTTCTCAAAAAATTCTTTATTTTTGGGTAGCAGGTATTCGTAATTATCTATCCGTGCAAGCGTTCTCTTCGCTCCTAAATTGGATGCGAGCATACAGGAAGTAATATTCCTGGATTCTTCCGGAGTTACACCGATATAGAGATCGGCATTGGTAGCTCCCGCTTCGGTAAGATCTTTAATTGACGTGCAACTTCCAATATAGGTAAGTATATCGCTGTTGTCGCGTATGATGGCAAGCCGGTCCTTGTCGTCATCGATCAATGTTATGTCGTGATTTTCCTGCCCGAGAAGTTTCGCCAGATGGGTTCCGACTGCGCCCGCACCTGCTATTAAAATCTTCATTGCATCTTTTGCAGTTAATGATTCTCTATCTTAACGGTTATGTATTTGTATAACAGGACCTATGCTGTTATGCGGTGGTTGTAGATGTGCATGATTACCTTTACTTTCCTTGTATATATGGATAATCTGTTCCAGAATTCCTTTTTTATCGATTCCGGTGATATGTTGTAGTTCACTGACAGATCCATGGGTGACAAATTCATCAGGAATACCTATCCGGTGCAGGTGCACGTCGGTATAGTCGTTTTCCGAAAGAAATTCGAGGATTGCACTTCCTAAACCACCCTTACTGACTCCATCTTCCACGGTGATTATATATTTAAATTTACGTGCCACTTTATGTAGCAACGCTTCATCAATGGGTTTGAGGAATACCATATCATAATGCGCTACGCTGATGCCTGATTCTTCGGCTTCGTCGATAGCCCTAGCAGCACTGTTTCCGATAGGACCGATAGAGAGGAGGGCTATGTCTTTTCCTCTTCTCAATTTTCTACCCTTGCCGATTGGGAGGATTTGAGGTTCATTCTTCCATTCGATTACTTCACCCTGTCCACGGGGATATCGGATTGCAAAAGGACCGTCATTTCCATATACACCTGTATACATCAGATTGCGCAACTCATGTTCATTATAGGGAGATGAGATGATCAGGTTGGGTATAGGACGGAGATAAGCCAGATCGAATACACCATGATGAGTGGGACCGTCGGGTCCCACTAATCCGGCCCTGTCGAGACAGAAGATCACTTTCAGTTTTTGTAGTGCCACATCATGGATTACCTGGTCGTATGCCCGCTGCATAAACGACGAATATATATTACAGAATGGGATCAACCCCTCCTTTGCCATACCGGCGGAAAAAGTAACGGCATGCGCCTCGGCAATGCCGACGTCGAAAGCCCTGTCAGGAAACTTGTCCGCCATAAAACACATTGAACAGCCGGTGGGCATGGCCGGCGTCACTCCTACAATTTTTTCGTTTTTCTCAGCCATCTCTACGAGGGTGTGCCCGAAAACATCCTGATAAGCCTGGGGCTGATTTGCATTATTTTTTACGATACGTTCGCCGGTATCTTTATTGAAAAGGCCCGGTGAATGCCAGATGGTGGCCGATTTTTCAGCCGGCTTGAATCCTTTGCCTTTGACAGTCTTGATATGGAGCAGCTTTGGCCCCTGCATGTCTTTGATGTTGCGGAGTATGCGGATCAACCCCGGCAGGTCGTGGCCGTCCACCGGACCGAAGTAGCGGATATTGAATCCCTCGAACAGGTTTTGTTCCTTTGTAATCAAGGATTTGACGCTGTTATTGAATCTCAGGACAAGATTCTTGCTACTTTCAGAAATAAGATTCCGTTTCTTGAACCCTTGGTAAATATTATTCCTTACCTTATTGTATTTTGCGGATGTGGTTAGTTTCACTAAGTAGTCCTGCATCCCTCCCACATTACTATCAATCGACATGTCATTGTCGTTGAGGATGATCAACAGGTTATTGGGTTGCGAACAGGCGTTGTTGATCCCTTCGTAAGCCAATCCGCCAGTCATCGAACCGTCGCCGATGATGGCTACGATATGGCGGTCTAATTCCCCGCGAAGATTAGCCGCTACGGCCATACCCAATGCTGCCGAGATAGAAGTGGATGCATGACCGGCAACAAAAGTGTCGTATTCACTCTCTTTAGGGTTTGTAAATCCCGAAAGACCGCCCAGTTTACGGTTGGTTGAAAATCTATCGCGACGGCCGGTCAGGATCTTATGCCCATAGGCTTGATGCCCTACATCCCAGACAAGCCGGTCGTAGGGAGTGTTATATAAATAATGCAGTGCCACTGTCAGCTCTACCGTCCCCAGGCTGGATCCAAAATGACCCGGGTTGTGGGAGAGTTGTTCGATAATGAATTCCCGCAGCTCGCTGCAAACTGTTTCCAGTTGGTCTATGCTGAGTTTTTTCAGGTCATCGGGACTGTCTATATATTGTAAATATTGCATACGCTTGTTTTATTTAGATTTCACTCACAAGCTTCCTTCTTAATAACGAATACCTGTATGAAATAGTTTAACCGCTTAGACACCTACCCACTTAATCACTTAGGCACTTAATTCGCCATATCGGAGAAGAATTTGATACGCACTAAACGAATTTCTGTCTCAGTATAATCCGGCAACTCTACCTGGGCTTTTTCCAGATCATCGGTCTCCGCTTCTTTGAAATAGGAATATACGTCCTGCAGTACATCCTGATCCATCACCTCGTTAAGGAAATAATCGATATTGATTTTGGTACCTGAGTAAACAATTGCTTCCACTTCTGTCAGCATTTCATTGAAATCGATACCTTTTGATTCCGCCAGATCGTCGAGCGCCACTTTCCTGTCGATTGCCTGTACGATGGAGACTTTGAGTTTCGATTTATTGGCGACTGTCTTTACGCGGAGATCCTCAGGACGGGTAATGTCGTTTTCCTCCACATGTTTCTTTATCAAATCGACGAATTCTTTGCCGTAGCGCTTTGCTTTTCCTGCGCCCACCCCGGGAATATTTTGAAGTTCTTCCAGCGTAATAGGGTACGACGTGGCCATAGCCTCGAGCGACGAGGGCTGGAAAATGACGTAAGGAGGAACGTTCAATTTCTTCGATAATTTTTTTCTCAGGTCTTTCATCATTGAGAAAAGTACAGGATCGGCAGCTCCACCGCTTCCACCGGCAGAAATAACATCTGAATCATCACTTTCCGGATCAGTCATATTATCCTCATCTTCATCATCTTTCGTTATCTTGAAAGAGACCGGATTTTTAAAGAAATCTTTTCCTTTTTTGGTAATCTTAAGAATGCCGTAGTTCTCGATATCTTTTTTCAGATAGTTATCCAGCATTGCCTGGCGGATAACTACTTCCCAGGTGCTTTCTTCTTCATCAGCGCCCGATCCGAATTCCT